>Ga0066679_10000756_pt1 | contig 11868 bp, 12 predicted proteins | sample GraSoiAngelo_128_FD_62298 | JGI IMG/M metagenome (GOLD analysis project Ga0066679, IMG submission 62298) | Grasslands soil microbial communities from the Angelo Coastal Reserve, California, USA - 14_0927_12_20cm | ecosystem: Environmental > Terrestrial > Soil > Grasslands | place: USA... | reverse complement strand
CCAAAATTCGATAAGTGGGTCCTTAAGAGTCCCGATGAGTTTCGCGGTCGTTTGCAGTCCTTCTTCAAACGAGCGGCGGACCCGAAGGCTGGTCGCTTCGCCGTAGAGGTTCGCAACAAAGACTGGCTCGACGCCCGGCTGAGGGATGTGCTCCGCGACCACAACGTTGCCCTGGCGTTGACTGACACGTCGTTCATGCCCAGGCCGTGGGAGATGAAGGGCGCTCTGGATTTGGTCACTGCCGACTTTGCCTATGTCCGCTGGCTCGGCAATCGCAAGGACATTGAGGAACAAACGACGACTTGGGACAGGACAGTGATCGACAGGCAGAACGACCTTAGAAGTTGGGTAGTCGTGCTGCGGCGTCTTGTGGAAGATAAGCGTATCCGAAAAATCTTTGCGTTTGCGAACAACCACTACTCGGGGCACGCACCGGCGACAGTGAAACAGTTTTGGGATCTATGGAACGGAAAGTAGTCTGTCTCACATGATTATTGGTCAAAGACTCCGGGAAATCCGCGACGCAAAGAACTTGAGTCAGGATGATATCGAACGGGCGGCCGGGCTTGTCCGGCCTTACATTTCTCGCGTTGAGAACGGGCAGAACGGGCAGACATTCGCGCCTTCCGCCGGGACCGTTCCAATGATTTTCCAGGATAACCCCGTCTTCGTTGAGTTGTCCTTTCCTCGCACGCCAGCTGCAATTGCGATTAGGCCGCAGATGATGATGCTAACAGCAGGTCCCATAACCACCTAAAATACGGACGGTTTTCCCCCACAGAGTTGAATCGCTTGCTTGAAAGCTTTCACGAAACGTCTGGCGTTATCTCCCTTATCAAAGACAAGTTCAACCCGCGTGTGTTTGTTCCCTTCTTCGGCCTTTCCACTCGGCAGAGTAAAAGATTCTGTGACCCTTTTTTCGCTATTTGTTGTTTCCACGACTACGGCATTCTCGAAGGGATTGTCTTTCACCGAAGCTACGCTATTGGGGTCAAGGTCTTTCAGCGAAAAGCGGTAGGTGTGGGTGCCGACATCTTTATAGTTCAAAGCAACTGACCACTTTATCGTAGCGAGACAACCGTGACTATCGAAAGTTGTAACATCATGGCGCGGCTCGCAGTTTGGCGTACCCAGCTTGCATGCTCCCTTATCAGTATTTCTCTGCCCAGTGAACTGGCTTCCGTTGTCAGCTACAAAATTGTGCATCCACACCAAAGTATCTTCCAAACCGGCGGGTTGTTGGGCATAAGCGGTCACGCTCACAATGACCATGAGGACCAACATTTTTCGCATGGAATTGACTCCGATGCGGGCAAGCGTATCGTGCGAAGCCTACGCGTTCAATCGCTACTTTTCGGATGGTCGCGGAGCACCCCGCCCGGGCCGGACGACGGTTTCAAACTTCCGACGAAGAGTAGATGCTAATGGAGAGACTGAATCAGACAGACTCTTCCGCCACCGCCAGATTAGGACGGGGTTCCGGCAGCAATAGGAACTTGAAGAAAGGAGCGCTCCTTCTCCGCGGTTGGGGTATTTCTCGCGCTTCGGCACTCACTCACGCGTGGTGTGCCCGCTTATTCGTCGCGGGGCTGCGAAAGGGTTCGCCGCTAAATGCTTTAGGCTCAATTCCTTCCGGTAACATAACAATCGAGCTCATGATAGGCACAACTGACGTACTCGCAATCTACGGTGCAGCGCTTTCCAGTATTGCATTGGGCGGACGCGCGTCGAGGTGTCTGCACGCCAGAGCAGTTCGTCAACCTGTTCAAAGAACTGCCAGAACTGCCCGAGCGTCTACGCGGACTCGCCCTTTTCTTGTACACTGATGGATGCCGTCTTGGTGAGGCGAAGAAGTTGCAAATGGTCGCAAGTCGATTGGTCGGCGCGAATGATTCGCGTGAGTGCCGCATAGACAAAGAACGACAGAGCGCGAACGATTTCCCCTTCCGGCGAAGTTTTTGAGCGGCTCTCAGTGGTTCCTGAGAAGGAGCCCGTCGGCGCAATTTTTCCAGTAGGGAATTTTCGCAAGGCGTGGCAAACTGCCTGCGTTCATGCGGGATTGGGAACACTCGACAAGACAGGAGAAAACGCCAAGATTAACGGCGGATACGGGAAGTACAGTGGCTTGCATATTCATGACTTGCGCCGTTCGGCAGTTCGAAATTTGCGGGAGGAAGGAATCAGTGAAGGCGTCGCAATGAGCTTGCCTGGTCACAAAACGAGGGAAGTGTTTGAGCGATACAACATCGTCATTGAAGCCGACAAGACCGCCGCAGTTGCGAAGGTCGGGTCAAGGCTCACAAAGGCTCTCAACGGGTCAAGAACGGGTCAAGTGCGACATGCTTCCAGAGCGAGAAAGTAGCGAATAGCCTTTGTTTATGCGGGTTTTGGGAGGTCGTCCAATTGGTAGGACTCCAGACTCTGGATCTGGCTATCCTGGTTCGAGTCCAGGCCTCCCAGCCAATCTTTCGCCTTGCCGGAGAAGGACTTGCCGTTTTCCTCCAATTCCGATTTCCCCTTACGGATCGCTCCTATGCCCGAACTATGCCCAAACTCGGCCGAGAGATACCGACTCAGCTTCTGGGCCGCGTCTCTGAGGTCGCGTTCGTTCACGATATTGTAGCGATCGAACACGGCTCTGGTCTTGTGGCCGGAGACATCCATGGCAACCCGTTCCGGAACGCCAGCGCGGACTAAGTTGCGCACCCCAGTGCGTCGTAGATCGTGAAACAGCAAACCCTCGTAGCGCCGCTTGTTTTGCTTCCCTAGCTTTGAACATGGAGCACACTGTTTGGTCCCGACCGTTGATTTTCCACAGTGCACGCAAACAAAGCGAGCGAGCCCGAGACGGACGCAGGTGTTCCGCCATACCTTCCGAAACACTCCGATCTTCCTTCCCCGATAGAAGAAGATAAACGGACATTGCGGGCATTCCAGTTTGTGGCGATCAAATTGCATTTCGAGGATCGCGAGCAGGTCGCCCGTAAGAGGAACGATTCGGGGCTCGTCATTCTTGGTCGTTCCCGGGTCGAGCAAAACTTGGCCGTCTCTGAAGTTTACTTGGTCCCAGCGCAGGGGAAGAATTTCTCCTTGCCTCATGCCCGTGTAATAACCCATCGAAAGAACCGGTTTTAGGTAGTCGGGAAGCGCGTCACGCAACAGCGAGTATTGATCGTGAACAACGAACCCCTTCCGCACGTTGCTCTCCTTTAGCATCGGAAAGTGCGGAACCACGCGCAAGCTGCCGTCTTCGAAGGCCAGCCTGAACATGCGACGGAGCAAGGCGAGGGAGCGGTTAATGGTGGCATTCGGTGATCTCTGGCGCTGCAGCTTGGCAATGAATTCGCGGATGCGCGGAGTCGTGACCTCTGCCGCGCGGTCGCCCGCGAAAAAATCATCCAGCGCAGAGACACCACAGATATACTCCGTTCCGTCAGCGTGCTTCAGAAGAGATTTTCGGACGTTCGCGCGGTAATCGGCAAACAGAGCGACTCTCAGATCCTTGTAAAGCAACCGCTCGGCAGCCGGAGGAACGAACACACCAGCGTCAATTTCGCCGAGCCGTTTCCGGAGCAGACGCTCTGCAACGCCCCACTTCTGCGAGTGGGAATTTTCGCGAAACGGCACGCCGTGCTTGTAGTACTTGATCGACCAGAAGCGACTTTCTTGCAGCTCCCCGTCAGAGGTTCGATATTTCTGCTTGTATATGGAACCTCTGCCGGGGTCTCTTTTACTTTGTCCCGTTTCCTTCGTCTCGGTAGTTGTGCCCATTGTTCTGATCTCCCATTGCAGTTGAGGGTACCGCGGATCCTCCAGCACTCACGCTGGGGCCGCTTCTTTCGTAACAAAGGATTCTTCTATGAGCGCCGAAACCGCGAGTGGAAGCAGCGGAGCCGCGAATTGCGTAGCGTCGGCATTAAGTACGGGACGAGCATTAAATGGCTTACGCAGTTAATTGCGAGTTTCTACTGGTCCAAGCCGCGCTTAGGTCCCGCCGTTGCAAAAAACGTGGCGGATTTATTCGAAGGTGAGCGCTACGAAAGGATTCGTGAAGCGCCGGTAGAACTGGCTTTTCAGCTTTACCTTCTTGATGTGGCGTTGTGGGAAGGCAGAAGCAAGTTGGCGGGAGATAAGCTTTACATCCGAAATTTGAAATCCTATGAATACTTCGCACTATTCAGCCTCGTTGTTCGCGGTTTAACGGAGGTCGGCGCAAAGTGGGGTGATCCCGATCTGAGTGCGCAACTACACGGACAGTGGCCGGAGTACTATCCGACCCACTTCAATAAGTGGCGCAAACTTACGAAAGCCTGCATTGACCAAATTCTAGTGGCTTTCAAAAGGGAATCACGAAGCTACTCAAGGCGAGAGGGACAGGAATTAACCTACGCGAACTATTTCAAAAACCAGAGTTCTGTAGCCCGGATGTTAAAGGCAAACTTGACCGGTGACATCAGGCGATGCTCCCGTATTGCTCTCCAATCCTGAGCCCGAAACCAGCCATGCCCCCTCTGTAGCGAGTCAGGCTGCGCGCTCCTTGGCGAACACCTTCAAAAATCCAGGTCCATCGAATACGCGCGTGTGGTCAAAATCTCAAACGTATTGAAAAGGCTTGGTTTCCAGTCTCGTTGAATCACAGTGGTGCCGCCCTGGCCTAAGAAGGCTTGGATACCGGTGCAGTTGTTGTTCGGGCAGATGACTGAAGCGTCTGGGCCGCCCGCCAGCTCAAACGCCTGTCGGGTTGAGTCTGTAACGCATGTGCCGGGGAATTGACATTATAGCGTTTAGGATGCTCCGGCCGCCGGATAGATCTTGGAGAAATGACATCCGCGGTCTGAAGAAAAGAAGACTCCCCGAGTCGTCCCAACATATATCTCTCGTGGTCGCGCAGGATTAACGCCTATCGAACGGGCAGAATCTATCTGATCAACTCCAAGATTCAGGAGACACCATGTTGCTCCACCGTCTACCGAGCGGATTAGCCCCTTATTAGAGACCAGATAAACGATGTTTTCGTTCACGGGGTCGACGAGAATCTGGCGAATGCGTAAGTCTACTGGCCCCTTCAGCAATCGCGTCTGCTCATCTTTATCTGCTCTTGTCAAAGGGCGAAGTTCCAGTTCCCGCTGCTGGCCAACAGGCTCCCAGGTTATGCCGCCGTCTATCGATTTGACCACTCCACTTCGGCCGTGGCCGTAGAGCACCTTTGGGTCCGATGGGCTAATCCCCAAGGCCTCCCCGCGTCGCAGCGCGGAAGTAAACTCCTTCCAGGTTTCGCCACCGTCATGCGAAACAAATGTATTCTCAGGCTGCTTCACATCTTCGATGCTTTCAGTGTGCTTGAAGTCGGGGTAGTAAAAGGTGACCGCTGTCCAAGGAGACACGGTTAGGTTCGCAAATATTGTAAGCGGGCTCACGGGGTCAATCGCGACGATATCGAATCTCACTGTGTCAAAGGTACTTCCCCCAAGGTCGAGCGCGAAGCTCTCTCGCGTTTTTCCATTAATTAAATGGGTGGGTATTGTCCAGGATAAACCTCCGTTTTCTGATCTCACGTAGAACCCGAGTTCGCTTACATAGCGGTACAGGACGCTAGGATGCGAGGGAGCTTCCAGGAATCCGCTGTCTTTTGTAAGGAACGGCGTAGGAACATCCTGCGTGACAGGCTCTAGTGTCTTTCCCCCGTCATCTGACCGAGCCACGTGATACTCAGATGAACCTGAAGTTCGAACACGTGCTTTTTTCGATGTGTGAATCACAAGAACGGGTCTCCCGTTTTGGTCGTCTACTCTCAGAACGTCCGCTTCGTCCTGCGGCGTCAAGTCGTGGATGGGCTGCTGATACCAGATTGTTTTCGCTATTGGGCGACAACACTCGTCAGAGCCTTCCACAGCAGGGACCGTGCAAAGTACGAAGGTGATTAGCGCCGAGAGAACTCCAAGCGTAGGTGCCTTCATTGTTTCTTTTGCCCCCCGCAATTGTCGTCCACATGGTGACTCCACCAAGAGGACGCTGAAGCCTCGCTGGCGAATTTTGCAGTTTTCATGAACGTATGGGCTATGTCGATGTCCGAGAACCCTGGAGGATCGATGTGAAAAGTCTCATGGATGAGGTCGAGAGATCTGTCACCGCCCGCCCCATGAGGGTCTAGCCAAATGGTGTTTACTCCGCCGCTTCCTTCAACGTGGGCAAATCCTTTGGTTGCGTTTTCGAGTACTTGATGTTTGCGCTGCTTAGCTTGTCGGCAAACCATTGCGCGGTAGATGCTTCAGCGCGGGCTTGTTTCACTTTTGTGCCCGGGAACACGCCACTGTTTTCTTCAGCTTCCGTCCTCGCCGCCCACAGGTCTTTAAGCAGCTTCTCAATGAACTTTCTGCATTTTTCATCATTCAAGATCCTTCGTAAAGCTTCTTTGCATGCTGGTCCGTTACACCCACCACCTGGATCGCTGGAGTCGCCGGGGCCGGGCGGCTGACTGAGGAACGCGTATACCCAATTCCAACCGCCGTACCGCCTCTTCTTGCGTCATCCCTTGCGCCACGTATTCCTCGGTTTTTCGTTGTTAGGCATGTATGGCGCCTCCAATCCATCGAGTCTGTAATGCAACTTCGAGGGGATCTTGGCACCGGTGTGTCATCCAAGGTTCAGGTCCTTCGAAGCATCGAGTGACCTTTCCCGGGCTCCGCCCGAGCAGGATTTCCCCACCCGAAAAACGACAACCCTAAAGGATTGCTTCCCTCCTGGGCCCGGAGTAAGATGCCTGCCAAGGGCCGGCCCGGCAGCCTACTAATACGTTTCGACAACTGGCGGTATTCTTTCTGTTTACGCTGCTGTGCGAAGGCCAGGCGCACGGTACCCCGGCCCGTAGCACCGATGCCTGAACCGCGCATGCAATTCGAGCCGGCCTCCTCCTCTTTTACAGACCTCAGCGGAACCACGGTGGGCCGCTTTGCCGTTGAGCAATTGCTTGGCCGGGGCGGCATGGGTGAGGTTTACCGAGCCCAGGACACGCGCCTGAAGCGTCAGGTGGCTCTTAAGCGCATCTCACCCGCTCTGCACGCTGACCAGCACACCCGCCGGCACCTTTGGAAAGAAGCAGAATGCGCCTCTCGCCTGAATGATCCTCATGTCGCCGCCGTCTACGATGTGATCGAGGTAGAGAATGAACTCTTCATTGTGATGGAGTACGTGGAAGGCCAGACACTGCGCCGCCGTCTGGCCAAGCCGTTCACCATCGAGGAATTCCTTCGCATCGCCATCGACTGCGCGATGGCGCTGGCCTGTGCCCATCAGGTTGGCCTCCGGCATGGTGACGTCAAGCCGGAAAACATCGTGCTGACGTCTTCGGGACAAGTGAAGGTTCTGGATTTTGGCGTGGCAAAGAACCTCCCCCGTGATCCCAGCACCACAACTGAGAGCACGCGGTCAGGGCCGCAGTTTGCTGGTACTTTGCCGTACATGGCTCCCGAGGTGGTTCAAGAGAAAGAATCCGACGCCCGGGCAGACATCTTCTCGCTCGGCGTTGTGTTTTACGAGGCGATTGCTGGCGGCAATCCGTTCCGGGCCGAAGGCTTTCTGGCCACCTGCAACCGCATTCTACAGGAGGATCCGCTCCCCTTGCGTGCACGGAATGCGGAAGTCCCCAGCGAACTGGGGCGCATTGTCTCGAAAATGCTGGCCAAGGATCCAACCCAGCGATACTCAAGCGCAGGCGATCTTGCCGTGGACCTTACAGCGCTCCGGCAATCCTTGTTTCCAAAGCACACCCCGTCCCGCCGGCAAAACGAAGAGCCCTCGCGGCGCGGGCGGTCTCGGAATGCCTTGATCGTCCTTGCGGGGGCACTCTGTGTTGCCGTAGCGGCTACTTCGCTCTATCGCTACTCCAATCGGCCTGTCCTGGCTGAACACGCTCCCGTGCTACTCACTGATGTTGAAAACCAGACGGGGGAAAAACTGTTCGACCAAACGGTGACCGAGGCGCTGCGGCAGGCTCTGGCACAATCACGCTACGTTCGCCTTGTCCCGCAGTCCCAGGTGCTTGAGGCGACCAAACGCATGGGACGCAGAAACGTCTCGCAGGTGGACATGGCTTTGGGACGAGAGCTCGCCCGGCGCGAGAATTATCGAGCTCTGCTAACGGGACGCATCGCTTCGGCGGGCGGCGTGTACTTGCTCACTATCCAGCTCACGGATCCGCGGGAAGGCGCGCCTCTGCTAACGCAAGCCGCGATGCTCAGGTCCCCTTCTGAGCTCTACACCACGGTGGACAATCTGGCAAAAAGTTTGCGCAAGCGTTTTGGTGAATCGCTGGCGCAAGTGAATCAAGAAAGCCGGCCCCTCGAGAAAGTAACCACACCCTCGCTCGATGCTCTGCAGCGTTATTCCCGGGCCATGGAGTTTTACGCCGCTGCCGATTACGACAGCTTTTTGCCCCTGGCAAAAAGCGCCACGGAACTCGATCCCGGCTTCGGCATGGCGCATCTCTATTTGGCCCGCGTCTTCGAGTGGCGGGGGGATGACGCAAGCGCGGCGCAGGAGATGGATCAGGCGCGACTGCATCTTGACCGCGTGACTGAGCGGGAGCGCTACCTAATTCTGGCAACGGGTTACGAGTTCCAGGGTTTGTACGAGAAGGCCGCCGAACAGTACCGATTGCTTACAGAAGTTTATCCGGACGATCTGGAAGGACACCGCGGCCTCGCGGAAGCGTCGGTTTGGTCTGGCCGCGCCGAAGAGGGCGTGGCCGCCGAGAGACAAGCTCTCAAACTGAATCCCAATAGTCCAATCGACCACCGATTCCTGATTTTTTATCTGGTTCGGCTCAATCGTTTTTCCGATGCCCTCGCGGAATTTCAAGCGGCCCAAGCGCGGCAGATCCGGAGCCCCCGGTTGCACTGGGGCGCGGGTCTGGCGTACTTGGGCAAGGGCGACACGCAAGCGGCGCGGCGAGAATTCGAGCTGCTGCGAAAAGAAGGCGACGCTTACGACCAGAGCTTGTCGGCCCTCTATACTGCAAAAGTGTTGATGTACGAGGGCCGGCTGCGAGAAGCCACGGAAGCGTTGCGTCCAGGCCTAGTCCTCGGGGAGAAGCTCCACAGCGAGACGTGGATCCCGGGACAACGATATTTGCTGGGCCAGGTGTTGTGGACCCGCAGGCGCTTGACCGAAGCCCGCGCAGAGATGCGCCGGGTTGCGGCAGAGGCCAGCGCCCAACTTCAGGAACAGGAGCTGCGGCGCGGGGGCCTGATGGCTGTGCAGATGGGGGATTTACATACCGCGCGGAAGCTTCTAAGTCGGCTGAGTGAGTTGGCTGCACAACGGGACAGCGGCTACACTCGGAGTTGCTATCACAATTTAAAGGGTGCGGTGGACCTGGCGTCAGGCAACGCCATGTCCGCCATCGAAAACCAACGCCGCGCCATTTTGTTCTTCCCTTCCTATCAGGCGCAGTCGGGCCTTGGAAGCGGGTACGCAACGAATAACGAATGGCACAATGCCGTTGAGTCCTACCAACGCTACTTGGGTTTCAAGGGAGAGATTTTCGATGACGACTCCCCCTCAAGCTGGGTTTTGGCACATCTCGCGCTGGCCCGCTCTCTTGCGAAAGCCGGAGAAACAAAGCAGGCGCTCGAGTCTTACGATGAGTTCTTGAAACTGTGGGCCTATGCGGATCCCGACCTGCAAGTCGTACAGGAAGCTCGGGCGGAGCGCGACCATTTGGCTGCCACGCTCACCGCGCCCACAGACCGGAACAACACGGTTTCCCTGCAGAGATGAACCACCACAAAAAGGAGGCAATCATGAACGAGGCAACAGGGACAGCAAAGGGCCGACAAGAAATCCGACCAGATGATTGGATAACACTGAAGGATCATCTTACAATCACTTTCGACCGCGACAAGGACAGAGTCGAGATTGGCTGGGCATGCGATTGCGGCAAAAAGCCCTGCAACGTGCCGCACACGACGCTCGTAGTCTACGTGTGCCCCAGCAAGCCCTGCCCAGGCCACTAATGTCCAAGGCAGCGGCAAGAAACGGCTAGCGCGGGCAGGCTGTCAGGCGAGTCCGTTGCTCGTCTCTTGTCTCTAACCATGTCTGTACCACGGTGCCATCCAGCTGCTGGACTCGAGAGGTCAGGGCAACGCCCGCTACTCGACACCAACGATTGGACCGGCGTACGCGAGATGGGTGATCCTATGTCAGTACGTGGGCGAGAGAACGTCTGTCCTTCGCCAAACTCTCATCCGCCCAAAAATAAGGTGATTTCCCGCTCGCGAACGTTGGAATACGATCCGCAAATTCAACCAGGAATTCTCCACTGGCGCCCTGATTCGTTGGCAGCGCCGACTTACAGAACCGGCCGTGGTGAGGTGTTGAGAGGAAGCCTCGAGCCGTCCTACAGCGTCAGCGGATCGGGCAGCGTCGCCCGGCAAGCAGCCGGAGCTTCGTTCAACAATGATCGATAACGTAAGACGATCAGGTCGTGCTCCTGAGTCAGCGCCGTACACGCTTTGCCGTTAGGGTTTTTCATGCAGGCAGTTTTCATTTGTGAACTGACACCGAAGGCTTCGGTCCTGATCGTTTCCGCCCTAGATCGAAACGTGGTGCACTTATCCCCAGGCTGGTCGCAGGCCATGCCGTTCCATACTTGGCCCGGCTGGCATTGCCCGACAATTGCGGGCACGCACCCGCTTCCTTGCGGGGTTTGCCCCCGCGGACATGGTTGCGCAGGGGCGGCTGCGGCCCAGGGTCGCGCGGGCTGTGCGTTCCCTCCGACCGGATCGGTAGGCGGGGGCTGGGTGCATGGCTCACGTTTGCAATGCTTCGGCCCAGCTCCGGCGGGGGTTCCCGCTTCAGCCGAAGGGGATTGGGATCGCCACCGGTGCGCAGGCGGCGAAAATGGACCCGTTGTCGGTGAAATACCGGAAGAGGTGCTGTGCGGGGTGATGGGACTCGGTGAAGGGTTCGGCGAAGGGGTGGCGGTCGGCGGAGGAGCCGAAGGCGCCGCGTGCTGGCTAGCGGGAGGAGGTGGTGGCGGCGGGGGAGGCTGCGGCGATCCGTTCTCGTGAGGATGTTGGGCAAAAGCGATTCCAGCGAGCAGGAGGAAACCGGAAAGTACGGCCGCGCGCAGAATCATAAGCCCCTCCGATCCGTAAACGGCGCCGCAACTCGTCTTCAAAGCTGCAAGGGCGATGCGGAGTTGACGATCAGCAGCCTTGCATTTAGTGAGACGGCGTGGCGGATTTTCAGGTTTCCTTCCCAACGGAACGAGTCGACCTTAGGACCGCAGTTACAAACGCTGGTCCCCCTACGCGGCGAACTGGGGAGCGGGCTTGACGGAGGAGGATACTAGAGGAAATCACCTCACTTCACCAGCGGCTGCCACGACCGATTGGAAGAAGACCGGCTTCCAAGCAAGTTCGCGCATCGCGTCTTCCGGATGGTCGCTGACAACCCAACCTGGGGAGCGGCGCGCATTCATGGCGAGCTGCTTATGCTCGGATTTGACGTTTCCGGGCGGACGATCGCCCGGTGGATGACACGGGCTCCGCGGAATCCCGAGCCTGCTAGGCGTTGGCTGGAGAAATTTTTGGCGCCTCATCCCCGACGCACGGAACCACAAGCTCAATCGTCACGCTCGTTGAACTCCCATGGCGGCCAACCACGGGGAAAGGGCGCCGTAAATATTGCTGTACGCAAGCACGATCGCGGGTACGGGCTTGTGCTTTAAATCGTCCATGGCCTCGTGGTGCGCCTGTTCGAGTTCAGCTCTCATTTTTTCGAGCTCATAACTCCTTCGACCGTCCGGTCTATCGGAAGGAAACTCGATCAAGTGCATTCGCGGAAGACGATACCGCCAATCCAACA
>Ga0066679_10000755_pt1 | contig 11870 bp, 18 predicted proteins | sample GraSoiAngelo_128_FD_62298 | JGI IMG/M metagenome (GOLD analysis project Ga0066679, IMG submission 62298) | Grasslands soil microbial communities from the Angelo Coastal Reserve, California, USA - 14_0927_12_20cm | ecosystem: Environmental > Terrestrial > Soil > Grasslands | place: USA... | reverse complement strand
ATATATACTTGGGCTTCCGCGGCCCCGTGGTGTAGCGGTCTAACATGCCTCCCTGTCACGGAGGAGATCGGCGGTTCGAATCCGCTCGGGGTCGTAAATACCACCTGAAAGCCTCGGCGTATACCGGGTATATATCCACGTCGACAACTTGGTCATCTCGGATGGCGATCCGCGTGAATACGCGCTCGATGACTTCTCTTTGGGCATCCGGGTTCGCCTCCTGGACGGCTGCGGCGAAGCCGCGGACGAGTTCGAGGGCCTGCAGCGGACTCATTCCGGGCGTCGACGTCGCATAATCCCATCGGCCCTCCTCTTCGGAGATTGCGGCCAATGACTTATCCCGGAACGCGCGGTCGCAGAGTCCGTCCCGATACATCGTTGGTGACCCCAGGCATGCCCAGCGATCTTACGAGGCTGGCGTGCCCCTACATCCAGGCAGCGAAGGTCCGGACTGCCATTCGTAGACTCATTGTCAGATTGTTGATCTCGACCTCAACGCTCTGGACAAAGTCTCCGACGTCTGTTTTAGCCGCCGAGCGTCTGCTAACCATCCGTCAGGCGTGCGCCGGAACTTGGAATGGTCTCCGCTTGCCGGTCCAGGCTTTGCCTTGCGTGGGTTCGAGCCCCGTCTCCCGCTTTCCGAGTACCTGACCTCGCATCGCAGCCCCAGTTCAGAACGGGATACTGAGTGGCATGAGGACTCTCCACCCGGCGTACCGCGTCACCGACCTAGCGGCATCGCTGGACTTCTACACCGCACTCGGGTATGAGCAGGTAGGTCGCGTTGACATCGGGGACGGCTCAAGCCTGACCATGCTCAAGTTCCCCGGTGAGGAGATAGTTACGCTCGAGCTGGTGCACAGGCCGGCCGATGGACCCGTGGATATCGGCACGGGGTTTAGTCACCTCCCAATTCAAGTCGACAACCTCAGGTTCACCATAGAGGCGCTATCGCACGCTGGGCTAAGGGCCGGCCCAGTCGAGCTCCCCGGTGGACCCGACGGACCCCAAACCTCATGGATCACAGACCCCGACGGATACCGGATTGAGTTGGTGCAATGGCCACCGGGCCATGCCAGCGGGATCACAGCTGCTGACTTTCCTTAGACGGGGTGATGCAAACGTACTGCGTCGCCGGACGTCGCGACTGGGGCTTGCGTACTCATTTTTGCCTCTCTCTGGGGTTGCAATCAAGATGCGCATGAAGCCGGGCCTGAATGCCCGATCATCTGTACCTTCAACAATGCATTGGCGGAATTGCGGTGGCTGTTAGGAAGCGCACGGCCCGTCCCGACGTGAGCGGGCAGGATTATGAGGGGCATTCGGGCCAAGTCAGAGGCCGGGTCCAATCATTCGGGCTGTACGAGCGGTGGGAGGCAGTACGGGAGCATCCATCGGGTCGATGCAGACCGGCGAGGAGGTCGGTATGGAATTCATCAACGTAGGAAATTCGACAGGGGTCGCTGCCGGCACGCTTAAGGCGTTCGATGTGGAAGGCACCCGGGTGGCGGTGGCCAATGTCGGCGGCAGCCTTTACGCGTTCAGCGATGTTTGCACCCACATGCATTGCTCCCTAGCTAGAGGAAAGCTGGAGGGGACGATCGTGACTTGTGCGTGCCACGGGAGCCAGTTTGATGTGACCACGGGCGCTGTCCGCCGCGGGCCCGCCAGGGAGCCGGTCCGTGCATTTCAGGTCAGGATCAAGGGCGATTCCGTTCAGGTCGAGGCCTAGGCTCCCCTCGTGATCGCACGTTTCAGGATCCTCGTCCCATCCCCCATGTCGATTCGCCAGGGTGATCTTCGGCCGCCGGAAGTTGTCTGGTCCGACCATAAGGTACGGCGGGGTGAGCCACAGCCACGCCGGGAGCCACTCCCTTAGCTACGCCGACCATTTTTGCGATCGGGCATTCCACTCGTTCGTTGGAGCAGTTTGTGGGGTTGCTCAAACAGAACCACATCCAGCTGCTGGCCGATGTGCGGACGGCGCCAGGGTCGCGCCGCATGCCCCATTTCAACCGCGTCGACCTCGAGCGAACACTCGCCGCGGACGGCATTCGCTACATTCACGTCCCGGAACTAGGCGGCCTTCGCAAGCCGCGAGTCGACTCGCCAAACGGCGGCTGGCACAACAGCTCCTTCCGTGGTTATGCCGACTACATGCAGGAGCCGTCCTTCGGGCATGCGCTCGACGCCTTGATCGCCCTGGCGCACGATTCGACGATGGCCATCATGTGCGCCGAGGCGGTTCCGTGGCGGTGCCACCGCAACCTGATCGCAGACGCCCTCACCGTCCGCGGGCTGGAGGTTCGACACATTATTGGGAACGCCCAACCCCGAGTCCATCGCCTGAACCCATTGGCCAGCGTCAACGCCGGGTCAATTACCTACCCACCGTCGCCAGCTGATCGATCAGGGGCACCTCCAAACAATTAGAGATACGTATGGGAGCTCGGCTATCTCGCGACTACGCGTCGGCTATGGAGAGCCGAGGCCGCGAAGAAGGTCACTGGCTTCGGGCTTCCCATAAGGGGAGACGTAGTCGCCCACTGGTGCGCGTAGGCCGACCGCAAACCGGTTCCAGCCGTTGATCGCGACGATCGCAAGCGTCAGCGCCACGATGTCCTTGGGTGAAAAGACTCTCTCGAGTTCTTTGTACACCTGGTCGGGCGCTCCCGTCTCGGGAAGCAGCGTCAGTGCATCGCACCACGCGAGAGCGGCTCGCTCGCGAGCCGAGTAGATAGGAGCCTCGCGCCACGCGCTGACGAGATAGAGTCGCTGTTCTCGCTCGCCCCGCGCCCTCGTATCTTTCGTATGCATATCTACGCAATAGGCGCAGCAGTTGAGTTGGGAAGCGCGCAGCCGAACCAGCTCGAGGAGTGCGGCCTCCAGTGAGCTCTGATGCACCGCCTGCTCCAGGCCTCGCATGGCGCGCATGGCCTCTGGCAGGACCTTGTGATAGTCGACCCGAGTCTGCTCCGGAGCAACCACCGAGGCAAATCGGACGGCTTGCTTTCCCATGACCTCAGTATGCCGTCAGCATCAGAAGGTGACTGTGGGATTTCGAACTGCGCGCGATTCAGCCGAAGTGCCGTACCAACCAGCACTGGCTCGACGTTAGGAAACGCACGGTCGGTGGCACCTACCCGACATAGGCTGAGATCATGAACGATACGATTACGTTTGCAGACGTCCTTCGGATCTTCCACCGGTCACTTGATCAGGGTAGGCAACTCGCGCTCGCGGACTCACTGGAGCTGCTCGAGCTTGCAAGCTATCTGAGCAGGAAGGCAACGAAAGACTGATGCGTCAAACCTCGCCCATAAGGAGACCGCAGGGTGAAGGAGCGCGAGCACTGCCATACTGAAACTCGCGCGGCCCCCTTTACCGTGGGCCTCATCGATGGTTCTTGAGAACCTGCGTCAGGTCCGCTGGTGTCGCCCGATACCAATCCACGTCCTGTCTGACGTGCGTGAGTAGCCGGATTCACCTAAGGCAAGCGCGACCTTCCGAAGATTGGCTCAGCGCGGCCCGTCTGACCCAAGCAGGCGGTTTGCTGCCGCGACGATATAAGGTGCGGTGATCCCGGCTGCGGCCATCATTTCTGCGGGAGCGCCAGAGCCTGGCACAGTGCGAACCGCACAGTGCTCGATGCGGGGCGGATTGGGATCGGAGGCCAACGCTTCCATGATGGCTGAGCCGAGGCCACCCTGTGCATAGTGGTCCTCTGCCACCACAAAGCGTCCACCGGTAACATGGGACGCCTCTCCGAGGCTGGCAACATCGATCGGCTTTATCGAATAACAGTCGACGACCCGAGCTGCGATTCCTGAAGCAGCGAGTTGCTGAGCGGCGGCGAGGCAGTGGTGGACGGTGACTCCGGCTCCGATCAACGTCACCTGGTCATCCGGGCTGGACCGGAGGGTCTTGGCCCGACCGATTTCAAAGTGCTCATCGCGTCCATAGATCGTGGGATAGGCGCCGCGGGTCGTGCGGAGATAGACGACCCCAGTTGTCTGGGCCATCATTAGGGTCAATTGAGCTGTCGACGCGGCGTCCGCAGGATACAACACGGTGCTCCCGGGGATGGCACGGAACATGGCAAGATCCTCCAGCGCCATCTGCGATGGGCCGTCCTCTCCGATTTCGACTCCGGCGTGCGATCCCACCAGTCGAATGTTGGCCCGCGATACCGCGGCCATTCGAATGAAGTCGAATGCCCGCGACATGAACGCAGCAAAGGTGGAGGCAAACGGAATGTACCCTCGAGCGCTCAGCCCGACCGCGGCCGCCACAAGCTGCTGCTCGGCAATGAACATCTCGAAGAACCGGCTCGGGTAGGCTTGGGCAAAATCCTGGGCGAACGTGGAATTGCTGACTTCGGCGTCCAAGGCGATGATCCGTGGCAGTGCCCCCAGCGCCTTGAGCGCTTCCCCATAGGCCTTTCGAGTGGCGACCCGCGCGCCAACTTCATAGGTTGGGAGGACAACATCGGCGAAGTGATCGTCGTCCCTCGGCTCGACAGGATCTGGAACAGGCGTCTCGACGTGTAGGTTCCGGCGACCGCCCAGTTCAGCGATGGCTCGCTTCGCCATCTCCGGTGGCAGCGCCTTGCCGTGCCAGCCGTTGCGGTTCTCGATCTCGGGAAAGCCCTTCCCTTTCACCGTGGCGGCCAGCAGCACCACCGGTCGTGTTGTTTCAGTTTGGGCTTCTTGCAGGCGGTCGTCGATATTGAGCAAGTCGTGCCCCGAGACCTGAATAGCTCGACACCCGAAGGCTTCGACCCGCTGCCGATACGGCTCGATGTTCCAGCCGAACTCCGTCTCTCCTCGCTGGCCAAGCCGGTTGACGTCCACGATCACCGTGAGATTGGACAGGTGATAATAGGCGGCCTTGTCTAATGCCTCCCAGATGGAACCCTCAGTGAGCTCACTGTCGCCACACAGGACCCAGACGCGGAACGGGATCTTGTCCAGGTACTTCCCCGCCAACGCCATGCCAACCGCAATCGGGAGGCCCTGCCCTAGCGAGCCGGTCGCCACGTCGACCCAGGGGAGGACCGGCGTGGGATGGCCTTCGAGCCTGGAGCCGAGCTTTCGGAACGTGAGCAGCTCCTCATCACTGATAGCCCCGACGGCTTTGAACATCGAGTACAGAAGCGGCGACGCGTGGCCCTTGGAGAAAATGAGCCGGTCGTTTCCCGGGTGCTCCGGGTGCTTCCAGTCGTAACGAAAATGCCGGGCTAGGAGCACGGCCATGAGGCCGGCAGCCGACATCGATGAAGTCGGGTGGCCCGACCCTGCCGCCGTACTCGCGCGGATGCTATCCACTCGAAACTGGTTCGCGAGCTGCCGGAGGAATCCGACATCGCATGCGCCTCGCCCGACGTCACGAGTCGGTATCGCAGGTTTCTCGGTCGTTTGCAAAGCAGACGGGGTTGTATTGGGCTTCATGAGGTCGTTGTAGCTGACGACCCTATATCATGCTGTGCGGTTTCTAACGTGAGGGCGCCGACTCAGACCAACCCCGATCGCGCTTTCTTGCCGTAATTGGAGACCAGTCCAGTTGCCGCGCTGCCGTCGTCATCGACTCTGCGGACCTGATTCGGTGCGGGATGATCCGAACCGGTGGGGCCGCGGGCGGAATCGCGAGAATGTAGTCGATGGCGGCAAGCGTGAATCCTGCCCCACTGAGCTTGTCAGGGCGTTGGCTCGAGAAAAGGATTGCCGGCACGTCCTTCAGGCGCGGGTCGGACCGGACTTGGTTGAATGCGACAGCATCCCGTTGGACCGGCTTGACGTCGAGGACCAGAAGATCCGGAGCCAAATACTCATCCAGGTTCATGGGCTCGAGAGTCCGCGGGGCGATTCGCACGTGATAGCCATCGAGTTCCAGCTTGAGTCGATACGATTCGGCGAGGTCGAGGTCGTCGGCTAGAAAGAGGACGGTGACGATCTCTTCGGTCGAGGCTTCCATACTTTCCTCCTGTGACCGGACGGTGTTATTGTGTCGAGCCCTCCAGGTCTGCGACCTCTTCATGGGAGCCATGCCAGTCTGTCCGGCTACGGGGCAACAGCAAAGCCGGATCTTTGCGTACCTGAGCGGTGCGCGCCGACTGGGGGATTGGCACGGCGGCTGGCCGACCGAGCCCGCGCCCAACGTTGCGTCACGCGCCCGTCGCCTTCGCCTTTCACGCAGTACGGAGTCCGGCCCTCACTGACTCGCCTCCTTTGCATCCTTCGCAACCACATCCGGGATCCTCTTCTCCGAGTCCCTGTTTCTAGGGTGCTGGGATCCTAGCGTGCCGACCGTGCGATTCCTAACAGCCGAAAGGCGTCGGCGCCGCTCACAGTCGGCCGGTGGGCGCCGTTATTACGATGCGCTGGGAGAGCCCTATAAGAGCCTTAGAGCCGCTGGGCTCTGACGGCGCGAGTCCGCGGAGACCCAATCTACTTATGTGGGTCGTGCCCGTCAGGGACTTAACCGAGCTTTGACGCGATCCGGATCAACTCAAGTCTTGAACTTATTCCGAGCTTCGCGTAGACATGCGCCAGGTGAGTCTCGACCGTTCTTTCCCCAATGAAAAGGCGTTCGCCGATTTCCCGTGCGCTATAGCCCTGAGCGGCGAGGATTGCGACCTCTCGCTCTCGCTGGCTGAGGGTCGTAAGGCCAGTCGGAGGGTCGTCCGACAGGGAAGCGAGCGTGACGCCCTGACCCACGGGCTGCCCAGGCCTTGCGCGCCGGCGGCGAACTTCGATTAGATCTACAAGATTTCTCGCGTAGAGTCTCGCCACAACGGCGATGATCAGATAGGTCACAAGCTCGGCGGCGACGGTTTGCCAGTCGACGACCCTGCTAACTCCGGTCAGCACCAGCAGTACAAATGCCGTGGCGCATATTAAGGCCGCGATCCGGCCAGAGGCTAGCCAGACGGCAGCCAGGATCGGAAATAGGTCGAGGACGCCGACGACGATCTGGGGAGGCTCCCACAAGTCGCCGAGGAACAATGCCAGTAGCACGAGGACTGAGAGGGCCGCGAACGGCAGTTCGAGGCGAGTATGCGCCAGTGCCAATGGCCGCGGAAACCGTCTACCCCAATGGACCACAGGTTCGACTGCCCCTAAATTTGCCCCGGCTCTGCCGATAGCCGGCTTCGAGCCGTTGAACTGATGATAGACCGCTTCGCCTTGTACTGAACGCGACCCATCCGTACTCAAAAACCGCATCAGTACGGATGACTCACCTACTCGTGCCTTCTACCCTCAACACAGAGGTGATACACGATGCGCAACGCAGGCTGGTTCGCGGTTCCCCTAATCGTTCTGGCAGGGCTGGCGTACGTCTGGGTAGTCAGCCGCTTGGTGAGGCAGCAACCAAAGCCTCAGGAAGGGAAGTGGGCTTCGCACCCACCCATGCTCACGTTCTCGGAGCTCTACGCCGTGTTTGGCGTTGGGCCCTTCTCCCGGGAGGAGTGGCCTGTTCTCCAGTCAGCGGCGAACGATCGTGAAGACCAAAGCTTGGCCCGGCTCAAGGCTCGACGCCGAGGCGGCCAGGTCCTTGGCAAGTAGTTAAGAAATGATACGCATGGTCCCCACCGCGACCTCCGCCTTCAGAGGCTGGCGAGATGCCCTTGGCCATCCACTCTTGGACCGGGTTCGGGAGAAGCGCGTCGCGCCGGTCCTTCGCGAAACCGCTCCTCGCCAGGTTCCAGCCGGGACAGTTCTGAATACTCCGGGTACGCCGGGATCTCTGCACCTCGTGTTGCGTGGACGGCTGCAGGCCTACCGGCTGACCGCGAATGGGCACCAACTCTTGCTGGAAATCGTCGAGGTTGGCGGCGTCGATGGCATCCTGCCGGTGGCCGGTCAGCCCGGCCACTTCACGGAAGCTCTCCTCGACTCCGTGGTCCTCTCACTTTCACGCGAACGATTGCAGCGGCTGGTGGAAGCGGAACCCCTAATCGGAGAGAGCCTGCTCCTGCTGGCGGCTGCGAAGCTCGAGGCACGGGAGGAGCGGATGGAATCGATGGCTAGTCGCGGAGTGCCGGCTCTGGCACGGTTGCTCCTGGCCTTGGGGCGCACAGTCGGCCACAGGAACGGGTCTGAAGTCGCCCTGGAACCGCGCCTGACCCATCAGATGCTGGCCGACATGTTGGGCGTCCGGCGCGAGACGGTCAGCACGCAGCTCCCCGAACTGGCCAGGAGGGGCGCTGTCCAAGTTCGCAGCGGCCACTTCGTACTCAATTGCCGCACGTTGGAGCATCTTGCTGATCCGGAGGTCGAGCTCGCTGCCAGGCTCGCAAGTTGATTGCCGATGCCCAGTTCGGCCCGCTGCGGCCAGGGGGTTCGCGGGCTGGCTGGTCAGGGTTGACACCTATATATATAGGATGTGGCTGCTTGTCGATAATCGGGGGGATCGAAAGCCTAGGACCAAGCCTTAGCCTCGTGGACGAATACGGCCGCCGCCGTCCGGCACCGTGGCGTTAGGAAACGCACAGAGGGTCACGATCGCGCGGCATATGCTGCCGACATGACCAACTCGAGGTTGGAGTCGGATTCTTGAGGTGTCTGGCAATGAACGATGAAATCATCGAAATCACCATCGAAGATATCCTTCGGATCTTCCATATTCCGGTTGAGCAGGCCGATCAGGTTCGGCTTGCCGACGCCGAGGAGTACCTCCGAATCGCAGGCTATCTAGTAAAGACGATCACGTAGGACTTGCCCACGGCCCGGACGTGGCCGTGATGGTAGGGTCGCCTTTTCTGGTGAGTAAGGCCGCAGCTGTCAGCCAATGGAAGGTCTCGCGATCTGAAAGCTATCGACATGGGGTAAGCCGAGTACTGGGTGAGCCCGAGGGTCGCCCGTCGCGAGGTCATCGGCACAAGAGCTCCCCTTAGCCCGGCGGATGGCGGGCCGCGTATAGTCGTCTATCGCGCGGATCGCGATCCGCAGCTATGAGAAAGCGTACGGTAGGAAGCTCGCATCGCCGGGTCCAGCCATCCAGGCCACCTGAGGGGCAGCAGATGCCCGCCGTCAGCGTCGAAAAGCTGATGGAGGCGCTACCGGACGGCGTTGCGGTCGTTGACGGAGACGGCCGGATCGTCTACGTAAACAGCCTCTTGCAGGCGTTGTCTGGCTACCGCAGTGAGGAGCTAGTCGGACAGCTGGTCGAACTGCTTGTCCCAGAGCGCTTGCACGCTTTCCACACGGCCCGCCGGGCCGAGTATGTTGCGAACCCCTATGCCCGCCCGATGGGGGTCAATCCTGACATCTTCATTCGGCGGAAAGACGGAACCGAGCTTCCGACCGACATCGCGCTCAGCCCTCTGCAGACGGCGTCGGGCCTTGTTGTGGTCGCGGCCTTACAGGACGCGACTGAGAGGAAGCGGATCGCGGCTCGCCTGCGTCGGCTCGCCCTCCTCGAGGATCGGGAGCGGATCGCGAAGGAGCTCCACGACGGGGTAATTCAGTCACTATTCGCGGTCGGCATGAACCTGCACGCGACGGAAGCCGCGGCCGATCTTCCGGACACGGTGCGGGCCCGCCTCGTCGGCACGGTCGACAGCATTGACATGGCGATCCGTGACCTCCGCAACTACGTCTTTGACCTCCGACCGGGGGTTCTGACGGATCGCCGGCTGGATGAGGCCCTGCGCCAGCTCGCCGAGGACTTTCAAGAAAACAGTGGCATCGTCACCGTGGTCGAGGTCGACGCACGGGTGGCCGCAGAGTTCAGCAAGGCATCGGCGCAGTTGGTGCAAGTAACTCGCGAGGCGCTCTCCAACGTGGTACAGCACGCAGGCGCGAAGACATGCCGCGTCAGCCTGATGCGCAAAGGCGATGCCGGGGTCCTCGAGATTGAAGACGACGGGCATGGCTTCGATCCCGTCCGCAGCAGCACGGACGGCCAGGGTCTGCGGAACATGCGGGAGCGAGTCCACGCAATGGGCGGGAGGTTTTCGGTCGAGTCCACGGCAGCGGAAGGGACGACGATCCGAGTGACGCTATCGCTGTAGCGGGGAGGACCCTTCTGCGCGCAGATTCTGCTGCCTATACTCTGGCGCACGCTTCCACGGTGACTCAGCAGCCGGCGACTCGAAGTCTTGCCTAATGACTTGTACGAAATCGAACAGAGGGCAGGGATCAGATACACGACAACTGAGTTGTGAGCGACGGACGAGCGCAATCTGGCGAACCCGCCCCTTCCGACGAGAGCATCGCCGTGCGATCCTTCCTCGATCGTCTTCGCTATGTGCAGCAGTGGTTCGAGGTGGCTCGTAGCCACGCCCATGCAGCGGCGACCCGGAACGGCCTGCTCGAGTCCGTCCAGCAGACCGCCGCGGAGCAGGGCCGGCTTGGGGCGCTCGACGTGGCTGTTGCCCGTGCCAACGCCGTCCCAATCATTGATGCCGAGATCGGGGAGGCTGACCTGCGGCATGTCAGAAAGGCGATCGTTGAGGCCTCCATGGCCTTTGCCGTCCGAGACCTAATCGCGCCGGAGCAATTCTGGAGCCTCTACCGGCCGTTTGCCCCGCTTATCCCCGTCGCGGAGTCCTTGGCGGATCGGCTGAGCTACAGCCCATAGCGCTGCAGGTGCACGGAATGATTGCAGAAGCGAATCGTGAGATCCGATGGCAGCTTCGGGTCGCGGAACGGGGTCGGCAAGACCGAGCAAGAATCATCGGTCCATTTGCCTACGTGGACAGGCTCATCGCGGATCTGGAGGCGATGCATCTTGACGGTCTACGGGCTGTGCCAACCGAATTCCTGCCGAGGTTGCTCGCCGTCAACCGCCTCCTGCCCCAAGGAGTCGAACCACTCCCGAGATGGCGACGCCTGATCCGCGATGCCATCGGCCAGTGCTTCGAGCTGCAGGAACAGCTGCTGGCCGTGCGTGATCCCAGCTATGTCGCTCATCTGGAAGCAGAGGAACAGGACGAAGCGTATCTACGGTACTCAGCCCAGGGTTGAATGACCACTAGGCGTCGCGGACGGCTGGATCGAGGTCAGGCGATCGTCCCGGACCTTGCAGCTGGCTTGACCTGGGCTTCGCGAACAGTGGAAGGGCAGCTCGTACCCGATGTCATCGGTCAGGACCTTAACGTCTTGTTTGTGGGCGTAAATCCCGGGCCCCGATCAGCGGCCGTTCGCCACCATTTCGCTCATCCCAGCAGCCGCTTCTGGAAAGCCCTCCACCTTGGCGGCTTCACGCCACGGGTCCTCTTAGCGGAGGAAGAAGCACAGCTTCTGCAGTGGGGCGTTGGACTGACCAATCTTGTGCATCGTCCGACCGCGACCGCGCGAGAATTAGCGGACCATGAGCTGCAGGCAGGCGCCCTAGAGCTCACTCGCAAGGTCCGCCGGTATCGTCCCGAGTGGGTAGCCACCCTGGGCGTGGGTGCCTATCGGGTAGCCTTCTGCCAGCAAGGTGCCGGCCTCGGTCGTCAACCTGGGTTGATCTGCGGGTCTCGCGTCTGGGTGCTGCCTGGCCCGACCGGGCGAAATGCCCACTACCCGATTCCGCTGCTGGTTGAGGAGTTCAGGCGCTTCCGCCAGGCAGCCCGGAGTCATGAACCCTGAGCCAACCGTTACCGGTAATCAACTGGCGAGGCTGACAGCGAGCGCCGCCTCCGGATCAGCAAGGCCCTCCAACGTGCGGCAATTGAGGACGAAGTGGCCGCTGCGAGTTTGGACACCGCCCCTCCTGGTCAGCTCGGGGAATTGCATGCTGACCGTCTCCCGCCGGACGCCCAGCATGTCCGCCAACATCTGATGGGTCAGGCGCGGTTCCAGAACGACCCCTGATCCGTTCTTGTGGCCGACCGTCCGCGCTAAGGCCAGGAGCAACCGCGCCAGCGCCGGGACTCCCCG
>Ga0066679_10000753_pt1 | contig 11873 bp, 15 predicted proteins | sample GraSoiAngelo_128_FD_62298 | JGI IMG/M metagenome (GOLD analysis project Ga0066679, IMG submission 62298) | Grasslands soil microbial communities from the Angelo Coastal Reserve, California, USA - 14_0927_12_20cm | ecosystem: Environmental > Terrestrial > Soil > Grasslands | place: USA... | reverse complement strand
GGAAGGTTACGCGTGTATCGCAGCGGCACAGGCGGCAACGAATGGGAAGCGCTCACCAAAGGTCTGCCGCAGCGGAACTGTTATGTGAACGTGCTGCGCGACGCGATGTCAGTCGATTCGCTCGAGCCGTGCGGCATTTACTTCGGAACAACAGGCGGCCAGGTTTATGCATCGGCCGATGCAGGCGACAATTGGAAGCCGATTGTGCGCGATCTCCCAGCCGTTTTGTCCGTTGAAGTCCAAACGCTGCGTTGAAGAGTACGCATATGAGGAACTCGCGAATTGCGACGTTCTTTCTCATCGCGTACGGGATCAGCTGGACAGCTTGGATCATACTTTTCGCACAACGCTTCTCTCCTCTCATGGGGCCTGGACGCTGGTTGTATTTGACGGCTGTGCTCGCACCACACGGGGCGGCGCTCATAAGCACAACGGTGGAAGGTGGACGCGCTGGAGTGCGAGCATTTTACAGCCGGGTCATGCGGCCATTACCATTTCGATCGGCAATTGTCACGATCTGCGTGCCACCCATTATGTATCTGATGCGTGATGCAATTTTCGTCGTTCTCCGTTTGTCCCATGGCGCATTCTTTCACAGCCCACCACGAACTGTGACGGCGCTCGTATTCGGGCAGCTAGCAGTGGTTTTAGGTGAGGAACCGGGATGGCGTGGTTTCGCGCTTCCGCGACTGATCGCACGCTTTGGGCCAATCATAGGAACGCTCATCCTGGGCATCGCGTGGGCGCTTTGGCATCTTCCCCTCTTCGTGATCGTGGGAACGCCACAGCATGGGACTAGCTTTCTAGCTTTTGCTCTCCTGCTGATGGCGTGGTCAATGGTGATCACACTAATCATGATGCAGGCCCGGGGCAGCGTAATTTCGGCGATGCTCTTCCACGCATCCGTCAACTTGTGTGCATTCACGATGTGGGAGCCCGATACGCAGCTATTCGCGCTGGGTCCGTGGATCGTAACAGCTGGTATCGCCGCCTGGCTGATAGAGTCGAAGTTGAGCCGCGGGTCTTTGACCGGTGGCACGCCTTGAGCCATTTATGAGACATGGTTAATGTGATCCGCATTGTTCTCCCGCCCCATCTGCGCACGCTCGCGCATGTCGACGGCGAAACGGAACTCGAGATTAAGACTCCTGTGACTCAGCGTTCGGTGCTCGACGCACTCGAAGCGAAATATCCGATGCTGCGCGGAACGATACGTGATCACGTCACGCTACTGCGGCGGCCAATGGTTCGATTTTTTGCTTGTGGCGAGGATTTGTCGCACGATTCACCAGACACTCCATTGCCGGACGCGATTGCCAGCGGCTCCGAACCGTTTCTCATCATTGGAGCCATAGCTGGCGGTTAAGGCTAGGGACGGCGCGCTGCGCCGCGCCCCTACCAACCGCAGAAATATCGGCTGAACAATTCTCAAATCGAAAAAGGCGACAATTCGCCGCACTTCGAATCGTTCAACGCGATTGCGCGGCACTAAACCGCGTCTGGATCATCATCAGCTGATTGCACAGCGACGACGGACTCGATATGCTCGCGCTCATGTCCGTAACGACGCGACAAAGTCGGCGAGGGAAAAGCGCCCCGGATTCGGGAAGCACGATTAAGGGCGAATTTGCGCTTGCAATCGCTTTGGGAACAGCGGCGATTTTCTTTTCAACTGGACGTCAATTGACTGAAATCAGTGCGAACCCAGCCGCGCTAATCGGTGTCTTCCTTTGGCTCTTTGCTGTTATTCTTTGGGCGGCCGTTTGTGTGGCGCGCCACGCTGACTGTCTCGCCATCAAATTGGGTGAACCCTACGGGACTTTAATCCTGACGCTGTCTGCAATCAGTATCGAGGTGGTCATGATATCCACCGCGATGCTGCATGGCGCAAATAATCCGGAACTCGGGCGTGATTCGATTTTCGCTGTAGTCATGATCGCTCTCACTGGGTTTGTTGGCCTGTCCCTGCTGCTGGGGGGGCTGCGTCATCGTGAGCAGTATTACAATCTCCAAGGTGTGAACTCCTATATCAATGTCATCATGACACTGGCAGTGCTCGGCTTGGTCTTGCCGAACTTCACGACTACGACGAAGGGGCCGACATTTTCCACGGGGCAGGAAGTTTTTCTGATCGTGATGTCGCTATTGCTTTACGCGATTTTTTTGCTCATTCAGACGATGCGGCACCGCGGCTATTTTCTGGAGTCAAAGGAGGCAGTGGTGGTGCAGAGTTCAGCCCATGGCTCGCTGCACGTGCGTTCGACAGCTTTTCATACGGTCATGCTGCTGCTTTATCTGATCAGCGTGATTTTGCTGGCGGAAAAGTTCGCTATCCCGTTGGACAACAGCATCGAGCATTTTGGCATGCCTCAGGAGTTTGGTGGCGCAATGATCGCTGCCCTGGTGCTTACACCAGAGGGAATAGGCGCCATCGAAGCGACTTGGCGCAATCAGTTCCAGCGTTCGATAAATATCCTGCTCGGTTCCGTCCTTGCGACGATTGGACTCACAATTCCTGCAGTGCTGACGATTAGCATTATCACCAACCGACCGGTCACACTCGGCGTGCAGGGCGGCAACCTTCCGCTGCTGCTGTTAACGCTGGCTGTGTGCGTGGTTACGTTTACCAGCAGAAAGACAAATGTTTTGCAGGGTTGCGTTCATTTGTTGCTATTCGCCGTGTTCGTACTGCTGATTTTTGCGCCGTGAATATTCACGCGCATCCTACGCTTCTCTATGCATCACGACGGCGTGCGGCTTTTCTTCGGTGACTTTGAATCCGAACCGCTCGTAGAGGCGCAGCACGGGTTTACCGGCAACGAAGCTCAGAGAGATGGTTGACTGCTCCGGATTGGCGCGGACCAACTGCGTAAGCATGGCCGTACCGATGCCATGCCTGCGATGCTCCGGTTTTACGGCAAAAGCGAGCTCTGGTGCCGAGTGAGTCTTGTCGATCGGTCGCCGCAGCCAAACTGCGCCTAGCAGCGAGCCATCTTTTTTGTCATGCGCGACAAACCCCGTGTCTCCGGTACGGCCCCAGCCTTCAACGTAACGTGAGAACTCTGGCCGGTGCACGATGTCGCGTGAAGGCCGCTCCTTTTTGCCGAGCGAAGACAGGCCCTGATACAACATTTCCCAGAGAATGGGTTCGTCTTTAGCCGCTAAGGGACGAATTACGTAATCCATAGCAATGGGTATCGCATCGCTATGGTCGCCGATTACTGGCGAATTACCAGTGCCACCTCGAGGGGTAACAATCGCGTGGTAATCTCGCCGCAATCGGCGACGATCACTTCATGGCCACGGATCGTGATTACATTCTGGGGACGCACGAGGAAGAAATTTCCAGACTCGGCCTCCAACACGATGTGTGGCGTCCGGTTGTGCTGGATTGCTGGAAACGGGCTGGCATCACCGCTGGCAAACGCGTTCTCGATGTCGGAGCAGGTCCCGGGTACGCCACCGTCGATCTTGCGAACATCGTTGGGCCAACCGGTGGAGTCGTTGCGGTTGAACGATCGCGCAATTTCGTAAATGCGCTCCGCGAAATGATTCGCGGGAATTCGCTTACCAATGTTCGGATTCACGAGATCGATTTGATGACTGACGATTTGCCCGCAGGTGATTACAATTTCGCCTGGTGCCGTTGGGTGGTCTCGTTCATTAACGATCCTCCCGTGCTCATTCAAAAACTTGGCCGCGTCATGCCAAAGGGAAGTTTGTCCATCTTCCACGAGTACGGTCATTACGAGACCTGGCGCTTCTTTCCGCGACTGCCGATGCAAGAGCGTTTCCGCGAACACGTGATCGCGACCTGGCGCGAGTCCGGCGGCGAGCCCGACGGCGCGGCCCCGTTGCCAGAGCTGCTTTCACGCAACGGTTTTATGATGCGCTCAGCCCGGCCACATGTCTTTTGCCTGCGGCCAGACGATTACATGTGGCAATGGCCTGCCACCTTCATCGAAACCTATCTTCCCCGTCTCATCCAGATGGGACGAATCGATCGTGAATTCGCCGACAAAGTTCGCGCCGATCTCGCGAGCGCGGAAAGGAATCGCAATTCGTTCATGCTGACGCCGCTGGTGCTCGAAATTATTGCTGAGAAGCTGTAGCCGGGCCCACCTGCCTAGTGCCGGCGAGCCCGAGACGTTCCGCGTCTGATTTTAGCGCGGTGATGACTTCAGTGATGACGGTGTCAAGCGGCATGCCGAGCTTCTCCGCGGCCCGGACGATGTCGTCGCGGTTCACGGCGCGAGCGAAGGCCTTGTCTTTCATCTTCTTTTTCACCGCCCGAACATCGACCTCGTGAATACTTTTTGTGGGACGAACGAGCGCAACAGCGACGATGAAGCTGCTTAGTTCATCGACCGCGTAGAGCGTTTTCTCCAGTGCTGTCTCGCACGAGACGTTTGCGTAATCCGCATGCGACAGGATCGCGCGGCAAATTTCTTCGCTCCAACCGTTCTCGCGCAACCATGCTACGCCCACGAACGGATGACCTTCAGTTGGGCTGTGCTCCGGATTCGGGTGACGCTCATAATCCATGTCGTGCAACAAACCGACTGCCTCCCAAAGATCGGCGTCTTCACCGCGCAATTGCGCGAAATACTTCATCGAATCTGCCACCGCGTAACAATGTTTTCGGAGGCTCTCGGATTGGACCCAATCGTGCAGAATATTTAGTGCACGCGCGCCGAGCGTTTCGTTCATCCCCCAAACTTTAATGAATAGAGACGTTGTCGCCTGGTTTTATTTTTGTCGCCAGACGGACGACGTCCCAATTTGCCAGACGAATGCAACCGTGGCTCGCAGCGCGGCCAATCGAACTGGGGTCGTTGGTGCCGTGGATGCCGATGCCTTTTTTGTTGAGCGCGATCCACATCACGCCCACCGGATTACGAGGCCCCGGCGGAAGCAAATGAAAATTGCCGCTTCGCCTCCCGTGTTGGAGCATTTCCTTGTCGTAACGGAACGTGGGCATCTTCGTGATGCGGCTCACTTTCCATTCGCCAACGGGCGAAGCCGTATGCGCGGAGCCGATCGTCACTGGGTATGCAGCGATCAGCTTCTCGCCTTGAAATACCCCGAGCATGTTTGTCTTGCTGTCGATCTTGATGACGATCGGCGCTGACGCGGCTTCGTCTTTCTTCATCTGTCTGTTCTCGTCTGCGTTTTCACTTTGTGCTTCGGGCTGATATTCAACATCGTTCACAGGCTGTGCGTTGCGTTCGCTTCGTTCGCTGCCGGGCTTAATCCCCTTCACTGAAGCGAGGTCAAATGCTCCGACATTTGGAACCATGAGCTGATCGCCGGGTTTGATCGTTTTCATTTTGCTGGGATTAAGTCGCTCCAGCAAATGAACGTCGCTGTGGAACTTCTCGGCGATGGCGTCGGCTGCATCGCGGTAAGGAAGAAATTTTAATTTGGCCTGCGCGGCAACGCTGCTGGGCAATGGACCCACGCTCGCCAGATCAGCATCCGTAACAGTATAGGGAACGAACACCGGACCTATGCTGTCGAGATCAAGGCCGGTAACGTCGGGCGCAACATTCGATTTGAGCTTGCCCTGTGCGGGAGGGAACTGCGGTTGTTCGCCGCGCGATTGCCGATAGAGCGCAAGCGCTTTCCAGGTGAACTCGTTATAGGTTCCATCGAGCTTACCGGGACTGAAGTTGGCCCGATCAAGAAAGATCTGGAGACGAGCGGCTGCTTCAATGTTCGCCTTATTCGGAGTTTGCGTGCGTGGCTTTTTTCGCGCTGTCGCTGGGAGAATGCCACTCAATATCAAGATAGCGATTATCGCAAAACGAAACAGAACCCTCACACGATGTGATCGCCGACCAAGAATTGCGCAGTTGTTCGGGAAATGACGAGAGCCTTGGGCCCCCTCGCGGTTGTTTGATTCCAGCGCGAACATTTCCCGAAAACAAACGCGCCTTCACTGTCCCGCCGTTTGAAGCAGAACAGTAAGGCGCGATGGAGACAAACGAGACTAGATCTTAATCCTCATCGAGGATCACACGATCAACCATCATGTCAGGCGCTGTGCCGACGTAATGGACGCGGACGGGAACTCCCACTTTGACCCTTGTTTTCACCGTAGTCTCATCCAACACTCTGCCGCTCCGGGTCACATATGTGACGTTCTTGCCGAAGCGATAGCGCACCGGACCGCTAGTTTCCTTGAGAACGATCGCACTCCCGGGCGTGTACTCCGTGATCGTCCCGTTGCCTTCGGTTGTGGTCGTCGTTGTGGTGGTTTCCTGCGAAACTTGTCCCCACGCAAACGTCGCCACACATGCCAAGGCAATGCTCAGAAGCACTTTCTTCATGATTTTCCCTTTCTTGTTTTAGTTCCTATGGCAATAAAGCTCCCTCTTCCGGTTAATTTTGGGCCGGGCGGAAGAGCTTACCGCCATATTGGATTCGGATTCGGCCGGCACGCTGGACGTCTGGAAATTTGCCCCATTGTAGGGCAGGCGCTCCGCCTGCCAACCTCGGCAGCCGAGGCAGTTGCCCTACAAAGTATCATCTGCGACATGCGTGTCATCCGTGGTTATTCTAATGTTTGTGAAATTCTGGATCGGCACCTCGGGTTTTCAATATGCGGAGTGGAAAGGAAATTTTTATCCCGAAGATTTGCAGGCTGCGCAGATGCTGCCGTTTTACGCCGAACGATTTTCCACGACGGAAATCAATTACACTTTTCACCGGATCCCGGCGCCAAAAACGATCGAGAATTGGAAAGCACTAACGCCCGAAAATTTTCGGTTCGCACTGAAAGCACCGCAGAAAATCACGCACTGGTCGAAACTCCGCGATTGCGCGGACACGCTCGAATACTTTTTGAAGGTTGCAGGCGGGCTCGGCGAGCGACTCGGCCCGGTTTTGTTTCAATTGCCGCCGACTTTCAAAAAAGATGCGGCTGTGTTGAATTCATTTCTTCGCGAACTGCCGGACATGCGCGCCGCGTTCGAGTTTCGCCACGAATCATGGTTCGACGACGAAATTTTCGATCTGCTCAGGTCGCGCAACATCGCCTTGTGCATCGCCGACACCGACGCGGTGAGGACGCCGAAGAAAATCACCGCCGATTACGGTTATCTCCGATTACGCCGCGAAGACTACACCAACAACGATATTGACCGTTGGGCCGATTTCGTCCGCGAACAAGAAGCAATGTGGAAAGATGCGTTCATTTATTTCAAACACGAGGAGAGCGGGATCGGTCCCAAGCTCGCCAAGCAAATGGCGGAATTGCTTGGGTAATGCTCGAAGGCTAGCGCCCGATCAGGATAAAAATTCCTGCCAGCAGCGCCAACACGCCAGTGATGATGCCGATCCCGAGTCCGGTGAGAGTGAGGATTCCCACCGCAATAAGATAAATCGCCAGCAGAAGCATTCCGATGTTTTTCGTAATCATGCCGTGAGTATCGGCAATTCCGCATCGGTTTGACAATCCTGAACATCCTCGGTCAGGTGAGATTCCCGGCAGCGACGCTTTGGATGGCGAAGATCGGTCCTCTCAATGTGATGAGGACTTGCTATCTGCCGGCCACGCGAACTACGACGGCGGAAATGTCTTTCGCATCGACGAATGCGTCGAAATATTCGGCGCCCGTCAGATTCGAAAGGTGGACGATATTGTCGGTAACTTGCGCGACTTTGCCTCCGAGTTTTTCTCCAGATCGCAGGTGTAGCTCCACACCCTTGCCGACGGCGCCCTGAAGGATGCCGAGGACGGTCGCATTGGGTTGCAGGCTGACTTTGTCTTGAGCGAGCAAACTGGAACAGGTCATCGCCGCAATGATGAATCCAAGAAGAGAATAACGTTTCATGATCAGTGTTCTGCATGATCGCCGCGCGATTTGCGAGCAGATAATCCTGATTTTGAATTGGCAGGCGGAGCGCCTGCCCTACAATTGTGTGTGAGCTCGATTGCGGAAAACCTCGAACGCGTGCGCAAACGGATCGCGCACGCTGCAGCGAAAGCTGGCCGCACTATCGATGAAATCGAGTTAGTCGCGATCACGAAGACGCATCCGGCCGAGAAAGTGCGCGAGGCGATTGAGGCTGGGCAGACGTTGTTTGGCGAAAGTCGCGTACAGGAAGCACGCGCGAAAATTCCGGAACTGCCGTCGAACGCGCGTTGGCATTTCGTCGGGCATCTTCAGAAAAACAAAATCCGCCACGCGCTTCCGCTGTTCGAACTTTTTCACAGTATTGATTCGCTTGCATTGGCACAAGAGATGAACCGGATCGCAGCGGATGAAGGAATGCATCCGCGAGTTTTGCTCGAGGTCAATGTGGCGGGTGAGGGGAGTAAATTCGGGTTCTCGCCCGATAAGTTGCGCAAACAAATGGAAGAGTTGCTCGCGCTGCAACGATTGTCGATTTTGGGGCTTATGACTATCCCGCCGCTGGCCGATGAGGCAGAAGCGTCACGAAAATACTTTGTCCAGCTACGCGAGCTGCGTGAGCGCCTTCAAACGGAATTTCATGTCGATCTCCCCCAGCTTTCGATGGGTATGACGCAGGACTTTCCGATTGCGGTTGAGGAAGGTGCGACGCTGGTGCGCGTCGGCACGGCGATCTTTGGCGAGCGGACGCGCCCAAAACGTGAATGAGACATCGTGCGTTTGGAGCCTACCAATATTCAACAAATCGGAGACGAGCTTGCGATCGCTTGGAACGATGGCACCGAATCGTTTTTCAAACTTGAAATGTTGCGTCGCGCCTGTCCTTGCGCGGCGTGCGGTGGCGAACCGGATGTGCTGGGCAACGTTTCGGGGCCAGACGTCACTTACACCGACCAAAGCTTTCAGCTTGTCGGCTTCGATTTGGTTGGCGGCTATGCCTTGCAGCCGCGTTGGGAGGATGGACATCGCTCGGGCATTTATAGCTTTACTTACCTCCGGCGCTTGGCGCAGGCTGCTGACTGAAAGACGGGCGATAAGCTTGGAATTGATCCATGAGTTTGCTGACGAAAATCACGATCGTTTTGCTCTGCTTTTCGTTGTGTGGAGCGGGCACTTTCATTGCTTCGAGCGCGCGCCAAGATGATCAGCCGCAAAAAGCGAACGTCATTCCGGTGAAAAATCGTGGATTCATCGGGCGCGTATGGATTGTGACCTGAATCGAGATCGAAGGTAGGGCGTTCACCCGAACCGCCCGCCGGGCGATTGAGGTCAATCGCCCCTACCAGGAATTGTCACGCGCAGAAGGGATGTCCTTGCCTCGAGTGGTTTCAGTTGGCGATCCTGCAACTGAGCTGGGATCAGAAAAAATTCTCCTGCGCCGAGATCACCATCGCCGCAGCGAAGCTTTCCACTCAGACAGCAAACGATTGCAAATTGCCCAAGCGGCGCGATCTCGCGCGGCTGAGCAAGATTCCACTTTTGGATTTCAAACAGTTGGTGCCTGAGGAGTAATTCGCCTTTCGGTTCGATCAATTTCGGTGCCACATCGTCGAAGTCGATGCATTGAAGTGCTTGCGCGACATGCAACTCTCTCGGCTTGGCGGTCGCGGGAACGACACGATTCCAATCAAACACGCGATACGTGGTGTCGCTATTCTGCTGGATTTCGATCAGCAAATTGCCGGCCCCCACAGCGTGTAACCGTCCTGCCGGAAGGAACACGGAATCTCCCGGCTTGACGACAAGTTTATGAACGTGATGAGCCGCTGTTCCCTCCCGTAACGCCTTTTCGAACTGATCGCGTGTGATCGGCTCACGAAATCCCAGAAAAAGCTCGGCACCCGAATCGGCAGCGGCCACGTACCAGAATTCAGTTTTTGGCTCGCCTCCTAAAATGCTGGCGACTTTTTCCGGCGGATGCACTTGCAACGAAAGCTTTTCGCGCGCATCCAGAAGTTTGATCAGCAGCGGGAAACGAGGGGCTTCTGCCACGTTGCCGAAAATTGATTGTCGATCTTGAGTCCAAAGGTCATGCAGCGTTTTGCCCTTCAGCGGTCCGTTGGCGACAATGCTTTGAGCTTCCGGACGGTCAACGATTTCCCATGATTCGCCGATTTTAACGTTCGGCGGCAATTTCTTGCCGAATTCAGTTTCGATCCGGCGCGCGCCCCAGATTCGCTCCATGAAAATCGGTCGAAAGGTGAGGGGAGTTGTGAGATCGAGGTGAGACATGCGCAGCAAACGTTCAACGCTGAGCGTCCAACGCTCAATTGAAAAGGAGATATCTCGCATTTGTTGTCTCCCATTGGACGTTCGACATTCAATGTTGGATGTTCGGCGTTTGCTTCCGTTAACCCCTGATCTCCGGCCCATGACCCGCGAATGAAATCATTCCTCAAATATTGGCTGCCATTACTGATTTGGCTCGGTGTGATTTTTCTCGGCTCGACCAGTCTCATGTCCGCCGAGCACACATCACGATTGATTGTTCCGATCTTGCTCTGGTTGAAGCCAGGCATCTCGCCGAAAACAATCTGGATCATCCTCGTCATTATGCGCAAATGTGCGCATGTCAGCGAATACGCGATTCTGGCCCTTCTCCTGTGGCGTGCACTTCGCAGCGGTCCAACTCTGCGCACGAAATTGCCGACGTTGTTTAGCGCAGTCCTGCTAGCTTGCGCAGTTTTTGCCGCGAGCGACGAATTTCATCAATCATTCGTTAAGTCGCGTACTCCCTCAGTTGGCGACGTCCTGTTGGATGTTGTGGGAGCACTTTTCGGACTGTTGATCTGCGCGAGTTTCGCACGCCGCTATTCTAAAAAGGCCAGAAGCACCATCCAGGGCCAGTTTGTTGATACGCGGTTATGACTTCGGAGATCGCGACCGCCCGTTGTTGCGACAGTTTAAAACTGAATGAATTGATCACCTGTGAATGCTGTATCGCAGTTGAAAGGCGAAGTGTATAAGCGTTCTGAGGTTGAACCGCGCAACTCGTGGGCGCTCGCGAAAACTCGCTCAGCCCTGGCTGCTGTTGTGGTGTGTTTCGCCGCCTGTTTAGGCGCGGTGGGAGCCGGCACGGCTGCAGGGCAGAGTTCAGGTGTGCCTGCCATCACAGCAAAGCCGCAGCACGTGACCGTCATCGATGGGCGCGACACCACGGAGATCCATTGGGACACAGGGAACGGATCGATGGGTTTTGTCTTCGTAACAGGGCCTGAACGAAAACCGGTTCTCTTTGCTACGGGCGCAAAAGGAACCCAAAAGGTTCCGTGGATTCGGTCCGGTAAATATGTATTCGAGCTCTATAGCGACCAGGACAGGCGGACGTCGCTCGCCAGCGTAGTTGTTTTTGCAAGCGCGGAAACCGAAGCCGCTTCACAAGGCATGTTATGGCGAAGCAGAGCCCGCTGGCTGCTAGTCCTGGTGCTTTTTGTAATCGTATATTTCGCAGTTTATCTCAGCTCGACAGGGACCCTGCGCACGACGTTTCCAACCGAGCCAACAACGTCGCCTCGCCCGCTACATGTCAGACGAAACCTTCTGCTGGGAATAGCCGCGTTCATTTGTCTCGACGGCATCATCTTTCATAGCGGCTTGTACGTCTCGATCCTAGCCCCAGATTCCTATGCGGGGCGATTAGCGGTAATTACACGGGCCGAAAAGCAGCGGGCCCCTTCGGGTCTCAAAGAAGTGCTGGTTCTGGGAGATTCGAGAATGGCGGAGGGGTTTTCTACCACGGTGGCTGATGAGCTTGGTTCGGCCGCCGGGTTCAAGTTTGTAAATCTCACCGAACCAGCCTCAACTGTTAACAGTTGGTACTACATGCTTCGAGAAGTCGATCCGGCAGCGCGACGCTACTCGGCAATCGTGGTTCCTTACGGCATTGGCTATGAGCCAAGTACCGCCGATCCTCTAAGAATTTCCATGGCGGCTCCGCTCCTCCGTTATGGAGAC
>Ga0066679_10000752_pt1 | contig 11874 bp, 12 predicted proteins | sample GraSoiAngelo_128_FD_62298 | JGI IMG/M metagenome (GOLD analysis project Ga0066679, IMG submission 62298) | Grasslands soil microbial communities from the Angelo Coastal Reserve, California, USA - 14_0927_12_20cm | ecosystem: Environmental > Terrestrial > Soil > Grasslands | place: USA... | reverse complement strand
GCCAACCGCTCTGACCAACGGCGTAGGCATGTCAGGACCTGCCGACCATCCCGACGGCGTGCAACCACCCGAAACATTAACCACGCCAGTCATACCAAGAGCGCAGTGCGCGGCGCAGAAATAAGAATACCTGCCAGGCTGCGTGAAGGTATGCGTATAAACCGTGCCTGAATTGGAGAGAACCCCGGAAGCGCAATTCATATCGTTAGGAGAACAATATTGTGAATCGGCCGCGCAAGGAAGACCGCTGGTGACACTGTGGCCGCTGGTGGCCCATGTCCACCGCACCGTGTCGCCCACCGAGATGTTGACTGTGCTGGGCACAAACACGAAGCCGCCCTGCCCCACGGCTACATCGAAAATCGCGCTGATAGCCGACGGCACGCCGTTCACGGCTGGCTGGCCATTTTGATCGATAATTCGAATCGGCGCCGGCGGCGCGCTCTTTGTGTCGGGCATTCTTGTGCGCCTGTCGCCAGATTCAGCTCGCACCAAAAATACGATCGCAAACATCGATGCCACCCAAAAAATCGTCCGTAATGCATTTGATCTTTTCATGCTTTTTACTCCTTCTTCTGCACGCCAGCGTTCCATATTTTCTTTTGCATTGAGCCGCAGCTGACGCTCTGCGGTTCAACGTCAGGGTGGATATTGCGCAGGAGCTTTCAAGAAAGCCAAGCAGAATCTTTTGGTCGAACGCCACCGAAACCTAATCACCTTCACAAGAGAAAGGTAACACAACTGTTACCAATGCAGCGCAGCGATTTGTTTCCTCCGGTTTTGCAAGATCCCGCCGCGAGAACGGACGCGAAGAAATTTCAGACATCCGATGCTTTAAACGGAGGACTTTGGCAGAGGATTTGAGAGCTCTCCGATCGAAGGAACAAAGAGGCTATTTTTTGTGGCGGCTGATTTCTTCCAATAACTCGATCTGGATTTGCTGAATCTCGAACAACCGGTTGTATTGCCGGCGCAGCAGGTGATCGATTTTCTCATGCAAGTGCCGAATCTCCAGCTCGGCTTTCAAATTGACTTTGTAATCGTTCTCGGCCCGCAACCGATCGCGCGCCTCGGCTCGGTTTTGACTCATCATGATAACCGGCGCTTGGACAGCGGCCAGGCAGGAGAGAATCAGATTGAGGAGAATGAATGGAAAAGGATCGAATGCGCGTGTCGCGAGAATGACGCCGTTGATGGCGATCCAGATGAAGAGCACTGCCCCAAAACTAATAAGAAATTTCCAACTGCCGCCAAACTCTGCGATGTGGTCGGAGAGGCGCTCGCCGAAAGTGAGTTTCCTTTCGAACTGTTTGCTGAGGTCGCTGGAAAGAATCTCGTGCTGTTCCAGGCTTTCGATCACTTCCTGGTCCAGCGCGGAAAGTTCGCCAATCTCGTCTTCTAAAACCTCTTTGATGTAATCCTTCCGGAATTCCCCCAAGTCGTCGAAGCAGATGAACCCTTTGCTATCCAAGTCGGGCAATCGCTTTTTGATGAACTCGAGAAGCGACGGCCGGATCAATTCCGCGATCATTCCGCTGTTCGGCGACTTCGGTTTTTTGCAAATCTGGCAGACCAGTGGTGCAGTTACGATTTTGCTCATTGAGATTTCGCCGCTGAATTAAACTGCTGTCCTGCCGCTTGTCGATTCTATCTTGAATCAACGATGGTCGATCTTAAGGTTTCGCGATGGAAGAAGCGGAAGTGCCTCTCGAGCATTTGCAGGAGCAGGTCCACGAAAGCGCCGAACACAGCGGTGAAACGTGGATTTCGTGGGTTGCGTTGAGCACTGCGATTCTCGCCGTCCTCGCGGCGATCGCTGGACTTCTCTCCGGGCAACACGCGAACGAGGCCATGATGAACCAAATCGAAGCGTCCGATCAATGGAGTTACTATCAAGCCAAAAGCATCAAGGCTTCGCTGCTTGAGGCTAAGATTTCGCTTGCCGGTACGCCCAACGAATCCGACGCATCCAAACGCGATCGTTACGAAAAAGAGCAGGAAGAAATCAAGTCGGAAGCGGAGCACAAGGAAGCCGCGGCGAAATCAAATTTTCACAAGCACGAAGTGTTCGCGCGCGGCGTGACAATGTTCCAAATCGCAATTGCCATCGCGGCAATTTCCGCGCTTACAAGGAAACCCCGGTTTTGGATCGTAAGCTTGCTTTTCGGGGCAGCCGGCTGCGCCTTTCTCGTCCTCGCCGCCATCGCAAGGTAGGGGCGGTTCACCCGAACCGCCCGGGCGATTGCGGTCAATCGCCGCTACCGCCTTTTTTCCCAGAAACTTCGTTCGGTCGTTTCCGTAGAAGTAAGTGAGAAATGCAAATACCCCCCGGATTGGCAGTGTGCCTCGCAGCCTACTGTGAGAAGGGCACCAGTTGCTACGAGCTTCATTCCCGGGTGGTCTTGAAGGGAATATTAGTTTCCATAATTATCGGAATGTCTTTTTTCGTTCCTTTGGAAACGATTCTAGCGGTGAAACGCCCACTATTTCCGATTAAAGCAGAAGCGCCGGACGCTGGGCATTGGGTCATTATGAGCACAAACGAGGAAACAAGATGAAACATCGTTATAAACAACTCGGCAAACTCTCGCTGGCCAACATGCTGCGGGCAAGACACGTAAGGAAAGGCAATGCCACTGCGACCAATCGAAAAAAGAGGCTGCTGATGAAAGCGAAAAGCTCACGTTTTGACAGATTGATCGCTCGTTACTATCCCGCCGTTTACAGTTTCGCTTCTCGATTGACGGATGATCCCCGGAAAGCAGTTACGTTAACGCGTGACGCATTCAACAGCACACGAGAACAACTCACGAACCGTCGTAATAAGACCGCGCTAGCGTCAATCCTGATCTTGGCTGTAATCCGCGCAGGTCTTGCCGCCGCTTGATGCTCAGGCATTTTGCGGTGTACCGGAAGCACGAGCGACAAGAACGCTCGCACTGTACATTTTTCGGGAACTTGGCCCTGCCCTTTCCGTAGAAAAAAGGTGCGAACGAATCGTGCCGGGCGATGGCTTAAGAATTTTTCGTAAAAGACGCAATTAAATTGATGCGCTTAAAGGGGAACTGAAAGAGCAAAGCGCGTTCATCCAAAAAGTGAACGACAAAGTGGAACTAAACAGACCTGCGCCGAAAACGGTTCTCAATAATCAGTAAGAGCTGCGAGAAGGTAGGGGCGGTTCACCCGAACCGCCCGGGCGATTGAGGTCAATCGCCCCTACCTACACTGTCGCAGAGGCAAGCCGCGCTCGCCGAACCATGGGAACGCGCGTCGACGGCGCGCAACGCGTTTGAGACCGAATGGTTCGATCGCTTTGGTTCGGATGTGTTCGATAGCTTCTTCCACAGAATCGGTCGCGTAAATCAGGCTTAGGTCAGAAGGGGCGATCATTCCGCGCTGCGCCATTTTGTTGATGAAGCCGATCAGTTCCTTCCAATAGTCGGTTCCCATAATCACGATGGGGAAATTTTTGATCTTCCCTGTTTGAATCAGAGTGACCGCCTCGAACAACTCATCGAGCGTGCCTGCGCCACCGGGCATGACAACGAAGGCGTAGGAATATTTTACGAGCAGCGCTTTGCGGACGAAAAAATAATGCATCCGCACGCAGCGATCGAGATAGGCATTCGCCGGCTGCTCCGACGGCAGTTCAATGGTGCAACCGACGGAGCGGCCACCGGCTTCTTTGGCGCCGCGGTTTGCCGCTTCCATAATGCCAGGGCCGCCGCCAGTCATAACGGTGAACCCCAGACGCGCAATGGCTGCACCCATTTTCCTGGCCAGCTCGTAATGCGGATCGTCGCGCTGAATCCGGGCTGAGCCGAACACGGTTACGCACGGACCGACAAAATGGAGTGTGCGAAATCCGCGCAGGAAATCGCGCATCACTCGCAAAAGTGTGAAGAATTCAGCAAAACGTGAACGCGGTCCTTCGAGGAAAATTTCGTCCGCGCATTCCGGAGGTGTCGTTAAGCTCGAACGCGCTGCGCTGATGGAATCGTCCTTGTTCTGCACGTAAATTTGATTAACCGGTGCAGCAGCCGACGCAAAGCTAAACCGGATCGGTACTCGGCAGGACGGCAGCACGTAAGCGATCGAGAAATGGAATCTGTGCCGGCTTCATTTTCTGGCGCGCAATCTCCTCGGTGAAAAATTCGGCGCGATCAATTTCTGGAAATTCCTTGAGCTTACTGGAGCGCGGCGGCCATTCCATTTCGAACAGATTTGATTTGACCTCGAATGGTTCTGGCAAATCGCCTTCGAACGCCCAGGCATGCACAGTTTTGCCGCCCTTTTGCTTGATTGAGCCGAGCGCAATCCAGCCCCGAAAGGTTTTGGGCCGGAATCCAAGCTCTTCCTCAAACTCAATTTGAGCGCGCGTCAGTAAATCTTCTCCCGGAGCCGCCTCGCCCTTCGGGATTGTCCATGCGCCGTCGTCTTTGCGGGCGAAGAACGGTCCGCCGGGATGGGCGAGCAAAACTTCGAGTTCATTGTTTCTGCGCCGGAACATCAGCAGACCAGCACTGATGCGGCTCCGCGGAGACGTCGAGTTGTTCGGCACAGCTTATTTTGCGCCCGCAACGGGCTCGGGGCGTTTTCCTGATGGCTCCGTCTCCTTTTTGTCGCCCCAGAGATGAAATGTGTAGGTGAAAACTATGTAGCCAAACAGATCGTGTTTGGGACCATTGCTGACGTAGAGCGCCGGGTTGAACTGGAAATCGCGTGTGACGTTGCAGGTGAAACCGATCGTCGATGAGTTTTCGGAGCCGCTCAGCCAATCAACCTGCACTCGCCACCTCTCATTGAAGTCGTAGGCATAACCGAGGATTGCTTCGTTTTTGTAGCCGCTATGAATAGCCCCGCCGAACACTTTGTGATGCTCGGTGCAGTAGCCAGCTTCTATAAATGGTTGAGGATCCACATTCAGGTGAGGCGACCAATTAACAAACCCGACGGAAAGAAGATAAGGCTCTTTCGTTAACAATCCGATCTCCGTCGCAAAGATCCAATCGTCCGGTTGGAATCCGCGAAACACCGCTACCTCAGCCCATTTCGTCAGACCCAACTCGGCTTGCAATTCATAGGGGTTCGCAATCCGCTTGTCTTGAATTTGCAGACTTAAGGAGAGATTTCCTTCTGGCTGCAGGTCTGGCGTTACGATTTGGCTCAACCCTTTCGTTGTGGCCATCGCAGAAGGAATATTCGCGATACTCATCATCAGCAGAATGATCGCCGCCGCGAGGTTGATTCGCTCATCTCCAAATCCGCCAATCTTTTTGCCACTCTTCGCCACGATGTCGGGAGTAAAACCGTTGCTTGGGAATTTGTCGATTCCGTGTTGAACCTACGCCGCGTGATTTTAAGATTAGGATAATGCGCGTGCTTGCCATTGACGCTTCTCTGCGCAACACGGGTGTCGCGATCGTCGATGCAAACAATGGCAAACCGTGTCCGGTTTATTTCGGGACTATTCACAACGCGAGCGCGATGCGTTCGTCCTCATGTCTGGTCGCGATCCGCGACCGGCTGGTTGAACTTATTCGGGAACACCAACCGGATTGTTGCGCGCTGGAGTCGGTCATTTACGTGCAAAGTTACAAGACCGCGATCATCCTCGGAGCTGCGCGAGGCGCAGCCATTCTCGCCGCGGCCGAAAACGGACTGCCGGTTTTTGAATATTCACCGAAGCGAATCAAGCAATCCACCGTTGGGCGCGGCGCGGCCGGCAAAGATCAGGTAGCGTTCATGGTGCGGGCGCTTCTTGGCTTAACCGAAACGCCGGATGCCGACGCCGCGGATGCGCTGGCGATCGGGCTCACTCACTTGCGCGCGCAAGAGATTGCAAGCTTAGGCCTCCCGGGACCAACGCAGATATGAGCGCCGCGGTTATTGATCTTCACGTGCATTGGCTTGGGCGAAAGGATTTCGCTAGTGCGCTCGCGTTACAGGAGAAAATTGTCGCGGCGAAGCGAGAAGATCCTTCCCAACTGGACGAATTGCTCTTGCTCGAGCATGAACCCGTTTACACAATCGGGCGCACTCCTGATCAATCCAGTCTGCTGGCCGCTGCGCATCTGCCGCATCCGCTCTTCGCTATCAATCGTGGTGGCCAGGCGACCTATCATGGACCCGGCCAGCTGATGGGCTATCCCATTATCGATCTGCGTCGGTGTGGCCAGGATCTACACAAATATTTGCGCTGGCTCGAGCACCTGCTCATTGAAGTGCTGGCCGAATACGGTATTGCCGCGACGCAACGCGAAGCGCTCACGGGAGTTTGGGTAGAAGATCGCAAGATCGCTTCCATTGGCGTCGGTGTGCGGCATTGGATTACGATGCACGGGTTCGCGTTGAATGTGTGCGGCGACCTTTCGCCATTTAATCACATTGTTCCCTGTGGCATTAACAATGTCGCGATGACGTCGATGGAAAAGGAAACCGGCCAGGCATTTTCAGTCGCCGTCGTTGCTGACTGGCTTGAGAACTTGGCGCGGAATCGGATCAGCGACTTGCGCAGCGCGCCAGATGCAGAACCGGTCAATGTTTAACAAATAGAAACATGATTCCGCTCGAAGACAATGTCGGTGACATTATTGGAAAAGCGCAACGCGGTTTGGGCATTTCCGATTCTAAACTGGCCGAAAAAGCGCGCGTCAATTCGGAAGCAATCCGCAAGCTGCGTGACGGCGATTTCGACGAACCCGCTCTCCTCAACGTTGCTCCAATCCTCGGCCTTAACGGGCAGGCCCTTTGCGAATTGGCCAAAAGCGAATGGCATCCAGAAAAAATCGAAGCGGAAGGCCTCGCGCAATTCAACACGGATTATCACGGCATGGCTGTTAACGCCTACCTTGCCTGGAACCCGGCGAGTCGCGCCGCAGTCGCGTTTGATACAGGCGCTGATTCTAATGAGATGGTCCGCTTTGCGAACCGCCACAAGCTGAATGTACAACTCATTCTCCTTACGCACGCTCACGCCGATCATGTCGCAGACCTGCCGCGCCTCCGCGAAGAAACCGGCGCAGAGGTTTTTACTCCAGCACGCGAACCGGTTCCTGGCGCGGAGCCTATCGAGGAAGGAAAACAGTTTCGCCTCGGAAATCTCCAAATCGATACGCGACTGACCTGGGGTCATTCCCCCGGCGGCATGACATACGTGGTGACGGGTCTCGCGCGCCCAATCGCGATCGTGGGCGACTCGCTTTTTGCCGGATCAATGGGCGGCGGAAACGTGTCGTACCGCGATGCGTTACGAAATAATCTCGAGAAAATCCTGACGTTGCCGGAGGAAACAATCATTTGTCCGGGACACGGCCCGATGACGACGGTGGGAGAGGAAAAAGTGCACAATCCATTTTTCGCGGGAAAGATTTGATGATCGATGTGTCCATGAACCAGGATCGCATGATCGTTCCAAAAGTTTTGACGCGGTCATCCTGAACGGAGTGAAGGATCTCGCATAGGGCGATTGATCCCGTTGACTACCTCGTGCGTTCCAAGCTTCGAGTGTGAGGTCCCTCTCCCGAGACTGCGGGATCGGGATGACAATGCTAATTAATTTGGATTACAGTTCCGCATGAACATCGGTTTTGTTGGAGTCGGTCGCATGGGCGCGAACATGGCGCGCAGATTGAAGGACCGGCAATTTCATATCACGGCGGTTTATGATACGAATCGCGCGGCTGCGACATCGATTGCTGCTGAACTTGGCTGTGCAGCCGCTCAAGATTTATCGGAAGTCACAGCGGAATCCGACGTGATTTTCACAGTGGTGACCGATGACAACGCAATGCGTCAGATCTTCGGCGGAACCGGCGACAATCTGCTTGTAAATGCGCGCGGCAAATTGTTCGTAAACTGCGCGACGATCTCACCGCAAGTTCATGTCGATATTGAAAAGCTGGCCGAGAAAGCCGGTGCGCAAACGCTCGAAGCGTGCATGGCCTCGAGCATTCCGCAGGCGCGCGAAGGGAATCTCTATCTGATGTGCGGCGGGAAAGAGGAGGCATTCCGAACAGCGGAACCCATCCTGAAGGAACTCGCCGCCCAGATTCGCTTCATCGGCAAAGCAGGCGAAGCAGCCAAGGTGAAAGCGCTTGTCAACATGGTGATGAACATCAACACCGCTGGTCTGGCAGAAGGACTTGCCCTCGGCGCGGCGCTGGGCCTTGATCTGGGAATGTTGAGAGAGGTTTTTTCGCAGACCGGCGCGGCCTCGCGCGTGCTCGAAACCGATGGCGAAGATATGCAAAATCGCGAGCACAGCTGCTTTTTCTCTGCTGCGCACGCGGCCAAAGACAGCGGGATTGCTCTCGAGGCCGGGCGCAGTCTCGATCTTGATTTACCGCTCGCGCGCGCCACCAAGGAACAATATGACCGCATGGTCGCAGAAGGCTTGGGCGAGCTCGACAAATCAGGAATCGCCGAGCTCACCTTCAAAGATCGCCATAAACATTCCGGCGATCGTGTGTGAGGCAGCGTGAAGGCCAGCACGGGAGCGTTGTTTTGGAACGATTAAGGCGATTACCTTTGGTCATAATTCCATTCGGTAAATGTCGGTAGCAGTCGAATTGACTGCTAATGCGCCTCTTGTTCAGCGGGAGCTAAAAAGCGAAAAAGGCACATTTTCCCTCAAAACCCTTCAGCTCGAATTCGCCAAGCGAACGCGTTGGAACGAGTCCTTGTAGCCTTGTATGCGCTGTTTCGCTCAGGCAGCAAAGTTCGCCTAACGAGCTGGCCAGCTTTTCCAGGCGGAAAATCAAATTCACTTCGCCTCCCATCAAGCTTTCCTCGCCCATCGATGCGATGCCGCCGATCGCAACTGGTCCGAAATGCACTACAAAGCGGAAGTCAGGCCCGCCTTTCTTTTGGAATTCTTTGAGCGCGGAGATGACCGACACGATCTCCTCCGGGCTCGTAACGGCATTCGGCCAATAGGCAAGAAAACCATCACCGAGGTATTTGTTAATTATCCCGTGCTGATTCTCGATGATCTCCTTGCAACTGAAAATCCACGCTCCGAGAAGGACGTCCAAGTCCTCGCTCTGCATGTGGCGGCTGAGGGGCGTAAAACCGCGAATGTCCGCGACGAGAAGCCAGCAAGGAATATTTTCGATCTCCCGCAGCGTTCGTTGCACTACGTCCGTTTTGTACTCCTCCGAAATGGTGACGGGCTGCCGGAGCGTGAAAACCTGATCTCCGATTGTGATTTGATCGCCGTCGCTTAATCGAATCGGGTGATGAATCCGTCGTTTGTTCAAAAAAGTTCCGTTGCTGCTGCCGAAATCGATCAGCCAAAGTTCGCCGAGGTTTTGCAGATGGATGAGAGCGTGCCGGCGCGACACTTTGGGCGATTCCAGCACGATCGTATTAGCAGCCGTTCGTCCGAGCGAACAACTGCCCTTGATCGGATGGCGTGTGCCATCGGACGCTTCCAACCAGGCACCTTCATCTGGGGGTGCGTTCACCAGAAACATTCTACTAAGAAGTGATCATAGACGCAAAGTGTCTAAGATAACGAGGAACGACTGCAAGCCGGGCGCGAAGCTGAACAGCGTTGTAGGAGTCGGCCCTTCTAGCTTTTAGCTTCCTTCCTACCCTAGTAATGTATACTTCATCAAAGTGAGTAACGAACGCGCAGGCGATGTCATGGGCGCGACTTCGCGTGAGTTTGCCAGCGGACAAAAAGTTTTTGGCCGTTACACGCTGGTCAAGGTCCTCGGGCGAGGCGGAATGGGAGTAGTCTGGCTTGCACGCGACGAGGAACTGGAGCGCGATGTCGCGCTAAAATTTCTTCCCGACCTGATGATTCAGGATCGTGCGCTGTTGGATCAACTCAAGCGCGAGACGAAGCGTTGTCTCGAATTGACGCATCCGCACATCGTTCGGATTCACGACTTCGTGCACGACGAACGCTCTGGCTGTATTTCCATGGAATACGTCAATGGCGAAACGCTTTCAAACTTGCGCGCCGGGAAAGAGCGCCAGGTTTTTGAACCGCATGAGATCGCCGGCTGGATGACTCAGCTTTGTGAGGCGCTCGATTATGCGCACAATCGCGCCCGGGTAATTCATCGTGATTTGAAGCCTGGCAACCTGATGGTGAATCAGCGAGGCGATCTGAAAGTGGCGGACTTTGGGATCGCGCGCAGCCTCGCCGATTCAGCGAGCCGTTTGACCAAGGAGCAAGGTCGTAGTGGCACGCTCGTTTATATGAGTCCCCAGCAACTCAACGGCGAGCGCTCTACGCACCTCGACGACATCTACTCGTTAGGCGCGACGGTTTACGAATTGCTTACGAGCAAGCCGCCGTTTTATTCGGGCAACGTCGATCGGCAGATTTGCGAGCGAGTCGTCCCTTCGATGACCGAGCGGCGGAAAGAATTCAACATTGAGCCGGCATCCATTCCACAGATTTGGGAAAAAACGGTGGCAGATTGCCTTACAAAAAATCCGTTGCGACGGCCGCAATCGGCAGTTGAAGTTGCACAATGCCTCCAGCTTCCGTCAGGACCGGCGCGAATAGCTATCGGTCATGCGAAACCTGCAAAGAAGAGGCTGTTGCTCATGGGCGGCATTGCAGCGGCATCGGCGCTGGTGCTCGCTGCCGTGTATTTCGGGGAATTTAAGCGGCATGCGGCATCAGTCTCACCCGTGCCGGCGATTCCGGAAAAATCGATTGCTGTTTTACCGTTCGAAAATCTAAGTGATGAGAAGGCCAATGCCTACTTCGCCGATGGCATTCAGGACGAGATCCTGACGCGCTTATCCAAGATCGCCGATCTGAAGGTGATCTCGCGTACTTCGACCCAGCATTACAAAAGCGCCCCTGAAAACCTGCGCGAGATCGCAAAGCAACTCGGCGTCGCCCATGTCCTGGAAGGCAGCGTGCAAAAGAGCGGCGACGCTGTCCGCGTGAACGTGCAGTTAATCAAAGCAGCCAACGATTCGCATCTTTGGGCTGATACGTTTGATCGCAAACTGACTGACATCTTTTCGGTCGAGAGTGAGATCGCCAAAGCTGTCGCCGACCAGTTGAACGCTTCGCTCACAGGCAGGGAAGAGCAGGCCGTCAACGCCAAACCGACAGACAATCCCGATGCTTACGATGCCTACCTTCGCGGTCTGGCTTATATTCTGAAAACGCAAATCACAACAGCGCGCGCTCTCGGTGCTCGGAAGTATCTGACAGAAGCGGTGCGGTTGGATCCGAAGTTCGCCCTTGCCTGGGCGCTGCTGTCATACAACAATGCGCGCGGCTACATCACAGCGATGCTCCAACCAACCCTCGCACTTCGTGAGGAGACACGGCAGGCAGCCGAAACTGCGCTCGCTCTTCAGCCCAATCTCGGCGAGGCCGTATTGGCCAAGGGATTTTATCATTACGCCTGTCTGAAGGATTACGGCACCGCAGTGCATTATTTTGAGCAAGCGCGCTCATCCCTGCCGAATAGCAGTCAGATTCCTGCAGCGCTGGCTTATGTCATGCGGCGGCGCGGCCAGTGGCAGCGGAGCGAGGCATACTTCAATGAAGCTGAGCGGCTTGGCCCGCGCGACACTGAAGCACTGAGTGAACACGCATATTCCTATATTGCCCTTCGGCGTTTCCCGGAAGCGCTTCGGAAGCTTGAGCAGGTTCTCGATATCACGCCGGACGACGTAGATGCTCTCGCGCTAAAGGCGGCAATCGCACAAGCCGAAGGCGACCTGACGCATGCTTCGATGCTCCTTTCGCCGCTGCATCCGAACCCCGAAGACACCAGAGTGCTGGAAATACAAGTTTATCAAGCAATCCTGGAGCGCCGCCCTGCACCAATGATCGCTCGGCTAGAGGAAATACTCGCTAAGCCTGATCCGGCGTTGGGTTACATCAAT
>Ga0066679_10000751_pt1 | contig 11879 bp, 11 predicted proteins | sample GraSoiAngelo_128_FD_62298 | JGI IMG/M metagenome (GOLD analysis project Ga0066679, IMG submission 62298) | Grasslands soil microbial communities from the Angelo Coastal Reserve, California, USA - 14_0927_12_20cm | ecosystem: Environmental > Terrestrial > Soil > Grasslands | place: USA... | reverse complement strand
GCGTTCGCCGAGGAGCAACCCGGCCAGGAGCGCGGCCGAGGTCGGGGGTAGCGCGGCGCGCATCGCGTCGACAGCCGCGCGCTTGACGCGCGCGTTCCACGGCGGCTCCGCCGCGTCGGGCGACACGATGCGGTCGGCGCGCACGGTGCCGACGACCTCGATGCCGTGCTGGGCGAGGCGTTCGGCGTGATCGAAGGTGCCCGGGTTCCGGAAGCCGACGGGCCGATCGAGTCGCGCGTCGACCGTCACGCGCTGTCCGTCGGCCAGCGGCGGCGCCGGTCCGTAGGCAGTGAGCTGCACCGTTCCCGAGCGCGGCTCGTCGTCGACGCGCTCGACGTCGAGCAGCAGGCGCGTGCGGTCGGCGCTCCAGCGCACCGGCTCGTCGGCGAGCCGGCCCTCCACGCGCGCCGCCGTCGGCAGCGCGAGGCGGGCCACGTGATCGGCGGGTAGCGGAACGGCGAGCGCGCGGAGGGCGCCGACCGCCGCGACGGCGACGAGGAGGGCGCCGCTGGCGGCGGCCGGGCGCGCCAGCGCCGCGAGCGCGGCGCCGCCGGCCGCCGCCAGCGCCCACACTGCGCAGGCGGCGGGCAGCGTGGCCGCCGGCGCCGTCGCGATGCCGCCGGCGAACGCGGTCGCCAGCGGCACCAGCGGACTGCGACGCCACGGCATCGTCAGGGCAGCGCGGTCAGGCGCGGCCGCAAGCGTTCCAGCGTGGCGCGGCGCAGACCATGCACGCGGGCGAGATCGTCGAGGGCCGCGAACGGGCGGCCGTCGACGATGCGCGCTGCCAGCGCCGGCCCGATGCCCGGCAGCCGCCTCAGCTCGGGCACGCTCGCCCGGTTGACGTCGACCGGCGCGCCTACCGGCGTGGGCGACGCCTTGGACTCGCTCGTCTCGCGGGCGCGGCGACGGTCGCTGGCGTGCCCGGCCTCGCGCGTGAGGCGCGCCGGCTCGCGACGCAGCGGCCGCTGGGCGTCGGCGGGACGCCGACCGTCGGCGGCGCGCGCCGACGCGGGGGCGGGCGCCGCGCGATCGATCGTCTCCAACCGCTCGACCAGCTCCGGCCGCGCGCGCCGCCAGTGATCGACGGCGAGGCCGGCGCCCGCGGCGCCCACGAGCAGCAGCACGAGCAGAATCTGCTTGCGCGTATAAAGCATCATGCGCGCACGATCGCACGCGCTCGAGCATCTCGCTAGAGTCGACAATTCGAGACGCTCCCGCCCCATTGCCCCGCGGCCCCGCCGGCTGCGGGTCAGCGACGCGGCAGGCGAACCGTGAACGTCGCGCCGCGGTCTTCGCCGCCGCTCTCGGCGTCGATCGTGCCGTCGTGGAGGGCGGTCAGGGCGCGGGCGATGGCGAGGCCGAGGCCGGGGCCATCGCCGCCGCCGCCGCGACGAAAGAGCTCGAAGACGTGCGGGAGCAGAGTGCGTCGGATGCCACGACCGGTGTCAGACACCTGGATCCGCACGTGCGCCTCGTCGCCGGTGAGCCGGACGACCGCGCTCCCCCCGGGCGGGGTGAACTTGACGGCGTTCGAGAGCAGGAGTCCGACGATCTGCTGCAGACGCTGACGATCGCCGACGTAGCGCGCAACGGCGCGGTCCAGCTCGGTGTCGAGCCGGACGCCCTTGTCGTGAGCGGCTGCGGCCGCGGCGGTGACGGCCGCCTCGATCACGCCCCCGAGGTCCACCGGCCGTCGCTCGATGGCCAGCTTGCGCATCACGATGTGCGAGGTGTCCATCAGCTCGTCGACCAGGTGTCCCAGCGCCCGTCCGTTGCGCTCGATCGTGTCCAGGGCGCGGCCGCGCTCGATCGGATCGTGGCCGGCGTGCCGCGCCAGCTGCAGCCAGGCCAGCATCGCCGTCAACGGCGTACGGAGCTCGTGGGAGAGCACGGCGAGGACGTCGTCCTGCCGCCGGCTGACGTCGGCCAGCTCACGCTGCAGGCGCGCGCGCTCGAGCGGCAGCGCGAGTATCCGCGCGAGCGTCTCGGCCAGTGCGACGTCGGCGTCGCCGAAGCGTCGCGTGCGACTGGCGGTCACCAGGGTGAAGACGCCGAGCGCCTGCGCATCGAGCGTCAGCGGCACCGAGACGTAGCCGGTGGCGCCGAGCTCGCCGATCAGGCGCTCGCCGTCGTCCTTCACGCCGGGCGCCAGGAGGGACGGGTGGGTGACGTGCGTTTCGACCACGGGCCGTCCGGTGCGGAGCACGCGCCCGATGCCGGCGTCGTCCGGACCCGGCGCCCACCGGCCGAGCAGCGGCGCCAGCTGGGCCTCGCGGCGCGGATCGGCGTGCGCGATGGCCAGGCGCCGGCAATTCGCGTCGTCCTCGACCACGTCCAGCGTGCACCAGTCGGCGAGCCGCGGGACGGCCAGGCGCGCCGCCTGCTGCAAGGCCGCCGACGAGTCCGTCGACCAGGCCACCGCGCCGGCGACATCGGCCAGCAGTCGCGCACGCTCGTGATCGTCGAGGCTCATTCAGGCGGTATGGCCGCAAGGGCCGTGCCAGCGGCGCGCGGAGGGCGGTCAGGAGGCTCGCGTCACTCGACGCCGCGCTCGATCTTCTCCTGACAGGACACGCAGGTGGCGACCTCGGGGATCGCCTTGAGCCGCGCCTGACCGATCGACTTGCCGCACTCCACGCAGGTGCCGTAGGTGCCGTCCTCCACGCGCTTGAGCGCGGCGGTGAGGCGCTCGATGCGCTCGATCAGCCGCTCGCGGCTCATCAGGCCCATCTCGCGCTGCTCGCTGGCCTGGATGTGATCGGCCTCGTCCCACACGCTGTCGGCCGGGGTGGCGATCTCCTCGAGCGTGATCTGCCCGCCGAGCTGGCGCAGGCGCGCCGCCGCCGCCTGCCGCTCGCGCTCCAGCCGCCGTCGTAGCTCTTTCATGGAACGAGCGCCGCCCGCGTGATGGTCGTCGTCTCCTTGCCGTGCCACTCGGAGTCGGCGAAGGCCTTGTTGATCTGCTCGAGCGGGTACGTGTGGGAGACCAGCTTGTCGAACGGCCAGCGCGCGCGATTGCGCACGAGGAAGTCGAGCGCGCGCGGGATCACCCAGGCGTCGTACATGATGACGCCCACGATCTTCTTGGCGCCCCAGACGAGCGTCGCGGGCTCGAGCTCGACCTTGGCCCCGCGGCTGATCGTGCCGATCTCGAGATAGCTGCCGCCGGCTCGGAGCATCTCGATGCCCTCGGGGATCACCTGCGGGAAGCCGACGAAGTCGCAGGCCACGTCGGCGCCGGCACCCCCCGTCCACTTCCGCACCAGGGCGACCCGGTCCTTGCGCTCGGCGACCTCCTTCAGGTTGATCACGTGATCGGCGCCGAACGCGCGGGCCAGCTCCAGGCGGCCGGCGATCTGGTCGACCACGATCACCGTCGCCGCGCCCATGTCCTTGGCGACCGCCGCCGCCTGGATGCCGAGACCGCCGGCGCCCTGGATGACCACCGAGCCGCCGAAGCGCAGGCCGACCTGGTGCAGTCCGAAGATGACCTGGCTGAGCGCGCAGTTCACGGGCGACACGAGCTCGTCGGAGAGCTCGTCCGGCACCTTGAAGAGACTGCCGCCCGGGCGCAGATAGTAGTACTCGGCGAACGCGCCGTGGAAGTGGGGAAACTCGCCGGGCCCGCGCGGCCGCTCGATCTTGGCCGGACAGCTGGCGGGTTCCTTGTTCAGGCACGCATAGCAGCGGCCGCACGGGTAGAAGTAGGTGTAGGCGACCCGATCGCCTTCCTTCAGCGGCCGACCGAGCGAGTCGGTCTTGACCTTGCTGCCGAGGCGCGCCACCCGGCCGGTCATCTCGTGGCCGTAGATCCAGCCGTCGTCGGGCAGCCGCAGCGGCGCGTCGCCGCGCCAGAAGTGCAGGTCGGAGCCGCACACGTTGGCCAGGGAGACGCGGATGACGACGGCCTCCGGCTCGACCTCCGGCAGCGTGACCTCGCGGATCTCGAACGGCTTGCCGGGCCCGAAGAAGACCGCCGCCTTGCCCGTGATCATTCACGCACTCCTTCACGGCCCAGCTCGAAGGCGTCGTGCAGCGCGCGCACCGCCAGCTCGGCGTACTTGTCCTCGATCACGCAGGAGACCGCGATCTCCGAGGTGGAGATCATCTGGATGTTGATGCCTTCCTTGGAGAGCGCCGAGAACATCCGGGCCGCCACCCCGGAGTGGCTGCGCATGCCGACGCCGACGATGGAGACCTTGGCCACCCGCTCGTCGTGCACGGTCTTCTCGGCGCCGACGGCCCGACCGATCTCGTCCAGCAGGGTGTGGGCACGGGCCACGTCACCGCGCGGCACCGTGAACGAGATGTCGGTGTAGCCGTCGCGGCTGATGTTCTGCACGATCATGTCGACCACGATGTTCTTGGTGCCGACGGCGCCGAACACCTGGGCGGCGATGCCCGGCCGATCCGGCACCCGCAGCAGGGAGATCTTCGCCTGGCTGCGGTCGTGGGTGATGCCGGTGACCACCACGTCCTCCATCGCGCGCTCCTCCCGGGTGACGATCGTCCCCGCATCGGGCTTGAACGTCGAGCGCACGTGCACCGTCACCCCGTACTTCTTGGCGAACTCCACCGAGCGCGCCTGCAGGACCTTGGCGCCGAGGCTGGCCATCTCGAGCATCTCGTCGTAGGCCACGCGGGGCAGCTTGCGGGCCTCCGGCACCACGTTGGGGTCGGCCGTGTAGACGCCGTCCACGTCGGTGTAGATCTCGCAGAGCTCGGCCTTCAGCGCCGCCGCCAGGGCGACCGCGGTGAGATCCGAGCCGCCGCGGCCCAGCGTGGTGATCTCGTCCTCGTCGCTGGCGCCCTGGAAGCCCGCCACCACCGCGATCGCGCCGGCGTCGAGCGCCGCCCGCACGCGCTCGGCGGTGATCCGGGCGATGCGGGCCTTGGTGTGGGCGCGATCGGTGCGCAGACCGGCCTGGGCCCCGGTGAACGAGCGCGCCTTGAAGCCGAGCGCCTGCAGCGCCATCGCGAGCAACGCGATGGTGACCTGCTCGCCGGTGGCCAGCAGCATGTCCATCTCGCGCGGGTCGGGCACGGGCGCGAGCTGGTGGGCGAGGCTCACGAGGCCGTCGGTCGTCTTGCCCATCGCGGAGACGACGACGACGACGTGGTGCCCGGGCGCGCTGTCGGCGATCCGCCGCGCGACGCTCTGGATCTTCGCGACGTCAGCGACCGACGACCCGCCGTATTTCTGCACGATCAGCGCCATAGCCCACGCATCCTATCACGACGCTGCGCGTCGGCTCCACGCACGGCGCGCGTCAGGCGCCCACGTCGGCGGGACGCGCGTGCGTGGCCTCGCCGAGCGAGACGTGCTCGCGCAGCAGGAAGAGCCAGCCGATCAGCGTGATGGCGACGAACTGGCTGGCGTGATAGAGAACCGCGTAACCGAGGGCCTGGGTCTGACCGACGCCGAAGAGGGTCAGCGCCAGCACGTTGGCGGCGTGCCAGACGCCGACGTAGCCGGGCGCCGACGGAATGCTGATGCCGAAGCCGACGAACGTCAGCACCGTCCAGGCCGCCACGAAGGGCAGCTCGAGGTGCACGGCCCGCAGCAGCGCCCACGCCCCGAGCGCCGCCATCGTCCAGATCAGCACGGTCCAGCCGGCGATCGGTGCCAGGTGGGCCCTCGTCCGCACGCCTTCCAGCCCGCGCAGGATCATCTCGAGGCCGCGCGCGGCGCGGCCGCCCAGCCGCGGCCAGCGTCTCGTGAGTCGCGCGACCAGCCGCTGCGAGCCGGCCGGCGCGACGGCGAGGGCGACGAGCACGCCGGCGGCGACGGCGTCGAGGGCGAGGATCACGCCGGCCGCGTACTGCAGCGCGGCCGGCACGGGAATCAGGACGATGAGGACGGCGAGGATCAGGACCAGGCTGACGCTGTCGAGGACGCGCTCGACCACGATCGTCGCTGCGGTCAGCCACAGCCCCGCCGTCATCGGCGCGTTCCGCTCGCGCCGCAGCCGGCGCGCCACGACGTAGACGCGCACCAGCTCACCGGCGCGCAGGGGCAGGACGTTATTGGCCATGTAGCCGATCATGTTCGCCGCCACCAGCCCCGGCGGGTCGGAGCGCGGCGGGAAGAGGTAGCGCCAGCGAATGGCGCGCGCCCACAGCCCGAGCGGCGCGACGGCGGCGGCCGGCAGCACCCACCACCAGTCGGTGGCCGCGAGCTGACGGCCCAGCTCGGAGAGGTCGACGCTGCGCAGGAGCAGGGCGATCAGGGCCACGCTGACGGCGAGGCCCGCGGCGAGCCGCAGGTGCTTCAGAGGCGCCGCGGGCTCACGCCGGGCCGCCCTCCACCCGGATCATCGTGGTGGGGGTCGAGACGTCGCGCATGCGATCGATCTTGGCCAGCGCCGTCCGCATGTCGCGCTCCCGCGCCTCGTGCGTCAGCATGACGACCGGCACCGCCTCGCGGGTGCCGCGGCCCTTCTGGATCACGTTGGCGATCGAGATGTCGTTCTCGCCGAGGATGCCGGCGACGCGCGAGAGCGCGCCCGGACGGTCCTGCATCATCACGCGCAGGTAGTAGCAGCAGCGGATCGCCTCCATCGGCGTGAGCGGCAGCGGCTCGCGGCCGACCGACGGCAGCTCCAGCGCCAGCGACGGAATGCCGTGACCGATCCGCCGCGCGATCTCGAGCATGTCGGACCACACGGCCGACGCGGTGGGCAGCTGGCCGGCGCCGCGCCCGTAGAACATGAGATCGCCGACGGCGTCGCCGGTCAGGAACACGGCGTTGAAGACGCCGGCGACGGCCGCCAGCGGCGAGCCGGCCGGGATCATGGTCGGATGCACGCGCGCCTCCACGCCGACGCCACCGGCGCCGGCGTGATCGGTGGCCTTGGCGATGGCGAGCAGCTTGATGCGATAGCCGAGCTCGCGCGCGTACTCGATGTCGTGGGCGGTGACGCGGGTGATGCCCTCGGTGTGGATGTGCTTGAGGTCGACGAACGTGCGGAAGGCGAGCGCGACCAGGATCTGCAGCTTGTGCGCCGAGTCCATGCCCTCGATGTCGAGCGTGGGGTCGGCCTCGGCGTAGCCGTGGGCCTGGGCCTCCTTGAGCACGAGCGAGAAGTCGAGCCCCTCGTCGGTCATCTTGCTCAGGATGTAGTTGCAGGTCCCGTTCACGATGCCCGCCAGCGACAGGATCCGGTTGGCGACCAGGCCTTCCTTGACGGCGCGGATGAGCGGGATGCCGCCGGCCACCGCCGCCTCGAAGCCGAGCGAGACGCCGCGGCGGCGCGCCTCGTCGTAGAGCTCGGCGCCGTGGTGCGCGAGGAGCGCCTTGTTGGCGGTGACCACGTGCTTGCCGGCGGCCAGCGCGCGCAGGATGAAGGTCCGGGCCGGTTCCAGCCCGCCGATCAGCTCGACCACGATCTGGATCGTGGCGTCCTCGAGCACGCGGGCGGCGTCGCCGACCATCGGCAGCGCGCCGAGGTCGAGGCCCTCGCGCGGGCGGGTGAGGTCGGCGTCGGCGATCGCGGCCAGGCTCAGCCGGGCGCCGGCACGCTCCTCCAGCATCTGGCGGCGGGTCTGGAGGATCTTCACGACCCCGGCGCCGACGGTGCCGAGTCCCAGCAGCCCGATGCGCACCTCGTTCACGCCGCTCACCGGTCGCCGCGTCTCAGCGGCTCAGGTGCCTGAGGCCGCGCAGCGCCTGGCGGATGCGCTGCTCGTTTTCCACCAGCGCGAAGCGCACGGAGCCTTCACCGTATTCGCCGAAGCCGATGCCGGGCGACACCGCCACCTTGGCCTCCTGGATGAGAAGCTTGGAGAACTCCAGCGAGCCGAGGCTTCGGAACGGCTCCGGAATCGGCGCCCACACGAACATGGTGGCCCGCGGCTTGGGCACGCTCCAGCCGAGCTTGTTGAGCCCGTCGACCAGCACGTCGCGGCGCTTGCGATGCACCTCGACGATCTCGCCGACGCACTGCTGGTCGCCCTCCAGCGCCACGATGCCGGCGATCTGGATCGGCTGGAACGCGCCGTAGTCGAGGTACGACTTGATCCGGCCCAGCGCACCGATCATCCGGGCGTTGCCGCACACGAAGCCCAGGCGCCAGCCGGCCATGTTGTAGGACTTCGAGGTCGAGAAGATCTCGACGCCGACCTCCTTGGCGCCGGGCACCTCCAGGAACGACGGGGGGCGGTAGCCATCGAACGTGAAGTCGGCGTAGGCGAAGTCGTGGACGACCATCAGCCGGTGCTCGCGGGCGAAGTCGACGACCTTGACGAAGAAGTCGCGGTCCACGCACATGGTGGTCGGGTTGTGCGGAAACGACAGGATCAGCAGCTTTGCCTTCGGCCAGGCCAGCCGCGCCGTCTCCTGCAGCCGTCCGAAGAAATCGCCGTCCGGCGTCAGCGGCACCGAACGCAGATCGGCGTCGGCGATGACCACCGAGTAGGAGTGGATGGGGTAGGTCGGATTCGGCACCAGCGCGCCGTCACCGGGCTGGAGCACCGCCAGCGCCAGGTGCGCCATGCCCTCCTTGGCGCCGAGGGTGGCGATGACCTCGGAGTCCGCGTCGAGGTCGACGCGATAACGGTCGCGGTACCACTTCGCCATGGCCACTCGCAGCCGGGTGATGCCCCGCGAGGCGGAGTAGCGATGGTTCTTGGGATTCTGGGCGGCCTCGACCAGCTTGGCGACGATGTGTTTCGGGGTCGGCATGTCGGGGTTGCCCATGCCGAGATCGATGATGTCCTCGCCCCGGGCGCGCGCTTTCGTCTTGAGATCGTTGACGATCGCGAAGACGTACGGGGGGAGGCGCTTGATCCGGTAGAACTCGTCCATCGGGCTCTCCTGCTACGACGCCATGCGTCGTAAAGGCTGTTCTCGGATCATAGCCCGCTGCCCGGGCGCTTGTCACGCGCGTGACGTTTGGCGCGGGTGCCGTGCCGTGCTGTCGCGGCGAGGGTACGGTACATGGCAGTAAGTGCTTGATAGTCCACATCTTCGCTTCGGCACGTCCTTTGCCATCTGGCGCGGGCATGCTTATCGAGGGTGGAGGTGTGGAATCGGCGGTTGAAAGTGGTTACGGTGCGGTGCTTGAATCCCCGAAGCCCGAAGCGCTGGCACGCTCCGGGTCCGGCGGGGTTACCGGGGCGAATCCGAGGAGGAAACGCAACCGTTTGAACCGCCGCACCCAGTTCAGCCTGCTCATCGTCCGGGGCGACGGGGTCAGGGTTCTGCGGTTCAACTTCATCCGCCCCACCGCCATCGGTGCCGGCGTCACCCTCGCCGCAGTCGCGTGTCTCAGCTTCGCCCTGGTCAGCGACTGGCTGCGCCTGCGGGACTTGACCCGCGAGGCCGTGACCTTCCAGCAGCAGATCCACGAGCAGCAGGCGACCATCGACAGCTTCAACACGCGGGTCGCCGAGGTGCGCCGCGAGATGGCCGGCTGGCGCGACCTGCACGCGCGGATCTGGGAGCCGTTCGGTCCCGAGCGCGCGCCGGGCGGGCGCGACAAGGGCATCGGCGGCGGCACGCCGACCCCCGACGCAGCGTCCGGCAAGCTCTCGCCCGCCGACGAGCTGAATCGGCTGACCGAGGCCGTGAAGGAGCAGACGGAGCGCCTGATGGCCCTCGATCGCCTCATGTCGCGCGCCGGCAAGGCGGTGGCGGCGCTGCCCTCGCGGTGGCCCGTGCGCGGCGGGGTGAACTCGGAGTTCGGCACGCGCCAGTCGCCGTGGACCTCGGGGCTCGAGTTCCACAGCGGCATCGACATCCGCGCCGATCGCGGCACGCCGATCTACGCGCCGGCGGCCGCGTCGGTGGCCTACGCCGGCAACGGCCAGGACTACGGCACCACGATCATCCTCGATCACGGCCAGGACATCCGCTCGCTCTACGGCCATCTGTCCAAGCTGAACGTCCAGAACGGTCAGCGCGTGGAGCGTGGCGCGGTCATCGGCTGGACGGGCAACACGGGGCGCTCGACCGGAGCGCACCTGCACTACGAGATCCTCGTCCGCGGGCAAGCGGTCAACCCGCGCGCCTACCTCTGGGACTAGCCGCGCTCTTCTAGCTCGCCGGTTCGCTCGACGTCGCTCATCTGCTTGTCATCCGGGCTGAGGCGCCGGGAGGCGGCGGGGGCCTGCGAACCACGAGCCCGGATTCCACCTTCCCGCTGCGCGATTCCATCGATACGTCCCGCGTGATGCGCTGAGCGGGAAACGGGTTCGTCAGAGCCCCGCCGCCCCCCGCCGCCTCAGCCCTCACGCGAGCACACGGGCATGCCGCAGATCCGTTCGCTGAACGAGTTCGCCAATCCCGCACCAGCCTCGTGTCGTGACCGCGTCGGGCATAGGATCGCGCGCTCGTGGCGCTCAGGCGCGGGATCGTGTTACTGCCTCGCGCGCTCGGCGGCCTCGAGCGTTCAGCGGCCTTGGACGGGGTGGCCGTTGATGGAGATGAAGACGATGGGGGAGTGGGTGGCGGGATCGCGGACCCAGATGGTGGAGGCCACGGCGCCGGTGCGGTGATCGAGGCCCTGCCAGACGCCGCCGGCCGCGTCGCCGCCGCGGGGAGTGCGCGCGGTCTCGCGCTTGTACTCCTCGAAGCCCTCGGCGGCGAGCGCGCTCACGACGTCATCGGGCTCGGCGCGCCATCCGTTGGCGTCGTCGAGCCAGTGCATGCGACCGTCCTCGCGCAGCTCGTTCAGCCGATACGTGCCCTCCATGTCGCGCCCTCCATCGCGGTCGTGATGATCCGCGAATTGCCCCTCGCGGCGAACGAGCCCAGGCGTGCAACCGAGGGGCCAGTGGGGCGGCGCGCGCGGCGCGTCGCCAAGCGCGCAACGGCGTGGACCACGCGTGCTCGATCGGTCATGACAGCCGACGCGTGGCGCGCGCACGAGTGAAGAAAGCGCCAGGGAAACACCGTGCGCTCGCGAAGGTCAGACCGAGGCGTGCTGCGCGAGGAAGTCGAGACACATCGCGTTGAAGACGTCGGGTCGCTCCCAGAAGTAGCAGTGGCCGGCGCCGTCGATCAGGCGCAGCTCGGCGCGCGGCACGGCGGCGGCCAGCGCGCGCGAGAAGCGCGCGGGCACCAGGATGTCGTCCTCGGCCACGCTCACGAGCGCCGGCTGGCGCAGCTTGCCGAGACGGTCCAGCGTGTCGTGCGTGCGCACGGCGTCGCCCTGGCGCAGGAAGCCGGTGATCGTGAACGGATTCGGAGTGGCGATTCCCGTCTGGATGACCGCTTCGACGAACTCCGGCCGTTCGGCGTAGGTCCTGGGCGAGAAGAGCCACAGCGCCACGATCCGCATCCACTCCTCGGGGCTGACCTTCGTGCGCACCATCCGCCAGCTCTCGAGCAGCGCGTGCATGTACCCGTCGGGGCGCGCCAGCGTGCAGTGCAACTGCAGCGAGCGCACCCGCTCGGGATGATTCAGGGCGACCTCCTGCGCGATCATGCCGCCCATCGACACGCCCAGCACGTGCGCGCGCTCGATCCGCAGCGCGTCCAGCAGCCCGATCGCGTCCTCGGCCATCATCCGCGTGGTGTATGGCACGTCCGGCACATCGCTCTGCCCCGCCCCTCGATTGTCGAACGCGATCACCCGATACCGCTGCGCGAACACCGGCGTCTGAAACGCCCACGCCAGATGATCTCCCCCAAATCCCATGATCAGCAGCAGCGGATCCCCACTCCCCGCCTCGACGTAATTCAACCCGATCCCGTTCACCCTCACCTTGGGCATCGCTTCACTCCGCCGCCCACGCGCCGCCACGCGCTCGTAGGCCGAACGAGTTGTTATGCGTTTCGCCGGGACTCTGATTCACGTGTCTGGTGAACAGCGAGGTCGTGACCCGTAACCGCGACGCAAGGCGGTGGGGTCGGGGGCCGGGTCGGGGGTCCC
>Ga0066679_10000749_pt1 | contig 11882 bp, 4 predicted proteins | sample GraSoiAngelo_128_FD_62298 | JGI IMG/M metagenome (GOLD analysis project Ga0066679, IMG submission 62298) | Grasslands soil microbial communities from the Angelo Coastal Reserve, California, USA - 14_0927_12_20cm | ecosystem: Environmental > Terrestrial > Soil > Grasslands | place: USA... | reverse complement strand
TGAGTTAAGGCGACTTGCGGCCACGAAAAACAAACAGCTAAACAGCTCGGCGAGTTCAAAGGCTAAGCCGAAAAACTTCAGACGATTTGAAGTCCCGCGTTGTTTAGCGCGGGATTTTTATTATGCACACCTTTCAAGACCTGCTCGATTCCGACCGCTCATACATCTTTGATGGCGCGATGGGCACGATGCTTTATTCAAAGGGCATCTATATCAATCGATCTTACGACGAGCTGAACCTCGTCGCCGCCGACCTGGTGCGCGAAGTGCACTCGGAATACGTGCGCGCAGGCGCCGACATTATTGAGACAAACACCTTCGGCGCGAACGTAAACAAGCTTCAGCCGTACGGTCTGGAAGCGAGCGCCCGCGAAATCAATATCAAAGCCGCGCAGATTGCGCGCGAAGCTGCCGGAAATCGAGCCCTGGTCGCCGGCGCGGTCGGCCCGCTCGGGTTGCGTATTGAGCCGTATGGTCCAACTTCATTCGACGAGGCGAAGCAACTGTTCGCCGATCAAGTCTCGGCTTTGCTCGAAGGCGGCGTCGATCTCTTCGTGCTCGAAACTTTCTCGGACATTTCGGAATTGCATCATGCGATCCGCGCGGTGCGCGAGCTTTGCGATTTGCCAATCGTTGCGCAAGTCACAATTCAGATTGACGGCAACACTTCCTTCGGGACGACCGCAGAAGTTTTCACGACGCAGCTCGACGAGTGGGGCGCCGATGTGATTGGACTGAACTGCGGTGTTGGCCCAGCGATTGTTCTGAACTCAATCGAGAAGATGCGCACGCTCACAAGTCGCAAGCTGTCCGCGCAACCAAACGCAGGTTTGCCGCGCGATGTTGGCGGCCGGCAAATTTACATGTGCTCGCCGGAATACATGGCCGAATACTCGCGTCGCATTATTCAAGCGGGCGCGAAGTTCGTTGGCGGTTGCTGCGGCACAACGCCGGCGCATATTAAAATGATCGCCGACGCGATTCGTCAGTTCCACCCGCGCACGCAACAAGTCTCGCCCTCAACAGTTGCGAAAATTAGTCTGCACGAATTGAAGCCACCGGATGTTACGGTCGTGCCCGCTGAAGAAAGATCGAACTGGTCTCGGAAGATCGCAACAGGCGAATTCGTTACTACAGTCGAAGTCCTGCCGCCGAAAGGCTGCAATCCGTGGAAGACACTTGACTCGATTCGGCTGTTGAAAGATGCAGGCGTCGATGGCGTGAACATTCCCGATGGACCGCGCGCGCAAACGCGCATGGGCGCAATGGCGACGGCGTTAATGGTGCAGAAAGAAATCGGCATGGAAGCCGTGCTGCACTACTGCTGTCGCGATCGAAATCTGCTGGGCATGATGTCTGATCTGCTTGGCGCTGCGGCGATGGGGCTGCGAAATGTCCTTTTGATTACGGGCGACCCGCCGAAGATGGGCCCTTATCCGGATGCGACGGCCGTGTTCGACATCGACGCGATTGGTTTGACGAACATGGTGAACAAGCTGAATCACGGCCTGGATATCGGCAACAATCCGATTGGCGAGCCGACCGCGTTTTCGATCGGCGTCGGCGTGAATCCCGGCGCGGTGAACATGGATGAAGAGCTACGCCGTTTCGAATGGAAGATCGAAGCCGGCGCCGAGTACGCAATCACGCAGCCCGTATTTGATATTCAACAGCTCCGCGATTTCCTGAAACGGATCGAACACTGCCGCATCCCGATTGTCGCCGGCATCTGGCCGCTGGTTTCGTTTCGCAACGCAGAGTTTCTTCACAACGAAGTTCCCGGAGTGCACGTGACCCAAGAAATCATGGAGCGGATGCGCGATGCTTCGGCAATCAGCAAAGAAGCCGGTCGCGATGAAGGATTGAAGATCGCACGCGAGTCTCTGCTCGAAGTTCGAGATCTGATTCAAGGAGTGCAAGTCTCTGCTCCGTTTGGAAACGTGAAGTACGCGCTGGAAGTCTTCAGCGTGCTGCCGGAGTTCAGTTCGCAACAAGAGGCTGCCGCTCCGGCCGTATGAATTGCCCACAGATTACGCAGATTTCACAGATTCAGAAAAATCAAACAAATTAAGATGCTCATGTAATGCGGCGCGGCTCGTTCTTGTGACTCAGAGTTCTGCGAAATCTGCGTAATCTGTGGACAACTCTCATGCTACACTCACTCACGCAGTGGCACAGACGTTAGCGAAGCGAATTCCCGGTCATCAACGAGTTCGCAAGATCAAGACTCGCGCACGTTACGAGCACCGACGACTAAAGCGAATCTCACGCACCGCAACCTTCAGCGGTCTTTTCCTTTCTTTTCTTAAAATTGGTTTCACCGGATTCGGCGGTGGTCTGGCCGTACTCACCCAAATCCGTCATCTGGTCATTCATGAACGGCGCTGGCTGACTGAACATGACTTCGTCGAGGCGCTCGCGCTGGGCCAGAGCCTTCCGGGAACCAGCGCGGGCAACGCGGTCACTTATATCGGATTTCGTTTGCGCGGATGGAGAGGCGCTACGGTCGCGTTGGTGGGCTTTATTCTCCCGTCGATGCTGATGATGATTGCGCTCGCGCTCTTGTACGATCGCTTTCGCGCGCTGCCCAACACACAGCAACTCTTTCATGGCTTCAACGCCGCCGTCGTAGCGCTCATCGCGGTGACGGCGTGGCGCATGAGCAAGCACACCTCGAGCAAGACCTGGCAGCGGATCCTAATCGTCCTTTCATTCGCTGCGGTCATTTTTCTGAAGGCCACAGTGCTGGAAGTGATTTTGATCTCCGGCTTAATCGGAATTGGGATCGAATCGTTTACAGAAAGAAAACATCCTCGGCTCGAACGCATTCGTGGCTTCGCTACGCGCCGTCAGCAACGAATTCGCTCGCGCCTCGCCGTGCGCAGACCAACCAAACCGCATCGCTTCTTCGGCGGATATCTTACTGAGGCGATGGCTGAAGAGCGTCTCAGTCAGATGAGCGAAGCGCTCGTGACGCAATCAGAAGATTCAGGGAATGATGATGACGATCAGTTGGAAGAGACGCCAACGCCCGGGAAACTCCTTCAAAGTTTTCTGCTGCCGGCAATTCCGTTGATCGCGAAGCTGGGTCTCGCTCTTTCAGTCTCGTTTATCTTCCTTCGCATTGGCGCGGTGACGTTCGGCGGCGGCTTCGTAATGATTCCGGAAATCGAAAACGAAGTCGTCAATTCTCATCATTGGCTGACGCACCAGGAATTCGCCGACGCGACCGCGCTCGGTCAAATCACGCCTGGCCCGGTTTTGATCATGGCCACCTTCGTGGGGTATCGCGTGGCGGGAATTCTGGGCGCTCTATTCTCAACACTTTGCGTCTTTCTGCCATCGTTCATGATGACGATCGCCGCGGGATCATCGTTTCGACGCTTTCGCACGAACCGGCAGATGCAGGCGTTCCTGCGCGGAGTCGCACCGGCTGTTACGGGTTTGCTCGCAGCGGCGGCATGGAGCGTCGCGCGCTCAGGCATTCACACGATCATCGGTGGGTTAATGGCGATTGTGATTGTCGTTATTCTTTTGCGCTATCGTCCCAACGCTCTGTATGTGCTCATGGGAGCCGGCCTGTTTCGGTTTGTGCTGGCGCTGGTGCTGTGGTGAGTTAGAGATTGCGTTTAGACATCTCTTACCAATCGCCATCTCTCACTAATATTGTGATCAGGAATTTCCGCCGCGAGTAATGCAATCTCATTCTCTAAGAACTGTAAATCTAGTTCACTCCGAAACAGTTTAAGTACCGATGCGGCATCGGAAATGTCACGTTCTCGAGTGGCCAATATTTTCAAGAGGATGAAGTCTTCCGGCGAGACTACGCGAACACTCTGCTCGCGGAGAGGTCCGGCGATTGCGCGCGCGAGGACCTGGCGGCCGTACCGTTCTGAGCGTGGTTCGATCAAGTCAGCAGTATTTAGCGACCCGCCGAGGCCCCGATAGAGTGTAAGCCTACTGACAAACTGACCGCCAAACTGCACCTTTTCAAACGCCAGAATAACGTCCAGGCCGGCCGTGCGTAATGCGTTCTCAGCGTCCGCCGCGCGAACACCAGCGACCGCAAAATCAGCATCTTTGGTCTCGCGTGGTTCACCGTAAACCGCAAGTGCCAGTCCGCCATAGACTGCGGCTTCAAGGTGTGCGCGTTCGAGTGCTTGAATCACGGCGAGCAGAACCGCGATCGGATCGTTCAGGTCGATGGGTGTCATTCTGGGATTGCCTTCGCTGTTTGAGAATCTCTCGACCCAGAGCGGTAAGTTCGAGAGTGGCCTTGCGCAATGCGACGCGCGCACGATCAGCTGTAACTAACCTGCGCGCTAGTTCTTCAGGATCAATCGGCACGATATGAGTATAGCTTACCTGGGATTCTCAGTTCCCAACATACTTCCGCAGCGCGCTTTGCAATTCAGGATATTGAAACTGATAGCCCGCCGCGATAAGTTTCTTCGGCATCACTCGTTGGCTGACGAGCAACATCTCATCCGCCATTTCACCGAAGGTTAGTCGCGCTGCAAATGCTGGAATCGCGAGAGCCGTGGGTCGATTGAGCACATGGCCCAAGGCCTTGGTGAATTCTTCATTCGTTACCGGATGCGGAGAGACAACGTTTACTGGGCCACGAAGTGATTCGTTATGGATTGCCAGCTTGATTGCACTGACCGCATCGTCAATCGCAATCCAACTTACGTATTGCCTTCCCGATCCGACTTTGCCGCCAACGCCCATTTTGAAAGGCGTCAAAAGTTTTGCGAGCATCCCGCCTTCGCGCGACATGATTGGACCAAAGCGGAGATTGACTACCCGAATGCCCACTTTGCTCGCCGGCTCAGTCGCCTTTTCCCATTCGCGACACACACCGGCAAGAAATCCACTGCCGGATTCGCTCTGCTCATCAAGAACTTCGTCATCGCGATCGCCATAAATTCCCGTCGCTGACGCGCAGACGAACACGCGCGGTTTCTGCTCCAGCTTCGCCATCGCTTCGCTCATCAAGTGCGTGCCGTTTACGCGACTGTCGCGAATCTTGCGTTTTTGATCGTCGGTCCAACGTCCCGCGGCGATGTTCTCGCCGGCGAGGTTGACGACCACCTCAAAGCCGTCCAGTTTGGCCGGGTCGATCGAATCCTGATTCGGATGCCATTCGATTTCCCCGGGCTTCGGCTTCGAACGAACCAATCGAACGACCGCGTCTCCATCCTTTTCCAAAACCGGAACCAATGCAGAGCCGACCAAACCGCTGGCTCCGGCAATCGCAATCTTCATTGTCAGCCTCTCCTGCAGTGCCCACTGCGCATTTCTTTGGCAGCTTTTGCGATGTCGAATCGCTTGTTGTGTTTGCTCAATGAATCGTAACTCACCACTGACGAAGATGCACACAGCTATTTCAAGTTTCTGTAATATGCGCCCGCAATTTCAGACGTTGCTCCCATGCATATCCGTCGCATCATGATCTTCGTTCTTGTTGGAGCGCTGCTCGCGTGTCTCGGAGTACTGCGGCACGGCCAGATGCAATCGGCGGGAATGCGGCGCGTCACAAACACAACTGAAGAAGGAATCAATCTGAATCCGTCGATTAGCGGCGATGGCCGCATCGTCGCGTTTGAATCGACTGAGGATGTAGCAGGTGCGGGCGACAGCGATCACTTTCGCGCCATCCGGGCAAACGTCGGTGTCGATCCCGCGACATTTTTCCAAATGGCCGGGACGCGCGCGGTCACACCCGCAATTTCACAAGACGGTTCGCGCATCGCATTTTCCTCGAAAGACGATCCGCTGGGAACAAATTCGGACGGCAACTCAGAGATTTTTCTCTTCGACGGCGCAAAGCTGATTCAAGTCACGAACACGTCGCCCGGAAGTTTGGGCGATAGAGTCACCAACGGAAACTTCCAGCCGTCGATTTCCGACGATGGAAGATTCATCGCGTTTTCCTCGAACCGCGATCTCGCATCGCAAAATGCCGATAACAATTTCGAGGTCTTTGTTTATGACGCCAGCACGAACACGTTCAGCCAGTTAACGAACTCGTCGGGAGTTGTTGGTTTTACTGATGCGAAGATCAGTGGAGATGGCGCGACCGTGGCCTTCATTCGCGACCAGGGAACGACCGCGAGCAGCACGCGCGATCTGGTAAAGCAACCGAGAGTTGGCCCAAGTTCGATCAACGTGCTCGCGGCCGGCGTTCAGTCGCTCGCGATGACCTACGGACGCGCCATCAGCGATGACGGTTTGCGCGTAGTCTATTCGGGCCAAACCCCGACCAACACGACGCAAGTTTTCATGTTTGATGGTCGCGCGGGCGGAGCAAACCGGCAGATTACTTCGCTCGGTGCGCGGGTCACTGAGGTTCCGCTGCATCCGACAATCAGCGGGGACGGCTCGCGCATCGCTTTCGCCGCTCGTCGCAGCGTGCCGGGCGCAACCAGCAATTCCGACGGCGGTGTGGAACTCTATGTTTACGATCTGCCGACGTCCGCGTTCTCAAAGATCACCAATGCGCCATCGAGCGCGACTGCCGACGTTGTGTCGTCATTGAACGACGATGGCTCGATTGTCACATTCAACTTTCCGCGAATTTTCTCGGGCGCAGTCACAAACGCCGGCACGGAAAATAATTCAGAGATTTACGTCACCGCGCCGCCCACGCGTCCCGCGAATGGGACACTCACGGCGATCCTTAACGATGCCTCGTTCGGACACGAACCGTCCACGGTCAAGGCCGTAGCTCCCAACAGCATCGCCGCCGCGCAAGGAACGAATCTCGCCAACACGACCTCGCAATCGTCGCGTTTAGCAGACGGAACATTCCCGACAAATGTTGCCGGAACGCGAGTGACGGTTAACGGCCGCGCGGCGCAGATTTTTTTCGTTTCATCGACGCAAGTCAATTTCCTTGTGCCGCCACAAACTGAAATTGGTACTGCTGAAGTCATTGTCACCAACTCCGAGAACTTCCCTTCTCGCGGAACTGTGCCGACGCTCCGGGCCGCGCCCGGCATTTTCACGAAGACGGGCGATGGAATCGGCGCGGGGTTGATTCTTAACGGCGACACGCTGCAGGAAGGCCCGTTCGATCCGACCAGCGGCAATCTGCGCCTGACCATCTTCACAACTGGCGCTCGCAACGCGATTCAAACAACGGTTTCGATCGGCGGCCGCGTGGTCAACGCCGAATCCATAATCCCGTCGTCGACGATGCCGGGCCTGGACGAAGTCCACGTGCGCGTGCCCTCGGATTTGCGTGGCGCCGGGACTGTCAACCTGTCGATTAATTCAGATGGACGCGACAGCAATCCCGTCGCGGCGAGCTTCCTCGGCGATGCCAGCCGCGCAATTCTGATCAATGAAGTGCTAGCCGATCCACCAGCGGGTGACGCGGGCGATGCGAATCACGACGGACTGCGCGACGGAACTCAGGATGAATTCATCGAACTCGTGAACGGAAGCGCGGGCGAAGCGATCGGCGTGAGCGGCTGGACGATTAAGACGCGGGCGACCGGCAGCACAACTGAGACGACCCGGTTTACTTTTGCGTCCGGAACATCGTTGCCGGCAGGCGAATCAGCGGTGATCTTCGGCGGCGGAGCATTCAATCCAACCGATCCAGTCTTTGGCTGCGCGCAAGTTTTCAAAGCGACCTCGGCGTCGAGCGGGCTCTCGCTAACCAATGGCGGACTGACGGTTCTCGTTCATGACTCGGCCGGCAATCTGATCGCGCAGTTTTCTTACGGCGGTTTGACGGGACTCGATGGCGGAGCATCGCAATCGTTGACTCGCTCGCCGGATATTACCGGCAGCTTCGTTCTGCATACGGCAGCGGTCAATGCAAACGGAAGAAAATTCTCGCCGGGTTTGCAAACCGACGGAACGCCGTTTGGAAATTGTCCTGGCAAACTTTCAAGCTTGAGTCTGACGCCCGCCAACACCACCATCGTCGTCGGTCAAACGACTCAATTCATTGCAAAAGCCCTGGATCAGTACGGCCGGACCATGACCGGCATTTCGATTAGTTTCGCTTCCGACAACACGAACGTCGCAACGATCGATTCGTCTTCGACGACAGCCGGTGTGGCAACGGTAACCGTTCGCTCGCGAAATCCCGGCACGACGCACATCACTGCGACGGCAACCGATGGGACGACGGCCGTGAACAGCTCGCCATCGACACTCGCCGTCACTGGTCCCTCGCTTTCGATCAACGACGTCACTCTGAACGAAGGAAATTCAGGCACCGCGACTTTCGCGTTCACAGTCAGCTTGTCGACTCCGGCGCCGGCGCCCGTGACCTTCGACATCGCGACGCAGGACAACACTGCCACCGTCGCCGACAACGACTACGTCGCGCGCAGCTTGACGGCGCAAACCATTCCGGCTGGCCAGCAGACTTACAGCTTCGACGTTACTGTGAACGGTGATGTGAAGATCGAGCAGAGCGAAACTTTCTTCGTCAACGTCACCAACGTCACCGGAGCGAGCGTCACGGATGGGCAAGGACTCGGGACAATCATTAGCGACGACATTCCCCGGTTGAGCGTCAACGACGTTTCGTTAAATGAAGGTAACAGCGGCGCCACTACATTTGCTTTCATCGTCAGCTCGAGCCTGCCTGCTCCTGCGGGAGGTATTACGTTCGACATTGCGACTGCCGATGGAACAGCCACCGCCGGATTAGATTACGTTGCGCGCTCGCTGACTGGTCAAACAATTCCTGCGGGACAAACGATTTATACATTCAACGTCAACGTCAACGGCGACACTGTCGTTGAACCGAACGAAACTTTCCTCGCGAACATTTCGAATGTTTCGTCAAACGCGGGAGTCGCAGACGGCCAGGGCCAGGGCACGATTCAGAATGATGACGTTGGGCTGTTGGCGATCAGTCAAGTTTATGGCGGCGGCGATAATTCAGGCGCGCCATTCCGCAATGACTTCGTCGAACTCTACAACCGCGGCACAACGACGGTGGACTTCTCGATCACGCCTTATTCAGTTCAGTACGCCGGCGTCGGATCGAACTTCAGCAGCTCGAACAAGACGAACCTTAGGACAGGATCGATTGCGCCCGGAAAATATTTCCTGATCCAGGAAGCCGGCGGGACAACGAATGGAGTCGCGCTGCCTACGCCCGACGCCTCCGGATCGATCTCGATGGGCAGCGCGTCCGGTAAAGTCGCATTGGTCGCAGGGACGACGGCCCTCGCGCCGGCGACTTGTCCGGGCGACGACGGCACTTCGCCATTCAATCCGAACAACGCGTCGATTGCTGATTTTGTCGGTTACGGAAACAGCGCTACCACATCCGGCCACTGCTATGAAGGCGCGGGGCCCGCGGCGGCTCTATCAAACACGACGGCCGATTTTAGAAAGGCCGGCGGCTGCGTCGATACAAACGACAACGCGGCGGACTTCTTTACCTCGATGCCTTCGCCGCGAAATTCGAGTGCGACGAATAACTGTGCGGGCGGCGCGACACCGAATCTTTCGATCAACGATGTGACGATTGCCGAAGGAAACAGCAGCACAACAACCGCCACGTTCACCATTAGTTTGTCCGCGCCGGCGCAAGGCACAGATGTGACGTTCGACGTCGCGACCGCCGACGGCACTGCCACGACCATGAATAGCGATTACATCGCAAAGAGCTTGACGAACCAAGTCATTCCGGCGGGAGTAACAACCTACACGTTCAGCGTCACGATTAACGGCGACACAAATGTTGAGCCCGATGAAACCTTCCTGGTAAACGTGAGCAATGTCGTCGGCGCAAACGTGACCGACGGCCAGGGTCGGGGCACGATTCAGAATGACGACTTGCCAGCGATCTCGATCAATGACGTTTCCGTGAGCGAAGGCAACAGCGGAGCAACTATTTTCGATTTCACCGTCAGCTTATCAGCCGCCGCGCCGGGAACAGTGACTTTCGACATTGCGACCGCCGACGGAACTGCCACGACTGCGGACCTCGATTACGTGGCGAAGATTCTAACCAACCAAACGATCGCCGCCGGGCAACAGACGTATCACTTCCTCGTCAGCGTAAATGGCGACACCAACGTCGAATCGAACGAAACCTTCTTTGTTAATTTGACCAACGTCACGGGCGCGACGGTTGCGGACAGTCAGGGACAAGGCACGATTCTAAACGATGATAGTCCGATACTCAGCATCAACAGCGTGTCAATCACGGAAGGCAACGCCGGGACCACCAACGCCACGTTCACCGTCACGCTATTGCCGGTCAGCAATCAAATCGTCACCGTCCAGTACGCCACCGCGGATGGCACTGCGAAATCAACGAGCGATTATCAAAGCAGCAGCGGCACGTTGACATTCAACCCTGGCGATACAACCAAGCCTATCGACATACCAGTTAACGGCGACTTGCTCGTCGAGCAGGACGAGGTCTTTACCGTCTCGCTTTCAAACCCATCAGCGAATGCCTCGATCTCAGGGACGAATGGAACCGGCACTGGCACTATCCAGAACGACGACACCGCGCTCGTCGTAATCAGTCAGGTTTACGGAGGCGGTGGCAACACTAGCGCGCCTGCAGCAGTATTGAAGAATGACTTTATTGAAGTCTTCAATCGCGGCACGACGACCGTTGACCTGGCCGGTTGGTCCGTTCAATACAGTTCCGCCAGCGGCACTGGCAGCTGGTCCGTAACAGCGCTCTGCTCCGCGGGCCCGTGCTTGTTAACACCGGGCAAGTATTTCCTCATTCAAGAAGCGCAAGGCACAGGCGGCACAACGAACCTGCCGACTGCAGACGCAACTGGCACCATCGCAATGGCGACCGCCAGCGGGAAGGTGGCGCTGGTCACGAGTACCAGTGTCCTGAGCGGATCTTGTCCGTCAGGTGCAACTATCCTCGATCAGGTTGGGTATGGTGGAACCGCGTCAACTACGGATTTTTGCTTTGAAGGTTCCGGCCCAACGCCGGCTGCGAGCAACGTAAACTCCGCTTTCCGGAAGTCCGATGGATGTACAGACACGAACGACAATTCTGGCGACTTTCTGGTGGCGACAGCCAATCCGCGAAACACATCCTCAGCGATCAACGATTGCAACGCTCCGCCAACTCTCAGGATTGACGACGTGTCTGCGACTGAAGGCAATAGCCTGACAAAAACATTCACGTTTACCGTGAGCTTGTCCAAGGCGGCGCTGGCGGGCGGAGTTAGTTTCGACATCGCCACACAGGACAATTCGGCTTCAGCGGGCAGCGACTACGTGGCCAAGACTCTGACGTCGCAGACGATCGCCGTTGGACAGCAGACCTATACCTTCGACGTCACGATCAACGGAGATATGACCGTTGAGTCTGATGAAACGCTCTTCGTCAACGTCACGAACGTGACTGGAGCAACCGTCGGCGACGGTCAAGGATTGGGAACGATTCAGAATGATGATAGTCCATCGTTGAGTATTGATGACGTGACGGTCACCGAAGGGAATAGCGGAACGACACCAGCCGTATTCACGGTTACTTTGAATCCGTCGAGCACTCAAACAGTCACCGTTAATTACGCGACATCGTCCGTCAGTCCTGCTACCGCAGCGGCCGGCACGGACTATGTGACCACCAGCGGCGCGCTGACTTTCAATCCCGGCGATACGACGAAGCAAATCACCGTGCAGGTGAACGGCGACACGGCAAACGAAGCGATTTGTGAAACGTACTTCGTTAAGCTGAGCAGTCCGGTTAACGCCACAATCTTGGATGATACGGGCCAGGGGGGAATTACCGATGATGATGGAACGAAGTTGGTGATCAGTCAGGTGTATGGCGGCGGCGGCAATTCCGGCGCAACTTACACGAATGACTTCATCGAGATCTTTAATCGCGGCGCGACTGACATCAGCCTAAACGGTTG
>Ga0066679_10000748_pt1 | contig 11882 bp, 9 predicted proteins | sample GraSoiAngelo_128_FD_62298 | JGI IMG/M metagenome (GOLD analysis project Ga0066679, IMG submission 62298) | Grasslands soil microbial communities from the Angelo Coastal Reserve, California, USA - 14_0927_12_20cm | ecosystem: Environmental > Terrestrial > Soil > Grasslands | place: USA... | reverse complement strand
ACATCATCCTCGGCGCGGCGATCGCGGCGGCGGCGATGCTCGTCCGGTCGACCGGCATCGCGTTGATTGCGGCCGGCGTGCTGTATCTGCTGAACCAGCGGCGGTGGCGGGACGCGCTGTTGTTCGGCGCGACGCTGCTGGTGCTGCTCGCGCCGTGGCTTCTGTACGCGCGCGCCCACGCGCCCACGACCGCCCAACGACTCGAGCACGGAGGGTCGATCGCATACGCGTACGCCGACTCGATGCGGCTGAGGGCCGCCGGAACGCCTTCATCCGGGCAGGCGACGCTGGCGGATGTACGCGCCCGCGTTGCGGAGAATTTGACGAACGTATTCGGCCGCGACATGGCAGGAATATTCGCGCCGGCGTTTCTTCGCGGTCCCGACGAGAGCGGCGAAGAAGTCGTCTCGATCGGCGGCACGGTCGGCGTGCAGGCAGGCAGTATGGGCAACGCGACGTCGACCATGGCCATCTCGTTCGTGTTGAGCCTCATCGCGATCGTCGGATATGTCCGGACCGTGCGCGAGCGAGTGGGCGTGCCCGAGCTGCTGGTTCCCCTCACCATCGCGATGGCGGTTCTCGTCCCGTTCTGGACGTTTCGCTATGTGTTGCCGGTCGCGCCGTTCATCGCGGTGTACGTGGTGCAGGGGTTGCGGACGACGGCGTCGGATCGCTGGCGACTCGCTCGCATGCTCATCCTCCTCGTCATCGGGTTCGACGCGTACGATCACGTCCGCTACGTTCTCGATCTGCGCGGCCGGGCGAGCGGGGACGCAGTGGAATGGGTTGCCGACGGCCGCGAAGTCGACGAAGTCCTCGCGTGGATGAAAGACAACCTCGTGGACGAAGGCGCGGTCGCAGCATCGAATCCGGCTCTCGTGTACTTGAGGACCGGACGCAAAGGCGTCGCAATGGACGACTGGCGGGCCAAATGGACCGCGTGGAAGGCGCACGGTATCCGTTATCTCGTCGCGCTGAGTCCCCTGGATCTGCCTGACGCATCCGCGGCGCCGTACCGCCTGCTGTATCGAACCGCCCGGCACAAACTGTGGGTCATCGAAATCTGACGGCGCCTAAACCTCCTCGACCTCCACGCCGGTGCGCTCGGCCTTCGACGCCGCGATGATCTTCGTCTGCAGCTGGGCGGGCACTTCGTCGTAGTGCGAGTACTCCATGTGATACGACCCGCGGCCGCCGGTCGCCGACGTGAGGTGCTGTTCGTAGGTGAGCATCTCCGACATCGGCACCTGCGCCTTGATGATCGTCATCGAGCCGCGGGTGTCCATGCCGCTGATGCGTCCTCGGCGTCCGTTCAGGTCGCCCATCAGATCGCCGGCGAAGTCCGACGGCGTGTACACTTCGACGTTCATGATCGGCTCGAGGATCGTCGGGCGCGCGCGGGTCATGGCGTCCTTGAAGGCGAGCGATCCGGCCAGCTTGAACGACAGCTCGTTGGAATCGACGTCGTGGTAGGCGCCGTCGATGACGGTGACGCGGAAATCGACCATCGGGTACCCGGCGAGGTAGCCGCGCGTGCGCGCGTCCTGGATGCCCTTTTCGACCGCGGGCACGAACTGTCGCGGGATCGCGCCGCCGAAGATGTCGTCGACGAACTCGAAGTCGGCGCCACGCGGCAGCGGCTCCACCTTGATCTTGCAGTCGCCGAACTGCCCGTGACCTCCCGTCTGTTTCTTGTGACGCCCATGCGCTTCGGTCACCGACTTGATCGTCTCGCGGTACGGGATGCGCGGCGGTTTGAGGTTGACGTCGACGCCGAATCGCCGCTTCAGCTTCGCGACGGTCACCTCGATGTGCAGCTGGCCCTGTCCTGAGAGGAGCAGCTCCTTGGTCTGCGCGTCGCGGCTGTATTTGATCGACGGATCTTCCTCCTCGAGCCGGTGCATCGACGAGCTGATCTTGTCCTCGTCGCCGCGGCTCTTCGGCTCGATCGCGTACGACAGGACTGGCTCGGGAAACTTCACGGGCGGAAAGGCGATCGCATCGCTTTTGTCGCCGAGAGTGTCGTTGGTCAGCGTGTCCTTCAGCTTCGCCACGGCGCCGAGATCGCCGGCTTTGATCTCCGGCATGCTCGTCTGGGTCTTTCCCTGCAGCAGCAGCAGATGGCCGAAGCGCTCCGCGGTGTCGCGCGTCTTGTTGTGGCAGTTCGAGTCGGCCTTGAGCGAGCCGGACACGACGCGGAACATCGTGATGCGCCCGGCGAACGGATCGGCGATCGTCTTCCACACGAATGCCGCCGCGGGCAATTTTTCGTCGGCGGCGCGCGTCGTGTCGCTGCCGTCCTTGGTGATTGCCCTGAACGGGCGATCGGCCGGCGAGGGCAGATAGCTCACGATCGCGTCGAGCAGCTGCGGCACGCCGACGTTGAGCATCGCCGACGTGCAGAGGAGCGGAAAGATCTTCGCGTTGAGCGTCGCCGTCCGCAGGCCGGCGGTCAGCTCGGCGTCGGTCAGCGTGCCGGCTTCGAAGAACTTCTCCATCAGCTTCTCGTCGTTCTCGGCGACCATCTCGATGAGCGCCTCGCGCGCCGTCTCGACCGCCGCCGCCATGTCGGCAGGCACCGCCGCTTCGCTGAACCTGCCGCTTTCATCGGCCTGGAACACGAACGCCTTCTTCGAGATGAGATCGACGACGCCCTTGAAGTTCTTCTCCTCGCCAATCGGCAGCTGGATCGGGATCACCGTGCGATTGCACGCTTCGCGGAGCGACTGAAGCGATCGATCGAGGCTCGCGCGCTCGCGATCGAGGCGGTTCAGCACGACCAGGCGCGGCAGCCCGAGCTCCTCCGCAGCGTTCCACACTTTTTCGGTCTGCACCATGACGCCGGCAACGGCGTCGACGACGACCAGCGCCGCGTCTGCGACCTGCAGCGCCGCGCGCGTGTCGGCGAAGAAGTTGCCCATCCCGGGCGCGTCGATGAGATTGATCTTCTGCTTGTTCCACTCGGCGTAGGCGAGGCTGGCGGACAGCGTGTGCTTGCGGGCTATTTCCTCTTCGTCGAAGTCGGTGACCGTCGTGCCTTCATCGACCTTGCCGAAGCGATTGACCATGCCGCCGACTGAAAGGATGGCCGATGCGAGCTGCGTCTTCCCGGATCCGCCGTGACCGACGAGAGCGACATTTCTGATGCTGGCGGCCTCATAGACCTTCATAAACGGAGTCCCCCGGTTTGGAAGCGACGAAAGGATGGCGTCTACGGCGAATCATATTTCCGCCCGTCTGCCGCCGCAAGCAGGACTATCAATCGCGGATTATGGCGGAACTGGACAACTGAATGATTGCCACGAAGTGCAGGAACTCGCGAGGAAGAAAAGTCGATTACACAAATGTGGAATGCGGACGGCAGATTCAGGAGCGGCGCGGGTTCGCGAGGTCGGGCAGGTTGCCGTCGCGGTCTTCGGGATCCCTGGCTCCGGCGCGTTCCTCGACGATGATCTCGATCGCGTTGCGTTTGTCCTGGTTCAGCCAGTCGTACATCGTTCCTGCCGCCGCCGTGCCGACGCCGCGCCGGCGCTGCCGCCGCCGCGTGCGAAACGCCGCGATCAGCAGCACGATCGCGATCAACCAGATGGCGGCCGTCACGGCTACTCGTATCGCAGCGCTTCGATCGGATCCAGACGCGACGCCTTGAAGGCGGGATACATGCCGAAGAAGACTCCGACCGACGCGGAGAATCCGAGGCCGATCGCGAACGACCACCACGGCAGCGAGATCGGAAACCCGGAGGCGAGGTGCACGGTCCACCCGATGCCGGCGCCGAGCGCGATGCCGATGATGCCGCCGACCATCGTGAGGAACGCCGCTTCCATCAGGAACTGGAACAGAATCTCCGCACGCCGCGCGCCAAGCGCCTTGCGGACGCCGATCTCGCGCGTTCGTTCGGTGACCGAGATCGACATGATCGCCATCACGCCGATGCCGCCGACCATCAGCGCGATCGAGGAGATCACGACGAGCGCCAGGAACGTGCCCTGGCTGATCGAGTCCCACAGCTTGAGGAACGAATCCTGCGTGGTGAGGTCGAAGTCGTTCGGCTCGTCGAGCTTCAGCCCGTGGCGAATGCGCATGACGCGCTCGACGTCGGCCATCGCGGTCGCGCGCGAGACGCCCTGGCGCGGCAGCACGGAGATCATGATGTTGGTGATGGCGCCGTTCATGTTGCCGCGGCCGAACCGGCCGACGCGCAGCCCCCACACACGCGAATACGTGGTGTACGGCACGGCGACGAAGTCGTCCTGATTCAGGTTGAACCCGCCGGGCGACGGCCGCTTGTCGAAGACGCCGACGACTTCGAACCGCTCGGCGCCGACGCGCACCATCTTGCCGATGGGATCGGTGCCCGACGGCTCGAAGAGCAGCTTGTAGGCCGTGTTCCCGAGCACGCAGACGTTCTTGCGGTATTGCACGTCCGTCCCGGTGAAATATCGGCCGGTGAGGAACGGAATGCGCGTCCCTTCCGCGAAATTCTCGCCCGTGCCGAAGACGATGAGCGACTTGGTCTTCAGGTCGTGGTAGAAGACGCGGCGCTGCGTCACCGGACCCGGTCCGGCGCCCAGTTCGAGATCGACGTACTGCAGCGTCGTCGTCTGCTGCTCGATCGCGCGCGCGTCGGAGAGCGTGAGGTCGGGGCGCTTCAGCAATTCGCGAAGGTTCGAGCCGAAGCTGCTGACGCCGAACCGCTGGATGTAAATGATGTCGGGACCCGACTGCGAGATGAGCTCGCGCAGCGATTGATCGAAGCCGCGGATCAGCGCGGTCATCCCGACGATCGACGTGATCCCGATCACCACGCCGAGCACGGTCAGCGCGGAGCGCATCTTGTTGGTGCGCACCGTGTCGGCCGCCATCGCGATGACTTCCCAGAAAAGCGCGAGCCTCAGAGCCATGGTTACTCGCGCCTCAACGCCTCAATCGGGTCGAGACGCGCCGCGCGCATCGCGGGGTACAGCCCGAAGAACAAGCCGACCGCCGCGGTGATGCCGATACCGAGCGCGACCGACCAGGGTTCGACTGACGCCGGAATGGGCGTCACCGCGGAAATCGTGAGCGCGATGATCGCGCCGATGATGGTCCCGACGACACCACCGAATACCGACAGCACGACGGACTCGGTGAGAATCTGCGACATGATGTCCGAGCGGCGGGCGCCGAGCGCCTTGCGCAGACCGATCTCGCGCGTACGCTCGGTGACGACCATCAGCATGATGTTCATGATGACGATGCCGCCGACCACGAGCGACAGACCGACGACGCCGACCAGCACGGCGAAGATCCCGTTGGTCGCCGAGTGGTAGATGGTCAGAATCGTGTCCGACGTGAAGATGCCGAAGTTGTCCGGCTGCTTCGGCTTGAGCCGCCGCGACATGCGCAGCGCGAGCGTCGCCTCGTCGATCGCGGCCGCGACCAGGCTCATGTCGTGCGGCTTCACGGTCATCGACAGCGGACGCCGCGACCCGAACAGCATCTGGAACTGTCCCAGCGGAATTACCGCGAACTCGTCCTGCGACTGGCCGAGAAACGCGCCGCGCTTCGCGCTGACGCCCACGACGCGGAAATGGTGTCCTTCGATCTGAATCGTTTTCTCGAGCGGATCAACGGTGCTGCCAAACAGCGTGTCGGCGGTCTGCCACCCGAGCACGCACACGGGACGCGACGTATCCACCTCGGTCGGGCTCATCAGGCGGCCGCGCTCGGCATCGAAGCTCGAAAAGTTGACGTACTCGCCCGTGACGCCTTGCACCCGCGTGCTGTCGATCGACTTGTCGCGATACACGATTCGTCCGGCGGAGCCGGCGTCGAGCATGACCGCGGTCGCCAGGTCGCTGTAGCGCCGGATCGACCTGGCGTCCTGCAGCGTGATCCGCGGGTTGCCGCGCACCTTTTCGAATTCTTCGTCGCTGCGCGTGATCGGGAACTGCTGGATGTTGAACGAGTCGGCGCCGGCCTGATTGAGAATCGCCTGCTTCACCGAGGCGTTGAGCCCCTGGATGAGCGACACCACCGCGATGATTGACGTCACCGCGACGATGTTCCCCAGCACGGTCATGAACGACCGCAGCTTGGCCGTCCAGATTGCGTCAAGAGCGATGCGCGCAGATTCCCAGAACTTGTTCATTTATTACTTCCGCGGGGCGCCACCCCCTCGGCTGACGCCCTCGCGGCATTTCCTTGGGCTCGCGGGGCCCCACCCCCGCTCGCTTGGCCGCAGGCGCTGCGCTCGGGCGTATCCAGAACAGAACGTCGCCACGCAAGTCCGCCCATCCTGCCCGTCCCGCCCATCCTCTCCTGTCGCTACCGCTTCTTTGCGTTGTCCACCTTGACCGCGTCGCCGTCGGTCATCCCGCGGACGGAGTTGTACGGCCCCGTGATCACTTCATCGCCGTTCTTCAGCCCCGACAGCACCTCGAAGTACTTGTCGCCGGCGACTCCCATCTTGATCGGGAGGAATTCGGCCTTCGCGTCGCGGACCACGAACACGCCTTCGCTCTCTTTCCGCGTCTGGCCCGGCTTCAACTCCTCGGCCGACGCCACCGGCTCCACCGTCGGGCGGCGCTTCTTGTCGGTCCGCGGCTGCCGGACGACCTGGCCGTTCGCGTCGTACACCAGCTCGCGGACGGCGACCGCCGGAATCGGCACCGACACCACGCTCTTGCGCGTCGCGGTCGTAATGTCGGCGGTGCAGGTGAAGCCCGGACGAACTTCCGGCACCGGCTCGTCCAACACCACGACCACCTTGAAGTTCGTGGCCTGTGTGCCGGCGGCCACCTGGCCCGTTGTCGTCGATTGAATGGGACTGTTGCCGATTTCGGTGACGTGTCCCTTGAACGATCGATCGGGAATCGCGTCGATTGTGATCTTGGCAATCTGCCGGATCTGCACGTTCGGAACGTTCGTCTCGTCGACTTCGACCTCCGCCTGAATGACGGCCATGTCGGCGAGCGTCAGCAGCACCGTGCCCGCATTGTTCATGGTGCCGACGACGGCGGTCTCTCCCTCTTGAATATTGCGGCGCGTGACGATGCCGTCGATCGGCGACTCGATGCGCACCTTGCTGAGGTCGTAGCGCGCGCTCTCGAGCACGGCACGCTCCTGTGCGATGCGGCTCTCCTGCGGCTTGATCTGTTTCTCGCGCTCCTGCACGTTCGACTCCGCGGCCCTCACGTCGTTCACCACCTTGTCGAGCGCCTCGCGCGTCGTGAGCTGCTGGCGCCAGAGGTCCTGCTGGCGCGCCAGGTTCTGCTGGGCCTGCTGCAGCTGCACTTTCGCCGTCTCGATCGACTGCCGCATCTGATCGAGCGACTGTTCCGCCGCCTGCAGCGAGGCGGCGTTGCTGTCGACGCGCGTGCGCAGCGACTTCGGATCGATCTGAAGCAGGAACTGCCCGACCTTGACGCGATCCCCTTCGTTCACGGCGAGGTTGACGACGCGGCCCGGCGTGTCGGCCGAGATCTGCACGAGACGCTTGGGCTGGATTTTGCCCGAGGCCGACACGACGGCTTCGAGGTCGCGAGACCTGATGGCCTCGGTCGTCACCGGAAGGCCCTTGTCTTTCTTGAAATAGAGATTTGCGCCGACGACTGCCCCGCCAATGAGGACAATCGCGACGCCGATGAGGATCTTCTTCTTGCGAGACATTTACGCTCCTGACAGCGCAGTCCGAATCGCGGCGATGACGAGCGCGATGACCGCGTACACAACCAGCATCGTCGTGGCGATCGGGGCGGTCCGCTTTCTGTAGAGCACGCCCAGACCAATCGAGAGGCTGACGATCCACCAGATCTGAAATAGATCAATCGTGCCGAGGAACCGCGCGGCGAACGAGCTCTCGTCGAGGAACGGCAGGAACACCGCGAGGTTCGTCGCGCTCGACAGCGACTCGCGCGCGTACGCGAGCGGCAGGCCGAAGATCTGCGCGAGAGAAATCACGACGCCTGAATGGCAGACCACGGCGAACACCTGCTTGAACTTCGCATCGCCGCCGAGCAGCGCGTTGAAGATGCCGAGGAGGATGCCGGCGATGATCGCCGCCGCCAGCGGCAGCGTAATCGCCTGTCCGATCGCGCCGGTATAGGGCGCCCGATTCATGCCCTGTTCGAGGCGGGCGTACTGCGCGTCGGTCAGCTTCATACCGAACGACTCCATCATGCGCACCTGCTGGTCGATCGCAGCCGTCTTGCCGACGTCGGTCGACATCAGGGTGAAGACGCCGGTCGCGCCGATCAGCACGATGACGGCGAGCACGCCGAACCAGCGCGGATGCGCCGCGACGTTCGCGTACGTGTCGCGCGGAGAGATGATCACGCCGATGATGCGCGCCGCCAGGCTTTTCGGCGCGGAAGACGCCGCGTCTGCCGTTCTGGTTTCCGTCACATCAGCCTCGCTTCTTCATCCTGAATAGATACGCCAGCCGTTATCGCCGGTTCCGACGCCGGACGGCCGAAGCGGACGGCGCCGGTGTAAACACTTTGCGAAGCACGCCGAGGCCGTTGTGAAGGCGGCGGCGCGACGGAACGTCGAGCGGCGCGAGCACCTCGGCCAGGTGCGATTCGGCCGAGCGCGCGACGCGATCGAGCGCGGCCTTGCCCGATGCGGTGACTTCGACCATCACCATGCGACGATCGGCTTCGTCGGGCTGCGCGCGACGGACCCAGCCGCGCTCGACCATCGCGCTGATCGAGTTCGACATCGTCGGAAGCGTGACGCCCTGAATGGATGCCAACTCGGTGAGCGTGCGCGATCGCTCGCTGAGCATCGACAGCAAGCCGAAATGCGCCGGCGCCGGCAGCTCGCCGGCCGATCGCAACTGCGCCGCGACGGCTCGCATGACGAGCGGAATGATTTGCAGAATATCGCGCGCGGCCTCCCGCGCCTGATCACGAGTCATTTGTTAGGGGACCTAACCATTATACGCCCGTCAGTTCCTTGACAGTGAGAAACTTGCTGTTTACCATGCGTGGTCCCTTGCGACAAGGAGCGTGAGCGTGGTCGGATTCGTTCCCAAGGAGATGTTCTTTACAAAGGGCGTCGGGAAACACCGGGAAAAGCTGACCTCGTTCGAGCTCGCGCTTCGTTCCGCCGGCATCGCGGCGTGCAATCTCGTTCGCGTCTCCAGTATCTTTCCGCCGAAGTGCCGCATTCTGTCGCGCGGCCAGGGCATGAAGCGTCTCGAACCCGGCCAGGTCACGTTCGTTGTCATGTCGGAAGCCGCCACGCGAGAGCCCCACCGCCTGATCGCCGCCACCGTCGGCGTCGCGATTCCACGCGATCGCGAGTTGTACGGTTATCTATCGGAGCATCACAGCTTCGGCGAGAGCGAAGACATCGCTGGCGACTACGCTGAAGAACTCGCCGCCGAGATGCTCGCGACGACGCTCGGTCTGGAGTTCGATCCGGACAAGAGCTGGGACGAGAAGAAAGAAGTCTATCGGCTCTCGAATCAGATCGTCCGCACGCAGAACGTCACGCAGACCGCAGTCGGCGACAAGAAAGGCCTCTGGACGACGGTCGTCGCGGCGGCAGTCCTCGTCGGATAGCTGTCTCTCGGTCGGTTCGCCACCAACATTCAAACCGCGCGCAGGCCCGACCGACGTCTAGGCCCGGGCCGACACGCGCGTCCGCCCCTACAATGACCTGCCATATGCGCAGAGTCTGTCTGACCTTCGTGTCCTTGGTGTCCTTTGCGTTGAGTTCGGTCCCGCAAGCGGCCAATGCGCAACTCTTTGAAAGTTTCGGCATCCGTGCGCAAGGGATGGGTGGCGCGTTCGTCGCCGTCGCCGACGACGCCAGCGCGACGTGGTGGAACCCGGCGGGCCTCGCCAGCGGCGCGTACTTCAACCTGCTGTTGGAGTACGACCGTTCCCGCGAGCCGCCGGAGCCAAGCTCGCAAGCATTCGCCTTCGGATTTCCGGCCCTGGGTCTCAGCTATTACCGCTTGCCCATCAGTCAAATGCAGCCCGCTACCTCTACAGCACCGGACGGGCCGAGCCGACAAGATCAACGCCATCTCAGTCAGTTCAGCGCGACCGTCGGGCAGTCGGTCAGCAACCATCTCGTCGTTGCATCGACGTTGAAGTTGGTGCGCGCGGGAGAAACACATGGCGACCTCGATGTGGGCGCCATGGCAGCGATCGGCCACGTTCGCATCGGCGCGGTTCTTCGCAACGTCCGCGAGTCGTCGTTCGCAGCCGAGGCCGGTACCGACGAAGAAGCGCTGATCCTCGCGCGGCAGGCCCGCGCAGGCATCGCTTTCACGGCGCGGAGTCCAGGCATCGTGAACGAGGTGACCATCGCGGCCGACGTGGATCTCACAAAGACGATGACTGTCGTCGGAGCGACCCGTCATGTGACGGCTGGGGCTGAACTGTGGCTGTGGACGCGAAGTCTTGGAATTCGCGGCGGATTGAGCAAAGACACGGTCGTCGATCGTGGGTCGGCGAGCGCCGGTCTGAGCCTGGCTCTGCGGTCGGGCATCTACCTCGAAGGTCAGCTCACCGGGGGCTCTGACGCGACGCGTCGGAGCTGGGGGAGCGGACTTAGAGTGACGTTTTAGGTCAGTTATTGACATATTTTGTCAAGACCGTGTAATCTCAACCGTTCATGGCCGTTCGAATAGGCGAGCTCCTCCTCAAAGAAAAGCTGATCACGCCCGAGCAGCTGCAGCAGGCCTTAACTCAACAGAAGGCCAACGGGGGAAAGCTCGGCTTCAACCTCGTCAAGATGGGGTTCGTCAAGGACGACCAGATCACCGCTCTGCTCAGCAAGCAGTACGGCGTCCCCTCCATCAACCTCGCGCAGTTCAAGCTCGACCCGACGATCATCAAGCTCGTTCCAAACGAAACCGCCCGGAAATATCAAATCATTCCGCTGAGCCGCTCGGGCAGCACGCTCACCATCGCGATGACGGATCCGACGAACGTCTTCGCCATGGACGACATCAAGTTCATGACCGGGTATACGGTCGAACCGGTCGTCGCCTCCGAGATCGCGATCACCGAAGCGGTTGAAAAGTACTACCCCGCAGGCGGCAAAGGCGGCGGAGCGGCGCCGGCCAAGGGGGGCAAGCCGGGCGCGGCGGGCTCGAGCGGCAGCACGCTCGAAATGGCGAGCAAGGGCCTCGAAGAGCTGCAGGCGACGCTCGGCGGCGACGCCGACGACGTCGAGGTTCTCGAGGAGCTGCAGGAGATCAGCGCCGAGGCGTTGGCGCGCCAGGGCGAGGAAGCGCCGGTCGTCCGGCTGGTCAACGTCGTGCTGATGTCGGCGATTCAGAAGGGCGCCAGCGACATCCACATCGAGCCGTACGAGAAGGAGCTGCGCGTCCGGTACCGCATCGACGGGATTCTCTACAACATCATGAGCCCGCCGATGAAGTACCGCGACGCGATCTCGTCGCGCATCAAGATCATGTCGAAGCTGGACATCGCCGAGAAGCGGCTGCCGCAGGACGGCCGCATCAAGATTCGCTACAACGAAAGCGGCGAGCCCAAGGAGATCGATTTCCGCGTCTCGGTGCTGCCGACGCTGTTCGGCGAAAAAATCGTTCTCCGTCTCCTCGATAAAGACAAGTTGATGCTCGACATGACGCGGCTCGGGTTCGAGCCGGAGTCGCTCGCCAAATTCGAATCGGCGATTGCGCGTCCATGGGGCATGGTGCTCGTGACGGGACCGACAGGCAGCGGCAAGACCAATACGCTGTACTCCTCGATCGCGAAGATCAACACACCCGAGACGAACATCATGACCGCCGAGGACCCGGTCGAATTCAACTTGAGCGGCGTGAACCAGGTCCAGGTGAAGGAGAACATCGGTCTGAACTTCGCGGCGGCGCTCCGCTCCTTCCTCCGCCAGGATCCGAACATCATCCTCGT
>Ga0066679_10000745_pt1 | contig 11901 bp, 7 predicted proteins | sample GraSoiAngelo_128_FD_62298 | JGI IMG/M metagenome (GOLD analysis project Ga0066679, IMG submission 62298) | Grasslands soil microbial communities from the Angelo Coastal Reserve, California, USA - 14_0927_12_20cm | ecosystem: Environmental > Terrestrial > Soil > Grasslands | place: USA... | reverse complement strand
ATCAGCGTCGACGGCGTCCTCGAGGCGCCGCGGCTGACGGCGCCCGAGCGCGAATCGTTCGCGCTCAGCGTGTCGCTGATGAATCCGTTCGCGCTGCTCGATCGCGACCGCGACGCGATCGTCGACGCGATTGCGCGCGGTACGCGGCGCGTCGAAACGCTGACCGATCAGGCGCTCGAATCGCTCGCCGACGACATTTCGATGGAGGGATGGCGCCGGCGCGCCATGCGCTGGACGCTGGTCCACGAGCGCGACCGTCTCGTCTCGATGCTGTCTCTCGGCGAGCTCCTCGTCCTCGGCGGCGGCAGACCGAACGACTTCGCGGCGTGGGGCATGGCGGCCGCCGCGTCGTACGGCTGTTTCTGCACGCGTGTCATGACGCCGGGCCGGTCGGCGGCGTTGATGGGACGCCCGCAGCTCGGACTCGTGGCGTCGGTCGTTTCGGATCTCAACCTGCACGTCGCGATGATGTTGAGGCGGCTGGCGCTGCCCGCGGCGCTCGCGCGCGTCGTCGTGTCCGGCGCGATGCAGGACTTCATCGACACCGTGAAGCCGACCGATCCCGGAGACTGGCTCACGCTCGCCCGCGCCGCCCGCACCGCCACGCGCGAGCGGATCGAAGACTACGTTGCGGTGGCGACCGCCGCCGGACCGCTGATGCCCGTCAACACGTCGCAGCAGCGCTGATGCGTGCCGGGGCCGTCGTCACGATGGTCGTCGTCTCAGTCGCGTCCGGATCATTTGGATCGGCGGTACAAGTAGCACCCTCCCCAGACGCTCAGATCGCGATCCTCTCGCCCGGCGCCGACGCGTACGTCAGCGGTCCGACGCTGCTCCGCGCGCGCATCGAACCGCCCGAAGCGGCCGCGAGCCTGACGTTCTTCGTCGACGGCCGGCAGGTCTGCACGGTGCCGAGCGCGCCGTGGGAATGCGACTGGGACGCCGGGCCGACGGTCGCAGAGCATCAGGTGCGCGCCGTCCTCTCGCTGCGCGGTGGCGGACGGCTCGTGACGACCGTCCGGACCAGAGGCGTCGGCTACAACGAGCGGGTGAACGTCGATATCGTTCAGGTGACGGTGACGGTGAGCGACGGCCGCGGCCGCTTCGTGCGCGGCATTCCGGAAACCTCGTTTCACGTCTTCGAAGACGGACAGCCGCAGAAGATTTCCCACTTCGCGTCCGAAGACATCCCGCTGGAGCTCATCGTGGGCATCGACATCAGCGGCAGCATGACGCCGTCGATGCCGAAGCTGAAGACCGCGGTGAAAGAGTTCCTCGGCTCGGTGCCGGCGCAGGATCAGGTGACGCTCCTCGGGTTCAACGACAACATCTTCACCTTGTCGCGCAAGCAGACCAACCCCACCGAGCGCGTCAAGGCGGTGGATCGGCTCGCGCCGTGGGGATCGACGGCGCTCTACGACGTGATCCTCCGCGGCGTGGAAATGCTCGGACGGCAGGCTGGCAGGAAGGCGCTCGTGATTTTCACCGACGGCGAGGATCAGGGGAGCCACGCGACGATCGGCGACGTCGAGCGGCGGCTGCAGGCGAGCGACGTGGCGCTCTACATGATCGGCCAGGGACGCGGCATCACGATGGACGCGCTCAAACGCATCATGGAGCGCCTCGCCACGCCGACCGGCGGCCGCGCGCTGTTCACCGACAGCGTCGACGAGCTGCACGGCGCGTTCGGCGAACTGCTCGACGAGCTGTCGAACCAGTACCTGCTCGGCTACGCGTCGACCAACAACAAGCGCGACGATGGGTGGCGGCGCATTCGGGTGGATGTCGACGGTCATCATGAGGTGCGGGCCCGCCAGGGGTACCGCGTGACGGCAACCAAATGAGACACGAACCCACGGTCAACCGCGGCGTCGGCGGAGCGCGCAGCGCAAGAGTCGTGCTTGTCTGCGTGGCCTGCATGCTGTGCGGTTGCCTCACTGCTCACGCGCAGGATCAACCTCCGCGGTTCCAGACATCGGTGGACGTGACCTCGATCGACGTGACGGTCGTCGACGATCGCGGCAAGCCGATCACGACGCTCGTCCCCGGCGAGTTCATGATCCGAATCGACGGCAACCTGCGGCGGGTCGTGTCGGCCGAGTGGATTTCCCTCATCAAGCAGGGCGACGCGGCGCCGGTCGTGACGGCGCCGGAGGGCTTCAGCACGAACGAGGGATCGACGGCCGGACGGCTGATCGTCATCGCCGTCGACGAGCCGAACATCCGGTTCGGCGGCGCGCTGGCGATTTCGCGGGCGGCCAACGCGTTCATCGATCGGCTGATGCCGTCGGACCGCGTGGCGGTCGCCGGGTTTGGAACCGGCTCGCCGGCGACGGTGTTCACCGCCGACCGCCAGCGCGTGAAGCAGGCGATCGGCCGGATGGCCGGTCAGAAGCAGGCGGGCAAGCTCGGCGATTTCGGGTTCAACATCGCGCTCACCGAGGCGCTCGCGATCGATCGCGGCGATCGCGTCATGATGGAGCAGGTCATCACGCGCGAGTGTCAGCCGCTGACCGGGCGCCCGGATCCGCTGTGTCCCGATGCCGTGCTCACGCAGGCCCGGAGCCTCGCGATGGACGCGTCGCATGAGGGCGATCAGACAATCGTCGGCCTGCGCGAGCTGCTCATCGGCCTCCGCAGCATCGACGGGCCGAAGACGCTGATTCTCATCTCGGAAGGTTTCCTGCTGACCGACCCCGCGCTGGTGATCGAGCTCGGCGGCCTCGCGGCGGCGGCGCGCACCAGCGTGTACGCGCTGAAGCTCGATGGTCCCGTGTTCGACGCGACCGACGCGCGCATGCCGATGGATCCGATCGGCGATCGACAGGCGATGGCGCAGGGACTCGAGACGCTGGCCGGCGCCGCGCGCGGAACGCTGTTCACGGTGACCGGCACCGGCGCATCGCTGTTTCAGCAGATCGAGTCGGAGCTCTCGGGCTATTACCTGCTCGGCGTCGAATCCGATCCGAAGGATCGCGACGGCAAACCGCATTCGATTCGCGTGGAGGTGCCGCGGCGCGGCGCGATCGTGCGGTCGCGCCGGCAGCTGCTCAACACGCCGTCGGACCTGCGCGCCGCCCGCACGCCGCATCAGGCGGTCGCCTCTGCGCTCGCGTCGCCGCTCCTGATGTCGGCGCTGCCGCTGCGCGTCGCATCGTTCGCGCTGCAGGGGCCGGAGCGGGGCCGCGTGCAGATCCTGATCCACGCCGACGTCGGCAGCGACTATTCCTCGTCGAAGGTCGCGTCGGTGGCCTACATGATTGGCGACCAGAACGGCAAGCTGGTCGACAACCGCGCGTTCGACATGCGGCTCCTGCCCATCATGTCGGGCGTCCCCTCCGCGCTACAGTATTCTGCCGGCGCGAGCCTGCCGCCCGGCGACTACACGCTCAAGCTCGCGGTCGTCGAAGGCGGACGCGTCGGATCGATCGAGCACACGATTCACGCGACGCTCGGGCAGGCCTCGGGAATGACGCTCAGCGAGCTGATGGTCGGCGGCCCGATCGAGGTCGGCGAGCTGCTGCAGCCGACGATCGGCTATCAGGTCACGTTCGGCGCGGTGCACGGATACGTCGAGGCGTACGGCGCGAAGACCGACGGGATCACCGTCGAATACGAGGTCGCGAAGGACGCCGAGAGCCCGGCGCTCCTCGACGTCGACGTGCCGCCGCACGCGGCGGGCGAAGGCCGGATGATCTTCTCGAAGGTGATGCCGGTGCATCAGCTGCCGCCCGGCCGGTACCTGCTGCGCGCCGTGTTCTCCGAGGCCGGGCGATCGGTGAAGACGCTGATGCGCGCGTTCGAGATTGCCCCGCCGAAAGTCCTGATGACGTCTGCCGACGGCCTGACGTCTTCGTCGACGTTCGACACCGGATTGTTCCTTCCGATCGATGAGGGCGTCATCCATCCGGCGTTTCAGCGCGAGACGGCGACGCATCCCGAGACGCTCGAGCCGTTCATCGCGCGCGTCGACGACAGCGCGAAAACGACGTTCCGGCAGGGCGTCTCGTTCCTGACCGCGGGCGACTTCACGAAGGCGGAAGCGAGCTTCAAGCAGGTGATCAACCCCGATACCGACAGCACGGCGCCGCTGGCGTACCTGGCGGCGTCGTTCGCGGCGTCGGGCCACGACATCGAGGCGGCGAGCGCATGGCAGACGGCGCTCGTCGACGGCACCGACCTGCCGCAGATCTATGAATGGCTCGGCGGCGCGCTGATGCGCAACCACGCGTACGGCGAAGCGCGCGCGATTCTCGAGGAGGCGGCGGAGAAGTGGCCGGCCGACACGCGGTTCACCAAGCCGCTGGCGATGCTGCACGCGACGTTCGGCAGCGGCCGGGAGGCGATGCGGACGCTCGAGCGCTACCTCGAGGAGCGGCGCGACGACCGCGACGCCTACTACATGGCGGTGCAGTGGATTTACCTCGTGCACGCCGCCGGCGCCTACGTCCACAACCGCGCCGACGATCTGAAGCTCGCGCATTCGTACGCGGCGGCGTACGAACGGGCCGCCGGTCCTCAGATCCCGCTCGTCAAGCAGTGGATCGATTTTCTCGACAACGAGAAGCGCTAATCGAAGATTGTTTCTTCTTCGTGTTTTCGCGGCCGGGCCGCGCGCGGTAAGGTTTGTTGACTTAATAAAGTGAGAGGTTGATTTACTAAACTTCAGGCGGCGTCTTCACCATACCGGCGTCGCACTGCTTTGTTCTTGTGTCTTCTGACCTGAAGCGAGGGTATCGGACGACGTCTAGCTCTTCGCCGCGATCTTCTCCAGGACGCGCCGGATCTCGTCGAGCTCGTGCTGGATCTGCGCGATGCGCTTGAACTGGACCTCCTGTTCGCGCTCGAGCTTCAGCAGCCGCGTGGAAAGATGCGTGAGCTCCGCGCGCACCGCGTCGTCGCGTTTGCGCAGCGGTGATTTCGGAAGATGACGTTGGACGCCCGGGAACAGCATCGGCGCCGCTCTCACTGTGAGGAGGTTTTCGTCGCCGCCACTTTCAGATACTTCTCGTACCACGCGATGTAGCGATCGTACCGATCCTTCTGAAAGCTCGGTCGGCGGAGGCCGTGGTTCTCGCCCGGGTACACGATCAGCTCGGCGTCGCGGCCGAGACGCTTCAGCCCCTGATACAGCTGCTGCCCGCCGAGGATCGGGACGTTCATGTCCTGATCGCCGCCGAGGACGAGCGTTGGCGTGACGATCTTGTCCATGCGGAAGAACGGCGAGATGCGCATCCATGCCTCCGGCTGCTGCCACGGCAGCCCGAGCTCCGCTTCCCACTGGCGTTGATAGTGATCGTTGCCATAGTTCGCGAGGTAATTGAATTCGCTCGCGCCGGAGATCGCCGCCTTGAACCGCGTCGTCTTCGAGATGACGTGGTCGGTGAGGATGCCGCCGTAGCTCCAGCCGCCCACGCCGAGGCGATCCGGATCGGCGACGCCCATCGCGACGGCCGTGTCGACCGCCGCCATCACGTCGTCGTAGTCCTTGTTGCCCCAGTCGGCCCAGATCGCGCGGCTGAAGTCGCGGCCGTAGCCCGACGATCCGCGCGGATTCGCGGCGACGACCGCGAATCCTTTCGCCGCGAGTATCTGCCATTCGAGATTGAAGCCTGTCGAGTACTGACTGACGGGTCCGCCGTGAATCCGCAGGATGGTCGGAAGCTTTCCGGCGGGAACGTTGGGCGGGCGCGTCAGATACGCGTCGATCATCGTGCCGTCGGCGCTCTTCGCCTTGTAACGCTCGACGGTTCCCAGCGCGATCTTCGACAGGAAGTCGTCGTTGACGTGCGTGAGGCGCGTCGGCTGTGGCGCGGGGCTGTCAGCCACGCGATCGCGGGCCTGAAAGGCCCGCGCCACAAAGAAGATTTCACCCGGCCGCTGCGACTGGCTGTCGAGATACACGATGTCGCCGCTCTTCGCCACGTCGTAGGACGTCAGATCGCGCTCGCCGTTCAACAGACGATCGATGGGACCGCCGCCGGCGGGAACGCTCGCGAGGTGCACGTTCCCTCCCTCCTCGAGGAGGAACAGCACCTTCGTTCCATCCGGGGTGAATTGCGGCGACCGGATGTTGCGGTCGACGTTCGGCGTCAGAACCCTCGGCGTGCCGCCGGAGACTGCGATCACCGCGACGTTGTTCGTCGCGTACCAGATGTCCTTCGAATCGCCGCCCTGCACGTACGCGATCGACTTGCCGTCCGGGCTGAACGCCGGCGAGCCGTCGGATCCGGGCGATGTCGTGAGCGCGCGCGGCTTCGCGCCGGCGCGCGCTTCGACGACGAAGACGTCGGTGTTGTCGTTCGCGTCCGGATTGTCGGTGCGGTTCGCGCTGAACGCGATCAGCGTGCCGTCCGGCGACCACACCGGCGCGCCATCGTCCCAACGGTCGTGCGCGACCTCGAACTCCTTCTTCGTCGCCGTGTCGAACACGTGGATGTGCCGCTTGACGTCGGTGAGATAGCCCTCGCCGTCGCGCATGAACTGCAGGCGCGTGATGACGTGCGGCTTCGGCTTCTTTGCCTGCCCTGAAGCGTCGTCTTTCTCGGCTTCGGAGTCGTTCGGATCCGGATCGGAAACGACGATCGCGAGCCTGGAGCTGTCGGGGGACCAGGCGAACGAGGCGACGCCGGTCTTGTAGTCGGTGAGGACCTGAGCGTCGCCGCCGCGCCGATCGAGCAGATAGACCTGCGTCTTCTTGCCGTCGCGCGACGAGAGAAACGCGAGGGAGCGGCCGTCCGGACTCCACCGCGGCGACGTCTCCGGTTTCTTGCTGCTCGTCAACCTGATCGCGCCGTCTGCCTGACCCGGTCGGAGGGCGGCCACGGTCGGGATCATGTAGATGTCGGTATCGGAGCTGTCGTCCTTCCGATCCATCTGCGAAACGGTGTACGCGACCCACGCACCGTCGGCGCTGATGCGCGGATCGGCGACGCTCTTCACCTCGAAGATGTCGTCGGATTGCAGCGGCCGCTTCGATTGCCCCGCGAGCGGGATCGACAGCATGGTGACGAACGCGACGAGCAGTTTGCGCATGATCGTTAACTCTCGGTGTGATCGGCGGCTGCCGCGGGCATCTTCTTCGGGCGCGTGCTGCGGCGCGTCGGCGTCTTTTTGGCCGCTTTGGGCTGCGCGGCGCGCGAGGTTCGCGCGGCGCGCGGCTTCTTCGGTTTCGCGCGGCCGAGCAGCTCCGCGGTCGTGTCGATCGGAACCGGTTCGGCCTCGGGCTTCTCGGTCTCGTACGGCTCGCGCGTCTCGATCGTTTCGCCCGGCTGCGTTTCGACAGGGATCGCCTCGACGGTTTCCGCCTGCTCCTCACCGGCCACGTCGACCTGCGGCAATCCCGCGCGCTGCAGGGCAGCTCCCTGGAAGATGCGCAGGCCGCCGCGGCGATCGCGCTCGATGCGGACGTAGCCTTCCTTCTGGCACGCGCGAAGCAGATCCATCAGCCCGCCGAACCCGTATCGCCGCTCGTCGAACCCGCCGGCATCGCTCTGTCCCGGGGCCCCGTCCCCGCGGTGCTGTCGAAGGATCTGTTTCACATTCCTCAGATACATCGGCCAGCGGGCGTTGGTGGTCGACGCGAGGATCCGAGCGGCACGCGCGACGCCTTCCGCAGGCGTGTCGGTGGCGGCAACCGGCGGCTCCGCCGCCGCTGCGGGTTCATCGAGCGTCGGCCTGAAGGCGATCGGCTCCCGCGATTCGGCCTGCTCTCCTTCGGGGAACGCCTCGTTCAGCTCCACCATCACGCTGCGGCCGGAGTGCTTCAGCGTGACGAGCCCCGATTGCGACAGCTTCTCGACGAAATCGAGGAACGACGAGGCGCCGTAGTTGCGCTCGGAGAACGTCGAGTCGAGCTGCAGCAGCGTGCTCTTGAGCAGTCCGGTCTGCGGCGACACCTCGCGGTCCGCGAGAATCTTGAGCGCGCGCCGAACGATCGGAAACGCCTGGGCGATCGGCGCGCTCGACGGCACCGGTGCGGGACGCCCGCCCTTCACCGCAGGCATTCTGCGCGCGCCCGTCAGGTTCTCGTAGGCGATGAACTCGTGGCAGTTGCGCTGCAGGATGATGCTCGTGAACGCGCGTCCTCCGACGACGAAGACTTTCTTGTCGTACTGTTTGAGCTTTTCGACGAGCGACAGGAAGTCGCTGTCGCCGCCGACGATCACGTACGCGTTGATGTGCGGGTGCGTGAACGCCATCTCGAGCGCGTCGAGGGCGAGGTTGATGTCGGCGCCGTTCTTGTCGCCGCCCGGCGTGAGGTTCCGCTGCACGAGGCGGATGGCGTGTTGTGTGAGCGACCGGCTGTACTCGCCGGCGCGCGTCCAGTCGGCGTAGGCGATCTTGGTGACGACCTCGCCGCGTTCCTTGATGGCGTCGAGAATGGTGCCGACGTCGAACTGGTGGCCGAGCGTCGTCTTGACGCCGATCTCGATGTTGTCGAAGTCGATGAAAACCGCAATGTTCAGACGATCTTGGTGGGCCAAAAGAGCTTCCTGACCTGAATGTGCAACCTTCTATGGGGCTCGAACGACAGCAGCCGGAGAGTCCGGCCAATTGTTTCGCAGCGGTCGAGCTCAGCGTCCTCGGGGTGAGGCGCGGTCCCCATTCTACTTCAGGAGGTCGCTGTCAATGGCGGCGGCGCCTCCGGCATCGGCGAGAGGACACGCGCGAATTGCCCGCGCTGCAGCAGCTCGCGTCCCTTGCCGCCGCGGCCCGTCACCTCGTATTTCGCGGTGCTGATCGTCTGCTCGGCGCCGCGCGAAGTCTCGACCGTCAACAGATCGCGGTCGCTCGTCGACGCGATGAACCCGAGCACGCGGTCGTCTTTTCCAAGCTTGATCAGCATCACGCCTTTGCCGGGACCCGCGAGGAAATTGACTTCCTCGGCCTTCGCCAGGATGCCCCGCGCCTCCGCTGTGGCCGCGATGAGCACTTCGGTGCCGGTGTACCGCGCCACCCCGAGGATTTCGGCATCCTTGGACGGACGCGCGAAGCGCCGTCCCGTGCGCGTACTCGGCTCGAGCAACGGATCGAGATTGAATCGAAGCGCGAAGCCGTCGCTCGACACCGCGACGGCGTGAACGGGCGCCGGATCGCCTTCTTTCTTCGGCTTGACGCTGCCGACGGCGCGCGGGTCGAGGCTCATCGCGCCGACGATCCGCTCGCCGTCCTTCAGCTTGAACTGCTTCTGAATCGGCTCGCCGTAGCCGGTGGACGCGGGCACGTCGATGAACCGCGACGTATAGGCGACGCCGAAGTTCGAGAAGAACACCGAGGTCGCGCGCGTGCTGCCGGCGAACGCCGCCAGCACCGAATCGCCTTCCCGCAGCCGCGTCGTCGCCAGATCCTTCACTTCCTTCTGCCGCTTCACCCAGCCGTCGCGCGACACGATGACGACGTTGTCCTCTTCGACGATGAAGTCGTCGGCCCTGTATTCCTGTTCGCCTTCGTCGCTCTCGATCGCCGTACGGCGCTTGTCGCCGTACTTCTTGCTGATCTCCTCGAGCTCGGTGCGCACCAGCTTCCACCGGCTGTCCTCGTCCTTGAGCAACGCGTTGATCTGGCGCGCGCGTTTGCGTTTCTCCTCGAGCTCCTGCCGGATGATCAGAATCTCGAGCCGCGCCAGCCGGTAGATCTTCAGCTCGAGGATCGCATCGGTCTGTTCGGCGTCGAGCCTGAAGCGCGCCATGATCTTCTCGGCCGCGTCCGCCTTGCCGTCCGACTTGCGGATCATCCTGATGATCTCGTCCAGCGCGTCGAAGACCGTCTCGAAACCTTCGAGGATGTGGATTCGCTTCTTGAGCGCGGCGAGCTCGTGCTCCAGCCGCCGCGTCACGACCTCCAGCCGGAAGTGAAGGAAGTGCCAGAGGATCTGCTTCAGATCGAGCCGCTCGGGCCGGCCGACTTCCGGATTCTCCGTCGGGATCAGACACGTCAGGTTGACGGCGAAATTGATCTGCAGTGCCGTGTGCTTGAAGAGGTACGCCATGATCATCTTTTCGTCGGCGTCCTTCTTCATCTCGATCGCGATGCGCACGTCCTCGGTCGACAGATCCTTCACGTCGACGAGCTGCGGCAGCTTGCGCTGCAGCACGATTTCGCCGATGCGCTCCACGAGCTGCGCCTTGTTGACCGTGTAAGGAATGCTGTCGATGTACATTGTCTTGGTCGATCGCGTCTCCGGCCCGATGTCCCAGGTACCGCGGAGGCGGATGCCTCCCGAACCGGTCTTGTAGATCTGCTTCAGCTCGTCCTGCGAATTGAGAATCTGTCCGCCGGTGGGGAAATCGGGTCCCTTGATGTAGCGGCACAGCTGCGCGTTGCCGATCTCCTCGTTGTCGAGGAGCTTCACGAGCGCCGTGCACACCTCGGTCAGGTTGTGCGGCGGCACGTTGGTCGCCATGCCGACGGCGATCCCGGTCGTGCCGTTGACGAGCAGATTCGGAATCCGCGCCGGCAGCACTACCGGCTCCGTTTTCGTGCCGTCGTAGCTCGGGCGGAAATGAACCGTCGTCTGATCGATTTCGGTCAGCAGTTCGTCACTGAGGCGCGCGAGGCGGCACTCGGTGTAGCGCATCGCCGCGGCGCTGTCGCCGTCGAGCGATCCGAAGTTGCCGGAGCCGTCGACCAGCGGATACCGCAGCGAGAACGGCTGCGCCATACGCACGAGCGTTTCGTACAGCGCGGCGTCGCCGTGCGGATGGTAGCTGCCCATCACGTCGCCGACGACCTTCGCGCACTTGCGGTGCTTGGCGTCGGCCGTCAGGTTCTGCTGCCACATCGTGAAGAGGATGCGGCGCTGCACCGGCTTCAGGCCGTCCCGGACATCCGGCAGGGCGCGCGCGGTGATGACCGACAGAGCGTAGTTGAGGTATCGCGACTGCGCCGCGTCGTGGAGCGCCACGGCGTCCGTGGTGCCGGCGCCGTCGCCGCCCTTGAGCAGGGAGGATCGAATGGCCGCGTCGCGGCCGTTCGATCCGCCATCACCAGCGTCGAGATTGTCGAAGAGAGATTGAGGGGACGGTTTCCGTCGCTTGGCCACTGTGTGGCAATTGTACTCTCGCCTATTTCACGATTGGATTCTCGGAATCGTGGCTCCAGTCCTGCCAAGAGCCGATGTACAACTTCGCCGGCACGCCGACCGATCGCGCCGCCCAGTACATCAAGCTGGCGCGCATCCCGACCGCGCAGTAGGTGACGATTTCCTGTCCGGGAGCAACGCCGGCCTGACTCAGCAGCGCGCGAATCTCGTCGGGCGATTTGAACTTCTGCGTCGTGCGATCCGCGAACAAATCCTGCCACAGGACGAGCGTCGCGCCGGGCAGGTGACCGTTGTTCCATTCCTGCTGCGATCGTACGTCGAGCACACGCGTCGTCGGCGATTTGAGATGACTGCGGACCCATGCCGCGTCGACGATGAAGTCGGGGGCGGGACGGGCGGTGAGCGGTCCCGCGCCGGGCTGCGGCGCGGTCGTGGAAACCGGACGATGCTCCGATTGCCACAGCGCGATGCCGCCATCGAGCCACGAGACGTCGTCGCCGTGGCCGATCGCGATCAACGCCGTGTTGACCCAGCCGGTGGCCATCGGAGAATCGCCGTACAGCACGATGCGCACGCCGTCGGCCGCGCCCGCTTTCGTGAACGCGCGAATCAGGACATCGTTCGATGCGAGACGATGTCCGTCGGCGCCCATGCGGACGGTTTCCATGTGATCCATCAGGCGCGCGCCCGGAACGTGCGCGCGCTCGTAGTCGTCGCGCTCGCCCACGTAGATCACGCGGACGTTTGGATCGTTCAGATGCGTCTGAAGCCAGTCGGTCGAGACGATCGGTTCGACGCTGGTCGCCGCGAGTAAAGCGAGGATGTGCAGCATAGGGGCTTAGACGAAGGAGGAACGC
>Ga0066679_10000737_pt1 | contig 11931 bp, 13 predicted proteins | sample GraSoiAngelo_128_FD_62298 | JGI IMG/M metagenome (GOLD analysis project Ga0066679, IMG submission 62298) | Grasslands soil microbial communities from the Angelo Coastal Reserve, California, USA - 14_0927_12_20cm | ecosystem: Environmental > Terrestrial > Soil > Grasslands | place: USA... | reverse complement strand
ACCAGCCTGGGTTCCGCACCTGAGAGGTTTCTGAAGCCGATGTCACCGCTGGAGGCGGCCCTGATCCTCGCTGCCGGGGCGGCCGCAGGCACGGTCAACACCGTTGTCGGTTCCGGATCGCTCATTACCTTCCCGACCTTGCTTGCGTTCGGATACCCCGCGCTGGCGGCGAACGTGTCGAATACGGTTGGGCTCTTCCCGGGGACCATCAGCGGCAGCATCGGTTATCGCCGCGAGCTCACCGGGCAGCTGCCACGCGCGCTCGTCTTGGGCATCGCCGCGCTTACTGGCAGCCTGTGCGGCGGCGTGTTGCTGCTGGTCCTGCCGCCAACTTCGTTCGAACGGGTGGTGCCATACCTGATCCTGGTTGCGTGCGGCCTCGTCGCATTCCAGGGTCGTCTGTCGGTGTGGCTCGCCCGTCATCGAAGAGAGGCGGCACACCCTCCATCGGTCGTCCTGCTGCTTGGCGTCTTCGCGACCGCGGTGTACGGCGGGTACTTCGGCGCGGCGCAGGGGGTGATCCTGATCGCCTTGCTGGGCATCCTGGTGACGGACGACCTGCAGCGGCTGAACGCGCTCAAGAACGTCCTGACCGCCGTTGTGAGCGGTGTCGCAGCGCTGCTGTTCATCGTGGCCGGACCGGTGGCGTGGGGTCCCGCCGTGCTGCTGGCTGCAGGCGCCGTGCTCGGTGGACAGATCGGGGCTGTGCTGGCCCGCCGCCTGCATCCGGAGCTCCTGCGCATCGCGATCGTGGTTGTCGGCCTCATCGTCGCCATACGCCTGCTGATCGGCTAGAGCAGGCCCTCGTTCGCGCCAAAGGGCCTATCGCCGAACGCTGATCGACCTGGTTGCGGCGCGGTCTCGTACGGCCCGAAATGACTCGAACGACGACGAGCTCAACCAGCTCAAGGCGCTGGTGGGGTCGGACTTCGAGGTCGTGAACACGCCGGTTTCGTCAACGGCTGAGGTCCAGAATCCGCCCTTCGGGATCCGGAAATTCTCAGACGTTTCTCAGGAAACGGGGCCAATCTGCTGACATGACAAACCTGCCAGAGGACGGCTCGAGGACCCCCAGCCCGTCCTACGTTCCCCCCGTCTACTCCCCGCCGACCGTCTCCGTTCAGCCTCGCCCTCGCGCGTCACGACCGTGGATTCCGCTGGTCGTGATCGCGCTGGTGGTCGGGATGCTGTCAGGGGCCATGAGCGCGGTTGCGGTAACCAATCTCCTGAAGCCGGATTCCTCTGCCGCATTGACGACCACCACGGCTGGTGGGACGACCGTCAGCAACGTGCGCCTCGACGAGACCTCCGCGATCACCGACGCGGTCAAGAAGGACTCGCCCGCGGTGGTGACCATCCAGGTCCAATCCGGCCAGGGCTCCGGCGGCTCAGGATCGGGCTTCATCTTCAACTCCAACGGCTGGATCCTCACCAATCGGCACGTGGTCGAGGGCGCGAACCAGATCCAGGTCATCCTGGCCGACAGTCGCACCTTCACCGGCACGGTGTACGGGATCGACACGCTGACCGACCTCGCCATCGTGCGGGTAAACGCCACCGGGCTCCCGACCGTGCCGCTCGGCAGCAGCGCCGACCTCCAGCAGGGGCAGCTGGCGATCGCCATCGGCAACCCGCTCGGAAACTTCGAGAACACCGTGACCACGGGCGTCATCTCCGGCCTCGGCCGTCAGATCACTGCCGGTGACGTCAGCCAGACGAGCTCCGAGCAGCTCAACAACCTGATCCAGACCGATGCCGCCATCAACCCGGGCAACTCCGGCGGGCCACTGCTCAACAGCGAGGGCGAGGTGATCGGAGTGAACACGGCGGTGGCCAGCAGTGCGCAGGGGATCGGTTTTGCGATCCCGATCGATGCCGCCAAGGAAATCGTGGCCGAGGCGCTCGCCGGCAAGCCGCTGGCCCGCCCGTGGATCGGGGTCTACTACCAGCCCGTCACCAAGCAGCTGGCGACGGACAAGGGCCTGAGCGTCGACCACGGGGCGCTCATCGGACCTCCCGCAAACGGCAGCTCGGATGGAATAGTCAACGGCAGCCCCGCCGAGAGCGCCGGCTTGAAGGACGGCGACGTGATCACCGCCGTGGATGGGCAGACGGTGGATACCAACCACGACCTGTCGACGCGGATCGTGACCCACGCTCCTGGTGACAAGGTCGTGCTTACCATCCAGCGCAGCTCGAGCAGCATCCAGGTGACCCTGACGCTGGGGACGCTTCCCGCTCAGGGCGGCTGATAAGGACCCCCTGGGCAAAGAGGCCGCTGCCGCAGCGGCCTCACCGTACCACCGTGGCGAGGCAGCGATCGGTGTAGGCCGATGCGGAGCAGAAGCCCAACGCGACATTCGAACGGCGGACCACGAAGGTCCGCCGTTCTGGTGTGTCAAGAGGCCTGATCGGTCCTGGTGATGCGTCGTCGGGTTGAGACCTCGACCTTCGCGTCGCGTCCCTCGTGGAATGGGTGCTCGACCAGCGCGATCAGGCGGCTGGACATGAAGCGGCCGGTACGAACCGGCGTCCCGGTGCGGGTCACCTCACTGACCTCCACCACACCTCGCGTGGTGGTCACCTCCAGCCGGCGTCCGGCGCGGGTCGCCTCGATGACGAACGTCTGGGTTCCTTGCCCGGTGTCGACCACTGCCTCGACGCGGTCGCCCTTGGCCACTCCTCACCTCCAGGCAGCGTGCTCCAGGCACGCATTGGTGCCCGCAGCGTAGCATCGCGCCGCCCAAGAACCGTGAGCCGCCCGCTGGCGGACGGCAGCTGGTCTAGCGGGGCGCCCGCCGGTGGTCGAGGCGGCGCAGGTCGGCACGTGCCTGAACCATGACGCGCGCGGCCCCGATGCTGAAGAGTGGATGCGCCAAGAGCTGTCGCTCGGCGTTGATCGTCCGCCGCAGTGAGGCGAGCTTGCGCTCCAGGAGGGGATTTCTCCGCACGCCTTCGGGAGGCGCAGGTTGCGTGCCAACTCTAGCTGGACCGGCAGAGTGCTGGCTCTCTGGCGGCTAGGCGTCTTCGCCGGCGACCTGCATCGACTCGAAGCGAATGGCCCGCGGTCCGGCGAAGGACGGGAATTGGGATGTCTCGGACGAGAAGCGAGCAGCCGCCATCGCCTCGAACAGGTTGCCGGTGACCGAGCCTCCCTTGATGGGCCGGGTTCCGTCCCGCCCGATCTCGTAGCCAAGCCGGATCTCCATGCCGAGGTTGCCGGTCACGGCATCCACGTTGGGTGCCGAAAAGGCGACGACCTGGTAGACCGATGGCTCGCCGCGCAGCAGGTCCGCCATGGGCGTCGGCCCGGGCGCGATCTCGGCCAGGCCCGATTGGCCCGTGGCCGGAAGTCCCAGGTACTGCGCGTATCGCTGCGTGGCCGTGCGGGCACGGAGGACTCCGTCCTCGATCAGGAGCACGTCCTGCGCCGGCAGCCCGTCCGGATCGAAGCGGTAGGAGAGCACGGAGAACGGCCGTCGGGCATTGGAACGCAGGGTGAACGGATCGCCCGTGTGGGGTTGACCGAGGAAGACGGACTCGCCGATCTCGAATTGCGACAGGCGCGCGTAGGCGGCGCCGGCAGAAGTCTGCGTGAGGTAGGGGCTGCTCATGCCCAGCACGCTGGCGGAGAAGACCTGGTCCGCTGCGATATCGGTGAGCACCACCGGCCCGAGGCGGGTGCGCGCCTGGCGCGCGCGCGTCGCGTCGCGGGCGTGGCCGGCCGCCTCGCGAACCATTTCCGGGAGCCGCAGGTCGTCGAGGCGCCGGACCTCGTCCTGGCGGAAGAACTCGGCTTCATCGTCGCCGTCGGCCAGGAGATTGAGCTCGGACAGCACGCGCGTGGATGTCGAGGAAGCTTCGAGGCCTCGGCTGTTGATCAGCTCCTCGTCGACGGCAGTGAGGAACAGCTCCGCCGCGCTGAGCCGCACGCCAGGGCCCGCGGCTGCCACCAGATCCCGGATCTGCGCGGCTGCTTCTCGTGCCTCGCGGACCGCATCGGCCGCATCGACCAGGCGTGCGTCGGCGAGCTCCACGGTTGGGTGTTCCGTTGGATCGGGGAGGGTCCAGGGCGGGTTGTGGATGAGCCTGGCCATCGAGACGCCGTCATCGAGGATCGCCGGCAGTCGGTCGAGATCCTCCCTGCCGAGAGGAATGACCGCGGAGCCGCGCATCGGCTGGCCGTCGATCTCGTGGTCGTTGAAGAGCTCGACCTCGTAGGCGTCCCGTCCCACCTGCCGCACGTTCTCGATGGCGGTGCCCGCCAGGTAGACCTGGGCGCCTCGACCGTGCTGGAAGCGGATCGTCCAGTCGTGGATTCCCGGGTGGCTGCGTACCGCGCCGACCACTCGCTGATCCATCGGTCTAGCCCAGGCGACAGCGGGTTCGGAGGTAAGGACCCCCGGAGCCGACCGGCACGATCTCCTTCCAGCCCTTGCCGCAGCTGCCGGAGGCCATTTCGATCGTGTTGGAGAGGCCGGAGACGTCTGCCAGCAGATCCGGGACATAGCCGGTCAATGCGATGGGGGAGTAGACGGTGCCGGTCAGCCGGCCGTGCTTGATCTCGCGGGCGAAGCTGCACCAGATCTGGATGCCCCAGCCCTTGGGATCCTCCATCCCGTTGATGGCGCGAGACACGAGCAGCCCCTCGTCGAGCCCGGCGATCAGCTCCTCGAGGGTCGAGGTGCCGGCCCCGAAGAAGGTGTTCGACATGCGTGCGTACGCCTTGCGTTGGACTGATTCGCGCCGGCCGTTGGCCGAGCGCGGGATGCCCAGGCGCGTCGCAGAGTAGAGGTCGGTGATGCCGCGTTGGAAGACCCCGTTTCGGATGATGGCCGTACCGCTCGCCAGCTGGCCCTCGTCGTCGACGAAGTACGAGCCGTAGCCCGCGGGGACGGTGGGGTCGTCGAAGATGTTGACCAGGTCCGAGCCGACGCGCTGCCCCACGTACTCGGCAGCGCGAGCCCGCTCCTTGACGAACATGTCTGTCTCCACCCCGTGCCCAAAGGCCTCGTGCGCAATGGTTCCGGTGGTGAGCGGGTCGGCGATGATGTCGTGCGTCCCGGGCGGCACCGAGCCCGCAGTCAGCAGGGAGGCCGCCGTGGCGGCGCATTCGGCGAGCTCCTCATCGGAGACATCCACCAGCTCGAGGCCGCCCGTGCCGGCCTTGATGACGACGTCGACCTCGCGGCGCTGGCCGTCCGAGACGAAGAGCTGAAGGATCAGCACCACCCGGTGGATCTGCTGCGTGGTCATCCCCGATCGATTGCTGAAAATCGACGTCGAGCTGCCATCGCGGTGGATCGCAATCGCCTGTACCGCGAGGTCCTCCATGGCTCGGAGCCGCCGGCGAATGGCCTCGTAGCGCGCGATGCGGTCGGTCAGCGAGACGCTCAAGGGATCGACCGCGACCGGTGTCGCGAAATCCATGTCGCCGGGGCCGTCGGCGTGGATCGCGAGCTCCGGCTCAGGCCCGTCCACCTGATGGTGGCGGACGCGCTCGACCAGGTCACGCGCTGCGGCCCGGATCGAATCGACGTCGATGGCGTCGCTCGCGGATTCCTCGAGCGCGTGGCCGTTCGAGGCGGTCAGCACCACCCCGCTCTGCGGATCCTGCCGGCGGGCCGACTGCTCCCCGTCGCGCAGGTCGATGGAGTGACCGTCGCTGAATCGAACCAGCGCGGAGGCGTAGGGCACGCTGCGCTCCATCTCCTCGACGACCTCCTGGAGGAAACCGAACTGCTCGCGGAGGCGCTGCGCCTCCGTCGCGGCGGCGGGCGAGAGGTCGGTGGCGGTCATCGCGCGAAGGGTAATGTGTCGTGAGCTTGCCCGCTCGCCATGCAGCAGGCTTTCAGGCCGATTTCAGGCCCGCGCTCGATCGTCGCGGCTACCAGCGCACCTCGGAGCTCGCCGCACCCGTGATTCGCCAAGCACGCTCGCTCCCGATCCTTAGGGTCCTCGCCGTGCTGGTGGTGCTCGCGCTGCTCGTTGGCGGGTACGGGATCTGGTACCTCTTCTTCCGGCCGTCCGGGCCCCCGCCAGTCGGTTCCACGAATCTGCCGGCCGCCTCTCTGGGCTCCATCGCCGCGCCGGCCAGCGCGGACGGGACATGGACGGTCGACACCGACATCGGCTCCATCGCGGACGGCACCGCCTCCAGCATCGACCTCAAGGCGACGCGCCAGGGCGGGATGATCACCATCACCGGCTCGATGCCCATCGTCTTCGCCGACTTCAACATCCAGAAGCCGGTCTCATTCATCGTCCTGTCCGTCGACGACCACGGCGTGATGGAGCTGCAGCTGCACTTCGTCCACGCCTAAGCGGGGAGTGGCGGCTGAGTGCCGCCTGCTGCCATCGGTCCTCATGATTCCTCCGGACCGCATTCACAATTGGCCCACATTCGCGTCCGATGCTGATCTCCGATCGAGGCGCCACCGAACCCAGTCCATCGCTCAGGCGTCTCTCGAAAGGAGATCGTTTCCTCATGTCAACCGCATTCCGCGTGCTCGCGGTGCTGCTGGTGGTGGGCCTGCTGGCCGGTATCGGGATCAGCGTCTACAACGCCGGCGTGGACCAGGGGCTCGCCCAGAACGTGACCGCCACGGCGTCCGGCGCGCCGGCGGCGGTGTACGGCTATCCCGGCTACTACGGCCACTGGGGCTTCGGCTTCGGGTTCTTCGGGATCATCTTCTGGATCCTGGGGATCTTCCTGATCTTTGCCCTGCTGCGCGCCGCGTTCGGCTGGGGCCGATGGGGCCGTGGCCGCTGGGGCGGCTATGGGCACGGCGGCTACGGCTATGGGCCTGGCGGCTTCAAGTCGGGCCACCACGACGACCCTCGTAAGGCGATGCTCGACGAGTGGCATCGCGATGCCCACGGCTCGGGAGAGTCCGCGCCATCCGGCAGTCCTGGATCCGGTGTCCCCGGCCAGGGTCAAGGGCCAGGAGCCGGATAACGGTCTACGGGCTTCCTGGACCGATACGGACGGGCGGCTGCGGCCGCTCGTCCGACTACCATGCCCACCGATGCAGACGATCCTGGTCGTCGACGACGAGCCCAAGATCACGCAGCTGGTCCGCGACTACCTGGAGCGTGCCGGGTTCGCGGTCAGAAGCGCCCGGGACGGCCCGGAAGCGCTCATGCGCGCAAGGACCGACCGTCCCGACCTCGTCGTCCTGGACCTGGGCCTGCCGGGCCTCGACGGATTCGACGTGACCCGGCGCCTCCGCCGCGACTCGGCGGTGCCGATCATCATGCTCACCGCGCGGGACGACGAGTCGGACACGCTGGTCGGGCTGGAGCTCGGCGCGGATGACTATGTGACCAAGCCGTTCAGTCCTCGTGAGCTGGTGGCCCGCGTGCGCGCCGTGCTCCGTCGGCAGCTCCCCCAGGCGGCTGCGGACGTGCTGCGAGCGGGGGACCTGAGCCTGGACCTTCCTCGGATGCGGGTGGAGGTTGGCGGAAGGCAGGTCGACCTGACCACCACCGAGTTCCAGCTGCTGTCCGCGATGGCGCGTCAGCCGGGCCGCATCTTCACCCGCTCGCAGCTGCTCGACGCGATCCACGGTGTCGCCTTCGACTCGTACGAGCGGGCCATCGACGCACACGTCAAGAACATTCGACGCAAGATCGAGCCCATTCCGCGCACGCCCCGCTACCTGCTCACCGTGTACGGCGTCGGCTACAAGCTGGCCGATGCCTGAGACGGAGGAGGAGGGCCGGCGGTACGGGCGCCGGTACTGGCGCGGCGGACCCGGGTGGAGCGGCTCCGATCGCCGGCCGCCCTGGTGGCCGGCGGGCGAGACCTGGCCCCCTACCGGGTGGCAGGGGCCTCCGTGGCGGCGGATGCGCGGCCGCTTCCTGGCGCGGGTGGCGATCTTCGCCACCCTGCTGGTCTTCATAGCGGTCGGCGGCGCCACGCTGGTCTTCCTGCTGCTGGCCAGTGCGCTGGGGGCCGCCCTGCCGGCCCCAAACGGCGCCCTATTGGCCGTCTTGGCGATCCTCGTGGCCCTGCTGCTGGGTGCCAGCGTCCGTCGCGCGGCGGCGCCGATAGGTGACCTCATTGAGGCGGCAGGCAGAGTCGAGGCCGGCGACTACTCGGTTCGCGTGCCCGAGCACGGGGCTCGCGAGATCCGCGGGCTGGCGCGGGCCTTCAACCAGATGGCGGGGCGGCTCGAACAGGACGCCGTCCAGCGCCGTCGGCTGCTCGCCGACGTGTCGCACGAGCTGCGAACGCCGCTCAGCGTCATCCAGGGCAACCTCGAGGCGCTGCTTGACGGCGTCCATCCCCCGGACCGCGAGCACCTCGCATCGCTGCTCGACAGCTCGCGGACCCTTTCACGGCTGGTCGACGATCTCCGCACACTGTCCCTGGCCGAGGCAGGGGAGCTGCGGTTGCACCGCGAGCCAACAGACCTCGGGCAGCTGCTTCGCGACGCGATCGGGGGCTTTCAGGCTGCCGCGGAGTCGGCGAGGGTGACGCTCGATCTCGACGTGGCGGACGACCTGCCCAGCCTGGACATCGACCCGACCCGCACCCAGCAGGTCGTCGCCAATCTCCTGAGCAACGCCCTCCGTCACACGCCCGCAGGCGGGCACGTCTCGGTGCGGGCCACTCGCGCGGGCCCTGGGCTCGTGGCCGTCGAGGTCCAGGACACCGGGACCGGCATGGCTCCCGAGGTCGCCGGTCGCATCTTCGAACGCTTCTTCCGCGGGCCCGATTCCGGTGGCTCCGGGCTCGGGCTGCCGATCGCCCGCGAGCTGATTGCTGGGCAAGGCGGCCAGATCAGCGCGGAGAGCCGAGAAGGGAAAGGCACCACGATCCGCTTCACCTTGCCGGCCACGGCCTGATCGAATCGCCGCGGCCGCGTTCGACAGCCGGCCCGGCCAGCTCTAGCATCGGACGATGGCGATGGCTGTCTCGACTGTAATCCGGAGGCTCCCGGTCCCGGTCGTGGCGCGCGCCACGGGGGCGCATCCCCGCACGGTTGAGCGCTGGCGCGCGGGCGTCACGCCTCGACGTCGCGCGTATCTCGGTCGACTCGACGACCTTGCCTCGATCCTGGCCCTGCTGGGTCCCGGGCTCTCGACACAGGCACAACGGCAGTGGTTCACCGCCACGAGCGCGTACCTCGGTGGTCGTCGACCGATCGACGAGCTCGCCGCCGGGCGCATCGATCGCGCGCGGGGCGCTGCCGCAGCCTACGCCGGCGGGGATCCGACCTGAGCGACGCTGCCGGCTCCGCATCGGCGCCGGCGGGCCTTCGCCTCGAACGGCTGCGCGCCCCGGCGTATCGCCAGACAGCGATCCTCGTGCCTGGGTGCCTGCCTCCCGCCCAGCCGGCCCCACACGCCGGGAGATACCACCGGCCCGGTGATCCCTGGCCGCTCTACGCCGCGCTGGATCGCGACACCATGTGGGCGGAGTGGAGGCGGGCGACCTCTGGCAGCGCCTATGCCCAGGAGGAGGAGCGCACCGTCTGCGCGCTGGACCTCGACCTGCGTGTGCTCGACCTCCGCGTGGAGGCAACCAGGAAGGCGCTCGGTGTGACCCTGGAACAGCTGACCAGCGAGTGGTCTCCAGATGCGCCGAACCGTGCCTGTCTCGCGGTCGCGCGTGCGGCTCGGGACGCTCGCGCGGATGGCTTCGTCGTCCCCAGCGCGGCGCGGGGCGGCGGCTGGAACCTCGCCGTGCTCCCCTCCGCCTTCGATCGCGTCGCCGTGGTCCGGCAGACCCGCTCCCATCCCGCTCCGCCGGGACAGCGATAGTTGCAGCCGCAACTATCCTGGCCTAGGCTTGGCATCAGCGCTGCACGCACGTGAAGCGCTCACACAGGAAGACAGGCAGGCCATGGCACTCGCAGACGCAACACTCCTCATCCTCCGACTCGTCGTGGGTCTCACCTTCGCGGCGCACGGCGCGCAAAAAGCGTTCGGCTGGTGGAACGGTCCCGGCATCGAAGGCTGGCAGAAGATCGTGGCCAGCATGCGCTTCCACCCCGCTCCCTTATGGACGCTTGTGTCCGTCGGTGCCGAGCTGGTGGGCGGTCTGCTGATCGCCATCGGGCTCTTCACGCCGTTGGCGGCGACCGTCCTCATCGGTCAGTCCGTCGTGATCATCCTCAAAGTGCATCTGCCCAACGGCTTCTGGAACAAGGCCGGTGGCATCGAGTTCCCGCTCGCTCTGGCGGCCGGCGTGCTGATCGCCCTTGGCGCGGGCCCGGGAGCCTATTCGATCGACCGGCTGATCGGGTTCGGCCTGGTGGAGCCGATCCTGTGGGTGCTGCTGATCGTGGGTCTGCTTGGCGGCCTAGGGGCATACGCCATCACGCGCATCGCGCCCGCGCCGCAGCCTGCACCCGAGCAGCGCTAGCTTCAACGCTGCTCCGTCGCGCCAGGACCGGTCCCAGATGGACTACGGACGGCCGGTCGAGTTCGGCCTCTCCGTAGTCCCCTCTGCCGCCGAGCTCGACACGATTCGCGCGGCGGTCACGACTGCCGATCGGACCGGTTTGGACCTGGTCGGCATTCAGGACCATCCCTACCAGTGGCGGTTTCTGGACACGTGGATGCTGATGGCGGACCTGCTCGCCCAGACCGAGCGGATCAGGCTGTTCGCCGACGTCACAAATCTTCCCCTTCGGCCACCCGCGGTGCTCGCCAAGCAGGCGGCCACGCTCGACGTGCTCAGCGGTGGCCGATTCGAGCTGGGTCTGGGGGCTGGCGGGTTCTGGGATGCGGTTGCGGCCATGGGTGGACCGCGGCGCACGCCGGGCCAGGCCGTCGATGCGCTGCAGGAGGCAATCGCCATCATTCGCCAGGCGTGGAGTGGCGAGCGATCCGTGCACGTTGAGGGCACCTATTACTCCGCGCATGGCTACCACCCTGGCCCGCTCCCGGCGCACGAGATGGAGATCTGGATCGGTGCGTACCGTCCGCGGATGCTGCGGCTCATCGGCCGGCTGGCGGACGGATGGATCCCGTCGCTTGGCTACATCGGCATCCCTGAGATCGTTGAGGCACAAGGCGTCATCGACGCCGCGGCGGCCCAGGCGGGTCGCGAACCCTCGGCAATTCGCCGCATGGTCAATGTTTCGGGAACTATCGGTCCAGGTGTTGGAGGAGGCGCCGTCTCCGGCAGCGTCGAGGATTGGGTCGCGCTCCTGGCGGGCTGGGTCACCGAGGCAGGTCTCGACACCTTCATCCTGTGGCCAGCCGATCCCGATCCGCGCCAGATCGAGCTCTTCGGCGCGGAGGTTGCTCCGCGTGTGCGCGCGGAGGTTGGGCGGCGCCGGGGCCGCGGCTCCGATTCAGCCGCGCAAGCCGGGGTGCCTCGCTAAGATCGTCGGACCAATCTCGACGTCCGCAACCAGCGGGGCCACGGAGGAACGCAGATGAGCCACCACATCAAGAAGGAAGCCAAGCCCGCGCCGAAGAAGCCGGCAGCGGCCGCCAAACCCAAGCCAGCCGCTCCCAAGAAGAAGTAGGGCGAAGCAACCCAGCAGAGAAGGGGCCCGCGGAGGGCCCCTTTCTCATGTCGGCTTCGGGCAAAAGGGCTAGACCTGCTCCATCTGGACGGCCGGCTCTGAGAGCTTCACACCGGTGGCGTGTACTGGGCAGTAGCCGTTCGGGACCTTGCCGAGGTACTGCTGGTGGTAGTCCTCGGCGAAGTAGAACTCGGGAGCTGGCTTGATCTCGGTTGTGATCTGGCCATACCCGGCCTTCGAGAGCTCGGTCTGGTACGCGTCACGAGATGCCTCGGCGGCGGCCTGCTGGGCATCGGAATGCGTGAAGATCGCGGACCGATACGACGTCCCCACGTCGTTGCCCTGTCGCATGCCCTGGGTGGGGTCGTGGTCTTCCCAGAAGATCTTCAGCAGCTGCTGGTAACTCACCTTGCTCGGGTCGAAAACCACCCGAACTGACTCG
>Ga0066679_10000736_pt1 | contig 11934 bp, 11 predicted proteins | sample GraSoiAngelo_128_FD_62298 | JGI IMG/M metagenome (GOLD analysis project Ga0066679, IMG submission 62298) | Grasslands soil microbial communities from the Angelo Coastal Reserve, California, USA - 14_0927_12_20cm | ecosystem: Environmental > Terrestrial > Soil > Grasslands | place: USA... | reverse complement strand
GCCTGGGACAATGTTGACGTCGTCCATCGCGATGAAAAGATTTCAATTCACGGGAACAGTTTTTCCGGCATCGCGCGGATTCGTTTACTGAAGATTTTGCAGCGACGATGCGAACAGCTGGCGATTGAGATCAGGTTTGGGACGGAAATAAGCGACGTCGAATCCTTCCGAAACAATTGTGACGTGCTGGTCGGATCGGACGGAGTTAACAGCATGGTTAGAAAGACCTTCAGCGATGGCTTTGACCCCGATCTCAGCACTCGTCCCAACAAGTACATCTGGTACGGGACGAATCAACTGTTCCATGGGTTGACTCTGACCTTTCGCGAAACGCCGGCCGGAGTTTTCGCGGCGCATTCATACAGGTTCAATCAAACAACCAGCACCTTCATCGTCGAATGCGATCCTGAGACATGGGCGCGATCGGGTTTCGCGACGATGTCGGACGACACCGCCCGCGCGCGTCTGGCCGGCGTGTTCGCGAACGATCTCCGGGGGGACGAGCTACTTTCAAACAATTCGAAGTGGATCAATTTTCTGCTGGTGAAGAATGCTCATTGGTATTTCGAGAACGTCGTATTGCTCGGCGATGCTTTGCACACGGCGCATTTCTCGATCGGATCGGGAACGAAGCTGGCGATGGAAGATGCGATTGCGCTGGCCAACGGTTTCCAGCAAACTGCAAGCGTCAGTGAAGCGTTGCAGAACTTTGAGAGAAGCCGAAAGTCAGTGATCGAAGATTATCAAGCGGCTGCTTATGAAAGTATGTTGTGGTTTGAGAATGCGCGAGACTACATGAATCTATCGCCGGTCGAAGTTGCTTACTCGTTGATGACGCGCAGCGGTCGAGTCGATCGAGATGAATTGATGAAGCGGGATGCTAATTTCGTAGTGTTGTACGAGCGTGCGACTAGGCCGGTGTAGCGGCTTCGAGCATTTGCGCGGACGGATTTTCCAGGTGTGTGATGACTTCAGGGCAACGATAGCACGCCGCTTTTCCTTCCTGTTGGTACCAACGGCATTCAGGACGAATGCTGCAAGGCGGTAAGACCTCAACGGCCCTCGGCAAAATCTGCACAATGCGCGTCGCTAATTGGCAGTCTTTACCATCAAAGTGAACGCACTTCTTCTCTTCGCAGCGTGCCGCGAAGCGAAAGACTGTTCGCGCATCCACGTCGCGGGTTAAAGATAGCAACTGCGGTGTGACGGGCTGCGGCTGTTCGATCCAGGCCAGCCGCCGCCCTTCGGGCGTGTCCTGCAACACGCCCAGCACCACGCTGTCATCCATCTCCGGCTGGGCGCTAGGGCACATCAACCGTTTCTGGTCAGCGCACGGACTTACCGTCTCGCTCATGAGTTTGTTTATTGCTCGAATTCGGCCGGCCGGAAAATAAAGCCCATTGTCGTTATCCCACCTCCGATAACTACCTTGGGCTCGAACTTAACTCCAGGTACTGCTTTCGCAACCTGCGCGGTGATTTGCTTAGCGGCCGCGTTGGCTTCTCGCTTGGCCAATTCTTCCGCGATCATCCGGCCCATGATGATGCCGCCGGGAAATTTCTTGATGTCAGTGCCGGCAATTGCTCTTTCAACGGCGGCTGCGAGATCGGCGACTCTAATAGTTGATGCCTTGGTTGGCATGAAGCACCTCCAGAGGTTTCCAAGAAGAAAATGTTACTACGGGGGATCGGGACGCGGTGCACTCTATTAATTTTGCGCGCCGGTGTCAACTGAAAATTGCGAGGACTAGTAACCTATTACTTGTCAATCACATCAATACCGCTCATGTATGGGCGCAAGACTTCCGGCACGACAATCGAACCATCCGGCTGCTGAAAATTCTCAAGCACCGCGATCCACGTGCGGCCCACGGCGAGGGCCGAGCCGTTTAGTGTGTGAACGTATTCCGGTTTCGCTCCCCCCGCGCGGCGAAAACGAATGTTCGCGCGGCGCGCCTGGAACGCTTCGTAATTCGAGCACGAAGAAATTTCGCGAAAAGTATTTTGTGAGGGCAGCCAGACTTCGATGTCATAAGTTTTGGCGCTGCCAAATCCAAGGTCGCCAGTCGAGAGCGCAACCACGCGATAATGAATCCCGAGTAACTGCAAAACCGTCTCGGCATTCTGAGTCAGCGCATCGAGCTCTGCATAAGAATTCTCCGGCAGCGAATACTTCACCAACTCAACCTTTTCGAATTGATGCTGACGAATCACGCCGCGAGTGTCTTTGCCATAGCTGCCGGCTTCCGATCTGAAACACGGTGTGTATGCCGCCCATTTCATCGGCAGTTGGGACGCATCGAGAATCTCGTCGCGATAATAATTTGTCACCGGCACTTCAGCGGTCGGCACCAGGTAGAAGCCGCGCTCGTCTTCGAGCTTGAAGAGTTCCTGCTCGAACTTCGGTAACTGCCCCGTGCCAAAAAGCGCGTCGCGGTTCACGATGAATGGCGGCAGCGTTTCGAGGTAACCATGTTCACGCGCGTGGAGATCCAGCATGAAATCGATCAGCGCTCGCTCCAGTCTTGCGCCCGCGGCGTTGAGAATCGCAAAGCGCGCGCCGGCGATTTTGGTCGCGCGTTCGAGATCCAAAATCCCGAGCGCCGTGCCGAGATCGACGTGATCCTTCGGCTCGAAATCGAATTCCGGTTTTGTCCCCCAACGATGAATCTCGACGTTGGCCGATTCGTCTTTGCCGACCGGGACGCTTTCATGTGGAATGTTCGGCAGGGTCGAAAGCAACTCGCGCATCGTTTGCTCGGCCGCTTGGCGTTTCGCGTCCAACTCGGCGATCCGGTCCTTCAATTCATTGACCGCTTTCCGGCGCGCGTCAGCTTCAGCGGCGCGGCCGTCTTTCATCAACGAACCAATCTCGCGGCTGGCAGCGTTGCGTTCCGCGTTTAGTCGATCGGATTCGGCGATAACTTGTCGTCGCTCACTGTCTGCCTCAGCGAATTTATCAAGCACATCGCCGGGCATACTTCGTTTCTCGAGCGCGGCGCGCACTGCGGCAATATTTTCCCGAACGTAGTTAAGATCAAGCATTCGTAGTCTCTTGGTCCGGCATTGCGCTGAAGATTCGATTTGCCTCTTCCAGCGTCTTTTTTGAACCGACATCGTACCAGACGCCGGGCACGCGCCAGACATAAAAGGGCGTGCGTGGATATATCCACTGCACCAGTCGGCCGGGCTGATCCGGATTGTTTCCCTCAGCGATGTATTGATGGACCAAAGGCAGAGCCGTTCGTGGATAGTAATACAACGCAATGCCGGTGAGTGTCGATTTCGGCTTCGCGGGCTTCTCTTCAAAAAAAGTGATTCGATCTTGATCGTCGATCTCGATCGCGTTGTACTTCTTGATGGCTTCCAGATCGCCGACGTCATAGACACCAGTGACCGGCGCGTTGCGCTCCCGACAGTAGTCGCCGAACGCTTCGAGGCTGTGGCTGAAAAGATTGTCGCCACCGACGACGATAATATCGTCTTCAATCTGCGCTTCATTTATCACCAGATTCATATCGCCAATCGCGCCCAACTTGTTCGAATCGTCCGTCGAATGATCGTTGACGATCGTAATCGGGAGGCTCACGTGTTTTGTCTCATACTCATCAGCCCAACGCTGAAAATGCGGTGCGAACTTTTCGTTTGTAACAACGAACGCGTGGTCGATCCCTGGTATTGGCGTCAAGTTATCCAGTACGTGCTCGATCATCGGTTTCCCCGCGACCGATAGCAGCGGCTTCGGCTGATTTAGCGTCAAGGGATAAAGACGCGTGGCATAACCAGCGCCGAGAACTATTAACTTCACCATCTCCTCCGTGGATTTCGTTGGACGAACAGCAATGAGACGCGCTGTTCGATCGTTTCGAGGATGAATGTGAATCTTTACAAAAAATCAGACTGCGGGCAAACGACGCAGTCAACGCAACTTCCGCGTGCGATCGGACCTCTGTTATAGTCCGTTCGATTTCCGCTCGTATTTCATAGTTTCGAGGAGAAAAGTTTTGGGTTCCGAAGACAGAAAATTTTCCGGCCGGGTGGCGATCGTTACCGGCGCGACGCGCGGCATCGGCCGGGCCATCGCGCTGGAACTGGCGCAACGCGGCGCCGATGTGGCATTCAACTATGCCAAGAGCATGACCGCGGCGGACGAACTGAAATCAGAAATTGAATCAATGGGAGTACGCGCCTGGGCATCGCAGGGCGACGTGGCGAATACCGACGCCGCGGCCGCGATGGTGAAGCAGGTCAAAGACTCGTTCGGTCGCATCGATTTTCTCGTCAATAACGCGGGCATAGTGCGCGACACTTTGATTCTACGCATGAAAGAATGCGATTGGGACGCGGTGATCGATACGAATTTGAAAGGCGCCTGGAATTTCGCGAAAGCTGCGCTGCGCGTAATGCTCCGACAGGAAGAGGGCGGATCGATTCTTAACATCACGTCAATCAGCGGCGTCGTCGGGATGGCCGGGCAATCGAATTACTCAGCTTCGAAGGCCGGCATGATCGGGTTGACGAAAGCGCTGGCGCGCGAAGTTGCGAGTCGCAAAGTTACTGTGAATGCGTTGGCACTCGGCATGGTCTCGACGGATATGTCCAGCGCGCTCGATGAAACCTATCGCGCAAAGTTGCTCGAACAGATTCCGCTGGGTCGATTCGCCGAGGTTGAGGAAGTCGGACGCATTGCGTGCTTCCTGCTTTCGAACGATGCACGATACATCACAGGGCAGGTGGTTCAGGTTGATGGCGGACTGGCGATGTAAATTCGAGTTTCAAGTCTAAGGTGAAAGTTTCAAGGTCGGTAATTTAACTTGAAACCTCAAACTTGTAACTACCCGGAAAAGATTCGCCCCGCCGATCTTTTCAAATCAGCGGGGCGATTACATCAGGGTAGGTTCGGGTAAATTAGGGTTGGCTAGGCCAGACTTGAGAATCGTCGCTTACGTGCGATCCTGTACTTCAAAGGTGGTACTTATTGAAGGCGGTATGAAGTCTACGGAGCGAAAAATAAAACTGCCGCATCAAGAACTGACGACCTTCCGTCTTTGAAGCTACTCGCCTCAGCCAGCAATACTTTCAAACACCTGATAACTTGTTTGTAAACTGCAAAGTACACCCGCGCTCGGTTTCCGTCAAGGGAAAATCAGAGAAATGTGACAAGTTTGTGACATGCGTTACGAGGTCGATGGCACTCAGGTGACGGGGCCACGCATTTCCGTGAGCCGATAAGCCTGGCGGCGGACGGCTTCTGAAACATTCCGGTTCTGCGAAATCGATTTCAGGTCATTCGTTCGGATCCGAGGCAAGACTTGCACTGCTGTGGCCATCGGCGTGCGAGGATTACGCGCAAGATTGTGAATTATCGGATAAGACCTGGCCCACGCTCGATTCATTCCGATCAATCGCAGAACCTCATCAGAGACGGTGCGCATCGCTGCGATCTTTTCGATTTCCTGATCGGTGATTCGCGGATTGTGAATAACGCCAGTCGCAACGATCTTGTTTGTATCGCGAACCAGAATACCGCGCGCTTCGCGGTCGCCTTTCATCGCTAACTTCACGCGGTCTTTCACGGTCATGAACATGATCCGGCGAATCATCGAGATTCGTTCTGGCGAGATGTCGCCTTCCATGCTTTCGGCATTGATAACAGCTTGCATGTTAGCCGCGTGCTGCTCGGGAGTTTCGATTAACAGCTCTTCAATGAATTGTCGCTCGAGCCATGAATCGTCAATGTCGAGATCAGAAACTTCGATGTGTTGCGCAATCGCCCAAGCGTCGTCAACTGAAAAGTCGCCCTGCAATTCAGCACTTTCAAAGAACTCGGCGGCCGCCGAATTACCTCGGGCACGCAGCTCTTGGGCAACCTGGCGCGCGCCGCGTTCCTTTTCAAAAAACTCGCGGCGGATCTCTTTCACACGGCGCTCCGCGTCGGATGATCTCGCCGGGTTAGCCAGCACCGCATCGATAATTTCCGGTGAACGAATCAATCGTTGTTGGTTGAGCGTGATCAATTCGATCAAAGAAGCATCGGACGTGGTGCGCGCGAGCAACGCAATCGCCTCGTTAGGCGTATTTGCATTTGCGGTGACGGCCGCGTAGATCCCGCGATCGGCGTTTGCGAGCGATGCGAAATGACCGAGGACGGCCGGCGCGATGGATTCACTTCGCGCCGCTTCCAAGAGATCAGCGGACGATTGCGAACTGAGAGTCTCCTGCGCGGCACGCGCGATTGCCGGGTCGTTGTCGGCGGTCAAATGGACGAGCGCTTCCAGCAGATCGTCTTGTGGCAGCGGTAACAAACCACGCGCGGCGGCGGAACGGGCCGCCGGCGGAGCATTCCCGGATATGATCGATCTAACGACGGGATTGGTTGATTTAGATTCCCCGGCCATCAAATGTGACGCTAAAACTCCGTTCGCGGAATATATGGCGGCCGCGATTTACCCTTGTTGAATTCGTAGACGAAGGTGATGAACTGCGAAGCCGGCTTACCATTGCGAATGGCCGGCTCGAATTTGATCTGCCGCGCGGCCTTCATCGCGGATTCAGTCAGGCCATGACCGAGCGACTTAATCGGAAAAATGTATTTCACGGTGCCGTCAGCGCCGAGCACCATCCGCAAACGAACCTGGCCGTTCGCTTTCGCAGTCTGCGCCTCGGCGGTATATTCCGCTGCCGGGGTTTCCAGGATTCGCGCCGATTGCTGCACTTCACCTGATCCGAAGACCCTGCGTTCGTCAGGACTACTAACCGGTTGCGAATAGAGCTGAAGCGTTTCGAGCCGTTCACGCCAGAAGTCCGCATTAGGTGGATTTAACTTCAGTATCTCTTCGATCGTAATCGTGGCGGCAACAAAGCTTTGCGCCAAATCATCCTGCCACTCGCGCAATCGTCGCTTGTAATCGACCGGATACTGCGCGCGCGCTGGTGGCGACGAAATAACTTTCTCGATCTTCGCGTATTGCGTTTTGAGTTTAGCCTGCAGCTGATCGATAGAAGATTGAGCGACCACAGAGCTGATAGAGAGCCACGCGGAAATGAGCAGCGACAGTGATAGGAACGAAGAGCGATACGACAACTTTCGTCCGGGGTTTTGAGACATGGCGTCTTAATCTAGCCTTGATGCGAATCTTTGCGTTGCTTGCTCGCTACACGTTTTCTGTTTGCTTCGCGGACTGGCGCAAGGGCTTTTTGCAAATCGCGAAGCTCCTCAGCGATAGCCAGTTTTTCCGCAATCGGCCTTTTCGCCCGTAGTTTTCTACGCTCTTCCATGCGGCGGTACAGTTCCTGGGTCCCGTCCTTTTCACTCATTTCAAAATGTTTTTCCTTTGTAGGCCGACCACTTTTCCGAAAGGCCATGCCGACTAATCACATCTTCCAAGGCGCTGATTTCGACTGCGTCCTGTGATAAGAACATTGTGATCCGTGCAATGTCTTTTTGCCTCCCAACCTGCAACATTATAGCAACGAGATGTTCTGGCCGAGCTACTCTGACTGGAACGTCTTCGACATTCAACACCTGCGCTGTGGCGTAAGCTTCGCGCTCGAGAGCTGTGGTCGCCGGGAGAAATTGAACCGGCCAGCCTTCTACGACAATTCCTTCGTTTTCGATTTTGGTGTAACCAAGGGCTTTCAAATAGCCCCAGCCTGGCGACTCGATGATTATTCGATCTTCTGGTGTGGTAACCAGAACATCGAGATCCTTCGTTGAGAACGGCTCGACGTAGAACATCGCGCCAATTGCGCCGGCGACCGCATAGTTCTCGATCACGCCGTCCGCAACCATTTGGTTGAGCACGGCGAAAGTTTGTTTGGATTTTAGGCTCACTTCGCCATCAGCGCTTCGATCTCGTCCGCATCTTTCGGCACTTTGTGCGTCAGGACGCGCGCGCCATTTTCGGTTACCAGCACGTCGTCTTCGATGCGCACGCCAATGCCGAGATATTTCGCCGGAATGTCTTTGTTGAAGCCTTCGGGAATACGGCTGGTGTCAGGCGAGATGTAAAGACCTGGCTCGATAGTCATGACCATGCCAACCTCTGCCGGTCGGGATTCGCCATTGAAGTAATAGCGGCCCGCATCATGCACGTCGATGCCGAGATAGTGACCGAGATTGTGCATGTAAAACTGCATGTACTTCTTTCCTTCGATCAGTCTTTTCGGATCGCCTTTCAGCAACCCCAGCTCAACCATGCCTTCAGTTAAGACTTCAATCGAGTGCGTCTTCAAGTCTTCCAGGCGCACGCCCGGACGAACCATGTCCACGCAAGACATTTGGCACTTCAAAACCAGATCGTAAATTTCGCGCTGCGCCTGACTGAACTTTCCGTTGATGGGGAACGTCCGCGTAATATCCGAAGCGTAGCCTTTGTATTCCGCGCCCGCGTCAACCAAAAGCAGATCGCCGTCTTTCAACTGGTCCTTGTTATCAATATAGTGAAGCACGGTCGCGTTTCCGCCTGCGCCCACAATCGAGGTATACGATGAGCCGGACGCCCCGTGTTTGCGGAAATAGGCCTACAACATTGCTTCGCCTTCGTATTCCATCATGCCGGGATGGATAGTCTTCATGGCTTCAACGTGAGCTTCGGCGGCGATGTCGGCCGCGCGTTGCATGAGATCGATTTCTTCGGCGGACTTAATCACGCGCATCTCGTGCAGAATGGAAGAGGGATCGACGATTGTGCGCGGCGGCTCGAGTGGTTTGCGATTGGTCTCGCGCATTTGCGCCAGCTGGCGGATGATCTTTTGATCCATTTCCGGGGTCGTGTGACCGAACGCGTAGTAAAGCACCTCCGGCCCGTCTACAATTTCCGCCAACTTTTCGTCGAACGTATCGATGGTAAAGGCTTCGTCGGCGCCGTAATCACGCACCGCGCCCTCGACGCCGGCCCGGTAGCCATACCAAATCTCCTGATCCAAATCGCGCGGCCGCACAAACATCGTGAACTTCTTTTCTTTTGACGGGGCGATGACCGCGATCGCTTCGGGCTCCTCAAAGCCGGTCAAATAAAAAAAATCCGAGTTCTGCCGATAACGATAATTCGTGTCGTGCGAGCGCACCGCTTCGCGAGCGGCCGGAATAATGGCGACTGAATCTTTGTCCATACGACGCATGAACTCTGCAAGCTGCGGTTTGATCATTCGATTCTCCTCGGGGACGAAATTGAAGCGATATTGTAGCTGAGTCAACGCGACTCTGCGAAAACCTCTATGGCCTTGGCGTCTGAGATCAGCTGCCACAGCATGACTAAACCGCAGAGGAAGCAGAGGCATCCGCTGAGGTGCGCAGAGAATTGTTCTTCCGTTGCGCGAACTTCTAAGCGATAATCTCCCCGATGGCCCAGAGCATTCCAGCCAAATCATCCGGCGCCGAAATCATCTGTCACGATCCGGCCACCGGCGAAGAGATAGGCCGCGCGCCGCTCTTCATGCCGGAAGAAGTAGCACGTGCGGTCGGACGTGCGCGCGACGCGCAACCGGCATGGGCGGCGAAGTCGTATCGCGAGCGCGGGCGCGTGATCATGGCTGCGCGCGAAGTCATCCTAAAAGAATTGGAAGAGATCGCGTTTTTAATTTCGCTCGAGACCGGGAAACCTGTCGCCGAAGCGATCTCTTTGGAAATGACTCCGGTGCTCGACCTGATGCAGCATTTCGCGCGCAAGACCGCGAACTTGCTGGCGCCGCGCCGCATCGGTCTCGGCCAATATTGGTTCATGGGCCGCTCGTCTTATGAAATATACAAGCCGCGCGGCGTCATCGGAATCATCTCGCCCTGGAATTTTCCTTTAGCTACGCCGCTGGGCGACGTGGTGATGTCGTTGATGGCGGGCAATGCCGCGGTCTTAAAGCCGAGCGAATTGACGCCGTTGACCGGGTTGAAAATTCAAGAGGTATTAACTCGCGCTGGCTTGCCCGACGCAGTTCTGCAAGTTGTCACGGGCGATGGATCGACCGGGGCAGCGCTAGTGGCAGCGGGCACAGACAAGATCATGTTCACCGGCAGCGTCGCGACGGGCAAGCGCGTGGCAGAAGCAGCCGCGAAATATTTGATCCCGGTGGTGCTCGAACTCGGCGGCAAAGATCCGATGGTTGTGCTCGACGATGCGAACATTCAAAACGCAGCGCGCGGCGCCGTCTGGGGCGCGTTCGCGAATTGTGGCCAGGCATGTTCGTCGGTAGAGCGCTGTTACGTTCATGAAAGCATCGCCGAACTGTTTATTGCCGAAGTTGTCAAAGAAACGCAGCGGCTGCGTCAGGGAAACGGGACCGAGAAAGCGATCGACATTGGATCGATGTCGAGCGAGCGGCAATTGCGCGTCGTCGAACGGCACGTCAATCAGGCAGTCGATCATGACGCAGAGGTTCTGACCGGGGGCGAACGTTTACGTGATGTAGCCGGCGCGTTCTATCCCCCGACGGTTTTGACTAACGTGAATCACGATATGGATGTGATGCGTGAAGAGACGTTTGGGCCGGTGCTGCCGATCATGACTTTCAGAACTGAAGACGAAGCAGTGCGATTGGCAAACGATAGCCAGTTTGGATTGGCCGCGAGCGTATGGACCAACAGTATCGCGCGCGGTCAGCGTGTGGCCTCGCGCATAGACGCGGGCACAGTCATGATTAATGAAGTTCTCTATAGCCACGGCATCGCGCAAACGCCCTGGGGCGGAGTGAAGCAGAGCGGACTGGGCCGCACGCACGGACGGGCTGGCTTGCTCGAACTGGTGAACGCTCAACATATTCACGTGAATCGGCTGCCGTTTATTCCGGACCTTTGGTGGTTCAACTACAGCGAAGATGCCAGTCAGCTTTTTCGAGGTTTTGCCAGACGATTTTCGTCTGGTTCGATCCTTCAAACAGGCTTGCTGCTGCCGCAAATGATTCGTCGCTGGCGCGAGCGTCAGCGTAACTAAAATGCAATAGACGGCGGAGTAGAAATCTATTGTCAGCACGAGAGTTAGGTGCTATAGTCTCCGTCCTTGCTCCCGACTTCACTCGGTTTAACTTTCGCCATTTCTTAGGAGGAGCCCAACAAATGAAGAGATTTATCGCCGCTTTCGCGGGACTTAGCATGCTCATGCTGATTTCCGTTTTCAGTATCGCTTTTTCGCAAGGCGGCAAGTCCGAACTTGCGAACCAGGAAAAGATCGTTCATCGACTGCGCCACGACAATGACGAGGAGAAAAACAAAGACGCCCATCCAGGCGAGGCCAAGGCCAGACCGCGGCCGGGCGGCAACGGTATCAGCTATCACGGCGGTCCGTTGATTCTGAACACAACCAACGTTTATTACATTTGGTACGGAAACTGGAGCGGCAATTCGGCCACCACGATCCTTACTGACCTGGCCCGCAGCATCGGCGGCTCGCCGTATTTCAACATCAATACGACGTACTACAACGGCAGTAACGTGCATGTCAGCAACTCAGTGAATTACGTCAACAGCGTGAATGACAACTATTCTCAGGGCACCTCGCTGAGCGACTCAGCCATTCAGGCGGTCGTTGCCGGCGCCATTAGCGGCGGCGCATTGCCGTACGACACAAACGCAGTCTATTTCGTCTTGACGTCAGCCGACGTTACGGCGAGCAGCGGCTTCTGCACGCAATATTGCGGCTGGCACACGCATGGGACAATCAACGGCTTTGATATCAAGTATGCCTTCATCGGTAATCCCGATCGATGTCCAACGGCATGTGAAGCTCAAACTACCGGACCCAACGGAAACGCGGGCGCTGACGGAATGGCTTCGATCATCTCGCATGAACTCGAAGAAGCGGTGACGGATCCAGACCTAAACGCCTGGTACGATACGCGTGGGCAGGAGAACGCGGACAAGTGCGCGTGGACGTTTGGTACCACCTACCCCGGTCCGAACGGCTCGTCTTACAACGTGACGTTGGGAACGCGGAATTATCTGATT
>Ga0066679_10000735_pt1 | contig 11957 bp, 6 predicted proteins | sample GraSoiAngelo_128_FD_62298 | JGI IMG/M metagenome (GOLD analysis project Ga0066679, IMG submission 62298) | Grasslands soil microbial communities from the Angelo Coastal Reserve, California, USA - 14_0927_12_20cm | ecosystem: Environmental > Terrestrial > Soil > Grasslands | place: USA... | reverse complement strand
ATTGAATGCGGCCGAATCCGGCGTTGACGATTCGCGCGAGGGTCTTTACGGTTAGCGTCTTTGCGGTTCCCGGAACGCCTTCGATTAGCGCGTGACCTTCGGCGAGCAAAGCCACCAGAATTTGTTCGATTGGCTCTTCCTGGCCAACGATTATTTTGCGTAGCTCATTTTGAATGTGAGCAATTGTCGAGGAGACATATTCGGGCACTGGGTCAAAGGATGAAGGATGAGGGATAAAGGATGAAGCGGAAATATCTTCGGCCCTGTCTTCATCTCTCCTTTCTGATGTTAAGAGTTGGAATGGTCACGCCTGTTCGCTTTGTCGTGCGTCGCGCGCGCGACCCTGCAATCCAAGCGAGGCTTCGATCTGTCGCAGTTGTCTGACAAGTCGCAGCGTTTCTTTCGCGTTAGTCGGCGCGCCGTTGATGATATCTTCACAGCTTCGCATTAATGATTCAAGCTGGTTTCGATCTAGCTTTGAGCGCAATGCGACGCGCATCGCAATTTCGCCGCGCGGGCTGTTGTTATTCAATCCGGCGTGCCTCACAAGCACGCGCCGCACGCGCGCGTAGATATTTTCCAGGGCTAGATCGTGCGCTCTGGCACGTTGCTGCAACTCAGCCATCGACGTAACGAACTCCAGGCTTGATCGTCGATCGACCTGCGGCAGCGGCAAGGGTCGCGCGAACCGCGTACCGCGCGACCAAACGATAGCCAAACCAATCAGCGCCAGCTGCGCGCAAATCGCCAGGATCGGCGTACCTTCGAAATATTGAATTAAGGCATTGTGTGTTGACGCCCGCCCCTGATGAAATTCGTCGAAAGCAATCAAGCCGCCACCGCCGGCTACGACGTTGATCGCGAGTTGCAAATTATCCGCGCGATTGATGCCGTTGTTGGCGACGATGTAAGGATCTGCGAGCAGAACGATCCGGCCTTTGCCATGCGGATAATCAATCAGCAGCGCGCCGCGTTCATCAGCCACACTGACCACGGGAGCGGGCGAAAGTTTGGGAGCGTTGCTGGCAGTTGAATCTTCCGAAGCCGGCGGCGGCTCACTGAAAGAATCTTCATCTTCTCCTTCACTCGACGCGTTTGAATGGCCTGACTTTTGATTCTTTTTTTCGCGAGCCGCGATTGTGATCGCGCCGGCGAATCGCGATGGCATGATCTTATCAACGTCGCGCGCAAAGAATGTGGCTTGCGAAGGAACAAGCGACTTGACCCCGTTTGTCATGGCCTGGAAATCAGTTGGATCCAGCTCAGGCCAGGGAAAACTGATCACGTGCGTGTTAATTGTCCACTCGCCGGAATCAGGCAAAAGATTTCGATCAGGACTGCGATCGATCAGCACCAGGCGGCCACCACTTTCAACCCATTGAAGCATTTCTTTCGTTTCAGTTTTTGAAAATGGGATTCTCGTGTCGCCAATTACCACGACGGTCGCAGGTTTAGGACCGGTGTGACTCAACAGTGAAGCGGTCGAATCGCGCCAGCGCGCGACTTGAAACGCGGATTCGTGCAGGAAATCGTACAGCGCGCGGGTTCCGGTCGCCCCGGCATTGAACGTCGAACGGTCGGGCGCGGCTTCCGAGTCGGCGGTCGGTTCAACCTTCACGTACGACGCGGCATTGAGCAGCACCAACACAAGGACAACTGCGATTAAGGTGATGATGACGATGACTCGTTGTCGCATAAGAGCGGAAACTAGTGACAAGTGACGCGTGACACGAACCGATAACTAGCGAGGCGGCACGTTTCGGCCTTTCGCTTGTCACTGATCACCTGTCACTTGTCACTATTCTTCGGTAGCCATTCCGAAACTCATTCCAATCGTTTTCGCCGACGGGAACGAGGCCGTACCAATGAAGCTCGAAACTCTGCGTGAGCTGGCGCATCGAGCCGTACAAACCTGCCTTATCTCTGACTGAATTAAGATAGTCGCGATTCGTTTTGTATTGCGCGAGGCTGATGATTTTTCGATCGCCGAGTTCGCAGAGCAGAGCGATATAAGCCTTGCGAATTGCCGCGCGCAAATTTCCTTCGCGCGCCAAGGCTTCAGCTTGCGCCAGCAAATCCGCTGCACTCTGATCTGGTTCGAGCCGTTCGCCCAAAACAATTCGCGCTTCGCGTTTTGCTTTCTGCTTGCGACGGCCGCTTACCAGCCGTGGCCCATAACGCCAGATCAGCAGCGCAATCGCGGCCACACAAATTCCTACGATCAAAATTTGCGCGAGCATTGAGATGATCGGAGAGCCACCAGGTTGAATTGGCTTTGTTTTCGGAAAGAGACTGCTGAGCCAGCGAACGAATCTTTCGAGCAGCCGCTCCAGTGCGCTGCCTTCCGGAGCGGTCTGAATGTATTCAGGCCGCCGCAGGATTTCCGCGAGCCTGCCTTTGCTCGCATCTTTGTCTGATGAATTCTCCCGGTTGCCTTGCATTTCCTTGAGACGATCATCGATCGCGCGCAGACGTTCGGCAATGTGCGACAGCATCTCAGCTCTCTCGGCGCCGGGGTTTGATTTTTCAAAGTCAGCGAGATCTTTATGTAACCATGAATTGTCGACGGTGATTGTTTGACCGTTCATCAAAACGGATTCCTTCGGAGGTAGCAGCTCTCGAATTCGCTTGAAGCTCGTCGAGATGAACAAACTCGGCTCGGTGCTTTCGTCTTCGCCCGCGCCATGTAGTTCTTCGATCAAATTCGCCGCGGCGGAGACGCGATGCTGATACTCGCTCAATGTCGTCGCGTTCGCGCGCGTGACGCACATCAACATTACCGCGCACGCGCAGGTGGTAAGCCCAAACCTAAACGATGCTTTGCCTGAAACAATCATGGACAAATCAGCGCGGAATGATCGTTGTTTTCCCGGACTGAATCAAGCGAATTTGTTACGAGAGGGTTTATGACAGGTCAGTGATTGCGAAGCTTCCTCACTAGTTCACGCGCTTCGGCGGCGTAATCACCTTTCGGCGCGAGCCGAAGATACTCTTCGTATTCGACACCCGCGCGTTCCGACTCGCCCAGCTTGAGCAGGATATTTCCAGCCAGCAGATGCGCCTCAGCGAAATCGGGTTTCAATTGCAAAGTATGACCGATGGCGCCGGCGGCCTTCGTTGTCTCGCCGTTGTCCCAGTACAAACGGCCCAGCGTGAAGTATCCGTGCCAATTTTTTTGGTCGAGCTGCAGCCCCGCGAGCAATGAACTCTCGGCTTCTTTGTGCCGTTTCTCACGCCAATAAACTTCGCCGGAAGCGAAGAGCGCGGCCGGACTGTCAGGTTTGATTTCGAGCGCGCGATTTAATGCCGTCTCAGCGTTGGGCCAGTCGCGCAGATCCATGAACGCCATTCCCATCAGTAAATGCGCGTCGAAAAATTCCGGATAGATCGATAAGGCTTTGCGGAAATGCGCGATCGCATCGTTCTGATTTTTCTTTGCCAACGAATCATGACCACGCGAGTATTCTTCTTGCGCGGCTGCGGGAACACGAGCGTCGATCACGTCCCGCGAAGGAGCGCCAGTCGTCGACGTCCTATCCGTCTTCACCAGATTGAAAAGCAGGTACGCTTTGAACAGCAGCGTGAGATCGGCATCCTGCTGCGCGGGACCGAAACCCGCGGCGCTGATGACGACTTTGTAATAGCCGCGTTGGAGATTCGCAAAGCGAAAGCGGCCGCGGACGTCAGTGGTCATCTGATCGACGACGCCCCCGCTGAATCTTTCCAGACGCACCTGAATGTCGCGTACCGGAACGTTCAGGCCGGCGACGTTGACCTGGCCGGTAACCTCAAAGGTTTGGTTGCCCGGATTGTAAGTATCGCGATCGCGCTGGGCATAGATGCAGACCGCAAAGATTAGCAGAACAACTGATGCAGAAAACAAGCGCCGCATAATTCGATCCTGATCTATAAAGCAGAACCTCGGCGATGGTGTGAATGAAACAAGTCAAAGAAAACTGCCGGGCGATCGTTCAAGATCGCCCGGCGGAGAATTGTATCCGATATGCCGCTGATCGTCAGCCGATCAGTGCGTATAAGAGATCCCGAACTGAATCAGCCGCGCGGGGACGGCGGTCTCCAGAAGTCGCGTAAACGACGAGGTGCCGCCGTTGATATTCACGGACGTGCTGCCCGACGGAATACGGAACACGGGGTGATTGAACAGATTGAAAACGTCCATGCGCACCTGGAAATGTTCTTTCTCGCGGACCGTGAAACGCCGGATCAGCGAGAAGTCCCAGTTCTGTTGCATTGGACCACGGAACGCGTTACGCGGTGTCGTGCCCCAGCCGGTCGCGCCGGCGTTGGTTGTGATGCCGCTCGGTGGAATCGTGTTCAGCGGAATTATCGGCGCCGTACCGAAGCACGCCGGATTCAGATAGTGCGCAACTTTGTCGCTGGTGCTGCCCGTCGTGTAAGCAGACTGAATGCTCGAGCACAGGAACTGCGCAGTTCCGAGCGTCGCGCCATATATGCCGCCGGTGCTCGAGTCGGTGATTGAGAACGGCAGGCCGCTTTGATACGTAACGATTCCGCTAATGGCCCAATCGCGGAACACCACGTTATTGAGAAAACCGCTGTGTGTGCGCGGGAGGTCATACGTATAGCTGACGACCAAACGATGCGGACGATCAAAGTCACCGCGAGTTTTGTTCTGCTGCGGGCTCGATTGATCGTTGTAGATGTTCGCGCCGTTCTGACCGTTGCGCGTCGCGTTCAGCTCGTCTGTGCTGAGCGAGCCACTGACGTTGTCGTAGGTACGCGAGAACGTATAAGCCGCCTGGAAATACATTCCGTGCGTTAATCTTCGCGACACGGTTGCCTGGAACGAGTTGTAGATCGCGAACCCGATGTTGCCGGAGTAACGCGCGCCGCGCTTGCGCGACAAGCCGATAATCTGGTGCCGCAACTCTTCGTTGTTCACCGTGTTGTTGGTGATCGTGTAGCTGTTGCCATTCATGTCTCGAACGGTAAGAGGACTTGAAGTGCTGACGACGCGAGCGATGTACGGATCCCAGATACCGAGACCGCCGATGTAGTGCGAGCCCACGTAACCCATTTCAACGGCCCATCCTTTGCCGATCTCCCGTTGCAGCGTAGCATTCCATTGCTGTGTGTACGGCGTGTACGGATTCACGGGCACCGTCGTGAACGACGCGAGATTGATCGAACAGTTCGTAGCCGTGCCGCCGTAGTTCGTGCAAGCCTGGCCTGCTTCGTTCACAAAGATTGGGCCAACGTTTGGATCGTTGATATCAAGTGGTCCCGCCCCGGAGATACGACGCAATCCCGCAAACCGCGTGGCCTGCGGAATGAACGCAGTGGCGACCGCAGATGGTGGCGGAATCGTTCCCAACGGATTCGCCAACTGCAACGAGGTCGGGTTGGCGTTGCTTGAAAGAGGCTGGACGGTGAAAGGAGCCGCCAGCGAGTTCTGAAGAATATTCTGGTTCGAGAGCCGCTGATAATAGATTCCGTATCCAGCGCGAAGCACAGTTTTCTGATTGCCGTTGATGTCCCAGGCAAATCCGACGCGCGGCGCGAAATTGTTTCCATCGAAGCAACTCTTCAAAGCACAATCGGAAACGCCCGGCGTTCCGACGAATCCTGCAAGATTTACCTTCTCGGGAATCAGGAAAGGATTGCGACCTTGTGCGGCGAGCACCGGATCGTAGATGCCGGCGCGGAACAACTTGTCGTGGCCGAAACTCATGCCTTCCCAGCGCAGGCCTAGATTGACAGTCAGTCGCGGAGAGAAGCGATAGTCATCCTGGATGAAGCCGGCCCAATCGGTCGCGATAAAGTTCCGCGCGGGATCGCCGAACGCGGATTGAACCGCCGTTACGCGACCGCGCAAGAAGTTCTGAAACGCGGTGCAGTCGTTTGTATCATTTCGGCAATTCGCTAGCGCCAACGCCGCCGTGCCGGTGCCGCCGAAGGTGAGCGCGCCTCTTACTGCAAAGTTGTTGAAGCGATTCAGTTGATACTGGATGCGCTCACCCCCCATGCGGAGCGTGTGCTTGCCTTTGATCCACGACAAGGTCTCGACGATGTTGTATTGATTGGAAACCGTTCCGCGATCGTCGTTGACGCCAGTGCCCAACGACATCGAGCCAGTAATCGCGACACGATACAAGCCAGAGAATTGCGCACTGTTGCCGCGCGAGGCGCCAACGTCAGCGAGATTAATCGTGTCCGTCGGAATATTCGCGAACAGGAAGCGGCTGAAGCCCAAACGCAATTCGTTTACGATATTACTATTGAATTGGTGAGTCTCAGTGATCGCCAGGAATCGATTCCACTGCGTATCAGTGCGCGGGTTGGAGAGACTTGTGTCGGTGCCGTAAGGCTTGGCCACCGAACTTTCGTCCCAAAACCAACGACCGGAGATGGTGTCCTTGCCATGGCGCATGCTGCGATCATAGCTAACCACGTACTGGTTGTCCTTAATCGGCGCAATCGCCGAAAACTGACAAGTGAAAGTTCCAATTGCGCCGCCCGTTACCCCGCCGCAGCCCGTTTGGCCAAGACGCGGAATGAAATATTTTCCGCCGAAACGCGCGCTCTGAACGTTGAGAATGCTGAGGGCAACCGGATCGATCTGCGCCGGCGCTAGGTTAAATGACGTGGCGAGCAAAGCCGCGGAAGTCGAGCCGTCAGCGTTCGTCGGAAATGCCTGGATAATCGGCGAGAGCGTTGAGCCGGCGGGGTCAACCCCGTTACGAGCACGCACGCCCTGATAATTGAAGAACCAGAACCCGCCCAGCTTTGGTACTGGTCCACTGCCGCTGCCGCCAAAAACGTTCTGGAGCAGACGCGCCCGTTTGCTCAGGCCATTCGCATTGCGAAACCACTCGTTCGCGTTCAGCGCATCATTGCGATGCTGCCAATAACCTTCCCAATGAAAATCCTTTTCGCCGGATTTGATCACCAGGCCCAAAGCGCCGCCGCCCTTGCTTCCCTGCGAAGCATCGTAAAGCGACGTCGCGACCTTCATCTCCTGCAATGCATTTGGATTCGGCAAGGGCACAGTGTCAAAGTGCGCGAGGTTGAAGTCATTCACGTTGATGCCCTGCAAGGACACGCTGTTGTTGCTCGTGCGCTGCCCGTTGACAGTGACATCCGCGGTGCCGCGGCCCGCACTGCGAACATCGGTCGGCTCGCCGGTCACGCCGGTTGAGAGATTCAGCAGGAACAAAAAGTTCGGCGATGCGAGCGGAAGCGAGCGAAGCGTCTGCGCGTCCAGGGCCTGACCTGTCGTTGCGCTAGACGGGTTGATCAGAGTCGGGGTCGCTTCAACATTAACAGTCTCAGAGATATTGCCTGGCTCAAGCGAAACATCCTGGCGAGCCGTTTCGGTGATTCGCACCTGCACGTCAGCAATGATCGCCTTCTTAAAATTCGCAGCCGAAATCTCCAGCCGGTAACGGCCCGGAGGCAGCAGCGTTACTGAATATCCACCGTCATCGCTGGTGTTGACGGTGCGCTCGGCCTTCCCGGTGGCATCACTTACGACGACCACGGTCGCGCCGCTGACCAATGCGCCGTTTTTATCCGTCACCACACCGGTAATGCCGCCGGTTTGGTTCGCCTGTGCTGCGGCGACCAAACACAACGTCCCTAAAAGCAAACCGCTTGCTAAAAAGCGAATGACACTACGCATCGCTGCTTCCTCCTTTTCGATCGAAAACCTGTAGGCCAGTGCCGAGTCTGGGGATCGGCTAAATTCAGAGAAGAACTTTGGTTTTGCGTTAAGCAACCTATGTTCCCCTATCACTCTGCGAACTTTGTGCTTATGAAAGAAGCTTAAATGCTGAAGTGCTGCAGCGATGAGTCATGCGCCGCTCGACTGGCGAACGAAATTCCGTTGGATATTCGGAATCTTGGATTTCGATCGGGAGGCGAGATTCGCCACGAGTAGTCTCTACGATCCAATTTATTAGAACGGTTGACGACAAGCTGGGGGATTACTGGCGATTCGTTGTTGGGTAATTCAATCCGAGCACGCTTCCGATGGGCATTTGCGTTGGCGGCGGCGGAACAAATTTTGGCGCCCGCCCGGTAACCAACGCCGGCGCGAACGGCGATACGACATTTGGCAAAGTCGGCATCTCTGGCAGTTGGCGCGCGGCCATCAACTCGATGTCGTAACCTTCGTGACGCACACGCTCATCAACATAGAGGAGAGATAAGCCGAGCATCCAGATGGGCGCCAGCATGATGTGACTGCATTGCAAAATCACTTCGTAACCGATCGCGTACCACGTCGGCGAGTTTGATCCGAACGGCGAGAGATCGATGCCATTCAAATATCCATACCATCCCAGCGGAATCATCAAAAGCATCAAAGCCGAATACGTCGCGAAAAAAGTAAACAGCGCCATCGCCATCAGACGTTTCACGTTACCGCTTGCGAGTCCAAAGCTGCGGCCAATTGCGGCCAAGACGCCGCGGCCCTCCACCAACATCGCTTGCGGCACATAGGCCATTCGGCCCGCAAGCATGAAAAAGAGAATCAAGCCGGCAGTGATTCCGGCGACGGTTCCGATGCCGCCAATGATCGCTGTGATCCACGGCGAAATCATCGAGGCGAAGCCGATGGCCGCAAACAACACGACCGAAAAAAACAAGTACGCCATGAACGCAACCAGCGCTGCGAATGTGAGCCAACACGCAACCAGAAAGCTTGCACCAAGCAATCCCCAGAATCGCGACCTCACCGCGCGATAGGTGGTCCGCGCGCTGACGGGTTCATTCCAGATGAGATGCGAAACCAGGTTGCGCGTCGCCCCACCCATGACAATTACACTGAAAAGCGATCCGCAAACGATGACGAGACCGCCTCCCATGAGTATCAGGACATACAAAGCGACGCGAACATCACTCGAGGTCGAGCTGAGTTCGCGAAAGGCAATCGTAGTGATTGTCGATCCCAGCGCAGAAACGAGCACCGGCGGCGCCGCAATTCTGATCAGCGTCAGGAAGTGCTGACGATACAGCCGTACTGCGCGATCGATCAGATCGCCTGCGCCGAGAGGCGCGAGTGAAAGATCATTTGAGAGGGAATTCATGTTTATACAAAGTCTTGGATGCCCGCGTTTGGAAATTAAGTCCCCCTGAACGCACCTCAAGGCTTATTTCGATCGGAAGTAGGATGCCTGAGGGAGTGGAAAAACTTCGGCGGGCGAGCTTAGCTATTCCCCGCTTACGTCGAAGTCGCTGACTTCGAGATGCTGATTGAAAATAAATTTAGCGAGAGTCAGCGTCCATTCAGAAATTTGGGTCGACGCGCCAATCTGCTCCAGACGGATTTTGTAGCTGTGCGGCAGCGTGACTCCTTCTTCAGCTTTGAAGTCTGAGAATTCTTCCGTCAGTTCGTAAATCGTATTACTTTGACGGGCTGAGTTTTCGCCGACACTCTCTCTGCCACTGCCGGTTGATGCTGACGGAGCTGCCGAAACCCCACCAGGGCCACGACTAGTTGAACCGCCTCTGCCCATCTGCGCCGCGATCTCTTTTTTGTAAGTGGTGCGGACATGCTGAAAAGTTTCGGCGTCAAAGAAGAGGCTGATTCTCAGGTCGGAACCACCAGCCGGCCGATACCTAACTTCGATTAGTTCGCGCCCGCCGCTTTTCTTTGTTCCCGCCACCTCGAGTTTTGCTTTCCGGTTTGCGAGGTCCAGCAACGGCCAGGACGTTGACAACGTGCCGCCAAGCAAGCCTTCTTTGAACATCTCAGGATTAGTGCGGACAAAACTTCCCAAACTCGAGTAATCACCCGGGCGAAGTTGATAGGAGGTCACCTTGCTGCCGTCGTATCCGATCTTCTCGTATGGATATTGGGTGGAGGGAAATTTCATTGTCACCATGCTCTTCAATCCATCTGAAGCCAACACCGCGACCCCGTCGCTTGTCTGGGTGCCGCGCGCCTTAAACGTTACCTGCGTACTGCCGCTGATTACGCGCGCTCCTTTCGTTGCGCGCACATTCGGACCCAGCGATTCAAGATGCTTGGCGATTATGTCTTCGACGGTCATCTTGTCGGAAGGCAGGGCCGCGTCAACATGTCTACCGTGAGTCGATGTGCCGATTACAATAGCCAAAATCAAAATGCCGAATGCAAACAGTTTCATGAGTACTCTCCTTATGAGTCGGGATGAATTACGCGCATGTTTATTACAGATGCGTGCCACAGTCAACAAATAAAATGGGGCGCCTCTCCTATTAAAAGAGAGACGCCCCTGAATAACGGTCTGGGCTACGTCCTAGAACTCAAAACGTGCCGCAAACTGAACAATTCGGGCGGAATTAGCCAATTGCGTCATCCGACCGAAGGTTGTGCTGCCAATACTATAGAACTGAGTATCAGTAGCGAATTGGGTATGGTTTAGCAGGTTGAAGAATTCACCGCGAAGCTGAAGCTTCGTGCTTTCACTGATGCGGATGTTCTTGATTACTGAGGCATCAATATTGAAGGTTCGCGGACCATTCAAGAAGGCACGCTCCAGGCCGCTGGTAGTGCCGGGCAGATCGTTGAAGAAAACCTGTCCGACGAACGTGGGGCTTCCAAATCCGTTAGCGGCGCGACCGGTCGCTCCGGTCTGTAAGCTGCCATCAGGATTCCGGCCCACGGTGCTCGGGTTAAAGAAGTAAATTCCGTTTGCCGTTCGGAAGACACCCGTGAGCGCCTTAATTTGATCGGTCGTCAGATTGGTCAGTGCGGTTTGCCGAGCCGAGCGGGCCGCGCGATTGAGCGTTCCGCGTGGGTCGACGATACTTACGGGAGCACCCGTACCCACACGAACGATCGAAGTTGCTTCCCAGCCACCGACCAGCCGATCAAGCCAACTGCCAGCGCCTCCGAAGAAGTGCTTGCCTTTGCCGAAGGGCAGTTCATAGGTGGCCGACAGATTGAAAACCTGCGTCTGGTCATAGTCAGCACGTGCCTTTTCCAAATTCGGTTGGGCGTTATCGAGCAGCGCCTCAACGCGCGTTTGACCGGTTCCCTGACCATTGGTCAGTTCCTTCTCGAACGTGTAGTTGGCATTCATCCAAAGACCGTGCGAGAAACGACGGCGCAGTTCAATCTGCAGCGAGTTGTATTTGAAATAGGCATTGTTGTTCACCACGTCCGCGACAAAGATGTTCGGATTTGGATTGAACTTCACCGTGCCCGTCAGCGCGTTGATGATGTAAGTGACCGCCAAGTCCGCAGGTGTTCCAGCAGTTAGCTGGGAAAGGACCGTCGAATTGGTAAGCAACCCACCACCAGCGAGATTCGGGAATACCGTAAGCGGTTGACAACCGGCGGTCGTGCAAGCCGCGTTGCCCGTTAGATTGAAGTTGGCAAGTGCGCGATTGAAGTCGGCCGCAAAGCCATTGTTGCGAATGTCCACCTGGTTAAAGTCGGACGCGCGCATCAGATTGCTGCCACGGCTGCCAACATAGCGGATTTCGAGCACCGAGTTGAAGCCAATCTCGCGTTGGACACCGAACGAGTATTCCGACGTACGCGGAACCTGAAGATTCGGATCCACGGCGAATGCCGCCGCTTGCAGATTGCCAAATGCCGGACTGTTATTCAGCACATATGTGCGTGGATAAATAAACGTCGGCACCGGAATCGCCCTCAGCGCACTGGCGCGATCGTTCAATGATCCAGTGCCTGTGAGCGGATTGAGCAGGTTAACTGCCTGTTGCAGTCCGGTGTTGTTTGCCAGCGCGTTGTCAGGGGCGCGGACCAACTCGTCATTGACATAGTCCATGCGGAAACCGCCGCGGAACACAGTCTTGCCGTCGCCTACTAACTTGCCAAGCCAGCCGCTCTTCGCACGAGGTGCCCAGGCAACTCCAAGGATCGGAGAGAAGTTGTTTCTGTCGGGCCTGTTGAATACGCCTGGCTTACCAACGTTACCGCCCACGAACTGGAACGATCCGTTCGGATTCAACACTGCGTC
>Ga0066679_10000734_pt1 | contig 11960 bp, 12 predicted proteins | sample GraSoiAngelo_128_FD_62298 | JGI IMG/M metagenome (GOLD analysis project Ga0066679, IMG submission 62298) | Grasslands soil microbial communities from the Angelo Coastal Reserve, California, USA - 14_0927_12_20cm | ecosystem: Environmental > Terrestrial > Soil > Grasslands | place: USA... | reverse complement strand
GTCGAGACAACGCGAACGGCCTGAAGGTTCCTACACAACGTACTTGTTCGATCAGGGCATTGACAAGATTCTGAAAAAGCTTGGCGAAGAAGCTACGGAAACGATCGTCGCAGCAAAGAATGACGATCGCGAAGCGCTTATTAATGAAGCATCCGATCTGCTCTATCACCTCGTTGTCTTGTTAGTCGAACGGGGCGTCACGCTAAAGGAAATCAGCGACGAATTGGCAAAGCGCGGCGGCACACGCAAGGAAGCATCTTGAAAACAGACGAGGCGAAACAACTTCTCGATTTCACCGTACGAATTGCGGAAGAAGCAGGCGCGATCACTTCCGGCTATTTCAAAAAATCGATTGCTGTAGAGCGGAAGGCCGACAACTCTTTCGTCACCATTGCCGATCGTGAAGCGGAACGCCACATTCGCGCGCGCATCGAGAAAGCTTTTCCCGACGACGGCATCCTTGGCGAAGAAGAAGGCGAGAAAGACAGCAGGTCCGGACGACGTTGGATCATCGATCCGATCGACGGTACTTACTCGTTCGTTCACGGCGTACCGCTTTATGCAATTCTGCTGGCGCTGGAGATCGACAATGAAGCAACCATTGGCGTGGTGAATCTGCCCGAACTGAACGAGATCGTTTTCGCGGCTAAGGGCCTCGGCTGTTTTCACAACGACCAGCCGGCGCGAGTTTCTACGACAAAGTCGCTCAACGAAGCACTCTTGCTGTGCACGGATTTCGGCACGTGTTATCAGCACGGCTTCGGCGCGGCGTGCGAACGTTTGCAGCAGCGGGTCGAGGCGCGGCGCACTTGGGGAGATGCGTACGGATATGTTCTGGTTGCGACTGGCCGGGCCGAGATCATGCTCGATCCGGTTATGAATGTTTGGGATTGCGCTGCCCTCGCGCCAATTCTCGAAGAGGCCGGCGGTAATTTCACGGACTGGCGCGGCAAAAAAACAATCTATGGAGGAAACGCGATCGCGACAAACGGCGTGTTGTTCGATGAAGTAATGTCGGTCATTAACGAATGCTGATTATTCCCGCAATTGATCTTCGCGATGGTCGGTGTGTGCGTCTGAAACAGGGGCGCAAGGATGACGTCACGGAATATGAGGGCGATCCGATTGAGGTCGCAAAAGGATTTCAAAATCAAGGCGCGCAATGGCTGCATGTGGTCGATCTCGATGGAGCATTCGCTGAAAGTAATTCGACGAATCGGCAAAAGCTGAAGTCGATCGTCGAAGCGGTGAACGTTCCCGTTCAATTCGGCGGAGGATTGCGGCGCTTCACTGACGTCGAACAGGCGCTGCAACTCGGTGTATCCCGTGTCGTCATCGGCACGCTCGCGGTTGAATCTCCCGAGATTTTAAGAACGCTGCTCGATTCATTCGGATCGGATCGCCTTGTTGTCGGGATCGATGCGAAGAGCGATCAGGTTGTAATTCGTGGATGGGAGGAATCGCAACCGATTAGCGCGCTCGACCTCGCGCGGGATGTTGTTCGAGCGGGAGTGAAACGAATCATCTATACCGATGTGGCGCGGGACGGTATGCTCGACGGACCGAATTTTGAAATGACGCGGATGATGGCGCACGAGAGTGGCGCGTCGGTAACCGCATCAGGCGGCGTTTCTTCACTTGAAGACATTAAGCGTCTGAAGAAATTAGAGGATTCAGGCGTTGACTCACTAATCGTTGGCCGGGCAATTTACGAAAAACGATTCACACTTGAAGAGGCAATTCGTGCAGCTAACGAGTGATTGTTCCGGCAAATTCTCTGACCATTGATCATGGCCGCTCGGGACCGTCATGCCGCGGCCGCATCTCATTTCGCATCTGCTGAAATTTCTGCCACTGATGTTTCGCTCGCCATTCCCAAAATGCTTGGTTGGCCGACGCTGATCTCAACGATGGCAATAATCGGTTCTGTGATCTTCTCAGTCGCGGTAGGAATCTTCTTCGGTTATTACCCGGCGCGCAAAGCCGCAGCGCTGGATCCGATCGATGCGCTCAGATATGAATAACGCTTGATCGCGCGCTTCGCTTTGTCAGAACGGGGAGCGGTAGCGACCCGATCAAAGCGCAACTTGAGTGGATGATCCCATCGCTACCGCTCCGGGTTCTGACACGAACGCCGCGCGGCTTGGCGATCGAGGAAAACTTCTTCGCTTCCCAGCGAACAGCATTCGTGTTAAGACTCTCCATCGCATGAGCCTGCTTACCGTTAAGAATTTATCTGTTCGGATCGAAGACAAGCTGATCGTGGATGACGTGAGCTTCGATTTGTCGGAGCGAGAGCGTCTGAGCATCCTCGGTCCAAACGGCGCCGGCAAGACCGTCCTGCTTAAAGCTCTGTTAAACCTAATTCCGTCGACCGGCAAGATCGGGTGGAGTCCGGAAGCGCGAATCGGTTACGTTCCACAAAAGATCGATGCCGAGATCCACCTGCCGTTAACTTTCAACGATCTGTTTCAGGCCAAGTGCAGCACGTTGAGAGTTTCGATTCACGATGCGAGAAACGTCGCAGAGAGCGTCGGCCTGACGAAGGATATTTTGGCCACGCCGGTGGGCCATCTTTCCGGCGGCCAATTTCAACGCGGCTTAATTGGATTTGCGTTGATTGGCGAGCCGAACGTTCTGCTGCTGGATGAGCCGACCGCAAGCGTCGATGAGCCGGGCGAAGAGCACATCTATGAATTGATTCATCGACTGCAGGAAGAGCGAAACCTCGCGAGCATCATGGTGTCGCACGATCTGAGTTTTGTATTTCGTTATGCCACCACCGTTTTGTGTTTGAATCGCCAGCGCGTCTGTTTTGGCAGTCCGCGAGATGCGTTGTCGCATGACGTGCTCGAAAAACTCTACGGAGAATCGGTCGGTTTCTACGCTCACGATCATCACGTGTCAGTTTCGCAACCTGTTCAATCGTGACTGCGCCGGAAATATATTCACTTGTGCTCGTCCTCTTGACCGCGCTCGCCGCCGGCCTGGTCGGGAGTTTCGCGCTGATGAAGCGCATGAGTCTCGCCGGCGATGTCGTGTCGCACATCGCGCTGCCGGGTTTAGGTCTAGCGCTTCTGTTCAATATGAATCCGTTGGTCGGCGCCGCGGTCGCTTTGTTCTGCGGCACGATTCTGATTTGGCGTTTGCAAGAGAGCGCGACGATGACGACTGACGTAGCCATCGGTGTGATCTTCACAGCCGCGCTGGCGATCGGGATCGTTTTGACGCCGAGTGAAGATTTGATCGAAGCACTCTTCGGTGGATTTCAAAGCTTGACGCCGCCATGGTTTGCGATCGGATTGCTCGCCGTGAGCGTGATTGTGGCGTTCATCTGGAGGTTTCGTCACCAGTTGATCCTGTCCCTCTTCTCGCCGGAACTCGCGGCAGCGACAGGTGTGAAAGTCTCGCGACTAAATCTTTATTTTCTGCTCGTGTTCTCGCTGACGGTTTTACTGGGCTTAAGATTTCTCGGCGCGATGCTGGTGGGCGCGCTGATCATTATTCCCGCGGCGATTGGCCGGCAGTTGACCCACACGCTCAGCGCTTTTCTGATGGCGTCGTCAGCAGCCAGCGTGCTTTCGGTGCTGCTGGGTTTCACGATTAGCCGATTTTATCCGCATTTCACGATTGCGAACGTTAGGCTCAACCTCACGCTGGGCCCGGCAATCATTGCGATGGCCACGATTCTATTCCTGCTCAGTCTGCTGAGAAAGAAGATTTAGCGCCCGCGGCTATCAAAGTCTTGTTTTCGGCTGCGGCGGTGTCGTATAGTCGAAAGTAGGAAGTTCAATCTCGCCCCGACTTCCCGGACAGCGAATTGGCTGTCGCCCAAAAGCATCCTCTCAAAGCCACGACGACAATCAGCCCTTCGGTTCGCCAGAGCTTTCGGATTCTGATTCAAATAATCGCGTCGCATGGAAAATCCTTCGTCGCCCAACACAAAAACAGATCGTCGTCCGCTATTAGCTGCGGGTGCGGTGCTTCAGAATCGCTATCGCATCCTGCACCAGCTTGGCTCGGGCGGAATGGGTGCGGTCTACGAAGCCGTCGATCAGCGTCTTGATGCAACGGTCGCTATCAAAGAGACTTTTTCCGTGGACGATCGTTTGCGTCGTCAGTTCGAACAAGAGGCGCGGCTGCTCGCTCAGCTTCATCATCCCAATCTGCCGCGCGTCAGCGATTACTTCACTGAAGAAGGCCGGGCATTCCTCGTCATGCAATTCATCGCCGGGAACGATCTCGCGCAGATCATTTCACAACAGCCCGGACCATTTCCGACGAATCAGGTAATCGCCTGGGCCGATCAATTATTGGACGCTCTGATCTATCTGCACACTCGGGATCGTCAAATCATTCATCGCGACATCAAGCCGCACAATCTGAAGCTGACAGCGTCGGGACAAATCGCGCTGCTCGATTTCGGGTTGGCCAAGACGTACTCGAACGATCATTCGACGACGCAATCCGCGCACAGCGTGTTCGGCTTCACGCGACGCTATTCGCCGCTTGAACAGATTCAGGACGAAGGCACTTCGCCGCGCAGCGACATCTATGCCTTGGGCGCGACGCTTTATCATCTGTTGACGGGAATCAAACCGCCGGACGCGTTGGCGCGTGCTGCGGGGGTCGCGAATTCGGAAGCCGATCCCCTGCGACCAGCGCACGAAATTCATCGGGCAGTCGGCGCCGACATCGCGGTGATTCTGAACAAGGCGATGGCGCTGAACGCCGCTGATCGTTTTGCGAGCGCGAACGAATTTCGCGACGCGTTGCGGCGTTTGGGTCGAAGAGCGTTCGAGCCGAGAGAAGTTCAAAGTTCGTCGCGTCAGATCGAATCGGTCGCGCGACCGGTGACGCCCATGAAGAACACGAGGCCAACTGATCCGTTCGACAGCTATTCGATTCTGAAACCTGAGGATGAAGTCTTTCGAGTGCCGCGCGCAAATCGAAAGCCACTGGTGTTCGCCATCGCGATCGCAACCATTCTGATCGTAATCACCGCATCGTATCCGGCTTGGCTGCTCGATTCGTTCGCTCGCGTTTTGGACTCGCGAAATGCGAATGCGATCAAGGAAACGAGCGGTACGTCTTCCATTCGGCGGGCGAGAAACGAAGGGGCGGCGACGAAGCCCGCAATCGTGAAACCAACCCCGGCGTCGCCGACTCCCGAAACAAATCATCAAAACGAAACATCTAAACGTCGGGCGCGCCAAAATAAATCAACCGCCAGCGCAATCAAGCCACCGCCGTTTTCGATCGCGCCCTAGTCCAACCCAGCCCGCCATAGAATCTCCAGCTCGTCTTGTAATCCCGCGTCAGTTTCTGGTTCGTCAAAACCGCGCGAATCATTTCAATCGGAATTCGATTCTCATGCAGCAGTGCGTCGTTGAATTGCCGGTTCGTCATCTTGCCGGAATCGACCAGATCGTGATGCAGCGAGTACTGCTGTAATCCTCCAATCAAATATGCGATTTGATAGAGCGGTCCGTAACTTCCATCGAACGATCTGCGAACTTCCGCGGTAGCGTTGTCGCGCTCGTGTCCGACGCGATCGACGAGGAAATCGATACACTGCTGTGGCGTCATCTTTTCCAGATGAAAGCTGAGCGAGAAGATGATGCGCGCGCAGCGATGCATGCGCCAGAACAACATGCCGATGCGATTCTCTGGTGTCTTCGGAAATTTCAAATCCCAGAAAAGCAATTCCCAATAGAGCGCGTTACCTTCTGTCCAAAAAGGCGTGCCAAATAGCGCTCGATAAGGTTTGTAGCGCGCCGACATGAAGCCCTGCAAATGATGGCCCGGAATCAATTCATGAAAGACAGTTGCGCGCGAGAAATGAGGATTGTTACCGCGCATGCTCATCATCTTTTGCTCGTGCGACATGGTGTTAGTTGGATACGAAACGAGAATTGTTTCGCCGCCGAGGAAGAACGGACTTACGAGTTGGCGCTCGGGCGTCATCATTTCCATGCGCCAGGTGTCGCGAGCGAGTTGGGGCACCGTCACGAGATCGTGATCGTCGACGAACTTGATGGCTTCGAGCGCGAGGTCGCGAATCATCTCGGGTTGTTTGCCCGGCTCGACGTACGTGTTCTTCACATGCTCAAGCGCTTTCTTCCATTCGTCGCCGTAGCCTAGATCACGCGAAGCCTTCTTCATCTCGTTCTCGCACCAGGCCATCTCCTTGTTCGCGATAGCGATCAATTCTTCCGGCGTATAAGGAATCATCTCGGATTGAAGTTCACTCAGCAGCGCTTCGCGTCCAATCGGATCGCCGACGATGTCGCTGGTGTCGCCGGCGCGCGCTGGCGCCGCTGTCGACCGTTGCCCTGCACTTTGACCAGCGCCACCGCCTTGACCGCCGCCACCGCCCGGACGCTGGCCGGTTCCTGGTTGACCTTGTGGTGCGCTGCCGGTCATAGATCTCAAGCCAACCAGGCGTTCGCTGATGAACGAGGCGTAGCTGGTTAACGCTTCATCGAGCGCTTTGTAGGGTTCTTCGTTCCACCAGGTAAACACAGGATCGTAGCCGTTATAGAACGTGTACCAGTTGTGCAGATTGCCGCGCAGCGAATTGATCGCGTTGACGCCACGAAAGGCGACAGTCTTCTTCACGCGAATCGCGTCGGTGCTGTCTCCTGATCGCAACCAGGCTTCGATTTTTCGCCGCGTCTCATCAACTTGCTTTTTGAGATCGCTCAGAGTCGCGGCCGTCTTCGCAGAGTCAATTGGCTCTATGTGCCGGCGGGTTTCTTCCAGGTCGACAATGGTTTTGCCGAACGGAACGAGCGGCTCGATCTCGGCTTGTTGTTTCCCCTCGATCTCGAGTTGTCGCAGTTCATGCTCGAGATGATTACGAAACAGGATGTAATCGACTTTGCCTTCCTCGCTCATCGCATCGAAGTTCAGCTTCTGAATCCGCTCCAGCGCGTCTGAATAAAACTTGCGGAAGCGTTCGCGTCGCGCCGGGGAATTATTGACGAAGAATGATCGTTGCAAGCTGCCGCGATCAGCTAAGTAGTATTCGATGATTGGCCGCATCTCGCTGGGCGAGTCATCGGGCGCTTCGGCGACGGCTGCGGGTTTTTGTTTTTGAGCTGAACTGTGGAACTGAAATCCGGCGGCGCTGAAAATTGCGATGACAGCGATAAGAATTAGCGAGCGGCGAAAAGGAATCATGCGGGGCTCCCAGCAAGGTCTGGACTGACGGGCCGGTATACTAACGCAAAACGTGCCAGCTTGCGCGTCGCCAAATTGCTTTGTTATTATTCGGGTTCGTAATTATTACGACAGATGGCTCGTACATCTGGTTCGAACTTTTGATAGGAAGCTCCGGAAGACCTTCGTGACGAATCGAACGAGAAGAACTCGGTTCACATTTTAGTTGCGCCCGAAACAGCGGGCGCGGCGAAGGCGCTCCTATCGAATCCGATCATTTGCAGTTAGTAAATAGTGAATCGTAAATCGTGAATAGGAAGCGCCGGCATTTTCGGTGTTTCGTGCGGTTGTGTTTGGCGTGGAGTTCGGCTTTTAGCGAACAAGAGTATTCGCCCCGTAAGGGCGAAATATTTATAGTTCGCGAATACTCTAAAGACCTTAAAGCTCCTTTAGGAGCAAAATGAATTCAGAAAGAATTGCGCTCCTAAAGGAGCTTAGAATTCACTAATTATCGACGGTGCTATAAATATTTCGCTCCTGACGGAGCGAAGAAGTTTGATGATTACATCCCGAAGATGAGTGAGATAAGCGTACAACTTCATGATGGCCCTTCGGTCTCCGTGTCAAGCTCGATGACCATCGCGGAAGCCTTGAAAAAGCTTGATCGCGATCTTGCAAAGAAAGCCCTCGCTGCCAGGGTCCGTGGCGTTGAAGTTGATCTTAGTTGCTCGCTAGAAGCTCCGGAGTTGAGACAACGTGTTGCAGAGCTCCGCGGCAGGGCGCTTGAGATCGAGCCGGTGCTGCCTCAGACGCTCGAAGGCCTTGATGTGCTGCGCCATTCGACGGCGCATCTGCTTGCGGCCGCGGTGCTCGATTTGTTTCCGGGAACGAAATTGGGAATTGGGCCAGCGCTGCTCGAGGATCCTCGCTATGGATTTTTCTATGATGTGATTGCGCCGCGAGCTTTGACTGAAACCGATCTACCGCTGATCGAAAAGAAGATGCGCGACATTGCTAAGCGCAACATGCCTTATCGTCGCGATGAAATTCCGAAAGCGGAAGCGTTGCGCATTTTCAACGAGCGCGACGAGCCGCTGAAGCGTGAACTAATCGATGAAAAAGCCGGTGAAACCGTCAGCGTCTATTATATCGATGGCTCGCCCTTCATCGACTTCTGTCTGGGACCGCATGTGCCGAACACGAATCGCTTGAAAGCCTTCAAGCTGCTCTCGCTGGCCGGCGCTTACTGGAAGGGCGATGCCGAGCGTCCGCAGATGCAGCGCATCTATGGAACGGCTTTCTTCACTCAGGAAGAATTAGACGGGTGGCTCAAGCAGCGCGAAGAAGCTGAGAAGCGCGACCATCGTAGACTCGGCCGCGAGCTTGATCTGTTTTCGATTCAGGAGGATTACGGGCAGGGTCTCGTGCTGTGGCATCCGAAGGGTGGCGCGATTCGCACTCAAATGGAGAACTATCTTCGCGCCGAACTCGCGCAGCGAGGATATGGGTTGGTCTATACGCCGCATATCGCGAAGCGCGACCTGTGGCGGGTTAGCGGACACGAAGAGAATTACGCGGACGTCATGTTTGCCCCGACGGAATTGGAAGAGACGGAGTTCCGTTTGAAGCCGATGAACTGTCCGTTCCATATCGGCGTGTACAAATCGGCGCAGCATTCTTATCGCGATTTGCCGCTTCGCTATGCCGAATTGGGAACGTGCTATCGTGCCGAGCTGTCCGGAACTCTTCATGGGCTGATGAGAGTGCGCGGCTTTACTCAGGATGACGCTCACATTTTCTGTACTCCGGACCAGGTGCGCGGTGAGATAATTAATTGTGTTAACTTTGCTTTCGATTTGCTACGCGCGTTCGGGTTTGACGAATTCAAGATTGAACTTTCCGTCCGCGGTTCCGACACCAGCAAGAAGTATCTCGGTTCTGATGAAGAATGGGACAATGCGGAACGTGCGCTGGTTGATGCATTAGAAGCGCAGAATCTTCCGTACGAGCGCATGGAAGATGAAGCAGCCTTCTATGGGCCGAAGATCGACATCAAGGTGAAGGATTCAATTGGCCGGCTGTGGCAGTTGACGACGGTGCAGTTTGATTTCAATTTACCGAAACGTTTTCAGCTCGAATATATCGGCGAAGACAACAGGCCGCATCAGCCCATCATGATCCATCGCGCTTTGTTTGGCTCGATGGAGCGTTTCTTTGGTGTCTTGATCGAACATTATGCCGGCGCGTTTCCGATGTGGTTGGCGCCCGTGCAGGTGGCCGTGCTGCCGATTACTGATCGAGTTAACGATTACGCCGGCAACGTCACGCAGCGGTTGCGCGACGCCGGACTGCGGGTGGAATCGAATGTGCGCAGCGACAAGATTGGCGCGAAGATTCGCGATGCTCAATTGCAGAAGATTCCATTCATGCTCGTGCTCGGCGATCGAGAGCTCGAAGATGGAAAGGTCGCTGTACGCGAGCGGGCCAAAGGTGACATCGGCGCGATGTCGCTGGATGAATTCAAGGAGATGGCGACACGTCTGGTGACGACGCGAGCGCTGACGAATCAATAGTTTCAAGTTTCAAGTTTAGAGTTTCAAGTTAAGGACGCGAACAACTTGAAACCTGAAACTTGGAACTTGAAACCCTAACTTAGGAGGTGCACACATAGCTACAGGTTTTCGAGGCCGCGGTCGCCCGGACTTTCGGCGCGCGCCAGTTACTCGGATTAACGAACGGATCCGCGTGCCGCAAGTGCGCGTGGTCACTGACGAAGGCGAACCGCTCGGAGTCATGGAGACGCGTGAAGCGATTCGCACGGCGCGTGAACGAGGCATGGACCTGGTCGAGGTTGCGCCGAACGCAGAGCCGCCCGTTTGTAAGATTATCGATTTCGGCAAGTTTCAGTACGAGGCGAAAAAGAAAGCCAACGAGGCGAAGAAGAAACAAGTCGTCATCACGGTCAAAGAAGTTAAGTTTCGCCCCGGCACAGACGTGCACGACTACAGCTATCGCATGAAGCACGCGCGCGAATGGCTAACGGGAGGCGATAAAGTTAAAGCGACCATTTGGTTCCGCGGCCGCGAAATGACGCACCGCGAGCTGGGCGCGCGCATTCTCGAACAGCTCGAAAAAGATCTAGCCGACGTCGGCGATGTCGAGATGCGGCCCCGCATGGAAGGCAATCAGATGTTCACGATCTTTATGCCGAAGCGACATAAGAAGCCAGAGGCCAGCAGACCGCCGGCAGAAGGCAGGAGTCAGGAGTCAGAAACCAAGAGCCAGGGGCCGGCAATTGGGAACCCAAATCCCGCGGCCTGATCAATACGACTTACGACTTGCGACATACGATTTGCGATTTACTAAGGAGAACTATGCCAAAACTAAAAACACACAGAGGCGCGGCGAAGCGATTTCGCACGACCGCGTCCGGCAAGATCAAGCGCGGGCATTCACATGCGCGACACATCTTGACCAAGAAAACGAATAAGCGAAAGCGATATCTGGACGTCGATGTGATGGTTTCAGAAGGCGATCAAAAACGCGTCGAGCGAATGTTGCCGTACGGAAGAGATTAGAAATTGACTCGTTGAATCATTTAGCCATTGAATCAATGAACAAATGAATCAATGGTTCAATTTGGAGGTTTGTCATGCCAAGAGCAAAACGTGGAAATAAGCGCCTCGAACGGCGCAAGAAAATTCTGAAATTAGCCAAAGGTTATCGAGGCACTAAGTCAAAGCTTTATCGATCGGCGAAAGAATCCGTCGAGCGCGGATTGAACTTTGCCTATACTGGACGCAAGTTGAAGAAGCGAGATTTTCGTTCGCTTTGGATTGTGCGCATCGGCGCGGCGGCGCACTTGAACGGATTGAACTATTCACAGTTCATGCATGGATTGAAACTTGCCGGAATTGAGCTTGACCGAAAGATTCTCGCCGACTTTGCCGCCAAGCAACCTGAAGCGTTTGCAGAACTAGCAACGCAAGCGAAGACTGCTTTAGAGACGAAACCGCAAGTACGCGCGGCTGCTTAGTTAAGTTCTAACATTCGCGTAGGAGTGTCTGATGAAAGGAACGCTCATGAAGTTAAACCTCCTCGCAACGCTCAGATTGCTCGTCCCGCTGGCTGTAATCGGTCTTATGACATTGACTGTCACTGGCCAGCAGTTGAGCACCGTTCAGCCGAACGCTCAGGGCTCACTAACCGGTAAATACGAAGGCACTGCAAAGGATTCGACCGGCGAGACGAAGGTGACCTTGGACCTCGTGGACGAGTCTGGAAAATTCTCAGGCACGTTTGCAACTCAGCTTGGAATATTCAAGTTAGTCAAGGGTCAAATGGCTGATGGGCTTTTGTCGTTCGAATTGGAAATAACGAAGTCTCGGGTGCCCCCTCGCCCCAGCCCCAGGCTCTCGCTGCGACTGAAAGATGACAAGCTGGCAGGCACGCTCTGGGACGGCGTAAAGACGTCGGACATCGAACTCCGAAAAGCAGTGAAGGATGAAATCGCCGGCGAATGGGACGCTGTCGCTGACGCTCAAGGACAGCCTTTTCCGTTTAGCCTGTCGCTGAAGTTGGATGGCGACAAAGTAAGCGGCTCGAGCAGTTCGCAGTTGGGCACATCAAACATTTCCACGGGCACGTGGAAGGACGGCAAGTTAGCAATCATGTTGGAATCAGGAAGCGGCCAAATCGCTCTAATAGCAACGATGGTCGAAGGAAAACTTTCGGGTGATTACGATTTCGCCGGTCAGACTTCGGGTAAGTGGGTTGCAACCAAAAAGAAATGACGG
>Ga0066679_10000733_pt1 | contig 11966 bp, 8 predicted proteins | sample GraSoiAngelo_128_FD_62298 | JGI IMG/M metagenome (GOLD analysis project Ga0066679, IMG submission 62298) | Grasslands soil microbial communities from the Angelo Coastal Reserve, California, USA - 14_0927_12_20cm | ecosystem: Environmental > Terrestrial > Soil > Grasslands | place: USA... | reverse complement strand
ATCGGCTCAGCGGCAGAGGAATTGATTCTCGAAAAACTTAGCGAAGATGCCGCTCTCGCGACCCTCGCCAAGCTCGCCGAAACCAATCCGGCTCTTGCGCACACCAGCGAAGCCGAGCGCGTCACGCTCTACCGCGAGACTGGCGGAAAGCCGCTGCTGCTCCGATGGACGGCGGGACAGATCGGCCGCGGCAGTTGCGTAACCTTCACCGACGCGATTCATTACTTGCGCTCCTGTCCAGAGGAAAATGACCCGCTCGAGTTCATCTTCGGCGACCTGGTTGAGGACTTCAGCGAAGCCGAGACACGCACGCTCTGCGCGCTCACTTACTTCACGCTGCCGGCGAAGATCGAGCACATCACAACGATTGCTGAGCGCGATGAAACGGAAACCGAGCGTGCGCTCAAGTCGCTCATCAATCGCTCACTGGTTGTTCCGAGCGAGGAGTTGAAGACGTTTACACTGGTGCCGCTGGTCGCGGATTTCTTACGCGTCAAAAAGCCCGAAGTGCTGCGCGAGACAGGCGACCGCTTGAAAAAGCACGTCTACGCGCTGGTCGTGGAGAACGGCTACCAAAAGCACGATCGTTTCCCGGTGCTTGACGCCGCCTGGCCCACAGTTGCCGCCGCTCTGCCGTGTTTCCTCGCCGGGGAGAACAGGCGGCTCCAAACTGTGTGCGATGCGCTTGATGACTTTCTTAATTTCAGTGGGCGCTGGGATGAACAGCTTGCGCTTTCACTCGACGCCGAGAAGCGTGCACTGGCTGCTGGAAATTACGAAAAAGCCGGCAGGCGAGCCTACGATTCCGGCTGGATCCACGGTTTGCGCGGGCAAGCTGCCGAAGTGCTCGCCTGCGCCGACCGCGCCGAGGCCCACTGGCGTGAGGCAAAGACCGGTGCCCGCGAGCGGGCCACTGCCATCCAGTTACGCGGACATGGCTATAAATCGGCGAAGGACTACCCATCTGCAATCGCCGCCTGTCGGGAAGCCGTGGACCTTTGGCGCAGCTTGGGCCGCGAGACAAAGGATGTGGCAACCGGCCTGAACGCTCTCGCCGAGGCCGAGCGGATGTCCGACGACCTCGATTCCGCCGAGCGCGACTACCGCGAGGCTCTGCGGATCGCCCGAGCCGTAGATTACCCTGAAGGAGTCGCCGCCTACACCGGCAATCTGGCGGGACTGGCGCTGGACCGAGAGGATTGGCCCGCAGCGGAAGCCCTCGCCCGCGACACCCTCCGCTTGGCAGAAACGGTCGGCAAACAGGAATCGCTCGCGTTGAACTCGGCCCGCCTCGGCCAAGCCCTCGTGCGGCAGGGGAAAAGGGAGGAAGCTCTCCCGCACGCCAAGCGCGCAGTGGAGATTTACCAAATGCTTGGATCACCGTACCGCCGCGAAGCCCAGCAAATCCTCGCCGAATGCGAGAGCTAGCTCGCGCGACTAGAATTGATCCTGATGCGCGTGGCTGGGGCGCAGCCTCAAAAGGTCGTTCTTCAAGCTGACTGTGGAGTGATCTCTGAAAGCGAAGTGCCGTAGGCGCTCAATCTTTATAGAAACGAAGGCCAATCTATATTCGTCCGCAGCGAGCGAAAATGCCGAACATTTCGCTCGATGCGGTAAGCTTTCGAGGTACTAAGCTAGCTATAAACATTCTGCCGCTCTGCGGCGCACGTCTACCGCAACTGTCTCGGCGGAGGCTGTGAATCGTCTGTGCGCTTCGTGCCCGTCTCTGAAAACATTTCCTTGATCGTGCCGACTGCCGAGAGCATGGTTGAAGTCTCGACCGGCATGAAAATCACTTTCGCGTTATTGCCTTTTGTCATGTCGCGCAGGCTCTCGATATAGCGGGTTGTGATTAGATATTCCGCCGGGTTGCCATGCTCGTGCATCGCTTCCGCGACCAATGCGATTGCCTGAGCTTCGCCCTGGGCGTTTCGTTGTCGCGCTTGAGCAGCGCCCTCGGCTGCAAGTATCGCTGACTGCTTTTCGCCTTCCGCTCGCGTGACAGCGGCCTGCTTCTCGCCTTCTGCGCGCGTAATCGCCGCCTGCCGATCACCTTCGGCCTGCAATACCAACGCGCGGCGATTGCGTTCCGCAGTCATCTGCTTCTCCATCGTGATGCGGACGTCTTCAGGAGGGTTGATATTCTTTACGTCGACGCGGGTCACTTTCACCCCCCACTTATCGGTCGCCTCGTCCAGAATGATCCTCAGCTTGGCATTGATTTGATCGCGTTGCGAAAGCGTGTGATCAAGATCCATGTCGCCCATCACAGCGCGCATGCCGGTGATCGTCAATTGCACGATGCCGCCGACAAGGTCGTTCATTTCGTACACTGCTTTGACCGGATCGGTAATTTGCCAATACACGACTGAGTCCACATGAATCGTCACGTTATCCCTCGTGATCACCGGTTGCGGCGGCAGGTCGATGTATTGTTCGCGCAGGTCAATCGAGGTTATGCCCCCGCGCGTGTTGGTCCAGTAGACGGCGCGCGGCCTGTCAAGGAATGGAATCAGAATATTCAGGCCGCTGGCGGCTACGCGGCTGAAACGCCCCAGCCGCTCAACTAACATCACTGTGGCCTGCGGAACGATCTTGATCGTCTTCGCGGCGATGATCAGGAGAACAATGCCGATAAAGAAAAGAAAAAAGATCAGAACGAACGCCGGCAACACGCCTTCGTTTTGTAGCAGGAACAAGTTTGCGAACATCATTTCGCACCTCGATGAATTTGGCTTTCGGAAAACTGCGCGGTCGGCGTGAACTATATCGAAAGCGGCCACGTTCGACAATCAAGATTCGCATGCGCGTTCGAGTATTTCCGCTGCGGCTAAGAGCAGATGTTCAGAATTGGGCTGACCAACAAGCTGAACACCGATCGGCAGCCCTTGTTTTGTGCGAGCGATTGGGACAGCGACCGCCGGCAATCCAAAGACGTTGAAGGTTTGGGAATAACTGAATGCACGGAAGACGCTGATCGATTTGCCATTGATGTCGACGCGTTTCGCTCCGTGTTCGAAAGCGGCGATCGCACCTACGGGTGCAAGAATCAAAGCCGTCTGCTTCATCCAGCGCAACAATTCCTCTCGCAAACGTTCGCGCTCGATGACAGCTCTCGCGCGGCGTTCGGCTGTATTTACTTTCCCTTCAAAATTCGCGCTTCCGTTTTCCTCCTGTAGCATTGGCAAAACTATTGGCCCGGCCTCGTCTTCCCTTCCTCGATAGAATTCGCGAAGCTGCTGTTGAGCAGCTTCCGCAAACAATTCGATCCATAAGCGCGAGCCTTCAGAGATTCCCGGCGGTTGCTCCTCGCGAACCTCGAATCCTGAATCGCGCAAGACGTCGGCTGCCCAATGCACCGCCTGCGCCGTCTCGCTAGTCACCGGCGCAACGCCGTCGTCGACGTAAAAAGCAACGCGCAACGATCGCAATTGATCCGGGTCACCCGGCTCAGCACGGGATCGAGCAATCACCTCGAACAACAATTCGAGATCCGCGATGCGGCGCCCCATTGGTCCAATGCACGCGCCCAGTGAAAGGGCGCCCACGGCTTCCGGCATATGGCCATCCATCGGCACTCGACCCGTGGTTGGTTTCAATCCGGCGATACCGCAGAGGTGCGCCGGCACGCGAATCGATCCCGAAAGGTCGCTTCCGATTCCCGCGGGTGAAAGATGCGCGGCAATGGCGACGGCTTCACCACCGCCCGATCCCCCGGAGGTGCGATTCAAATCATAGGGATTATTCGTACGGCCGAAGACCGGATTATCGGTCTCGTAAGGAATCGCCATCTCTGGCGTGTTGGTCTTTCCCAGAATGATCGCGCCCGCGGCTTTCAATCTCGCGACCACAGTCGCATCGCGATCCGGCAAGTGCTCAGCTCGCAAACGCGAGCCGTAAGTCGTTCTCAATCCTTTTGTGTCGATACTATCTTTGATAGTGATCGGCAAGCCATGCAACGCACCTACACCCTGCGACTTCATTAGGGCGTCTTCAGCTTCCCGCGCCCGATCAATTGCATTATCGGCGATCGTTACGATCGCATTTAGAGATGGATTTGCTTCGTCGATTCGTCGAAGATGCGCTTCAACCACTTCAACCGGCGAAGCTTTGTGCGTTCGCATCAACGCGACCAGTTCGGTAGCGGATTTTTTTGTTAGATCGTGAGACAAAGAGGCGGCCCCTTCCCAACGCGATTCAAAGGAAGCTCCGGAGGAGCGGAATATTTATAGCAGTCAGAGATCATTTTGTAACTATGTGTCGAATCGAGGGAATCGCGCGATTCCGCTCGGTTCGGCACTTTGAAATTATGGAAAGATTGAACTATAAACATTTCGCGCCTAACGGCGCTTCATCCAAGGCCATCTGAATAATATGCGCGTAGACTCTGGTCGAAAGGACTAATTATGGGAAACCGAAAGAAAATTACAGTTGTGGGCGCTGGTAATGTCGGCGCAACGGCAGCGCATTGGCTCGCCGCAAAAGAATTGGGCGACGTCGTGCTCGTCGACATCGTCGAAGGCGTGCCGCAAGGCAAGGCGCTTGACTTGGCCGAGGCCGCGCCCGTCGAAGGCTTCGACGTGCGTCTGACCGGCAGCAATAGTTATGACGAAACAGCGAATTCCGACGTCGTCATTATCACCGCCGGCCTGGCCCGCAAGCCGGGCATGAGCCGTGACGATCTGCTAAAGACGAACGCGGACATTGTGGGAAAAGTCGTAGATGAAGTGGTCAAGAGATCTCCCGAAACAATTCTCATCATAGTTTCAAATCCCCTCGACGCGATGTGTCAGGTCGCGCTCCGTCGCTCCGGTTTTCCGAAGCATCGCGTCATCGGCATGGCCGGGGTGCTCGACTCGGCTCGCATGCGCTGTTTCCTTGCCGAAGCGCTGGACGTCTCGGTTGAGAACGTCACCGCGTTCGTGCTTGGCGGGCATGGCGACACGATGGTGCCGCTGCCGCGCTATTCAACCTGTGCGGGAATTCCGATCACTGAGTTGCTCTCGAAAGATCAGATCGACGCGATTGTGAAGCGCACAGCTGGTGGCGGCGCGGAAATCGTGACGCTACTCAAAACGGGATCGGCCTATTATGCTCCATCAGCAGCGGCTGTCGAGATGACTGAATCGATTCTGAAAGACAAGAAGAAGATTCTTCCCTGCGCTGCATATCTCGAAGGTGAGTACGGCGTCAACGGGCTCTACGTGGGCGTGCCTTGCAAGCTCGGCGCGAAGGGCCTCGAGCAGGTAATCGAGATCACGCTCACTGCGGAAGAACGTATCGCGCTCCAGAAGAGCGCGGCGGCGGTGCAGGAACTCGTGGATGTACTCGGCATCTAAACTGAAAGACAGTTAGGCTGCGTCGCAAGTTAGGAAGTTTACTTTTTCGCTGTTAGTGGTTTGCTCCGATAGGTCTTAACCCCGACCGTCGCCGACTGTTTCTCTTGCGCCTTCATCTTAGGAAAGTTGTAGGCTACGACCTTCTTCGCCTCCCGCAAGGCAATCCTAAGTACGTCCTTGCCTACCGCCTCAATTCCCGCGGCTTTCAAGAAGGTTTCCGCGGCCAGGAAACTATTGATTCCCCGGAAGCGCCGTTCGACTATCGGCCGGGCAAGGGCGAGCTTAACGTCATTAGAGGGATACGCTTCAAGGATGTGGAGACCGATCGCTAAAAAATTTTCATTTTCTTGAGTCTGTCGCTGTCGCGGCAGCAAGGCAAGTAAGGTCTGGGCCACCTCGGACCCCTGCCTCCTTAATCGTCGAACACCCGGAAGTGAACGAATGATATCTTTCGCGACAGTGACCGTGCTAGCAAAGTAAATCTGGGAATTTACTTCTGGGTCGGCCAGGCGAATTAAGGCTTTCTGAATAGCGGCGGCTGACATAGTCTTGCTCATCATTGCACTCCGAATGATCGAAGGATCATTTCATGGTGGCAGCGGCATGGCGGCGGTTTCGACGCAGTAGTCGTGCGGGGTGACCATAGGCCCGGTGTACTTCGCGTGGTTTGTGAATAACCGCAGCAAGTTCCCCCCATTTGCTCCGCAGCTTCTTAATCTTGCCATCAGTGGCTTCCTTAACTATTGCCGCGTGGGCCATCTCGCCACTCTTTTCGTAGACCAACACGTCGCCCCGCCGCGCTTCGTCCATGGGAACTTCTGTGAAGTCATCCTCGATGAAAAAATCCGGTTCTTCAAACCAGCCATGAGCCCGCGCGTAAGCAAATCCGAAACAGTTGTACTTTCGACTCGGCGGGCGAAACTCGACCGAGTGCGGAAAAAATCTGGCCATGTATTTGCGCCAATGCTTCTTTTGTGCCTGACTCCAGTCAGTGTTGTGGCAGGGATCAACGGGCCGCGGGCGCACATGACAGTGTGAGACAGATCGTCCCTCGCTGGTTCGAAAAATAGCCATCGGGCAATCTCCTAATTGCGTGCTAGCTGCGACTACTTAACGATTCTGACATTGGCTTAGTTATTCGATGGTGCAATATTGATCAACCCCTGACGAGCAAGCGAAGCCAGACCATAAACGCTCGCTTTCAACGGCGAGACTCCCAGCTTTTTGGCCGCCGGGAATTCATCAGCGATTTGCTTAATCGTCCGCGAACCGTCGCATAGTTTCATGAGTTCGTAACTAGTCTGGGTTAGTTGCAGCACTTTGATCTCAGCCTGCTCCCTGATCAGTCCAAGGGGCACCTGTTCAATGGGAATCGAATCAAACCGCTCTCTTCGTTTCAGTGAACGCATGAGTCGCGTGTAATCCGCACTCACCATTAGAAAACGCGCGTCGTCTGCTATAACCGGCTTGGAGTCTAGATCTTCCAAAGATATCCGTCGAGCCCTCGACGCAGCTGTTTTGCCGTCAAAGTCATAGAGTGCGTTTTCCAAGTCGACCACGGTCTGCATAACATGCGGATGTTTCGCACTCTCCAAATAAGTGGACTCGACAAATAGCGTCAGGTCCCGCGGAAAACGATCACCCGAATAGTAGCGACGGCTGGTATCGACGACACCGTCAAGCTCTCTTTCGCGCGCCGACCATGCAACCCATTCATCAAAAACGGATAACAGGTCCCCGCTTTCTCGATGAAGTAGGACCATCATCCAACGGGCTTTCGCAATGCCGTGCAAGATGAACTCTCTTACCTGGCGAAGGTACTGCCGCTCCAGCCATCGCGTGGGGACGGCGTAAAAGTTCGGAAACAACTTGGGATGTTTCATAATCATCGCCCGCTCTTCCGGATCCTGCTCCCAGCCATGGAACGAAATATCTGAAAAAATGTCGTCGAAAACCAACTCATTTTCATACTGAGTCGTGATTGGAGTCTCGGCGAGGGGAGCCAGCAAATGAAGCTGGATTTGCGCATTTTGGTGACGCAATGACTCGCCAATAAATCTTATGCTGGAGCGCAGATCCTCTTTAGTTTCCTCCGGGAATCCGGTGATCAGCGAGACAGTGTGCTTGATCTCGCGCCGGTTCGCGCGCTTAATTCTCAAGGCGGCTTCGGCCAGATTCAATCGCTTCTGCATAAGTGTCTGCATCCGATCAGAACCACTATCGATTCCGAAAAAAATTCCGGTGCATCCGTTGGCCGCCATCAGATCGATCAACTCATCATCGATGCAGTCTGTCCGCGCGCTGCAACCCCAGTAAAGATCCTCTCCAGACTCCTCGATGGCCTCACAAAATCCAACGACTTTCTTCCGATCGACGGTAAACATGTCATGGATCAAATCGAACGAAGCAATATCGTAGATGCGCTTGATGGTTTTCATCTGTTCGACCAGGACATCGGCCGACTTTAAACGAAACCGTCGCCGGAAAAAGTCATTGGTAGAACAAAAGTTGCAGGCGAAAGGACATCCACGGCCAGCCTCGATCGGAATGAAGCTACAGTTGTTGGTGTGGGAATAGAGATGAAAGGCCGGCAGCGGCAAACGATCCAGATCCTCGATCACTGGCGCATTAGGGTTCCGCAAGACCGTCTGGCCACGACGGTAGGTAACGCCAGCGAGGTTAGTAAAATCCGGCTGACGATCTGATAAGCCATCAAGAACGCGCGGCAAAGTCTCTTCGGCTTCTCCGCGAACGATCAAATCTACAAACGAAAAGGTCTCGAGTGTCGCTACGTCCACGACGGAAGCCTGCGGCCCACCCAGAAGGATCGCAGCCTCGGGGTGAACCTCTCGGACGCCTCGGGCCAGCCGCAACGTGAGCGGATATGAACTACAGATGGTGCTGAATCCGAAAACGTCGGCCCTGATTCCGCTTAGTTCGCCGATGGCGTACGACGAGAAATCAACCCCCTGGTTTCTCAGGTCGCCAGCGATGTATGTAAAGAACAGGCGGTTGAGGTCGAGAATCTCGCTTTCGATTCCCTCTTGTTCCAGCACGGCGGCGAGACTCAGAATCCCCATCGGGGCGTGTTCAAAGATCAACCGCGCAGCCTCGAATTCGGCTACCGCGCGCTCATTGAACTCGGTTACGGTTGGCGGACTTATGAGACAAACCTTCATAGCACACGAAGTGAAGATGGAAATAGAATGCAGCGTCGGCCATCACCGTCCGACGGGTCTTTTGTAATTGCAAATGGCAGTTTTCGCGCGGAGGCTACTTCTTCATGCCTGCCTTGCGCTTCGATTTACGCTTACTAGCTGCGGCATCGACTACGATAACCTCGGTCACGACTCGACCGACGTTCGTTACCGTGTTCTCTTCGTCACTATGAGGCTTAACGACGCTCTTAATTTTGGTCTTAAAGGCGCTCTTGAGTCGTGCTCGCTCGCTGGCAGTAGTTTGCAGGGACTTGGGAATGCTAACCACGACTTTGGGGGGCATGGTTTTCTCCTTTTTGGAAGAACGTGGGTGTTACCTCTTAGAAAAGCTTGGGTTTGAGGCAACCTGGGAAGTGGCGATTGTTTTCGCCACCAGCTTCATTGAGTCGGGCAGCTAATATCACACTAGCTACGCCGATGCAAGACCAATACGCTGGATGAAGTCTTGAAATTTGGGATCATTTCTCAGTGAATCAAAGAACGGACTGATCCTAATATAGACCAGAAAGAGATCAAATTCTGTCCGCGCGCGACTAAGCCATAGAAAACCCTGATCTTTTTCCCCTAAAGCGATGTTGACGACCGCGAACCTCAATGGCGGAATGTGCTGACGCGTCGAGCGCGACTCGAGGTCCTTAAGAATTTTTCGGGCTTCGTCTTTCTTGCCGGACGCTGCGTAGGTATAAGCCATCGTCGCGTTCACCATGGTGTTGCTGCCCTGCGACAACGTGTTGGCCTTTTGATATTCCGCTATCGCTTCGCGATACATTTTCTTTTGCGTATATGCCCACGCCAGATGTTCCCGCGCCGGGAAAAAGTCGGGGAACCGCTCCGCGATTTGTTTCAAGTACGCGATGCTGCGATCGTAGTCGCGCTGATAAAAATAAACGAGCCCAAAATCGACATTGATTATCGGCGAGAGCGGATCCAACTCGCGCGCTTTCTCAAGTTCCTGGAGTGCTTTATCAAAGTTGCCGCGCGCCATCAGCATGTCGGCATAGAAATGATGCGCCGTCGCGTAGTTTGGATTTAGCTCGATCGCTTTCTTGAACTCGGCTTCGGCTGCCGTCCAGTCCGTCTCATAATGCGTCTTGATGAATCCCAGCGTGGCGTGCGCTTCACCCAGTGAGCTGTCGAGCGCCAGAGCCGTTTCGGCCGCCTGTTTCGCCTTTAGTGACGATTCTCGCAGCGGGAAGGTGCCATCAACTACGTACATATCAGCCAGGCCCGCGTACGCCAGAGCATAATTTGGATCGAGCTTGATCGCCTGTTCGTACGAGTTGATCGCCTGGTCTCTGCCTTCCTTCGTGAACTTGTTCCAATACCAGCGCCCTTTCAAGTACAACTGGTACGCGTCTACATTCTGAGTCGGAAGTTTCGCGAAGCGCTGCTCCTCGGCGCCCGTCATCTTCAGGCGTAACTTCTCAGTGATCTTGTGCGAGAGTTCATCCTGAATCACCAGCAGATCTGAGATTTTTCGATTGTACTGATCACCCCAGATGTGATGATTGTCTCGCGCGTCCTCTAAGTCGACAGTGATCGAAAGGTTCCCGTCGTGTTCGACTATTCTGCCAGTTACGATTGCCTGCACGCCGAGTTCCTTGCCGGCCTGCTGGGTATCCGGCTTGATCCCTTTGTAATGAAACGCTGAGCTGCGACCGGTGACTTTCAGATTGGGCAACTGCGACAGACTGTTGATCAACGCTTCAGTCATACCGTCTGAGAGATACTCAATGTCAGAATTTTTACTGGGGTTATCAAACGGAAGCACCGCCACTGAATTGATGCTTGCGGGAACTATTTCTGGTTCATGATGACGAGTCAGCAGATAAATTACACCAAGTGAAATGACTAGCAGCAGCGCGGCGCCCACGGCCAGCGCTAAACGTGAATCGGTTTTCGGCCGCGGCGGCTTGGCTGTTTCAAACGATCCGGTCGAAAGCTCCTGTCTAAGAGCTTCCAGGTCTGAAGCCACATCGGCTACGTTTCGGTAACGTTCCTTTCGATCCTTTTTCAAGGCCTTGCAGACGATTTTCTCCAAGGTTGCCGGGACGCCATGAAGACTCTTCGTCAGCGATTCTGGTTCGGTTTCGAGGATCGCCACGATTGCATGACTCGGAGTTTCTCCTGAAAACGGCATTTTCCCAATCAGCATTTCGTAAATGACAACGCCCAGGCTCCAGATGTCCGTGCGTTCATCTACTGGTTGGCGTTTGGCCTGTTCGGGTGAGAGATAATAGACGGTGCCAATTAGATGTTCCGACTGAGTGTCGAAGACCGGGAACGTTGCTGCCTCACTGTCGCTGGGGAGTTCGTATTTCTCAGTCAGCTTAGCCAATCCGAAATCGAGCACCTTCACGTAGCCGTCTGGGCGCAACATAATATTTTCCGGCTTGATGTCCCGATGGACAACGCCCGCCTTATGTGCGGCGACGAGCGCGGCCGCAACTTGCTGCGCAATTCCCACCGCGTCACTAAGCGGAATTGGCCCCTGCCGCAATCGCTGACGCAGAGTCATCCCTTCGATGTGCTCCATCGCGATGAAGCGGCGACCTTCTTCCGCTTCGCCGATCTCATAAATCACGCACACGTTTGGATGATTCAACGCTGATGCTGATCGCGCCTCTCGCGCAAACCGTTTCAAGCGATCCTCATCGGCATGAAGCGACTTAGGTAACAACTTCAGCGCCACGTTGCGGCCCAATTTCGTATCGTGCGCCAGATAAACTTCTCCCATGCCGCCACGACCGAGGAGGGACAAAATCTTGTAATGCGAGATCGATTGGCCGATCAGAGTCGCCGGTTTTTGACCCAGAATCTCGGTCGCGACTTCGGAAGGCGCGGACTGAGAATGAGCCGTTTTTATTTCATGCGCCGACAAGAGAGATTCGACCTCCTGGCGCAACGAAGAATTCGCACCGCAGGCCTCATCGAGAAACGACGGACGCCTGGTAGGATCAATTTTCAGCGCCAGGTGATAAACCGCCTCGATTTGCGCTCGCACTTCGGGGGTCAAGGGCATGGCTTGCATAGTTGGGTCGGTGGAAGCCGCCTCCCTTCGATTTCAATTGGGCGCAGCTTAACATCACAGAAGCCAAATTTCCAGGTTTTTTGGGAGAAATAGCCGAGCTTACTTCTTCAGCCATCCTAGCAGCCCATAGAGAACCGTTTCACGATTCTCTTCATAGATGGCTTTGGTGAGTGGGATGTTCATCGGGCAAACCTTCACACAATTCTGCGCGTTGCCACAATTCGTAATGCCATCGTCACCCATGATGCCTTGTAAGCGTTCCTCGCGATCCATCGCACCGCTGGGATGCATGTTGAAAAGACGCACCTGCGCGATTGCCTGTGGGCCAATGTAGTGATCTTCGTCGTACTGCGGACAAGCTTCGAGGCAACACCCACA
>Ga0066679_10000730_pt1 | contig 11979 bp, 11 predicted proteins | sample GraSoiAngelo_128_FD_62298 | JGI IMG/M metagenome (GOLD analysis project Ga0066679, IMG submission 62298) | Grasslands soil microbial communities from the Angelo Coastal Reserve, California, USA - 14_0927_12_20cm | ecosystem: Environmental > Terrestrial > Soil > Grasslands | place: USA... | reverse complement strand
AGATGCTTGCGCACGGCGTTCAGCTCGCCGATCGTCGCGCCCGCCTCGAGCAGCAGTCGCGTCACCGCCTGCTTGTCCCCGAGGCTGATCGGCGACGCCGGCGCCGGCGTGAGGGCCGACCCGCCGCCGGACACGAGGACCAGCACGAGGTCGCGCTCGGTGGCCGACGAGGCCAGCGCCAGCAGCCGCCCGGCCGCCTCCTCGCCGCGCGCGTCGGGCACGGGATGGCCGGCCTCGGCGATCTCGATGCGCGAGGTGGGCACACGGTAGCCGTCCTTCACCACCACGAAGCCCTCGCTCACCCGCTCGCCGAGGACGGCCTCCACCGCCCGCGCCATCGACGCGCCGGCCTTGCCGACGCCAAGCACGAGGATCCGCCCGGCGCGTTCGAGGTCGATCGTGACGCCGCCGGCCGTGAGCATCGAGCCGGCCAGCCGCAGGTGCCGCTGCACCAGCGGCGCGACGTCGCCGGCGGCCAGCGCCACGCGCCAGACGGCCGCTGCCGTCTCCCGCGCGCCTGTCGAGGCCGCCTTCGGCGGGCTATCGGGCAATCGAGCGGAGCTTCTGCAGGCGCTCCCCGGCTTCCGTCAGCATGTCGTCTGTCTTCGGGAAGCAGAAGCGGATCTTCGTCCGCCCCAGCTCGGGGTGCGCATAGAACGACGAGCCGGGCACGGTGGCGACACCGACTTCCTTGATGAGCCACATGGCGAAGGCCGTGTCGTCCTCGAGGCCGAGCGCCTTGATGAAGTGGGCGGCGTCGGTGAGGATGTAGTAGGCGCCGCGCGGCTTCCAGGCGACGAAGCCTGCCCGCTCGACGTAGCCGAAGAGCAGGTCTCGGCGGGCCTGGTAGGCCCGGCGCAGCTCCACGTAGTAGGCGTCGGGCAGCGCGAGCGCGGTGACGGCCGCCTCCTGCAGCGGGTGGGGAGCGCCGACGGTGATGAAGTCGTGGGCGCGGCGAATGCCGACGCTGATGTCCGGCGGCGCGATCGACCAGCCGATCCGCCAGCCGGTGACCGAGTACGACTTCGAGATGCCGGAGATCGTGATCGTGCGCTCGGCCATGCCGGGCAGCGTGGCGATCGGCGTGTGGCCGAGCCCGTCGTAGACGATGTGCTCGTAGATCTCGTCGGTGATCGCCAGCAGGTCGTGGCGGCGGCAGAGATCGGCGATCGCGTCGAGATCGGCGCGCGAGAACACCTTGCCCGAGGGATTGTTGGGGCTGTTGAAGATGATCGCCTTCGTGCGCGGCGTCACCGCCCGCGCCAGTCGCTCGGGGTCGAACGAGAAGTCCGGCGGCTCGAGCGGCACCCAGATCGGGACGGCGCCCGAGATGATGCAGCCGGGACCATAATTTTCGTAGAACGGCTCGAAGACGATGACCTCGTCCCCGGGATTCAGCACCGCCAGCAGCGTGGCCAGCATCGTCTCCGTCGAGCCGCAGCAGACGGTGACGTGCTGCTCGGGATCGATCGCCAGGCCGTAGAACCTGAAATACTTGTCGGCGATGGCGCGCCGCAGGCCCGGCGTGCCCCACGTGATGGCGTACTGGTGGAAGTCGCCCTCGAGCGCGCGGTGCGCGGCGTCGATGACCGCCCGCGGCGGCGGAAAGTTCGGCATCCCCTGGGCGAGGTTGACGCCGCCGTGCTGGGCGACGACGCGCGTCATCTCGCGGATGACCGACTCCGTGAACCCCTGGACGCGCCGCGAGATCGGCATGCGGCTCGCCGGCTACCCTCCCGCGATGGCGGGCACGATCGCGACCTCGTCGCCGTCCTTCAGCTTGGTCGCCTTGTTGTCGAGGAAGCGGATGTCTTCCTGGTTCACGTAGATGTTGATGAACCGCCGCAGCTCGCCCGCGTCGTCGACCAGGCGCTCGCGCAGCCCCGGGAACTGCCGCTCGAGGTCGCCGATCACGTCCTCGACCGTGTCGCCCTTGGCCTGCACGTCGGCGTTGCCCTTGGCGACGGTCCGGAGCGGCGTCGGAATGCGTACGGTCACCGGCATGAGCGCTCTCTCCTGTAGAACATCTGGGATTTCCATCACTTAACACTCCGGACCGCGGCAAGTCAATGCAGTATCATCGCGACTCGTGGCGCGCGCTCCCCTGCTGATCCTCGTCGGCTACGGTGCCGCGTTCGCCGCGGCCGCCCTCGGCGTCTCGACTCCCGCGTTCGACGACCATCCGGGTCAGCTCTATCGGCTCTGGCACGTGGTCACGCTGGGGCCGGCGCCGTGGGCGTGGAACTTCGGGTGGTGGACGGGCTACCCGGAGCTCCAGTTCTATCCGCCTGCGTTCGCCTACGCGGGCGCGGCGCTGCACCGCCTCTCGCTCGGCGCGATCTCGGTGCCCGCCGCCTACCTGGCGCTGCTGTGGCTGAGCTATCTCGCGCCCGGCCTCACGGTCTTCGTCGCGCTGGCGCGCCTGCTCGGCAACGCGTGGCTCGCGCTGCCCGGCGCGTTCGTCGCGCTGACCCTGTCGCTCTGGCCGGGGCTGGCCAGCGGCGTCGAGGGCGGCGTTCACGTCGGCATGGCGCCGGCGCGGCTGGGCTGGGCGCTGCTGCCGCTGGTCGTGACGGCGCTGGGCGGCTGGAGCGAGGGCGCCCGGTCGTTTCCCGCGCGGACGGTCGTGCCGCTGGCAGCGGCGGTCGTGCTCGTCCATCCCGCGCACCTGCCCGGCACCGTGGTCCTCGTGCTGCTCGCCGCTGTCGCCGTCGCGCCACGCCGGCGGAGGGTTGTGACGGTGCTGGCGTGGCTCGGCGTCGCCGCGCTCCTCACCGCGTTCTGGGCGCTGCCGCTGCTGGCGCGCGCCGGCGAGACCCGGGCGCTGGCGTGGGGCTCGCTCACGATCCAGCCGGCCCACCTGCCGCTCGTGCTCGCGCTCGCCGCGGCGGCGGTCTTCGCGCTGGGGGCCGTGCGCTCGCCTGCCGAGGGCGTCGTCGCGCGTCTGCCGTGGGCCGTCGGGCTCGTCGTCGCGCTCGACGCCCTCGTGCTGGAGCCGGTCGGCCTGCGCTGGCTTCCCGCCGACCGCGTCCTCGACGTCGGCTGGCTCGCGCTGGTGCTGGCGGGCGGGCTCGGCCTCGGCCGCGCGATCGAGCGGCTGGCCGAGCGCCGCCCGGTGCCGAGCGCCGTCGCGGCGCTCGGCACCGTCGGCCTCGCGATCGTCCTTTCGGTGATGAGCGACAGGACGCTGGCGCGGGCCGGCGTCGAGACGCTGACGCTGTGGCCACGGGCCGGCGCCTGGCCCTCGCTGGCGGCGACCGAGCGCGGCCTGCGCGTGCCGGCGCTGTGGGACGCGCTGCGCGCCGCATCCCCCGGCCGCGTGCTGTTCGTCCGATCGTCGGTTCCCCTCGTGTACGGCACGGAGTGGTGGCGGCCGCACACTCACGTCACTGCGCTCACGCCCATCGCCGGGACGCGGCCGATCGTCAACGGCACCTTCACGCATCCCTCGCCGGTGGCGGCGCTGGTCTATCGCGGCTCGGCGGGGCGCGGCGCGATCACCACCCTGGTCGAGCGCCTCGACGGCGAGTCGCTGTTCGGCCGGCGCCTCGACGCCCTCGACGCCGCCACGCTGAACGACCACGCGCGCAGACTGGGTATCAGCGTCGTAGTGGCGCTCGAGGACGATCTGCCGCGCCTGGGCGCGCTGGCCGACAACCCGCTCTTTCCCGCGCGTCGCGTCGAGCCGCCGTTCGTGATGTGGCTGGGGCCCGCGGCGCCGCTGCCCGCGCCGAGCGGGCCCGGGCGCTGGCGCGTCACGCTGCCGCCGTCCCTCGGCGAGTGGAGCTCGGCCGGCGTCGCCTACTACCCGCTCTGGCGCGCGGCGGCGAACGGACGCCCCGTCGCGACCCGCGACGGCGCCGACGGCCAGCTCGAGGTGCGGGCGCCGGGCGGCGCCATCGAGCTGACTTACGGTCCCGGCCCGCCGGAGCTGGCCGGCCTCGCGCTCAGCGTCGTCGGAATCCTCGTGTGGCTCGTCTACCCCTTGATGGCCGCCGCGCCGGCGTCGGCGCACTCCTGATCCTGCTCGCCGGTGCCACCGCCGCAGCCGATGCCACCGACGACGCGGCCGCCGCGGACCAGCGGCGCGCCGCCCGGCGTCGGCAGCGCCTGGCCCTCGAGAATCACCGGCACCGTCCGCCAGAACGCCGAGCCCTTGTTGGCGAGCTCGCCCAGCTCGGTCGTCGACTTCCTGAACGCAGCGGCCGCTACCGCCTTCGCGCGCGAGGTTTCCGGCGTGAAGAAGCCGGTGCCGTCACCGCGCGCGCTCAGCACCAGGCGGCCAGCCTCGTCCACCACCGTGATCGTCATCGGCGAGCCGAGCGCCCGCGCCTTGGCCTGGGCCGCGCGCACCGCCTGCTCCGCCAGCTCCAGCGTCAGCTCGATCATGAGCCCTCTCCTCCTGCCGTGTCCGTGGTGAGATGCCGCGTCATTCCGGCCCGATGGTGTGCGTGAACATCACGCTGCCCTGCTCGTCGATCAAGCGCACCGCGAGCTGGGCCGGTTCGATCGTGACCTCGCCGAAGTTGTAGACGCCGCCCTGGGCGAAGAGCGTCCGCGAGCCCAGCCGCATGTCGAGCGGTCGAGGCCGCCCCAGGGTGGCGGACAGCGGGCCCGCGATGAACTCGTGGAAGGACCAGTCGCTGGTCGGGTGGTGGCGGATGAGCTCGGCGTGGTGGACGTCGGCGGCGAGGAAGACCAGGTTCTTGACGCCGCGCGTGCGGAACGCCTTCAAGATCGCGTCGCGCTCGGTCACGAAGCCGGTGCCGCTCTCGGCCGGCATGCCGAACACGTTGGCGTCGGTCCACGAGTCGCGCCGCGCGGGGCGTCCGGTCGGCACGGCCAGCGGCACGCTGGTGACGACGACCTTCCACAGCGCCGTCGACGCGGTCACGCCGTCCACCAGCCAGCGGCGCTGCGCCGCGCCCAGCATCGTCTTGCCGGGTCCGTCGAGCTCGGCGTCGTCGCTCCGGTACTGGCGCGTGTCGAGGATGAAGATCTCGAGCAGCCGGCCCCACCGCACGCTGCGATAGAGACGCGTGGGATCGTCGCTGGCCGTCGCCACCGGCCAGTAGTCGAGAAACGCCTGGCGTCCCACCGGCATCAGCGGATCGGTCGAGCCGGCGAAGTCGTTGCGCACCTCGTGATCGTCCCAGATCGCGTAGACCGGCGTGCGGCGCAGGAACTCCTGCACCGCCGGATCCTCGCGGTTGTAGCGGTGCCGGGCGCGGAGCTGGGCCGGGGTCGTCGCCACGAAGTCGGCGCCCGGCACCACGCCGGGACGATTGCACGGCACGTCGGCGTAGATCGTGTCGCCGACGAAGAGGAAGAAGTCCACCGGCCGCCGCGCCATCGCGCGGAAGATCCGATAGCCACCGTCGAGCAGCCGGCAGAAGCCGCCGCCGCCGAGGTCGCCGCTCCAGAGAAACGACAGGCGGGCCGCCGTGCCGGGGGGCGGCGCCGTGACGAACTCGCCGTCCACCCGCTCGCTGTCCTGACCGATCGTGTATCGGTGGCGGGTCGCCGGCGCGAGGCCGTCCAGCGGCATGCGCACGACGAGGTCGTCGGCGGCGGTGGCCTCACGGGTGAGCCGGCGCGGCGCCGCACCGGCAGCCACGACCTCCACGGTCACCTCGCCAGCGCGCGCCGCGCGCATCCACAGGATGGCGGCATCGGGCCGGACCTCGGTGACGGTGACGAGCAGCGCCGGCGGCGCCGGACCGGCACCGGCCAGCAGGAGCAGCAGCGACAGCGCGAGCGCGAGACGGCAGCGGCTCAGCGAAGGACCCGTCCGAGGTGCGCCAGCATCTCCGCCTCGAACTCTTCCAGCGTCTGATCGAACGCCAGGCGGAAGCCCTCGCGCCGCCCGCGCCCGCCGGCGAAGCCACGGTAGTACTCGAGGAGGCGCTCGAAGCCGTGACGGCGAATCAGATAATCGGTCATCAGGAACGCGAGCTGGTAGGTTGCCAGCGAGCCTTCGCGCTGATGGCGGACGGTGAAGCCGCGCGGCGTGCCCAGCGTGTCCAGGTCGAGGCGCGCGTCGCGCAGGGCCGCCTGCTCGCGCACGTGCTCGAGCGCGGCGGCTCGCCGCTCGCCGAGCGCGTCGAGCCCGAGACGCTCGAGCACGCTGAACGCCGCCCACTCCGCCATGCCCTCGGCCAGCCACTGCTCTGCCCGGCCCTCGCCCTGGGCCAGCTCGATCTGCGCCACGTGCGTCAGCTCGTGGGCGACCAGGCGTAGCCAGTCGCGTGTGGCCGGCCGGCCGCCGTCGTCCTGGAGCAGCAGCTGGCGCCGCTTGCCGACGCCGATCGCGAACTCGCTCAGCTCGGCCGCCCGCACCGCCGGCAGGCGCCCGTCGCTCACCAGCCCCTGCTCGAAGACCGCCCGCGACGAGTAGATGTAGACGGTGACGTGATCCGGCACCGGCAGCCCGAGCTGCCGCGAGAGGATGGCGGCGACTCCGCGCACGGTCGCCTCGTGGCTGACGAAGTCCTCCGGGTACCGCAACGTCGCCGCCGGCGCCGGGTCCTCGAAGGCGACCGGCAGGACGACGCGGCCGCCGCTGTGGCAGGCGCTCAGCAGGAGGGCGGCGGCGACGGCAAGGCCAGGCGCAGATCGGCGATTGCGGCGATCCATGCGGCAATGAACGCTCCCGGGATTCTACACGACCTCCCCCCGTTTCCCTCCGTTTCCGGCCCGACCATGTGAAGCAGTCGTGCACAGGGGCGCAGGGCACCTGCATGGCCATCGCCGCCGCTGCCGACAATCTCGCGGCCGCGCGCCCTTTTGGCCCTGGCGGCGTTGGCACGACTATCGCTTTCCGCAGGCGCACATTTATGGACCACGATTCGACATTGTTCTGCGCTTGCCCTGTGTCTCTCCGACGGCGTCCACCGGTCGTGCCGTTCGAACGCTGCGCATCGTCGACCATCTCGTCTTTCCAGGGAGCAGCCATGACGCCAGACCGTCAACACGCGCTTGATCTCATGACGCCGAGGCGATCCGCCTCGGGACCTCTCCAGGAGCGGCTCGACGGGGTGATTCACGAGCTGCTGGCCTCGTTCCCCAACCCCGCCCACCTCTCCGCCGCCGAGCGGCGTGGCATCATCGCGCGCTACACCGCGGTGCTCGAGGGCAACTTCATCTACTGGATGACCGCCGCCTATCTCGCGGTGGCCTCCGACGAAGCCCACGCCATCATCGAGGACAATCTCCGCGAGGAAGTTCGCGATAACCATCCGGGGATGCTGCGCAAGTTCGCCATGGCGGCCGACGCCATGCCGACGGACTCCGATGCGCTGGCCGTCCACCGCGACTTGCAGGGCGTCCGCCAGTTCGTCGCCCGGCTCTCGGGCGCGCGGCTGGTCGTGATGATGGCCTTCTTCGAAGGCTGGATCACGAAGTTCATGCCGTACCTCGCGGAGCTGGCGGCGCGGCAGGGCTCGACCGAGCAGGAATACACCGACGTGCACGGCGTCGTCGACGTCGTCCACACCCAGGGACTCTTCCGGGCCCTCGACGCGGAGCTCGCGCTCCTCCCCGAGCCGGCCCCGCCGATGGCACCGCTCCTCGAAGGCGCCGAGGCCCTGGGGACGCTGATCTCCACCATCGTGCACTTCCGCGCCGGGGGCACCGGCCGGACGACGCCGGAGGGGCGATAAATGTCCGTGAAGGTCGAGATCGTGACCCAGTTCGAGGAAGTCGCCAAGCAGCAGGAGAAGACCCTGGCCCCGCTGTCCGACGAGCTCGTGTTGCTGGACTCGGGCCTCGACTCCCTCTGCCTCGCCATCGTCGTGGCGCGCCTCGAGGACAAGCTGGGGATCGATCCGTTCACCGCCGACGACGCCGAGTTTCCCGTGACCCTGGGCGACTTCATCAGGGTCTACGAAGATGCCCGCCGCTGATGAAGGCGCGCTGTGGACCTCCCTGAGCGCCGCCGGGCGGCTGCCCGACCGCGCGCTGTGGGGTGCCGAGGCATCGGTCACGCTCGGCGATCTCGTTCACGGTTCGAGCCTCGCCGGTCGACTTGACGAGCTGCGCGGGCGGTCCGTCCTCATCGCCACCACCGACCAGCTGACGGCGGCGCTGGCCCTCATCGAGCTCGACGGCGTCGCCCGCCGGCTCGTGCTCTGTCCACCCGATCTGCCCGTCGACGACCTCCCGTTCGTCGTCGCCACGGCGGAGATCGACGCGCTCGTCTCGGATCGACCGGCGCCGGCCGCGCTGCCCGGGGTGCCGCTCGCCGTCCCCTGCCGTGCCAGCCTCGCGCCCGCGACGTGCGAGCGCACCGGACGACATCCCACGGAGTGGATTCTCCTGACCTCGGGCACGAGCGGTCGGCCGAAGATGGTCGTGCATCAGCTGGTCAGCCTGGCGGGAGCGATCCGGAACGCCGGTCCTCTGTCCCGCGCCGGTGTGTGGAGCACGTTCTACGACATCCGTCGCTATGGTGGGCTCCAGATCTTCCTCCGCGCCCTCCTCGGCGGGGGATCGATGGTCCTCTCGAGCGCCCGGGAGTCGACGAGTGACTTCCTGACCCGGGCCGGCGCGCACGGCGTGACGCACATCTCCGGGACCCCTTCGCACTGGCGCCGGGCGCTCATGAGCCCGTCGGCCCGTCGGATCGCGCCACAGTACGTTCGCCTGTCCGGCGAGATCGCGGACCAGTCCATCCTCGACCATCTCCGCGCCTGCTATCCCGGGGCCGGCATCGCGCACGCATTCGCCTCGACCGAGGCCGGGGTGGCGTTCGACGTCGGCGATGGCCTGGCCGGCTTTCCGGCAAGCCTGATCGACCGGCGCGGTGGCGACGTCGAGATGAAGATCGAGGAGGGGTCGCTGCGCATCCGTTCGACGCGCACGGCGGCCCGCTACCTCGGCGATCACCAGCCGGCCCTCGCCGACCGCGACGGGTTCGTCGACACCGGCGACGTCGTCGAGCGGCGGGGCGACCGGTATCACTTCGTCGGCCGCCGGGGCGGCATCATCAACGTCGGCGGCCTCAAGGTCCACCCCGAAGAGGTCGAGGCGGTGATCAACGGCCATCCTCACGTGCGCATGTCGCGCGTGCGGACCCGCAAGAACCCGATCACCGGCGCCCTGGTGGTCGCCGACGTGGTGCTCAACGGCGGCGGCGAGCCGGCCGACGGACGGGTCGCCGAGATCGAGCGCGAAATTCTGCGGCGCTGTCGCGAGGCCCTGCCCCGGCACAAGGTGCCCACCGTCCTCAACGTCGTGTCCGTCCTGCCGGTGGCCGAGTCCGGCAAGCTCGTGCGCCGCGATGCGTAACGTCGTCGTCACGGGTGGCAGCCGCGGCCTCGGCCTCGGCATCGTTCGCCGGCTGCTGGCGGCGGGCTATCGGACCATCGCCATCGCCCGCAAGGAGAGCAACCCGCTCAGCCTGGTGATGGAGGCGGCGAACCGCGAGCGCCCCGGATCCGCGCGCTTCGTGGCCTTCGACCTGGCCGAGATCGGCGAGATCGCCCGCCTGGTCAAGGCGCTGCGCCACGATGTCGGCGAGATCTACGGGCTCGTCAACAATGCGGCGGTCGGATTCGACGGCGTCCTGGCTCTCATGCCCACCTCGCAGATCGAGCAGCTCGTGCGGGTCAACACGCTGTCGCCGATCGTCCTCACCAAGTACGTGGTGCGCACGATGATGGCCGACGGGGGCGGGCGCATCGTCAACGTCGCCTCGATCATCGGCTTCACCGGCTACAGCGGCCTGTCCGTCTACGGCGCCACCAAGGCGTCGATGCTCGGCTTCACGCGGTCCCTGGCGCGCGAGGTCGGCCGCATGGGCGTGAACGTGAACGCGGTCGCCCCCGGCTTCGTCGACACCGAGATGACCCAGGGCCTCGCCGACGAGCAGCGACAGCAGATCGCGCGCCGCAGCGCGCTCCGCCGGCTCCCTGACGTCGAGGACGTGGCCAACGCCGTCGAGTTCCTGCTCGGCGACAACGCCCGCAGCATCACGGGCACGGTCTTGACGGTCGACGCCGGCAACACCGCATGACCACCACCGTCAGGGGGCCGGAGCGCGATCAGAGCGTCCAGCGCCGGGCCTGGCTGCGCGCCCTCGAGCTGACGGCGACGATCGCCAAGAATCCCGAGCGCGTCCTGCCGGCGGTGATCGACGAGCTCGCGGAGGAATCGGGTGACGCGCCGGCCCTGCTGGCGGACCGCGAGTCGCTGACCTTTCGCGCGCTCGCCGAGCGCTCGAACCGGTACGCGCGGTGGGCGCTCGACCACGCGCTCGGCAAGGGCGACGTGGTCTGTCTGCTGATGCCGAACCGGCCCGAGTACCTGGCCATCTGGCTCGGTCTCACGCGGGTCGGCGCCGTGGTGTCGCTGCTCAATACGAACCTGCCCGGCCCTGCGCTCGTCCACTGCATCGACATCGTCGCGCCCCGGCACGTGATCGTCGCGGCGGAGCTCCTGGAGCCGTTGACGGCGGCGCTCCCGAGTCTCGCCGCGGCGCCGACGATCTGGGTTCACGGCGGCGGGCGCCACGCGTTCCCGTGCATCGATCGCGCGGTCGAGCGTTACCCGGGCGCCCCCCTCGGCCCGAGCGAGCGGCGGCCGGTCACCATCGAGGATCGAGCCCTCCACATCTACACCTCCGGCACCACCGGGCTGCCCAAGGCGGCCAACGTCAGCCATTTCCGCCTCGTGCAGTGGAGCCTGTGGTTCGCCGGCATGATGGACACCGCTCCGGGCGACCGGATGTACAACTGCCTGCCGATGTACCACAGCGTCGGCGGCGTGCTGGCGACCGGCGCCGTGCTGGTCGGTGGCGGCTCGGTCGTCATCCGCGAGAAGTTCTCCGCCCGCGAGTTCTGGCGCGACGTGGTCCGCTGGGACTGCACGCTCTTCCAGTACATCGGCGAGCTGTGCCGCTACCTGCTGCACGCCGGACCGTCGGCCGACGAGCAAGCGCATCGGATCCGGTTGGCCTGTGGCAACGGGCTGAGGGCCGACGTCTGGCCCGGCTTCCAGCAGCGCTTCCGCATGCCCCGGATCCTCGAGTTCTATGCGGCGACCGAGGGCAACGTGTCGCTGTTCAACGTCGAGGGCAAGCCCGGCGCCATCGGCCGCATTCCCCCGTTCCTGGCCCATCGATTCCCGGCGGCGCTGGTGAGATCCACCCCCGACGGTGCCGAGCCCGTTCGGGACGGCGCCAGCTTCTGTGTCCGCTGTGCGCCCGGCGAGGTCGGCGAGGCGATCGGCCGGATTCCCGGACATCCGGCGGCCGCCGGCGCTCGATTCGAGGGGTACACCAGCGCCGAGGCCTCCGAGCGCAAGATCCTTCGCAACGTCTTCGAGCCGGGCGATGCCTGGTTTCGCACCGGCGACTTGATGCGCCAGGACGAGGCCGGCTACTACTACTTCGTCCATCGCATCGGCGAGACGTTCCGCTGGAAGGGCGAGAACGTCGCGACGTCCGAGGTCGCCGAGGCGCTCGGCGCGTTTCCCGGTGTCAGCGAGGCGGCCGCCTACGGCGTGGCCATCCCCGGCACCGACGGTCGGGCCGGCATGGCCGCCCTCGTCGCCGACGGGCCCCTGGACCTGTCGGCGCTGCGAAGCCACCTGCGCCGCCGCCTGCCGGCCTACGCGCGGCCGTTGTTCCTGCGCCTGCGGCCCGCGCTGGAGCTGACGGCGACCTTCAAGCACACGAAGCTCCATCTGGAGCGCGAGGGCTTCGATCCCCGCGCCACCGACGACGTCATCTACTTCGACGACCCCGAGCGTCAGGCGTTCGTCCGACTCGACGGGCCGCTTTACGACCGCATCACGACCGGAGCCGCCCGCCTGTGATCGTCGCGGGCCCGGTCCGGATTGAGGAGAGCTCATGAGAAGCGAGACGCTCGCCATTCACGCCGGCTACGAGGTCGACCCCACGACGAAGGCGGTGGCCGTTCCGATCTATCAGACGGTCGCCTACGCGTTCGACAGCGCCGACCACGGCGCCGCCCTGTT
>Ga0066679_10000728_pt1 | contig 11983 bp, 13 predicted proteins | sample GraSoiAngelo_128_FD_62298 | JGI IMG/M metagenome (GOLD analysis project Ga0066679, IMG submission 62298) | Grasslands soil microbial communities from the Angelo Coastal Reserve, California, USA - 14_0927_12_20cm | ecosystem: Environmental > Terrestrial > Soil > Grasslands | place: USA... | reverse complement strand
GTGCGGGTCACCATTGGCGGCTACACCTACCGCAGCACAGTCGCGGTAATGGGCGACGCCTACATGGTGGGCGTGAACGCCGAGAATCGGGCCGCTGCCGGCGTCAAGGGCGGCGACGAGGTGGATGTCGAGATCGAGCTCGATACCGCTCCTCGCACCGTCGAGGTGCCGGACGACCTCGCAGCGGCTCTCGACGCGGAACCAACTGCTCGCAAGACCTTCGACACCCTATCGAACAGCAACAAGTCATGGCACGTGCTGCAGGTGCTTGGAGCCAAGACCGATGAGACGCGCCAGCGCCGAATTGCGAAGTCGATGGCTGCCTTGAAGGACGGGCGCATCCGCTGAGCTAAGCGGCTCACGGCCGAGGCCCCGGCCGGCGAGCCTGCGGTCTGGTGCAGCACCCCTTCGGACCGCGGTACCAGGTGGTGTCGCAGGCCCAAGGGGTGGTCCCCCTGCGGTATCCGGAGGACCTACTGCTTGTACTCCGGTGGGTGCTCGCCGCGATCCTTGGCGATCGTCCGTTCCATTATGTCGATCGTCTCGGCTACGGACCGCCCGTTCTCATCGGCGGCGGCTTTCACGTCTTCGAACATGATGTTTGATCGGCCCATCTGCAGGTGGGCATCCATACAACCGCATGTAAGACACATGCCGAACAGACGAGCAAGAACCGGGCCGATTGAACGCGGCATGGCACACGCTGTGCGCCTCCCGGGGGCGTCGGCTTGGCCGATGGAGGAGGTACTTCCGATGATGAGCGACCCTGAGCATCGCGTGCATGAGGACGAGCATCCGCACGTCCACTCGGCTGCCTGCGGTCACGAGACCCGCAAGCACGGCGACCACGACGACTACGAGCACGATGGCCACTGGCACGCCAAGGACGGCGAACACTACGATGAGCACGGAGACGTTGCCGGATAGCCATTGACCCATGGGCGAAACCGATACTGACAAGCCCGCGGAGGAGCAGACCCCAGAGCCCGAGCTTCGGCATCCTGGGATCGAACCTTCGCAACAGCGAGCGCTGTCCGAGCGGGCGGAGCCTGAATCGAGTGACGACGAGGAGAGCGAGGACAACGACGGAGGCCCTCCCTCCTCTCGTCGGCACTGACCCTTCGCGGCGATAGCGCTGAGGCGCTGAGCGCGGAATCGGGGGAGTGCTAGCGCGGAAGGCCGGCGAGCTCGTCCTTCTGCTCGCGGCCCATCAACGCCGCGACTGCCTCCATGGGAGGCCGACGATCGTGGACGACCGCAGACACCTGCTCGGCGATCGGCAGCTCCACCCCGTACTCGTCAGCGAGCGCGAGCGCGCCGCGTACCGTGAAGACGCCCTCCGCGATCCCTAGCAGACGCGGTGCGACATCCTGCCAGGCCATGCCCGAGCCCAGCAGCTCACCGGCCCGCCGATTTCGAGAGAGCGGGCTCATGCAGGTTGCGATCAGGTCGCCGACCCCTGCCAGGCCTGAAAAGGTGAGCGGATTGGCTCCGGCCGCTACACCCAGCCGCGTCATCTCGGCGAGGCCGCGGGTCACGATGCCGGCCTTGGCACTGTCCCCGAACCCGAGCCCGTCCACCATGCCTGCGGCCAGCGCGACGACGTTCTTGAGCGCCCCGCACAGCTCCACGCCGATCACGTCGGCGTTGGTGTAGGTCCGAAACCGCTCTGAACCGATGAGCGCGGCGAGGTCGGTCGCCAGATCCGCGTCCGACGAGGCCACGACCGAGCTCGCGGGCTTGCCCGCCGCGATCTCGCGAGCGAGGTTCGGTCCTGACAGGACTGCCAGGCGTCGGCCGGGAAGCTCATCGTCGATCACCTCGGTCATGCGCCGGTGGCTGCCCTCCTCGATTCCCTTGACCGCCGACAGGATCGCCGCCTCCGGGTACAGCGCGGGAGCCAGGCGCCGCAGGACCGATCGCACGTGCGCCGACGGAACGGCCACGATGAAGAGCCGAAATGGCTCTTCGAAGAATCCTTCGTCGGTTGCGACGCGAACGTTCGGCGGCAGGACATGGCCGGGTAGGTACCGCACGTTCTCGCGCCGCGAGGCGAGCTCCTCGTTCGCTTCCACCGAGTGCGCCCAGAGCGTGACTGGGCGTTCGCCCTCCGCGAGACGAATGGCGAGGGTCGTGCCCCACGCGCCCGCGCCGAGGACCCCGACCTGGTCGGTCATCGGGCGAGCATACCGCCGGACTCAGCCATGTCGACGATCGCGCGGCGAGGGATTCGGACGGCGCCGACCCGCCGTTCCCGTCGCACCTGACGGCGTCCGGCCCGCACGTCGAGGACGTGCCGACCGTCGCGCAGCCGCTTCGTTGATGCGCTCGCGGAAGATAAGCCGGATCGGCGTTCCGAGAAATCCGTATTCGGCGCGGATCCGGTTCTCGAGGTAGCGGCGGTAGCTGAAATGGACCAGCTCCGGGTCATTCACGAAGACCACGAACGTTGGCGGAGCCACGGCGACCTGCGTCGCGTACAGGATCTTCGGCAACCGGTTCCGCACGTGACTCGGGGGATGCTCGCGGACCGCATCGCCTACCACGCGGTTGACCTCCGCGGTCGGGATGCGCCGGTAGCGCTCCTCAGCAACCCGTCGCGCTTCGGTCAGGACGCGGTCCAAACGTGCTCCGGTCTTCGCGGACGCGAACACGATGTCGGCCCACGACAGGTACGGTGCCTCTCGGCGCAGCGCGTGGAGCCGATCATCGGCCGTCTTCTCGTCCTTCTCGACCGCGTCCCACTTGTTGAGCACCAGCACGAGGCCCTTACCAGCGTCCAGCACGTGGCCCACGACGTGGGCGTCCTGGGCGGTGTAGCCCTCGACGGCATCGGTCATCACGACGGCCACATCGGCTCGGTCGATCGCCTTCATGGCGCGCAGCACGGAGTAGCGTTCGATCCCCCGTTCGATCGCGCCACGCCGGCGGATGCCGGCGGTGTCGACCAGGATCATCGGCTCACCATCCACCACCACCGCGCTGTCGACCGGGTCGCGGGTGGTGCCCGGAATGTCGGACACGATCATCCGCTCCTCGCCCAGTACGCGGTTTACGAGCGTTGACTTGCCGGTGTTGGGCCGGCCCACGATCGCCACCCGCGGCGGCCCCATCTCCGTCTCGGCGAGCTCGTCGAGCTCCTCCTCGGTGAGCTCTTCCCGGACCGATATGGAGGCGCCGTCCTTCTGCGCTGATTCCTGGGGGAGGGCGTCGACCAGCAGATCGGCCAGGTCGCCGGTGTTCCGTCCGTGTTGGGCGCTGACGGTGATGGTCGGGTCGAACCCGAGCGCATAGAACTCGGCGCCCTCATGCTCGCGACGCGGGTTGTCGGCCTTGTTGACGACCAGGATCACCGGCTTCTCCGAACGACGCAGCCGGTTCGCAACCTCGTGGTCCAGGGGCGCCAGGCCAGCCTGCGCGTCGACCACGAACAAGATCACATCAGCCTCGGCCATGGCCACCCGCGCCTGGTCCTGCACGCGGGCTTCGATATGCGTTCCCGGCTCGAGCTCGAGGCCACCGGTGTCAACAAGAGTGAACTCGCGCCCGTTCCAGTCCCCGGTTGCGTAGACCCGATCGCGAGTCGTGCCCGGGACGTCCTCCACGATCGCGATCCGCTCACCGGCAAAGCGGTTGAAGAGGGTCGACTTACCGACGTTGGGACGGCCAACGATGGCGACGATCGGGAGGGGGGGCATGGGCGCGAGTGTACCCATCCTCGCCGCGTGCTACGGTCAGGCGGATGCGGATCGGCCTGGTCAGCACCCGGCTCGCCGGCGTTGATGGAGTCTCCTTCGAGGTCGCCAAGTGGGAGCTGGTGTTGAACCGGCTCGGCCACGAGACCCGGCTGTGTGCTGGTGAGCTGGCTCCAGAACGGCTGGACCAGCGCCTGATCCCCGAGATGCACTTCACCCATCCCCCAGCGCAGGCCGTGTCAACTGCGGCATTCGACCCGCGCGCAAATCCGGATGAGGTGCGCGCGGAGGTCGAGCGGCTGACGGCTGAGCTCATGCCAAAGATCGGCGCCTGGCTCGACGACGAGGCGATCGAGCTGCTCATCGTGGAGAACGCATGGGCCATTCCCATGCAGCTGCCGCTGGGCGTTGCGCTCGCGCGCCTCGTGGGCGTGAGGGGACTCTCCACCATCGGTCACCACCACGACTACTTCTGGGAGCGGGAGCGTTTCGCCACCTGCATCGTCCCCGAGCTGCTGGACGAGGCGTTTCCACCTGACCTCCCGACGGTGCGCCACGTGAGCATCAACGGCGTCGCGGCGGCGGATCTCGAGCGGCGCAGGGGCCTGCACTCCGCGGCCATCATCCCGAACGCCTATGACTTCGACGTACCGCCGACTGAGCGCGACGACTATTCGCGCTCCATGCGCGCCGAGCTGGGGATGGGGTCACACAACAAGCTCTTCGTGCAGCCCACGCGGGTCGTACCGCGCAAGGGCATCGAGCTCGCGATCCAGCTCGTCAGCCGCCTCGGCGATCCGCACGCGCACCTGATGATCACCAGCCCGGCGGGCGACGAGGGCATGGAGTACATGGCCCAGCTGCACATGGTCGCCGACCGCCTCGGGGTGGACCTGCGCTACGCGGCCGATCGGTTCGCGCACCGCCGCTACCACCACGGGCCTAAGCGCATCTACGCGCTGTCGGACGCATACCTCGAGGCCGACATGATCACCTTCCCGAGCCTGTACGAGGGGTTTGGCAACGCCCTGGTGGAGAGTGTCTATTTCGGGAAGCCGCTCCTGGTCAACCGGTACTCGGTGTACGAGACCGATATCCGCCCGCTTGGCTTCCGCTTCGTCGAGATCGACGGCGCGATCACCGACGAGGTCGTCCACGCGGTCCTGGCGCTGCTGGCGGATCCGGTGCGCCGCGCGGCGGATGCCGAGCACAACTTTGCGCTGGGGCGCGAGCACCTGAGCTACGAGATGCTCGAGTCGCGACTCCGCAGCCTGCTGGGATAGGCGCGCGCCTTGCCGATGTGCACCCAGGATCTCCTACCGCCCAACGACCCTCGAAAAGGCATTGAAACGACCCGGGAGAGGCCCCTTTATCGGTCAAGCTGAGACAGGAGCGTCACATCCGCGCAGTGGCGAGACCTGGAAGACCGTTCGATGGTCCATAGGAGACCGTAGCGTCACATCGGGCGGGCGCGCCGACACCCACGCGGCGGATCAAGCGGTCAGCGCGTAGATACGGTCGCGGACGGCCTCGAGGTCGACCTCGGGCGTTGACGTGCCGCCGGTGATGCCGATGCTCTCCTTGCCGGCCAGCCAGCTGGCCCCTTCGCCGGCGAGCTCATCGGCGTCCTCGATGTGGATCACCTGGTCGCAAACCTCCCGGCACTTGACCGCGAGCTCCTTGGTGTTGCTGCTGTTCTTGCCGCCGACCACGATCATGCCGTCCACCTCTCGGGCGAGCACGACCGAATCGTCCTGTCGCGTGAGGGTCACCGGGCAGACGGTGTTGACCACGCGCATGTCGTGGCATCGGCGCAGGCAGAAGGCCGCGAACTCCTCCAGCTTAGAGGGCAGGATCGTCGACTGGGAGAGCACGCCGATCTTCTTGGTATGCGGCACGCGCTCCCAGGTCGAGCGGTCGAGATCGTCGACGACCACGTGCTTCTCGCCTGCGTAGGAGCGAACGCCCTTGATCTCGGGGTGGTCTTCGTGACCGATGATGCACACGGTGTAGCCGTCGGCCGCGAGCTGGGCGGCGGCCTTCTGGCTCTGGATGACCCACGTGCAGGTCGCGTCGATGACCTCCAGATCACCCTTGCCACGGACCTTTTCGAATTCATCGCGCGGGACGCCGTGGGCGCGGATCACCAGGGTCCCGCCCTCGACCTGGTCGGCCAGATCAGCGGTGCGGATGCCTCGATCCGACAGGTCGGCCTTGATGCCGGGGTTGTGGACGAGCTGCCCGAGAGTGGTGACTTCCTTCCCCTCCTCGCGAGCGTGCTTGGCCTTGTCGATCGCCAAACGCACGCCGTAGCAGAAGCCGGCGCGCTCGGCGATGCGCACGTTGGGGCGGGCGGTGGTTGCCGTGCTCATCTCGAAGCCATTCTATCGGCGCCAGCCTGCGCGGTCAGATCCGGGCCCCTGCGCCCGGCGGCGTCATCGGTCTAGCCGAAGCGGCCTCGCTGGGCTGGCGGCAGGAGGGCTGCAATGGCGCGCATGATGCGATCCGTGCCTGCAGAGAGCTCCCGGCGGTCGATCCGGCCGGAGGCCTGGCGGGCCAGTGTGAATGGCTCGCCGACGCGCACCGTCACGCGCGAACGGCGCGGCAGGCGCGCGCCCCTCGGATACAGCCGGTTGCTTCCGGTGATGGAGACTGGCAACAAGGGCACCCCGGCCCGCATGGCGAGCAACGCCGCCCCATCGCGTGGCTCGCCCAGGCTGCCGTCTCGGCTGCGGGTGCCCTCTGGGAAGACGGCGATCGGCTCACCACGCGCAAGCAGATCCAGCGACAGACGTTGCGCCGCTCGGTCGCTCTCGCCACGGCGCACGAAGTAGACCCCAGCCTGGTTCGCCAGCCACCCGATCAATGGCCAGTGGCGGATCTCCTCCTTGGCCATGAAGTGCACCAGCCGACCGGTCAGGTGGCCGGCCGTCCCGCCGATGATCATGGGATCGAGCAGCGAGATGTGGTTCGAGACCAGGATGAAGGCGCCCTCGCGAGGCACGCGCTCCAGGCCCTGGTAGCGAAGCGGGCCAAGGAATCGCATCGCCAGGCGCGTGAGCCAGGAGCCGGGGCCAAAGAACCAGGTGCGCATGCTTACGAGGTTCGCGTTTGCGGCAGGCTCGCGATGATCCGGTCCACCGATTCTTCGACCGATAGCTCGCCGGTATCGAGGACCATCGCTCCCGGTGCGCGGCGCAGCGGCGCCACCTCGCGCCTCGAATCCGCGGCATCTCGACGCTCGATCTCCTCGAGATACTCGCTAGCCCGGTCGGGGCGCCCCATCTCGTCCGCCCGCCGCTGCGCCCGGACTACCGTCGACGCCGTCAGGTACACCTTGGGCACGGCGTCGGTCAGGACAACGGTGCCGATGTCGCGGCCCACCATGACGGTGTCGCCGCGACGCGCGGTAGCACGCTGCACGGAAACCATTGCCGCACGCACCTCCGCGTGGCGGCTGACCGCCGAGACGAGCCGGTCGATGCGGGGTGTCCTGACGAGGTGCGTCACGTCGCGGTCGCCGAGAAGCACCGTCTCGAGGCGGTCGACCTGATCGCGTCGCGGACGGCGCACGTGGATCCGGGACGTGCGCGCGAGCCGGCCGAGCGCCGGGCCGTCCTCCGGGTCGACGCCCTGCTCCAGGGCTGCCAGGGTCAGTGCGCGGTACATGAGCCCCGTATCGACGAAATTTGCCCCAATGCGGACGGCCAGGGCGTGCCCAACCGTGCTCTTGCCGGCTCCCGATGGCCCGTCGATGGCCACCGCGAGGCGTACGGCCCTGTCCGCCCGACGCTCAACGCTCTCCGGCTTGGCGCTCGCTCCCGCAAGCGCGGCAACTTCAGCGGACGCAAGCGCCCGCCATTGCCCCGCGGCCAGCCCGTCGATCGCCAGCGGGCCCAGGCGAACCCGCACCAGGCGTAGCACCTGATGATCGAGCGCCGCAAAGAGTCGACGCACCTCACGCTTCCGCCCCTCGCCGATCCTCACTCGCACCCAGTTCCCTTGCTCATTCGGCTCGCGATCCACCTCAGGGGGCGGCGCGCCGACGCCAGCGTCGAGGACGCGCGCTGGACCGTCCTCGAGCTCGACGCCGGAGCAGAGCTGGCGGAGCGCTGCCGGGCTTGGAGCTGGATGAACGAGCGCGGCGTATTCACGCTCGAGACCATACCGAGGGTGCAGCACGTGATTCGCCCACTCGCCGTCGTTGGTGAGCAGCATGAGCCCCTCGGAGTCCGCGTCGAGACGGCCGGCTGGCCAGAGATGGGCGGCATCAAGCTCTGACTCCCCGCCAATCAGGCTCAGCACTGACCGGCGGCCGCGCTCGTCGCGCGTCGACGACAGGAGCCCGCGCGGCTTGTGTACCGCCAGGTACGCGAGGGACGAGCGCGGAAGGACCGGTTGCCCGTCGAGCGTGATGCGATCGAGACCCGGATCCGCCCGCATGCCGAGTGTCGCGGTCGTCCCGTTGACCATGACGCGCCCGGCCGCGACGAGCTCCTCCGCCCGCCGCCGCGACGCCACCCCGCTCTGCGCGAGCAGCTTCTGGAGGCGCTCAGCCGGCATCGGGGATTCGAAGCGCGTCCCCGTCCGAGCTGGCAGCCGCGACCAGACCTGCAGCGTCCGATGTGAGCGCCGGCAGCTCGTCCAGGGAGGTGAGGCCGAATCGCTCGAGGAAGGTGAAGGTGGTCCCGTACAAGATCGGTCGACCGGGCGTGTCGCGCCGTCCGACCTCAGTGATCAGGCGCCGATGCAGCAGCGACCGAATCACGTAATCGGAATCAACGCCGCGCACGCGATCCACCTCGGACCGCGTGCAAGGCTGCCGGTAGGCGATGATCGCCAAGGCCTCGAGCGCCGCAGGCGTCACGCGAGCCACCTCGCGAGCCGCGTAACCCGCGAGCCTCTCCCCGACCTCGGGCGCGGTAACGAGCTGGTATTCGTCGCCCAGGCGCTGGAGCCGGACGCCGCGACCGCCTGCCTCGAGATCGGATCGGAGCGCCTCGAGCGCCCCCTCGGCCTGCGTGCGTGGAACCGACGCCTGCTCGGCGAGATCCGCCAGCGCCAACGGGCGCTCCGCAACGAAGAGCAGCGCCTCGTAGAAGGTCTCCAGGTTGTTCACGGCCGGCGAATCGCTCGCATTCGTCATGACTGCGCACTCACCGCTGTGACCAGGATCGGACCGAAGAGCGTCGACTGCTCCAGTCGCACCTGGCGGCGCCGGGCCAGCTCGAGCATGGCGAGGACGGTGACCGCAGCCTCGCTGCGCGATCGGCAGCCCGCCAGCACGGCCTGCAGGATGACGCGGCCGCTGTCCGACAACGCCTCGAGCAGGACAAGGATCTGCATCCCGATGGTGATCTCTCGGGCGACCACTTCGGTAGGCGGCGCGTCTGGCTCAGGCGCGGCGGCGAGGCGGTCCAGCGATTCGAGCAGCAGAGCGAGGGGCAGCGCCACCGCGGGCGCCTCCGGCAGGTCCGACTCCCGCGGCTCACGCCGCATCAGTGGCGCGGCCATGTCTCGCGAGCCCAGCCACAGCGCGGCGTCGCGGATCGCGCGGTACTCGATCAGCCGCTGCCGCAGCTGCTCCTCGTCCGGCTCATCGGTCGCATCCTCGGCCGTCGCTGGCGAATCGCCGGGAAGCAGGCGCCGCGACTTGAGCCAGATCAGCTGGGCCGCGATCGCCACGAACTCGGACAGGTTCGGTGCATCCACCGGGTTCCGCGCGAGGTGCTCGACGTACGCATCGGCGACCTCCGCCAGCGGCACGCTCAGGATATCGAGCTGGCGCGACTCGATCAGGTGCAGCAGCAGCTGGAGTGGCCCCTCGAAGACCGGCAGGCGCAGCTCGAATGCCCCGCCGCCGACCGGAATCGGCAGCGGTTGTTCGGGCTGGATCGCGACCGGTTCGAGAGGCATCGGCTCAGCTGGCCTCGTCGGCCGCATGCAGTGCCCTCGCCAGGCGCTCGTCGCCGGCTGGGGCCGAGCCTGAAATGAAGGCCGCCACCCGCTCGCTGAGCCCGGCGGAGCGTGCGGCGTCGGCGGAGAGCTGAGCGTGATGCAGGAAGACCCACCAGGCGTGGCCGCGACGAGCCGGATCGGGCGACGCCAGCCTCTCCAGGGCACCTGGCGCGATGCGCGCCAGCACGACACCGCCCACGCGATGCCAGAGTGGCAAACCATGCCCCTTGGCGGCGTCGTGCAGGAGGGCGGCCGCGAGCAGCTCGCGATCATCGATGCCCTGGGCCAGCAGGCGCTGCGCGACATCGAGTCCGTGGCGCCGGTCCGCGACGGGCATGCCGTCGAAGAGCGGCCACGCCGTTGCGGGCAGGATCCGGTGCGCTGCAGCTTCGTCGTCCGGTGTAACCCGCGCCGTGAGATGGCTGACGAACTGCCCGACCCTATGCACCGGTCAGCACCCTCGATAGGCCGTCAGCGGCCGCAAAGAGCCAGTCGAGGGGACTGGCACCCGGGGACAATCGGGAGAGAAGCACCAAACCAAGCAGCACCAGCAGCCCGTACTGTGCCAGCCGCTGCATCTGCAGGGCCATCCGGAACGGCAAGAAGGCCATGACGAAGTTGTAGCCATCCAGGGGTGGAATCGGCAGCAGGTTGAAGAACGCCAGCGTCACGTTCAGGACCACGATCACCAGGATGAACCTCGCAGGATCGGAAACGGTCTCTCCGGTGAGGGTCATGACGCGGAAGACGACCGCGAACAGGGTGGCGACCACGATGTTCGCAACCGGCCCGGCGGCAGCGACCCAGGCCATCGATCGCCGACCACCGCGCATGGCCGCTGCGTTGACCATGACCGGCCGGCCCCAGCCGAACCCGGCGGCAATGAAGAAGATGGCGCCCAGCGGGTCGATGTGGCGAATGGGATTGAGCGACACGCGACCCATGGCGCGCGGTCGGTGATCCCCGAGGAAGTCCGCCACGAGCGCATGGCTGAATTCGTGGCAGGTGATGCCGACCACCAGCGCCACCACGATGGCGAGCAGGGTGACGACGTCCGTTTGAGCGAAGATCACGCAGCGAGCTCCGGCAGCAGCTCGCGCAGGATCGCGACCAGTCTGGCGGCGCCCACCTTGCCCATGGCGAGCACCTCTTCGTGGGTGACCTCGTGGTCGACGTCCTCGGTCGCTTTGTTGGTCACCAGGCTGAAGCCGAGCACCCGCGCGCCCGCGTGACGCGCCACCAGCACCTCCGGCACGGTGCTCATGCCCACCGCGTCCCCGCCAATAACGCGGAGCATGCGCATCTCGGCACGGGTCTCGTAGTTCGGGCCGGAGAGCATGATGTAGACGCCCTCCCGCAGTTCGACGCCTGCGCGTGCGGCTGCCACGCGCGCCAGCGCGCGCAGGTCGACATCCCAGGCGTCGGTCATGGGCACGAAGCGCGGACCCAGTCTTTCGAGGTTCGGCCCAGTGAGCGGGTTGTCGCCCGAGAGGTTGATCGTATCGTTGATAAGCATCACGTCGCCCGCATCGAAGGACGGGTTCAGACCGCCGGACGCATTGGTGAGCATCAGGGTTCGCGCGCCAAGCGCGAGACAGGCTCGGATGAGGATCGTGACCTCGCGCTGCGAATAACCCTCGTAGGCGTGGGTTCGTCCCGACAGGACGATGGCCGGCGTTCCCACGGCGAGGCCCGCAACCAGCTCGCCGGCATGCCCTCCCACCGAGCCGCGGGGGATGTTGGGAATTTCGCCATACGGAATTCGTATTCGGGGCCGCGGGTCGAGCAGATCGACGACATCGCCCAGCCCGCTGCCCAGGGCGATCGCGAGGTGCGGTGAGGCGAGCTCCGACTCCTGCGCCAGGACGCTCCGGATCGTGTTCGCCGCCTCGTCGATCCGCCGCTCGAGCTCTTGGCCGTAGATCCCGTCCGCCAGCGCGCCGAGGCGTGCCTCAGGCACCTACATCCGCTCCAGGATGTCGCGCTTCTTGGCTTCGTACTCCTCGGGCGTGATGAGACCGCGGTCACGGAGCCCGGCGAGACGCTCCAGGGTGGCCGCCAGCTCGGCGCTGCCCCCGGATCCCGCGCTTGTCGCGGCTGGCGATGTGTCTCCCTCAGGCGCCCCGGTGGCCTCCGGCTCGAGCGAGGCACCGACGTCGGGGGGCGGCACCCGAACGGCCTGCACCTGGTCCGATCCGGCGCGGGGCGGCAGCGCTTCCGCACGCTGCATCGGCGGCATCGCTGAAGGACGTTGCGCGGCAGGCCGAGCCAGGTCGGGACGCTCGAGGAGCTCCTTCTGGTTCATCATCGCGATCTTGAACTGGATGGCA
>Ga0066679_10000722_pt1 | contig 12017 bp, 10 predicted proteins | sample GraSoiAngelo_128_FD_62298 | JGI IMG/M metagenome (GOLD analysis project Ga0066679, IMG submission 62298) | Grasslands soil microbial communities from the Angelo Coastal Reserve, California, USA - 14_0927_12_20cm | ecosystem: Environmental > Terrestrial > Soil > Grasslands | place: USA... | reverse complement strand
GGCCTGGATGCACACTGGCCTCGTCCGTTACGAGGGCAAGAAGATGAGCAAGTCGCTCGGCAACCTGGTGCTGATCCCCCAGGCGCTGGAGCGCGCGCCCGCGGCCGCGGTGCGGCTCTACCTGGCCTCGCATCGGTACGGGCGTGATTGGGAGTTCAGGTGGTCGGGTCTGGCGCAGGCCGCCCGGCTGGCTGAGCGCGTGCGCATTTTGTTGGCAGGTGAGCGGGCGGGGGTGGGAACTGCTCAGCCTGCGGCGACGGGAAGGGTGGGACCCAATAAAGGAATGGCTGCCGGCACCCGGCGGCTCGTCGATCAGTTCAACCGCGTGCTGGCCGACGACCTCGATACCCCCGGCGCGCTCCGCGTTCTGCGCACCGCCCTCCGCGAGGGTGACGCCCCGGCCGTGCGGTGGATGATGGGCATCCTCGCCGGCACCGCTTCCCTCACCTAGTCCGGCGTCAGGCCACCTCTAGCGGCGACCCGCAGTTCGGACACTCCATGCCCTCGTCGACCTGGACCATCGTCTCGCATACCGGACACAGGATGTCCACTGCCGCCGGTTTCGACTCCTTCGCCTCGGCCTGCGCCTCGGCCTCCATCTCAGCAGGCACTTCGCCCAGGTCGAAGGCGGGCGCGCCGCAGTTCAGGCAGATATAGCCGGGCTGCGCGATTCGGAAATCCTGAAATTCGCCCGCGGCGTCGAGCTCGACCTCGGCGAACAAGGCGCGGAACAGCCTGCCGCCACATCGCCGCGAGCATGCGAGCATCACACCCGCACTTTACGAAGGTGCGCCCTGCGCGCGCCCGGCGCCGAGTCACATCGGCTCATGCGATGCGCCGCCTCAAGGTCGCGACCCCGGCGGCGACCAGCAGCACACAGAATCCCGCGACGACGCCGACATCGAGCTGCAATGAAGGCCACGTCAGGTCTGCGCCCTTGATCATGAGGTCGCGCAGGCCGTTGACGGCATAAGTCAGCGGGAGCACGTCCGACACCACTTGCAGTGGCTTCGGCTCCGTCGAGACGGGGAAGAGGATCCCGGAGAGCAGAAACTGCGGCACCACCACGAGCGGAATGAACTGGACGGCTTGAAATTCGGTGCGCGCGAACATGCTCAAGAAGATCCCGAGATTCACCGCCGCGAGAGCCATCAGGGCTTCCAGGCCGAAGATCAAGAGCACGTTGCCTTCGTTGTGCACCTTGAGCACGGCCAGCGCAAAGGTGAGCACCTCGGCCGACTGGACCAACGCGAGGATGGTGAAGCCGAGCATGTAGCCGAGGACGATCTCGCCGCGACGCAGCGGGCTTGCCATCAACCGCTCGAGGGTGCCGAGTGAGCGCTCGTTGAGGAAAGCGACGATCGTGATCACGAACACCAGGAAGAAAACGATGAGTCCGATGAAGGCCGCGCCGAAATAGTCGAGCGTGTCCAGGGTGCGGCCGCCGTACAGGTAATCGACCTGCGGCACGAAACGAAGTCCCGCGCCCGGGCGGCTCGACGCCACCGACGCCAGCGCCTGTTGGAGTGCCTGCAGGACCGGCACCGACGTGCCTGGCAGCGAACCTTCGAGGTGCACCTCAGGCGCGATCGTGCCTGCCTGCGCGCGCTGGCTGAAATCGCTCGGGAACACGATGTAGGCGGCGAGCGAGCCATCTTTGAGCTTGGCATCGCCATCAGAGGCTTGAATCGTGTTGGCGCTGATCAAGTTCGAGTGCTCCAGGGCCGAGGCGAACATGCCTCCGAGCGGGCCCTGGTCTTGGTTGGCGATGCCGACCGCCGGCACTGACGACGAGCCCCTGATCATGTAACCGAGCAAAGCGAGGATGACGATCGGCGCCACGAACAGGAGCGCCAGGGTCCTGCGGTCGCGGCGGAATTGCTGCATCAGCCTTCGTGTGATCGCGGCGACTCGGCGCCCGCTCATGCCACCACCCCGTCACCCGCGAGGCGCAGGAACGCCTCCTCGAGGTTGTCGGTCCCGGCGCGTGCGCGGACCTCGTTTGGGGTCCCTTCGGCCAGCATTCTTCCGAACTGGATCAAACCGAGGCGCTGGCAGCGCTCCGCCTCGTCCATCACATGGCTGGAGACGACGATCGTCGTGCCGGCCGCGGCCATCTTGCGAAACTCCTCCCAGAACTGGACGCGCAGCTGGGGATCGACGCCGACGGTGGGCTCATCGAGCAGGAGCAACTTGGGCTTGTGCACGAGAGCGCATGCGAGAGAGCACCGCTGCCGCATGCCGCCGCTGATGGTCGCCACCACGGAGCTACGCCGCTGGTCGAGCTGCACCAGCTTCAACACCTCGTCGACACCCTTATCCGCCCCGTTGATCGCGGCGAAGAACTCGACGTTCTCGGCAATGGACAAGCCTGGGTAGAGAGCGGCGGCCTGGGTCATGTAGCCGACATTGCGCAGGTTGTCGACATCGGGCATGCGGCGGCCGAGCAGCATGACGGTGCCGGCATCCGGGGCCACCAGGCCGACGATGGCGCGGATCAGCGTCGTCTTGCCGGCGCCGTTGGGCCCGAGCAGGCCGTAGATCTCGCCCGGCCTGATGCGAAGGTCCACGCCGTCCAGCGCGCGCAGCCCGCCGAAACTCTTCTTCAGACCCTGGACGTCGACCGCAAAGGCTTCAGCCATTGGAATCCACCTCCAAATCCGGTTTCATCGCGCGCAACCACACGCGCGCCAGGTCGACCACCGCTTGCTCGCCAACGAGATCGAGTCCGAGCAGCCGCTCCGCCAGCGACCGCGTCAGCAGGTGAAAAAAGATAGGTCCGACGAAAGCCTGCAACGCCAGCAGGGGATGCATGCGGCGCAGGCGTCCCTCCGACATCTGAGACATCACGTAGCCCCCGACCGACGCGAAGATGGTGCCCGCCAGGTCGCGGGCGCCCTCCTCTGCATCGGGGCTCAGCGAGCTGACCTCCAGGAATATCGCCCGGAGCACGCCGATGCGCGGGGCCCCCGGACCGTAGACCGTCCTGAACACCGCGCGCGCGATCTCTGGCATGACCTCGTCCGGCGGCTGGTCGTGCATCGATTCGACCACGTGGCTGACAGGCTCGAGGGGGGAGTACGTCCGCAGCAGATTCGCGAACAGGGCCGGCTTGCCGGGGAAGAGCCGGTACAGCGTCGCGCGCGAGATGCCCGAACGGGTCGCCAGTTCCTCCATCGACAACGCGGTCAGGCCCCCTTCGCCGACCATGTCAAGGGCGGCAGCGAGGATGCGCTCCCGGGCCGCGGGCTCCGGCGGGACGTCGAGCGCCGCGAGCAGCTCCTCTCTCGAGTCGAAGGCCCGATAGAAGCTCGTTCGAGACACGCCTGCCGCGGCCGCGATCCGGCCCACGGTGGGAATGTCGCCGGCCGCCAGCAGGCCGCGAGCCTGGTTGAGGATGCGCTCGCGGGTGGCCGCCGCCATCGCAACGAGACTAGACGAGACATCGCGTCTCGTCAAGTGCCACTGTCGTTAACAGGCGAGGTTGGCGGGCCCCGGCCCGGGGCTCTAAGTTGGCGAGCAATGAGGCTCCTCGCGCTTGCGGTCGTGACCCTGTCGATCTGGCCCTGGCCCGCGGCGGCAAGCTCGGCGTGGGGTAGTCCGAGCTATGGCGACCCGCCTGGCTGGTGCACGAACCATTCCGACATGTGGAGTGCAACCGTCGTCACCAACGACCCTTTGGTGCCCACCAACCCCGAGCGTGAGACCTTCTACGGCTTTCATCCGAATCCCGGTTACGACGATTGGTACGGATATTTCTACGGCGACTTTCGGGGCAGGCCAAATGACGCGTCGGGTTGGGTCGAGCTCCTGCACGAGGATTACCCGGACCATTACGGCTGGAACTTCGCGAGCAATGGATGGGCGGTGCACGGACACGCGAAGCAGTACATCGCGTACTACAACTGGACATTCGGCGGAGAGTGCGGGTTCGGCCGATATCGAAATGGCTCGCCGCCTCCGTACATGGCCGACCAGTACGGCTACCCCGTGGTCGACATCTATGTCGACTCGGTGCCGCCTCAGTCCCCGCAGCCGCGTGTTTCGCTCGTGACCGCCGGCACGGTCTCATTCACGTGGGATCCCGTTTTCGACGTAGGCGATGGCGCCGGGGCCGATTACTTCGTGGCCGGCATGGATCGCTACACGTCGTGGCTGACCCTCGACGGAAGGCCCGAGCGTCTGCAGCTTCTTTCAACTGGGCAGCCACGGACGGTCACGCAGCGAGGCATGTTGCCGGCTGATGTCGCATGTGTCCATGTGCAGGCCTTCGACAAGGTGCAAAACGCAAGCGCAGAGCAACAGACCTGCTCCCGCGCCCTCGCCGCGCCCCCGATGCCAGGCTGGACCGAGCTGTCGTCTCGGGTGATGGCCAACCCCGGCGCCGTTGGGCTGGTCGGGTTGGACTCATGGTTCTGGCTGGACCCGGCACCGCGTGCGGCGACGGTTCACGAAATCGTCGGAGGGATCGACTACGCGATCACCGCCACACCGGTTTCTGCGGGCTGGGATTTCGGCGATGGCAGCCGAGCGGACATCGCAGGCGCGTCTGCGTACGGGGCACAGTATCCGCGCCAATCGCCCGTCACCCATGTTTTCGAAGCGCACAACCAGGAGGGATACCTGGTGCAGGCATCGGTGCGATATCAGCTCACGTGGACAGCTTCGATCAAGGGTCGCAGCGACGGACCGTACCCGATGGACGACCTGCTGCAGCCGATGACCTCACTTCGCTACCCGGTCGAGCAGGCGCAGCCGGAGCTTCTTCGGATCTGACCACTGGGTTTGATCACGATGCCGACCATCCCGTCATGCGCTCGATCTCAATGGCGACAGCCGGTCCGACCGGCCGGGCGGAACGATATTGCGGGTAGCGGCGGCAGAGCAACGTGATCGCGGTTTCGAGCTCGGCTTCGTCTGTGATGATTCGTGCGCGGCCGTCCACGCGCACCCACCACAGCCGGCTCCAGTCGTCCTCGTAATGGTCGACGAGGAAAGAAACCGCCGGATTGGCCTCTATGTTGCGAAGTCGTTTCAGGTCCCCGGACTTCTTGGGCTTCTGATCGACCGCGAAATACAGCGCGTCATCGGTGGGCGCGAATGTGATCGGCACGATGTGGGGCCGGCCGTCACCACCCATCGTGGCGAGGCGCGCCACCCGTGCGCTCTGGATGCGACGGCGCATCTCGAACGTGTCAATCGAAGTCATGCGGCAAGTCTGCTGCTATATCGTTGAGCCGTGCAAAGGCTCCGTACCTATACCGTCGAGGAGGCCAACAGCGAGCTGCCTCGGGTACGGAGAATCGTCGCCCAGATCGCAGAGCTGTCTGCGCTCCTGCCCGAGCTCGAAGACCAGGCGCGGATCGCGGAATACGAGTCCAAGCGCGCCGGCGCGGGCGAAGAGGATCGCGACCGTCATCAACAGGCGCGCGATGCCGTGGGCGGAGCCGAGCTCGAGCTCCTCAAAGCGGTGGCGAGCCTGAATGGGATGGGCATCCAGCTGAAGGGTCCGCTCGAGGGCCTGATCGACTTCCCCTCGTACCGGGATGGCGAGCTCGTCGAGCTGTGCTGGAAGCTTGGCGAGGACAAGGTCGAGCACTGGCATCGCGTCGGTGAAGGCTTCACCGGCCGCAAGAAGCTGTAGGCCAGGCGCGGCTTGTAGGCCTGGCTCCGCCAGGCCGTCTCGAGGTGTGTCTCCGTCTCTGCTGGCGTGGTCGCGTAGAAATATTTCGAGAATCCCTTCCGCGGGAGAGAGAGCAGCCGCGCGCGCAGCGCCCGGCGATGAGAGGGAACCGACAGGTTCCCTCTTATAACTTTTAGGGCTCGATCCCCTTCTGGCTCGGGATCGTGTCCTTGATCGCCTGGTATGTCGACTGCGCGATGCCCGCGGCATCGAGGCCGCATGCCTTGAGGATGTCGGCGGCCTTGCCCTGGGGCAGGAACTCATCCGGTAGGGCCAGCATGCGGACGCGGCCGGCCAGCCCATGTGGAGCCAGCGCCTCCAGCACCGCGCCGCCGAAACCGCCGCTGCCCACGTTGTCCTCGACCGTGATCACCACCGGGTGGCGCCTCGCCCAATCGACGATGCGCGGATCTACCGGCTTCACCCAGCGGGCATTGACCACGGTGCACTCGACGTCCTGCAGCGCGAGTCGCTCCGCCGCCTCCTGCGCGACCTCGACCATCCGTCCCACCGCAAACATGACCGCATCGGAGCCCTTGCGCAGCTCCTCCCAGCGGCCGACCGGCAGCGGCTCTACGGGAAGGTCGGGTGTGGACGGAACGGGCCCCTTCGGATAGCGGATCGCGACCGGTCCATCGGTGGCGAGCGCGGTTTCCAGCACCGCGCAGAGCTCGGTGGCGTCGGCCGGAGCGACGACCTTCAAGTTGGGAATCATGCGCAGGTACGAAAGGTCGAAAACGCCATGGTGCGACGACCCGTCCGGACCGGTGACCCCTGCACGATCGATCACGAACACGACGGGGAGCTTGTGCAGGGCGACGTCCATGATCGTCTGGTCGAACGCACGCGCCAGGAAGGTCGAGTAGATGCACACGACCGGGCGCATACCGGCCATCGCCAGCCCTGCCGCGAAGGTGACCGCGTGCTGTTCGCAGATGCCGACGTCGAAGAAACGGTCGGGAAACTCCTTGGCGAAGTTGAGCAGCCCGGTCGACGATGCCATGGCGGCTGTGATCGCACAAACCTCCGGCCGTCGCATCGCGGCCGCCATCAACGCTTCTCCGAACACGTCGGTGTACGTGAGGTCGGTGGAGCGAGGCCGGCCGGTCAGCGGATCGAAGGCGCCAACTCCATGCAGCTTGTCGATCTCGTCCTCGACGGCGGGGCCGTAGCCGTGGCCTTTCTCGGTGACCACATGGACCACGACCGGGGACTTGAGCTTTTTGGCTCGCGAGAAGACGGCCTCGAGCTCAGCTTCGTCATGGCCGTCGACGACCCCTGCGTACTTGATGCCGAGGCTCTCGAAGACTGTCGACGGTTGCAGCAGCTGCTTGAGACTCTCCTTCACGCGATAGGCGGCCTGGTCGGCGGTGGCACCCACCAGGGGGAGGTCGCGCAGAATGCGCGAAATCTCCACCTTGACCCGTTCGTAGCGTGGGTCGATGCGCAGCTGTGAAAGGTGCCGCGCGAGCCCCCCGACGGTCGGAGCGTATGAGCGGCCGTTGTCGTTGATGACGATGATCAGGTTCTGCGGCTGCAGGTGTGCGATCTGATTGAGGGCTTCATACGCCATGCCGCCCGTCAACGCACCGTCCCCGATCACGGCGACCACATAGCCGCCTTGCTTCTTTCGCATTCGCGCCTCCGCGATGCCGAGCGCATAGCTCAGCGATGTTGAGGCGTGGCTGTTCTCGACGAGGTCATGCTCGGATTCCTTGCGTGATGGATAGCCCGAGAGCCCATCCGCCTGGCGCAGACGCGCAAAGTCACGAGCCCTGCCGGTCACGATCTTGTGGACGTATGCCTGGTGGCCTGTGTCCCAGACGATCGCGTCCTTCGGACTGTCGAATACTCGGTGCAGCGCGAACGTGAGCTCGACCACGCCGAGGTTGGGGGAGAGATGGCCGCCCGTTCGGGACGTCTGTTCGACCAGGAAGGCGCGCACCTCGCCGGCAAGCTGTGCCAGCCGGCCCTGGTCGAGCTGGCGGAGGTCGGCGGGTGAGTTGATCGTCTCGAGAATGGCCATGTCTTTGTTAACGCGTCGACCTGCTGATGCGTTGCGCCGCCCGGATCAAAACTCTTTCCAGTATGGCCGGTGGGACCTACGCGAGGTGCTCCGCAACCAGCTCCAGCACGTGTGCCACGCGCAGTTTCATGCCCCGCTTTCGTGCAGCGGTGGCGATGTGGACGAGACAGCCCGGGTTGTCCGAAGCGACCACCGTGCAACCGGTCTTGGCGATCGCGTCCAGCTTCCATTCCGCGAGCCGCCCGGCCACTCCCGGCCACTCGAGGCTGAACGTGCCGCCGAAGCCGCAGCAGTTGGCGATGTCGGGAATGTTCTCGACCTCGTAGCCGGCGAGATCGAGCAGCTGGCGTGGCTCGCTCTTCAGGCCGAGCTGCCGCAGGGTCTGGCAGGAGTCGTGGTAGGCAACCTTGAGGCTCATCTGGTCGGTGCGTACCAGCTCGGGGCGGCCGGCCAGGAGCTCGAGGACGAAGCGCGTCGAATCTCGGAAGCGCGCTTGCAGCCCAGGGTCGGGCGCCCCGCCCCAATCCGCGGCGTCGATGGTGAAAGCGCCGAAGCAGGAAGCTGAGGGAGTCACGATCAGGCCCTTGGAATCCCGAAGGCTTTCCGAGAGCTTTGTATTCAATTTGTCTGCGCTTTCGAAGTCCCCGGCGTTGGCGGAAATGAGCCCGCAGCACCACTGCCCCTTGGGAAACTCAACCCTGTAGCCGGCGGCGACCGCGATTCGCTCGAGGGCGACGGCAGACTCAGGCCGCATGCGATCGACCATGCACGACGCGAAGATGGTCAGCGGCTCGCCGTCGCCCCTCGACGTCGCGGGCGCCTGGTCGCGATACGGCACGCGCGCCAGGCGCGGGGTTCCCGCCAACAGACCGCTGAATGGCGCGCCCGCCCGCAAAAGGCGGTCGGCGAGCTCGGGCCGCTTCCAGACGCCCAGCACCGCCTTCTTGCGCAGCGACTTGCGGCCCTTGCGACGGTGCTCGAGGATCTGCCGCGGCAGCGGGATGTCGACGGGGCAGACCTCCTGGCACGCGTTGCACTGCGTGCACAACGTGTTGGGCAGGTCGGCCTCCTCGAGCCCGTGATGAAATGGCGTCAGCACGAGCCCGATCGGTCCGTTGTAGATGTGCCCGAACTGATGCCCGCTCACCGCCATGAACGGCGGGCACGCGTTGGAGCAAGCACCGCACCGGATGCATGTGAGGGCGTCGCGAAACACCGGATCGGCAAGCATGTCCGTGCGGCCGTTGTCGAGGATCACGCAATGCATCTCTTTGGGTCCGTGCACGCCGATCGTCAACGACTGCTCGATGTCGGCGGAGCGCGACGGGCCGGTGATCCAGTTCACATAGCTGGTCATGATCTGGCCGGTGCCGCTGCGGGGCAACATGCGCAGCATTGCGACCGCATCGTCGAGGGATGCAACCACCTTGTCGATGCCGAAGACCGCAATGTGAACTGGAGGCAGCGTGGTCGTGAGGTCGGCATTGCCTTCGTTGGTGACGAGCACGATCGTCCCCGTCTCCGCGATGGCCATGTTGGCCCCGCTGATGCCGACCGCGGCTGAGATGAACTTCTGCCGCAGCGACTCGCGGGCAAAAGCCTGGATCGCCTCCACCGTCGGCTCGGTGCCGAAAACCCGCGCCGCATCCTCCTTGGTGAGGTGGATGGCGGGGGCGATGATGTGAGAGGGATGGGTATGCGTGAGCTGCACCATGCGTTCACCGAGGTCTGTCTCGACGACTTCCATGCCCAGCGACTCGAGATACGGGTTCAGCTCGATCTCCTCGCCCGCCATCGACTTGACCTTGGTCACCACCGGGCGCTGCTGCCCGCCCGCGGCGTTCCAGCAGATCTGCCCGACGATCTCGCGCGCCTCGGCCGCACTCTTCGCGTAATGGGCCTTGCCGCCGACGGCCTCAAGCCGTTCCGCGAATGCCTCCACCAGCTCGGGCAGTCGCTCGAGGTTCGCGCGGCGGCGGTCCTTCAGGTCGGCGCGGCCGGCGGCGAAGTCGAAATTCTTGAATGCGGCATCGCGGCGGCTGCGCAGCCCGGTCATCGCATGGATGAGCGCGCCCTGAAGCCTGTCGTCGTCGAGGGCCCGGTTGACGCGCCCCGCGAAGTGGCGCCGGGACTCAGGCACGCGCTTGGCGCGCTTCGAGAATCGCCTCGCCGAGCGCAGCTGGTGTTGACACCGGCGCCAAGCATATGGTCCCGACGCACACGACGGCGCGGTCGTCCTGGGTGGGGTCGATCACGGCGTACGGATCCGCAAGCACGGCCGCGCGCGCAAGCATCTCGTTGCCAGTGCTTACTTTGATCACGTGGCTCAATCGATCGAGGGCGCGCGCAAAGACCGCGGCCATCAGCCCGTACTGGCGCGGCAGCGCGGCGACGGACTCGAGGGCGCGGCGAGCGCGAGCCAGGTACGGCTGCTCCGGATCGCCATCGAGCGCGTCGAGCTCCATGAGTGCCATGGCGGCGATCGAATTCTCCGCGAGCGGCTTGATGGGCTCGCTCAGGCGGCCGAGCTGGTCGGCGCCGGCGTGGTCGAAATAGCCGCCGAGCTCGGGGTCGCCGTACCGGTCGTCGAGGTGCCGGGCGATGTCGCGGGCCTTCGCCAGCCAGTCCCCCGGCACGGCCGACTGGTGTGCGCGCACCGCGGCCAACAACCCCCAGGCCTGGTCGGGCAGCTGGCCATCGACGCCCTCCCCGTGGGTGAGGCCTGCGCCCGGCCGGTAGCGATCGGCGAACAGACTATCCAGCAGCGCGCTCGCGTTTTCGCGCAGCGAGGGCCGCTCACACCGGCGGGCCGCATCCAGGTACGCGATCGCGAGCGCCGCATTCCAGGACGTGTAGACGCGGCGGTCGACGTACGGGGCGGCAGTGCCAGCGCGGCCTTCGGCGTCAAGTGAGTAGTAGTGCTCGTCGGCGTCCTGGCTGCCCGCGTAGAGCCCGGTCGCGGGATCGCGCAGCACCCGGTCGAGATAGCTGGTCGTGGTGTCCAACGCCGGCTTCAGGCCGGCCAGAGAAAGGGCGCTCACCAGGCCCGCGTGGTCCTCGAGCATCTTTTCGAAGTGGGGCACGCTCCAGTCCTGCGTGGTCGAGTAGCGAAAGAAGCCGCCTTCCACATGGTCGTACGTGCCCCCGGCAGCCATGCGGTCGAGCGTGTGCGTCGCCATCCCGCGCAGCGTTACATCCGAACGCAGCTGAGCCTGCTCGAGCAGGAGGAGGATGGCGTCCGTCTGCGGAAACTTGGGTGCGGATCCAAAGCCGCCGTATTCGGCGTCGTAGGCGTTCTTTGTCGCCTCGACTATGGAGTCGACGGCTGTGCCTTCGAGCGTGCCCGCGCTGCGCGCGATGGCTGAGCTCCCGCGTTTTTTTCCCTCCAGCACTTTGCCGGCAATCTCCGGCTGATGCGTGCGGTAGTAGTTGGAGACGCGCGCGAGGGCGTCGACCATCTGGTCGGCAGGCATGTAGGTCGCGCCGGTGAGGATCTCGCCGGTCGAGGTGAGAAATGCCGTCGTCGGCCAACCGCCCATGTTGTAGCGCTGGTTGATGTCGGGCCGAAGGTCGGTGTCGACGCGGACGGCGAGGTACTCGCGGTTGATGAGGTCGATCACGCCGGGGTGCGAATACGTGGTCTCGTCCATGACGTGGCACCAGTGGCACCAGACCGCCGATATAGAAAGGAGGATGGGGCGGTTGAGCCGGCGCGCATCCGAGAATGCCTCCTCGGACCACGTGTGCCAGTTGATCTCGTGGGCACGATTGGGCCGGGGCGAGAAATGAAAAGGGCTCTCGCTCACATAGTTAGCGTAGTGAAAGAATGAACCGGTGATCTCAACCAGCGCCGTCGACGCGTACATCGAGAAGAACTCGCGCCGCTTCATCGAGGAGCTCGAGGAGCTCTGTGGTTTTCCGAGCATCTCGAACCACGGGTTGGATGCGGTACGGCCGGCACGAGACTGGATCGGACAGCGCCTGAGCCGGTTCACGGACCGGGTGGAGACGCTGGACGAGGGCGGCATGCCGGCCCTTTACGCGGAAGTGCCCGGAACCGGACGGCGAAAGCTGCTCCTGTACCAGCACTACGACGTGCAGCCGGTCGACCCAATCGAGCTCTGGGACTCTGATCCGTTCAAGCCGGCCGAGAGGGATGGCAGGATCATCGCCCGCGGCGTCGCCGATGACAAGGCGGACGTGATGGCGCGGATCCACGCGCTCGAGACATTGAAGGGCCTTGGCGAGATCCCGGTCACGTTGCGATTCCTCGTCGAGGGCGAGGAGGAGATCGGCTCCAAGACCTTC
>Ga0066679_10000721_pt1 | contig 12018 bp, 8 predicted proteins | sample GraSoiAngelo_128_FD_62298 | JGI IMG/M metagenome (GOLD analysis project Ga0066679, IMG submission 62298) | Grasslands soil microbial communities from the Angelo Coastal Reserve, California, USA - 14_0927_12_20cm | ecosystem: Environmental > Terrestrial > Soil > Grasslands | place: USA... | reverse complement strand
TCGTTCACATCGTCGTGCCAGCCGATCGACACAGCGGTGAACTGCGGCAGGTCGCCGACGATCATTTCGGCGGCGTTGACGAGCTCGGTGGCCAGCTGCCCGTGGGTGACGACGACGACGCCGATCACAAGTACCTATCCTACGGCAGGATGGACGGGACGGGCAGGATGACGGGACCCTCCTGCCCTTCCTGCCCTTCCTGCCTGTCCTGCCGTTCTGCTTACGCGTGTCCGACGTCCCTGTGGCGGACCCGCACGCGGGCGCCGCCGATCTCGCTGAGCGCCTTGCGCAGCCGCTCGGCGATCATCACCGAACGGTGCCGGCCGCCGGTGCAGCCGATCGCAATGGTCAGATAGCTCTTTCCCTCGGCGATGTAATGCGGCACCACGTACTGAAGGTACTCCTCGAGACGGTCCATGAACTCGACGGTCGAGGCATCGCGCTCCATGAATTCGGCGACGGCGCGATCGCGTCCCGTGCGCCGGCGCAGCGTCGGGACGAAATGCGGGTTCGGCAGGCACCGTACGTCGAACACCAGATCGGCGTCGACCGGCACGCCGTGTTTGTAGCCGAAGCTGAGGAGCGTGATCACCAGGCGCGCCTGCGATCGATCGCGCGACAGCCCCATGAAGAACTGCCGCAGCTCGTGTACGGTCATGTCGGACGTGTCGACGATCTCGTCGGCCATGTCGCGGATGGCGTTGAGGCGCGCGCGCTCTTCGCGGATTCCCTCGCTGGCGGAGCGGCCCGGCGCGAGCGGATGCGGCCGCCGCGTCTCGCTGAAGCGGCGCACGAGCGCCGCGTTGCTCGCCTCGAGGAAGATGAGAATCGGGTTCAGCTTCGGCAGCTTGCGCAGGCGGCGGAAGATTTTCGGAAACGACGACAAGAATCCCCCTTCGCGCACGTCGACCACGATCGCGACCTTTTCGATATCGCCGCCCGCGTGCAGCGACAGCTTGGCCAGCGTGGGAATGAGCGTCGTCGGAAGGTTGTCGACGCAGAAGTAGCCGAGGTCTTCGAGCGCGCGAATCGCCTGCGATTTGCCGGAGCCGGACAAGCCCGTGAGGATGATGAACGGCGGTCCGGACTTTTTTCGGTGCTCGCGAGGCGCGTGAGGTCCCGTCCTCTTCGCCGCATGCTCGGCGGCGCTTCGCGGCGCTTCTCGCTGGCGCGCCACCCCAACGCGGCTGCTGCCGCGTCGGGGACCGCGCGGGCTCGATCGCGGCGCAGGCGCTCCCCTCACCGCAGTTCCTCGTCGTCATCGTCGGGCGCAGGAATCGTCTCGCCGCGCAGCGTCCGTTCGAGCCGCTCGGCCAGCCGGCGCGCGGCGTGATGCCCGCGCGATCGCAGCAGCTGATTGCGCGCGGCCACTTCCACGAGGATGGCGATGTTGCGTCCCGGCGCGACCGGCATCCGCAGCAGCGGCACGCGCAGGCCGAGGATCTCGTAGAACTCGTCGTCGAGACCCAGCCGCTCGTACTCTCGGGCGGGATCCCAGCGTTCGAGCTGCACGACGAGCTCGATGTGCTTCGAGGAGCGCGTCGACGCGATGCCGAACAGCTCCTTCACGTTGATCACTCCGAGGCCGCGCAGCTCCATGTGGTGTCGCGTCAGCTCCGGACAGGCGCCGATGAGAATCGTCTCCTGCCGGCGGCGGATCTCCACCGTGTCGTCGGCCACGAGGCGGTGCCCGCGCACGATGAGGTCGAGCGCGCACTCGCTCTTGCCGATGCCGCTCTCGCCGACGAGCAGCACGCCGAGCCCGAGGATGTCCATCAGCACCGCGTGCACGATCGTCCGCTCGGCGAGCGAGTCCTCGAGCAGCGACGACAGCTTCGCGATCGCGGCCGGCGTGGCGACGGTGGTCTTCAACAGCGGCAGGCTCGCGCGCTCGGCTTCGACGACGAGCTCCCTCGGCGGCGTGAAGCCGCCCGTGACGAGGACGCAGGGAAAATCGAGGGTGAGCGCGAGGCGCAGTGCCGTGACGCGCGCTTCCGTCTCGAGGCTCTCGAGGTACCGGATCTCGCTCTCGCCGAAGATCAGAACGCGGCCCGGCTTGAGGTACTCGTGGAAGCCGGCGAGCGCGAGCCCCGTTTTCTGGATGTGCGGGCTCGTGATGACGCGCGCGAGCCCGTCGACGCCGGCGAGCACTTCGAGCGGCAGGCCGAACGTCTCGGGGCGGCTGTTGATCAGCGCGCCGACGCTTACGGCTTGTTGGGGCACCTGTAGATTATCGGGTCAGGCTTCGGTCTCGACCAGCGTCAGCTCGCCGTTGGGCCGCCGGTACAGCACGCTGACCGCCGACGTCTCGACGTCGCGAAACACGACGACGCCATCGCCGCCCGCGTCCACTTCGCGCGCCGCGTCGGCGATCGTCATCGGCTTGATCGACTGGCGCTGCGCCCGAAGGATGCGCGGCATCCGGACGCGCTCGCGCGTGCGCGCCGGCCCGATCGCCTTCACGCGGATCGCTTCGCGCTCCTCGCCGACGATCGGCACGCCCTTGACCGCGCCGCGGCGCTTCCGCTCCTGCCACTTGCCTTTCACCTTCTGCGCCTGCTGGGTGATCTTGTCGATCGCCTCCGTGACCGACGTCTCCCAGCTGCCGCTGTTGCCGACGCCGTGGAGGAACTTCTCCCCGCGCGCGTGCAGCGTGATGTCGGCGCGATGGCGATGCTTCTCCCGCGTGAGTACGGCCTGCGCCGACACGGCGCTGTCGTTCAGCAGCCGTTCGAGCTTGGCCAGCTTGGTGTCGACGAGGCGGCGAAGGACAGGGGTGATTTCGATGTGGCGGCCGGTGAGTTCGAGTCGCATACGTTTCGCTCGGCTGAACGCCTCGCGCTACCGACTTGGCGCAGGCTGCGCGGATCGCGCAGGCCGTCGGGCGCGCTAGTAAAGAACCTTTCGTTGGTTGGACGTCGGGATCTTCAACTCTTCGCGGTACTTCGCGATGGTGCGCCTGGCGAGCACGAGTCCTTCGCGCTGCAGGATGCTGACGATCTTCGAGTCGCTCAGCGGCTTGCGCGGATCTTCGTTCTCGATGATCTTCCGGATCCGCTGCTTGATCGTGACCGACGAGACGCTCTCGCCGTACGAGCTGCTGATCCCGCTGTGGAAGAAGTATTTCATCTCGAACACGCCCTGCGGCGTGTGCATGTACTTGTTGGTCACCACGCGGCTGACCGTCGACTCGTGCATCCCGATGTCGTTCGCCACGTCGCGCAGCACCAGCGGCCGCAGGTGCTCGATGCCGTGATCGAGGAAATCGCGCTGGAAGTTGACGATGCTCTTCGCGACCTTGAAGATCGTCTTCTGCCGCTGCTCCACCGACTTGATCAGCCACAGCGCAGAACGGAACTTGTCTTTCACGTAGGCGCGCGTCTCGTCCGTGTTGTCGGCGGCGCTCTTGTCGAGCAACCGCCGGTAGACGGGGCTGATCCGCATCTGCGGAAGGCCGTCCTCGTTCAGCACGACGACGTATTCGTCCTCCACCTTCATCACGTAGACGTCTGGGATGACATATTGCGACTGCGTCGGGTTGTAGCGGCTGCCGGGCTTCGGATCGAGGTGCCGGATGATTTCGATGTGTTCCTTCAGATCGTCAATCGTCATCCCGAGCTTGCGCGCGATCTCCGGAACCTGATGGTTCTGCAGCAGACGAAGATGGTCGGTGACGATCTTCTCGGTCGGCGTCCCTTCGAGCCCGAGGTGCCGCAGCTGCAGCAGCAGGCATTCCTGCAGGTCGCGCGCGGCAACGCCCGTCGGGTCGAAGGCCTGAACCAGCTTCAGCGCGCGCTCGACTTCGGTGACCGGCCACGGCCCCATCGCCGCGAGCTCGTCGAACGACGCGACGAGATAGCCGTCGTCGTCGAGATTGCCGACGATCGCCGACCCGATCTCGCGCATCAGCGGATCGTCGGTCTGCATCGACAGCTGCCACAGGAGGTGATCCGACAGCGAGCTCGTCGTCGAGAGCGTGTTTTCGATCGGCGGGAGCTCTTTCACTTCCTGCGGCGCGCGCGGCCGATAGCCATCGTCGAGATAGTCGCCGAAGAAATATTCGTAGTCCTGGTCGTCCCACGTGTCGGTCTTGTTCGCCTGCTGTTCCGGTTCCGTCTTTTCCTGGGTTTGCTGCGTTTCGGCGGGCTGGAGTTCTTCGGTCGGCACTTCCTCGAGCATCGGATTCTCGACCATCTCCTGGTTCAGCAAGTCGGAGAGTTCGAGCGTCGACATCGGCAGCAGCTTGATCGCCTGCTGCAGCGAGGGCGTAAGTATTAGTTTCTGAACGAGTTTTGTGTGAAGCTTTTGCTGAATGCCCATGAAGAACGACGGCTCAGTTATGCAATTCCCACGCCTATTTTAGTCTAATCGAAACTCTGTCCCCAGATAAATCCGCCGGACTTCGTCGTCCGCCGCCAAACTATCGGGCGTTCCGCTCTTGAAGATGATCCCGTCGTGAACGATGTACGCGCGATCAGTAATGCGCAGCGTTTCCCGCACGTTGTGATCGGTGATCAGCACGCCAATTCCGCGATCGCGAAGGTGAAAAATGATCTTCTGGATGTCGCTGACCGCAATAGGGTCTATGCCCGCAAACGGTTCGTCGAGCAGGATGAACTTCGGTGAGATGACGAGCGCGCGCGTGATTTCCGCGCGGCGCCGCTCGCCGCCGGAGAGCGTGTAGGCGGGCGCCTGAGCCAGCGGCGCGAGATTCAGCTCTCCGAGCAGTTCCTTGAGCCGCGCCCGCCTCGCCGCCCCGTCGAGATCCATCGTCTCGAGGATGGCGAGGATGTTCTGCTCCACCGTCAGACCGCGAAAAATCGACGGTTCCTGGGGAAGATATCCGATCCCTTTGCGCGCGCGGATGTACATCGGATCGTCGGTGACGTCGTGGCCGTCGAGCTCCACGCGTCCCGAGTCGGGCGCCGTCAATCCGACCGTCATGTAAAACGTCGTCGTCTTGCCGGCCCCGTTCGGCCCGAGCAGCCCCACGATCTCGCCCGAGGCGACGTCGAGGTTGACGCCGCGCACGACGGTGCGGCCGTTGTAGGACTTCGTCAGGTCGTGCGTGCGAAGCGTCGCCATCAGCTAGCGCACTTTCCGCCGCCCTTTGTCTGTGTGCGGATCTGCTGATTGCCGTCGACGACGATGCTGTCGGTCGCCTTCAGGAAGGTGAGCGTTCGGCCGATCGTCTCGCGGCTGCATTCGTCGACGATCTTCACCGGTACGCCTGTGATGACGTATCGCTCGTCGTCTGCGGTGAAGGTCATGCGCGAGCCGATCGTCTTGCGCTCCTGTTCGCGCAGCGTGACGTCGTCGTACGCCTCGGCGCGATCGAGCTCGTCGCCGGACGGTTTCAGATACAGCTCGATTTTCGCCGCCGTCATGTCGCCGTCGGGGTTGACCAGATGCGCGTCGCCGGTGTACGTCAGGCGCCGCTCGCCCTCTTCGTACTTCATCTCTTTCGCCGACGCGATCGAGCGCACGCGTTCCTTCTTTCGTTTCCGCTCCTTGTCCTGCTGTTCGAGCATCGTCGTCGACGTGACGCTGCCCGACGCGGACAGATCGCCATGCTTGTCGTCGATGGCGATCGTTTCAGCCTTCACGGACGTGTCGCCCTGAAACAGGCGAGCGTCACCGGTGTAAGTGCCGCGCGACGCCGTCCCGTCGTAGTCGAGGTTCGCCGCGAGGACGTTGACCGGCTGATCCTGCTTCAACATCGACGGCATCTTGCCGGTCCCGGTCGGCTGGAGCACGCTCTTCACGGTGCCGGCCGCCTTCACCTTCGGTCCGTCGAGCGTCACGTCGATTTTCTGCGCATCGACCGTAATCTGGTCGGTAATCACATGCGGCGCGGGCGCACCGGGCTCCGATCCGCTCAACTCGAGCGTGCCTTTGTCGACGTCGTAGCGGGCGGCAGCGGCGAGCGCCGCGAGCTTTCCCTGCTCGAACTTCACGGCATGCGCGAACTTCGCGTCCTCGAGCGCGCTCAATGCGGGCTTGAGGCCAACGTCGAGCGTGCCGGACGAAGCGGCGCGACCGATGTTCGCGCCGCGCTCGCGGTACTGCACGTTGCCCGAGAACTGCGCGCGCGTCAGACCGCGGCCCGGCTGCCCTTTCGCTTCCACGTTGGCCGCCTCGATGGTGCGCGCCGGCGCGTCGCCTTCAGCCGGCATCGTCAGCTGCACGTTCTCGCGGCCGACCACCGCGGTCGGCGTCGAGCCGTCAGGGCCGAGGGCGATGTCGAGCAGCTTCGCGGCGATCTGGCGACCCGTCTGTCCCTTTTCGCCCGCCAGCTGAACGATCGCGTTCTCGTCGATGACGGCGTGCTCGAGCGACGCGCCATCCGGCGCGTACGTAAGGTTCATGATCCGGCCGGTCAACGACTGCAGCGCGCCGGGCGACGGGTCCGACGAGGCGATTCGCGCGTTCTCGCGCAGCTCGATCCGTTCGATCCGTTTCTCGTCCTGGCTCAAGTACGCGACGGCGACGTCGGCCTCGAGCACGTGCGCGCCGCGCCGCATCCTGACGGCCTTCTCGAACCGCCGATATCGCTCGCGGCGCGCGAAAATCGCCGTGCCGCAGGTGATTTCCGTGACGCCGCCGCCGTTCGCGTCCGCCATGTGGATGACGGCCTGGTCGTGGATCGTCAGCGCGTCGGCATTGCGATCGAACGTCATGCCGACGCCGTTCGCGATCGTCTTCCCTTCGGCGACCTCGGTCGGCCCGGGCGCGCGGAGCGTATTGTCCGATTTGGTATAGGAGGCATGTTCGGTGCGCGCGTGTATCCCCGCGGACCCGACGCGCACGTCGCCGTCGAGTACCACGGTCGATTCATCCTTGCCGACCGACGCTTCCCTGGCGGTGGCGCTGAACGGACCGTCGCCGTTTCTCTCGTCGGTGGCGATGGTGACGCCGAGGAGCTTCGACGATCCGTCGGCGTAGGTGAGCTGCTTTTCGTAGGCGATGCTGGCGTTCTCACGTGACAGCTGGAACCGCTCGATGCGTCCGCCGATGCTCTCGACGACGGCCGTGGGATCGGTAGGTGCGATCGGCTGGGCCGGCGCCGCAGGTCCGCGCCGCTTGAATTCGAACGCCACGAACAGCGCGAACAGGACGGCGGCGCCGCCGACGATGACGCGCGCTCTCCGCTGCCACAGGGTCATATGAGACTGCTGATTTCAGATTGCTGATTGCTGATTGAGGTCAGATTGATTTCAGAGCAGCGATTCGGGGCGATCGAGCGATCAATCTGTCATCTGCAATTTGAAATCAGCAATGCTGAGATCGAGGTACGTTTCCCCATTGTACTGGTTCTGTTCGAGGGAGAACGCCACGTCGATGGCGGCCTTGTGCTCGGTGAGGAAGTCGGCGCGCTCGGCGGCGCGCCACGCGACGGCGCGGAAGATGCGGCCGTCCTGCTTCAGCGCCATCTTGAGGTGGCGGTCCTTCAGCACGCGCGGACCGTCGATGATCTCCACGCGCCGCGCGGCGAACATGGGACGCGGGTTCCCAGCGCCGAACGGCGCGAGCGCGGCGATGCCGGCGGCCACGCCGCCGGTGATGCCGCGAAAAGTGAGGTCGGCGTCGATGCGCAGTCGCGGCATCAGGTCCTCAGGCCCGAGAATCTCGTCCGCGACGGCGTTGACCGCCAGCCGCAGTTCCTTGATCCGATCCGCCTCGAGCGCGAGACCCGCCGCCTGTTTGTGTCCGCCGAAGCGGATGAACAGGTGTGCACAGCGCTCGAGCGCGCCGAGCATGTCGAACTTGGCGATGCTGCGGCACGAGCCGTGCGCGATGCCGTCCTCGACCGACAACACGATCGCCGGCCGGTGGAACGTATCCACGAGCTTGCTGGCCACGATGCCGATGACGCCGCGATGCCATCCCTCGCCGGCGACGACGAGCACCGATCGCGCGCCGATATCCGGATCGGTCTGGACGATCTTCCTCGCCGCCGCGAGGATCTCCGCCTCTTCCTCCTGGCGCCGCAGGTTCTCCCCATCGAGCTGCATCGCGAGACGCCGCGCCTCGTCGGCCATCGCCTCGTCGGCCGCGAGCAGCAGCCGCGTGGCGATGTCGGGCGTGCTCATGCGCCCCGCCGCGTTGACGCGCGGCGCCAGCAAAAACGAGATGTGGTAGCTGTCGATCGTCTTGCCGGTCAGCCCCGAGATGTCGAGCAGCGAGCGCAATCCGATCTTGTGCGGGCCGCGCGACAGCATGTCGAGCCCGATCTTCGCGATGACCCGGTTCTCACCGACGAGGGGGACGACGTCGGCGAGCGTACCGATGGCGGCGACCTTGATGAAGCCCGGGAGCCAGCTCTCGCGCTCGGCGGCGCGGCAGAGCGACTGCACCAGCTTCAAGGCGACGCCGACGCCCGCGAGGTCCTTGTCCGGATAGCTGCAGTCGTGGCGTTTGGGATTGATGACGGCGAGCGCGGCCGGCAGCTCCGCGTCGGGCTCGTGATGATCGGTGATGATCAGATCGATGCCCAGCTCGCGCGCGCGGCGCGCCGCCTCGGCGCCGCGGATGCCGCAGTCGACCGAGACGACCAGCGCCACCCCGTCGGCGTGCAGCCGTTCGATTGCCGCCGGCTGCAGTCCGTAGCCGTCCTTCAGCCGCTCCGGGATGAAATGCACCACATCGGCGCCAAGTAGCTCCAGTGCACGCCGCAGGATCACCGTCGACGTGATCCCGTCGACGTCGTAGTCGCCGTGAATCGCGATCCGCTCCCTGCGCGCGATCGCCGCGAGGATGCGATCGACCGCGGCGCGCATGTCCGCCAGCAGCCATGGATCGTGGAGATGATCGATCGAGGGGTTCAGAAACCGCTCGGCGAGACCCGGATCCGAAATCCCGCGCTGACACAGCAGCCGTGCCACGGCAGGCTCAATCCGGATCGCCGCGGCCAGAGCGTTTGCGGCTGTTTCGTCACAGGTATTGCAGTCCCAGCGAAGCGGAATCATGCGGTGCTCTCGTCAACGAAATCGATGCCCACCCGACCCATCGCCCGAAACTTCGCATACCGCTTCTCGAGTCGCACTTCGCTGTCGACGGCGGAAATCTCGGTGAGCGCGCGCGCGAGCGCCTCATCGAGGAGCCGTGCCGCGGCGTCGGCATTGGTGTGCGCGCCGCCGATCGGCTCGCGCACGATTTCGTCGATGGCGCCGGCCTGCAACAGATCGGGCGCGGTCAGCTTCAGCGCTTCGGCCGCTTCGACTTTCTTCGAGGCGTCGCGCCACAGAATCGCGGCGCATCCTTCCGGCGGGATGACGCTGTAGATGGCGAACTCCTGCATCAGCACGCGGTCGCCGACGGCGATGCCGAGCGCGCCGCCGCTGCCGCCCTCGCCGGACACGACGACGACGATCGGCGCGTCGATGAGCATCATCTCGCGCAGGTTGACCGCGATGGCTTCCGCGACACCCCGCTCCTCCGATTCGATGCCCGGATAGGCGGCGGGCGTGTCGACGAAGACCACGATCGGCCGCCGGAACTTCTCCGCGATCCGCATCACCCGCAGCGCCTTGCGGTACCCCTCGGGCCGCGCGTAGCCGAAATTGCGGAAAATTTTTTCCTTCGTGTCGCTGCCCTTCACGTGACCCACGACCACGACGGGTTGACCTCGGTACTCCGCGAAGCCGGCCATGATGGCGTGATCGTCGGCGAAGCGGCGGTCGCCATGGACTTCGGTGAAGCCTTGGAAGAGCCGATCGAGGTAATCGTGCAGCCCGGGACGATTCGGATGGCGGGAAACGAGGACGCGCTGCCACGGCGTCAGCGAGCGATACAGCTCCTCGCGAACCGATTCGATGCGCCGCCGGAGCGATTCGATCTCGCGGTCGCGCGCGTCGGTGCGCGGCAACAGCGTCAGCGCGTCGATCTCCTTGAGGAGAACGGCGATCGGCTCCTCGAACTCGAGCGTTTCAGCCGGCATCAGTCACCGTGGCGAGCAGTCATCGGAGTTCGACGGCTCCTTCACCCACGACTTGCTCGATGTCCTGGATCAGCGCGGGCGATGGCCGCACGCGGATCTGCGAGCTCAAGTCGACCTTCACGCGCAGCCGGTTCGGCGCTTCGCCTGTCTCGACGTCGAACGACACCTTTCGATCGCCGCGGTGGCGCGAGAAGATCGCGACGAGCGCTTCGAGCGTGCCCCGGTCGGCCGGCTTCCGCAGATGGATCGCGACTTCGCGCGCGAGCTTCTCGCGCACGCTCTCGATCGGCGCGATCTCCGACGCCAGAATGCGCGACGTTTCATCGTCGCGTTCGAGCTTACCGCGCACGAGGACCAGGGTGCCCGGCTCGATCATGCCGGCCGCGCGCTGATAGGCCTCGGGGAACGCGATGATCTCGACGCTTCCCTGCGCGTCCTCGAGCGTGAAGACCGCCATCCGATCGCCCTTTTTCGTCTTGAGCGGTCTCACGGCCGCGACGATACCACCGATGCTCGTGTCGGGTTCGATCGGCTTCGGACCCGCGGGTCCCCAGCTGCTGTCGCGCGCCGCCGCCTGCGTCTCGGAAAGGTCGGCGACCGACTTCGCGCCGAATTCTCTCAACGCCGCCGCATAGCGATCGACCGGATGTCCGCTCCAATACAAACCGAGCGTCTCTTTCTCGAACGCGAGCTGCTCTGCCTCGGTCCACGGCGTTGCTTCGGGTAGCGGGACGGCTTTACAGCCGTCGCCTGCAGCTGCAACAGCGACCGAATCATCGTCGAAGCCGCCGAACAGCTGCGCCTGCCCCTGCTCACGATCGCGCTGCGCGCGGGCGCCGTAGTCGCATGCGGCGTCGATCGCCGCCATCAGCCGCGGGCGGAGTGCCGTCGACGGCAGCGCCTCGTGCGCCGTTCCTTTCGCGAGCGAGTCGAACGCGCCGGCCTTGATCAGGCTCTCGAACACGCGCTTGTTGACCAGGCGCAGATCGAGCTCCTCGCACAGCGAGACCATCGATCGGATGCGCCCTTGCTTCTTCCGAACCTCGAGCAGCGACGCGATGGCCCCCTCGCCGACGTTCTTCACAGCCGTCAGACCGAAGCGCACGCCTTTGTCGGGCTCGACGGTGAAGCGCAGCTGGCTTTCGTTGATGTCGGGCGGCAACACGTGCACGCCCCGGTCGCGGCACTCACCGAGATACAAGGCGAGCTTGTCGGTGTTCGCCGCCTCGATCGTCAGGAGCGACGCGGCGAAGTGCCGAGGGTAATTCGCTTTGAGATACGCCGTCTGATACGCCAGGAACGCGTAGGCCGTCGAGTGAGACTTGTTGAAGCCGTATCCGGCGAAGTGCTCCATCAGCTCGAACAGGTAGCCGGCTTTCTTTTCCGACGTGCCGTTCTTCTTCGCCCCCTGCACGAACGAGTCGCGCATCTTCTGCATCACGTCGGCCTTCTTCTTCCCCATCGCCTTGCGGAGAATGTCGGCCTCGCCGAGCGTGAAGCCGGCGACGACGTTCGAGATGCGCATCACCTGTTCCTGGTAGGCGATGACGCCGTAGGTGTCCGAGAGGATCGGCTCGAGCTCCGGCAGCTCGTATTTCACCTCGGTCTTCCCCTGCTTGCGCGCGATGAAGTCGTCGACCATGCCGCTGCGCAGCGGACCGGGACGATACAGCGCGTTCAACGCGATCAGGTCGTCGAGCCGCTGCGGCTTCGCCTTGCGCAGAATGTCGCGCATGCCGCTCGATTCGAACTGGAAGATGCCGTACGTCTGCCCTTCCTGAAAAATCTGATACGTCTTCGCATCGTCGAGCGGGATGTCCTCGATGTCGAGCTCGATGCCCGTCGTCCGCTTGATCTCCTCGATACAGTCGTCGATGAGCGTCAGCGTGCTGAGGCCGAGGAAGTCCATCTTGAGCAGCCCCATGCGCTCGATGTCCTTCATCGACCACTGCGTGACGATTTCGTCGTGCGCCCCGCGATAGAGCGGCGCGTACTCGGTGATCGCCTTCGGTGCGATGACGACGCCTGCGGCGTGAACCGACGCGTGGCGGGTCATCCCTTCGAGCCGTCTCGCGACG
>Ga0066679_10000717_pt1 | contig 12038 bp, 10 predicted proteins | sample GraSoiAngelo_128_FD_62298 | JGI IMG/M metagenome (GOLD analysis project Ga0066679, IMG submission 62298) | Grasslands soil microbial communities from the Angelo Coastal Reserve, California, USA - 14_0927_12_20cm | ecosystem: Environmental > Terrestrial > Soil > Grasslands | place: USA... | reverse complement strand
AGGCAACGCGCAAAGAACGCGCGGCATATGCCGGATAGCATGCTCGACCTGACGGATATTCCCGAAGCGACAGATGCTCAGCTCCGCCGTGCTCGCCGTGTCGGGCGCCCATCAACTGGAAACGCTAAACAACTGATCGCCATCCGGATCTCTCCGAAGGTGCTCGCGCGCCTCCGCCGCCTCGCCGCCAAACAGCACAAGCCCTACCAAACCTACATCCACGAACTCCTCGAACAAGCCGCCGGCAAGAAGGTCGCCTAAATGCGGCTAAAACCAGGCGCGAAACCGCCCGATAGAGCCGTTCGTCTCCGCCTACGAAAATGGGTCCCGCGTCGGGGATCGCCTGGAAATCCCTAATCCTAATCAAAGCATAGACGGACGGTGTGGATGGGTTTATCACCACCACCGCACAGGCAAGGGTAACCATGGTTCGATCTTAGTTGAAGGGCGCCCCGCAAGTAACAGGTAGAATGGTACCGCTCCAACCGCTTGATTTTCATCCGTGATGGCATTTTGATGACTCCCAGGATGAACAAGTTGGCCCCCTGGGCAGCAGGAAATTCGAACTGAAGGAGCACTGAGATGCGGAACTATTTTGCCTGGGGGTGCGCGACTTTTGTGCTGGGATCTTTCGTTTTCGGGCAGCAGCCTGCGAGCGTAAGCGGCCGGACCGCCAAGGCAGCGGCCCAGATCGATCTTACGAACCTGCTCGATGCGAAAATCAACGCGGAATGGGAGGCAATCAAGAACCGGGACCAAAAGGCTTATGGCGAGGCCTTGACGGACGACTACATCGCGGTCGAGGCTGACGGCGGGGGTGAACGCTACAAGTCGAAGGCTTTGAGTGAGCTCCAGCAGAGCTCAGTCACCGACTACACCCTTTCCTTTCTTAAAGTTACAAGTCTGTGCTCGGATGCTGCCTTTGTCCGCTACGAGGTCTTTATCAGGTTTCCCCCGAAGTCTGTTGTGCCGTTTGAGAAAATCCTCGTTGGCGAAATCTGGGTGAAGCGCGACGTCCAGTGGAAGGTCCTGCACTACCAGGAAACCCGCGTCAAATAGTCAATCCGCTGGTCGCGCTGCCGTTTTGTTAACCGCTTGCCATTGCGCTGGCGGATGACTTATTGGCAGTCCGGAGGCATGGAAGCAAGGGCATCCTCCGACCCGCACGGCCGCTTCTTCTTCGCCGGCGTGAGTCCCGGCCTGGAATGATTGAGGATCCAGAGGCCTTCGTTGTTGGCCAAATAGATCAGGCCGCGGCCGGGATCCTGGAGGATGCTAGTCACGCTGGTAAACGTTTGGAGCACCTTGGGGTGCGCTGGATCGCTCAGGTCGAGGATCTTGACGGTCTCAGTGGGATTGTCGGTGCTCCGGATGACCCCCTTAGAGTTCTTGTCCCGGACTTCGGCGAGGCCCACGTCGGGACTTACCATCTCAAGTTTGCCCGCCGTGGCGTCGTTCGAAGAGGCACCACGGTTCACCAAGCTCGGAAGCTCCGGTTTCGTCACGTCAACGACCGTAAAGCCCTGCTTGGATGCCTTCTGCACATACAGGAAGTGCTTGTCTCCTTTTGATTGGAGAAGCATCTCGCCGCCCGGGGCTTCCTGCAAGGGTAAGTGCGCGATCACTTTTGCTGGAACCTCAGCGGGCTTGGTCTTGGCAACCATGCTTGGCGCGGACACGACTACGGCCGCAGCCGAGAAAATCATGCCGACGCGGCCCAAATAACTCCATGCGAATCCTTGTCGAATGTTATTCATTGTGTCCTCCTTACGCTGCTCTAGCCCTGCCTCCAACAATCTTTCCGTCAACTTCGTCCTGCGCCTCTCGAGTTTGAGGCGGGGAACGGTCGGAAACAACCAGCAGATCACCGACGACCTTCGTGATAGGTGCTAAGAAGTTGGAGGTGGACGCGTGTAGAGACGGTTGTCCAGGGAAACAGGAAAAATAGGATGAGCTTTCTCTGCGGCTCTCCGGACGACAATAGAGCGCAGGAGCGTAAAGATGCCGGATGTTTGCGGTTGCAACACGCAGAAGTGTTTGGCCAGGAGTTTGACGGTCATCTGCGGTGGAACGGACCGAACCCAGGAAGTCTCGCTCCGGGGAAAACGAGGAACACGATTCGCTAGAACGATGAGGAGCGAAAATGCGCAAAGCCACAGCAACAACCCCCGCCAGCAAGAAAAGCGGCGCGCGCCAGTCGTTGGATATGCGTGCGGCTGCATCACCTCAACCGATCGGAACCTACCACCGCGCATTATACACCGGCGGCCTTATTGACGGCGCCACGCCGCGCTAGGCTCTCTGTTTTCCCAGGCTCAAATGGCCACCGCTCGCGCTCGCGCGCGAAATTTTATGCCGCAACGGTTACTGCCGGCCGTACACGGCAATACATCCGTTGGCATTCTGCGTACCACAGAGCGCGCCCGCTTGCAGGGGCACAAAGATGTGATTGGTGAATTGGTCGACCGCAATGCTGTGAGAATTGGAGCCTGTGGGCACATTGACCAGCCAAGTGCGCGTTGCGGCATCAATCACGCCCATCACCGGTCCGTTAGGCATATCCCGACCCGCCGTGTAGTAGCGGTTGTCGCCTGGGTTGAACCAGACTTCGTCCGTGCCCCCACTCTGATCAATGGTGGTCACTATCTTGTTTGTCATGCCGTCAAGGATGATCAGCAGCGGAGGGAATTGGATCCCATCATGGCCTCCGCAACCGACGAGGAAATCGTGGCCCGGACCCTGAACGATACCAGCCGGCATGCAGTTGATTACCGGGATGACGTTGATTACCACCGGACCTGCCGGGTTTCCAATTCTGGGATCGATTTCGTCAATGCACCCCACTGCCGCGCTGGCCTGAGTCGCCAGAGTGGAAACGGTGCAATTCGAATTCTCCACGTAGAAGGTGCCGTGAAGGGGATTGAAGGCGCTGGCCCCTATCCCAGCCACGGCAATCTCGCCCATTTGTCCCGCCCCTGCCGTTCCATGGTTGGTGATGAATGCGCCGGTGTTGGCGTCAACGATGGGCGCGTGGTGGCAAGGCACGTCCGTCCCACCGGGGCCCACGCCGGTGCCGGATACGCCGGAGGCCACGGCCTCCGAGGGATTGGGACAAGAAGTCCCAGAGAGAGCCGTTGCTCCATCCACTGTGACCGTCGAGTCCTCCGCGCCGACGCCGTCATAGTAAATCTGGCCCAAGATACATGTGGGATAGTTCGGTCCGGCGGGGAAAGCCTGAGACCTTCCGCTGGGGCCCGCGATCGTCCCCTGGTTGGGAATGCCCGCCGGGGTGTAATTCGCCGTCGGATTCACGGGGAGGCAATACCCACCTGCGGCGATGCCCGCTGGGTTTCGATTGACGATATCCGTCACGTCAATCAGAGTCACGAAGGGCAGCCCAGGGTCGCCATTGGACACGGTCAGAATATTGCGCCCACCCACCGTGCCATAAGACATCTCGTCCGCACGGTCGTCCCCGCAGGTGGGGTCGGAGCCCGCTCCGCCGTTCCACGTGGCAATGCACGGGGCTACCCCTGAAGTGCTGTCAAAGGCCGGCGACGTGCCAGTTGGGAAAGCGGCGAGGACAGTTGGAGGCGTCGGTGGATTGGCGGTCAGAGTGGTCAAATCGAAGGCCACGATGGAGGAGCTGCCGCTCCCTACAAAAAGGGTCTTCCCGTCTGGGGTCACCAACAGCCCATCGGGGCCTGAGAGGGGGTTTACACCGTTGGCACGCGCTGCACAGCATTGCGCACCCGGGAAGCCACCGAACATCCCGTTGTCGCCAAATCCCGGAAACTTGTTCCCGAAGGGCGCGAAAAAGTTCGTGTTTCTGCAGCCAAAGCGGGTAAGGCCGCCGCTTGCCGGGTCGGGGACGCCGGTGATGATGGAAGGGATGCCGGGGAGGCACGGGCTGGCGTTATTGCCGGCGTTTGTCACCTCATTGAGCCCGCCAATGGTATTCACTGCGAAGTTGTTCTTGGTGTCCGTGACTACGACGGCCAAGCCGATGCGGTCCGAGACATAAAACAAGTGTTGAATGGGATCGAACCAACCAATGTCGAAGGAGTTGAACGGACCACCCGGCTCGCCCGTGGGGTTGTGCTCCGGCACTGGGATGACGTCTATAACCCCGTAGGCCCCGTTCACGGTAGTCCCGCAAGTGGGACAATTCGGCTGCGACCCGCAGCTGTTCAACAGAACCCCGTAGGCCACCACCGCCGCCACTCCAAGAATAATCTTTGCCAGTCTGGACCTCATCGAAAAACCTCCTCTAGGAATTCCACTCGAATTCTCGATGCCACCGTGCTGCATATGGTGTTGGGGATGCATATCTCTCCGGTAGGCTGGCCGATTTAGAAGCGGTACTGCAGCCGCTGTTCGAACACCAAGTAATTCTGCGGCGTAGCACCGATCGTGCTCGGTTGCTTCAAGCGGTCAACACTGACGTTGGACTGAAACCGTACCCAATAATTTAGATACCAGTTAACACCGAAGCTAAACTCGTCGGTGTGGCGGCTGAAGGTAGGCACATTCTGAGGCGTAAAGACGTTGTTGAAAAAGATGCCGGGCTCCTTCCCTTGAATCCCGGAGTAGCGGAACGCTAGTTCCCAGGCTCCCAATCCGCGCCCGCCGCCTCCCGGCGTGTCCGGACCAAACACAGCGCGCTTGACGCGCGGAGTGCCGTTTTCGGGGCGCTTTTCCCCGGTGAGCAAGTAGCTGGCAGCGGAGTTCCAAGCCTTGAATCGCACGGTCGGAAGATTGCCAAATCCAAGTCCGCCCAAAGTCAGTGTGCCGACTCCGGTCCGGTCGAAGGATGCCTGGACGTATTCGTCGCGGAAGCCCCAGGGGCCTTTCAGATAAGTGAACTCACCTTCGTACCGCCACACATTCCCGTTGGCCTGGAACTGCGGAAGGAACGTATAGGCGGTGTCCGGCAGCGCCATGCTGGGCGTGACTTCGTTGGAAAGTCCATGCGCCTGACTGTAAGCGATCGACCCGCCGAAGGCCAATCCCTGCAGCACGCTGTCTTTATTGTTGCGCCAGGGGTAGAAACGGATTCTGCCCACGCTCTCCGGCACGCTCGTGGTGTTGTTGGTGGCATAGCCTTTTCCGTTGAACGCGCCGGCCCAATACTGGAATACGCCGCCCTTAATGTCGCCGTGAATCACGACGCCGGGGCTGCGATAGGCGGAGGCAGCAGAGGGATACAGCAAGGACTGCAAGCCGCGTTCCACGAAATCAATGTTTGTGACGCCGGCAACCAGTTCCTGCGCAAACGGTTCCTTGAACTGCCCGGCCTGGATCTGGAACGCGTCATTGTATTTCGCATTCAGGTAGATGTCCCGGATCGTAGCCCCGGTCGTGGCGGCAGCATCGATTAGGAGGCCGAACTGGAAGTGGCTGCCGTAGTTCCCTTGAAAGCCAAACCGGCCGCGGCGCACGGCGAAGGTGTCGGCAGGAACGCCGTCGCCTTTGTAAGAGCGGAAATCGCTCTGCACGTATCCGTACGGCTGAATTTGAAATGCGCTGTCGGCGGACTTAATGAAGAAATGTTCCCCGTTCCAACCCGCGGTCACGGGGAGTGCGTCCTCCTTTTTCTCGGGGGGTTTTTGGTAAGGTTCCGCGGGCGCCTCGGGTGCTACTTCGGCCGCGGTCGCCGGCAGCGTCAGGCTGGCGTTGACCAGGTGAGCGCCGTCAGCTGCCGGGGCTGGGGCTCGCGCCTTTATCTCTGCTAGTTGCTCAATTAATGTTTGCAGTCGCTCAATCGTCCGCCGTTGCGCAGCCAATTCCTTGCGCAGCTCTTCCACTTCAGCCTTGCTCGCTGTCGTGGAAGCGGCCTGTGTGCCTTCGCCGGATGGATTTCCGTTTTGGCCTTGAGCGCGCTGAATTGTTCCGGCAAAAAGCAAGACCAAGGCCAGAAAAACAGACCATGTCTTTTGTGATTTCATGTCTACCCCCTTGAGGATTGTCCTAGCGGGTCAAACGGCCGGTTTCGCCTTTATCTCATCGGCGGAACGGAGTCAAGGGAAAAAGTGTTCGAGTGTTCGAGAAAAAATATTCAGTATCGACTATTCGCAGCAAAAGAATCGCTTCACGTGTGCTCCCTATTTCTGCTACACAGTGGGTTTGCACATTCCTCAGGCTATCTTCCTGTGTTTCGCCGCAGCTATCGCCGGGACGCTTAACGCAGTGGCAGGCGGAGGTAGCTTTGTTTCCTTCCCGGCCTTGCTTTTCACGCGTGTGCCTGCCGTGGTGGCCAACACCACCAACACGGTCGCCCTATGGCCGGGCTTAGCGGCCAGTACCGTTGCTTACCTGAAGCGGTTGAACGCACCGCTGCGCGTGCTGCTCCCGCTGGTGGTGACGAGCGTGGCCGGGGGGTGGGCTGGCGCGTTGCTGCTGCTTAGGACCCCGCAACACACATTTCTGCATCTCGTGCCCTGGCTGCTGCTGGGCGGCACCTTGCTGTTCGCCTTCGGCAACAAAATGCGCGCAGTCGCAGGTCGGGCAGCCATCATCGATGACCTCCGTGAAATATCATGGCAGTCGATCCTGGTAACTTCGTTCGTGGAGCTGCTGGTCTCCGTGTACGGCGGATACTTCGGTGCTGGCATCGGGTTCATGACGCTGGGAGTGTTAGCGACGCTAGGTATGCGCGACATCCTTGCCATGGGCGCTATTCGGACCCTGCTGGCCGCGGCGATCAATGCGGCTGCGGTCCTCACTTTCATCTGGGCTGGCGCAGTTTTGTGGCCGCAGTGTACAGTAATGATAGCGGGCTCTCTCGCCGGGGGATGGTTCGGCGCGCACTACGCACAAAAAGCCGATCCCCGCAAGATGCGTTACATCGTGATCGGCGTAGGCCTGGTAATGAGCGCATACTTCTTCATCGCCACTCGTTAACACGTGAGCGCGCGAGCGAACCGGGCCCCCCGATCCGTTTTGACTCGCGCCGATCGGGGATCGAGCCTTCTTGGGCGGGAATCCGGTGGCCACATCAAAAGTCAACTAAACTGCATGTTCATCCTCGTCCAGTAATCCATATCCTGTTTTTGTGCGGCCGAAAAAATATTGTCGATAGTTGACAGCGGGTGTACACTCTAGTGGTCTGCTTACTGGACCATTTGAGTGTCTGAGTGCCACTAACCCTCAAATCCGAGTTCGAGACTGTCCGCAGGGATAAAGTTTACGAAGGAGTTGCCAAGCAGATCGAACGTCTGATTCTGAAAAAACTGCGGCCCGGCGATAAACTTCCTTCCGAACGCGAACTGGCGGAAATGCTTGTTGTAAGCCGAAGCTCCATACGAGACGCGATTCGGAGCCTCGAGTTGACGGGCATGGTCGAACCGCGCCAAGGTGCTGGCACCATCGTTCGCGAGATTTCCTCCGACTCTCTGGTGAATCCTCTTGCCGACGCCCTCAAGCGCAAAGAAAAACGGATCGGCGAGCTGCTTGACTTTCGCAAGATGCTCGAACCGCCGCTGGCTGCCCGGGCCGCGACGCGTGTTTCTGCCGACGAAATTTCTGAGATGGAAGGGATCCTCGAACGGCAGGAGGACAAACTGCGCAGAGGGGAGAGCACTATTGCTGAAGACTCCGAGTTCCACTACGCCGTTGCTTTGGCTTCCGGTAACAGTGTTGTGCTCAAAGTGCTGGATGTTCTCATGGATCTTCTGCGCGACTCGCGGGAACGCAGTTTACAGGTTGCGGGGCGCCCGCAAAAATCGCTGGACGGCCACCGGCGGATCTTGGCTGCGATCAAGCGCAACGACGCCGAAGCGGCAAAAGTGGCCATGCGGCGGCACATCGAAAACGTCGAAAAGATCGTACTTAGGACAATAAGGTCTTGACCAATGGGGGGTCTTCGTCATGGGCCGGATACTCGCGACTCGCTCTTGCGGGAAAGCGATGGCATCAAATTGAGTATGGCGATTAGCTTTGCCAAGGGGCGAAGGGTAAGCAGTCGAGGATGGCAATTGGGGGACTAACAGATTGATGGACGTGAGAAATAATATGACGGCTGGGGTCATCGCACCACAAGCGCCGGATTGCGGGGGACACCGGGGATTGTGCTCTGACGCACGTACTAAGAAACGCGTAGGGGAATCATGAGTTATACGGAACTCACTGTTTGGACGCGCGGCATCATTATGGACAAAGAGGGCCGGGACATCGTCAATTCCATCTCCGCTTCTGCTCGGCTTGAGGGCAAGTTCGCTCAGGCGATGGAGAATTATGTGGACAACCCCGATCGTACCAACGCTCCGACACGCAAGTACTGTCGCCTGAGCGACAACGTGCTCGAAAACGAGCTTACCTACGAAAATGAAAAACCCAACATCGTCGTCCTGGTCGAGGGCACCATGGTCAAGGGTTGGGATTATATGCGCGGCATGCCTCCGGGCGGAACGCTGGTGATCAACACGCACTACACACCGGAGTACATGATTCGTTTCGTGCCCGGTCCCGAGCGGCTGGCCCAACTAGTCTGTGTTGATGCCGCTAAGCTTGCGGACCACAAATGGCTCTACTACCGGCTTGGGCAGCTAGGCCTCGACCGCCTCTCTACAGAGGGCGCGGCTGAGCGAAGCAAAGCCATTGCACCCGATATCGCCGCTCCGCTGATTGCAGCCGTGGTCAAGAGCACAGGCATAGTCAAGAGGGAGACGATAGAGCCGATGATAGCCAACAAAAAGGCATTTCAGATGGCACTCGACGAACTACACATTATGCCGCTGAACCCAGTGGCCGCCTAAGGAAGGATCCTATGTCGACTAAGGGCACGCACATCCCTGACTGGCTTACCGTCCCCTTCGCCGGTATCACCCCTGCCCCATCGCAGGAAAAGGGACAGGACCTGTTTCCCACCGGAAACTGGCGTTCCATCAGACCGGTGTACCGAGACAAGTTGCCCCCTTGCAATAACGCCTGTGGAACCAACGAAAAAATCCAGGGCTATCTCGATCTCGTGAAGCGCGGAAAGTATCTGGACGCCTATGCGCTCATTAAGGAAGACATGCCCTTCCCGTCTGTTACCGGTCGAGTGTGCTACCATCCGTGCGAGCAAGCCTGCAACCGGGGCCAATACGATGAAGCCATCTCGATTCGCGCGGTCGAGCGCTTTCTTGGCGATCTCGGACAGGCCCTGGCACGCGACGTAGTCAAGCCCGGCAAGCCAAACGGTAAGAAAGTTGCCGTCGTCGGGTCCGGTCCCGCTGGCCACAGCGCCGCCTACCAACTGGCCCGCCTGGGCTACAAAGTGACGATTCTTGAAAAATCTCCCAAAGCGGGCGGACTCAATCGCGGCGGCATTCCCGACTGGGTACTCCCGCAGCGCGTGCTCGATCGCGAGATCGAGCGACTTGTCGAGCTCGGGGTGACCATCAAGACCAACGTCGAGGTTGGAAAGGACGTCACTTGGGACGGTTTGAAAAAGAACTACGACGCGTGCGTGCTGGCTGTAGGCCTCACCGAGCCCAACAGCGTACGAGCCGAGGGTGAGAATAAGGACGGCGTGCTTTACGGGCTTCCGTTCCTGCGCGACATCGGCATGGGCACATCAAAGGTGAAACTTGGCGCCCGGGTCGCCGTCATCGGCGGCGGAAACACGGCGATCGACTGTGCCCGCGAAGCGCTGCGGCAAGGCGCCGTCGAAGTGACCATGATCACGGTGGAGTCCAACCCCGAGGAGATGCCGTGCGTGCCGGAAGATCTGCACGACATGCTCGAAGAGGGTGTGGAACTTTTGCACGGACGGGCGATGACCGCCGTGCTCGGTAACGGCAGGGTCGAAGCCTTGCAACTATACCGGGCGCGATTCTCCGGCGCCATCAACGCCTCGCCAATCACCGTCAATCGAGGAGCCCCCGCTGAGCGCTTCGCTGTCGACAACGTCATCATCGCCGTCGGACAGCACGCTTCCCTTACTTGGTTGCCCAAAGAGTTCAAGAACGAACGCGGAACCATCAACGTCGACCGCTTCGGACGTCTCGGCGACACGAACTTTTTTGCCGCGGGCGATATCGTGCAGTGGGGTTCCGGTCAGCCCTTGATGGTGGTCAACGCGGTTGGCGATGGAAAGCGCGTCGCATTCAATCTGGACAAGGTGTTGCGCGGGGAGCCCCTGGAGCCGCGGAAAGTTCCCGTCGACGTCATCATGGATTTGAACCGCATGAACATGACTTATTTCCCGCACTTCCCGCGCGTCCGGCAGGCCATGCTGCCGCCAGTAAGCCGGCGCAAAACACAAGGGGAAGTCATTCAGCCGTTCACCGAACAACAGGCCGTCGAGGAAGCCAGCCGCTGTTTCAGTTGCGGCACTTGCAACGCCTGCGACAACTGCTATCTGGTCTGTCCGGAGCCCTGCATCGTGCGTTCAGCCCGTTCCAACGGTCTCTATAAAATCCTCGTTAATTACTGCAAAGGTTGCCGCGTGTGTATCGAGGAGTGTCCGACGGGGTGCCTCGAGGGCGTTCCCGAGCTCGACTTCGATACCGGCGTGGTGCGCATGGACACGGCATTCGCTATCTCCCCTGGACTGCACGGCCGGCAGGCACAAGAGCTGCTGAATCTAGGGAGCCGGCCGGCGAAGGAGATTTAGGATGGCAGCCAGGCGGGGTCAGGCATCATGCAGGAAATTAGGGCCTCTGCCGTATTTGTTAATCGTAGCTTCGCCCTTAGGCGGACAATGCGAGTGAACAATGGCAACAACAGCGATTTCAACAAAAAAGAAAACAGTCCGGATGAACGGTTGTGTCGCCTCGGCGCAGGCCGCCAAGTACGCCGATGTCGATGTCATTACGGCCTACCCTATCCGGCCTTACACGGCGACCATGATGGCGCTCGCGCAAATGGTTGCCAATGGAGAACTGGACGCCGAGTACATCGTGGCCGATAGCGAGCACTCGCAATTGAGCATCGCCCACGGCGCTTCCTCCAGCGGTGCGCGTGTTTTCACCGGCAGCTCGGGGGTTGGCGTGCAGTTTGCCTACGAGCTCTATTCACCGATCTCTGGCAGTCGCATGCCGGTACAGATGATGATCGCCGACCGCACGCTTGATCCTCCCGGTGATTTCGGTTCCGAGCACACCGACGCGCTTTCGACCCGCGACATGGGCTGGCTGATGGGCTGGGCCTGTGACGCTCAGGAAGCCTTCGACAATCACCTGATGGCCTATCGCATCGGTGAGGACCCGCGCGTGCTCCTTCCTCAGATGGTCTGTCAGGATGGCTTCTTCGTCTCTCACATCACTACTGACGTCGAATTGCCAGACCCTGGCCAGGTGAAGGAATTCCTGCCGCCTTACAAGCATCCCTACCCACTCGATCCCCGGCATCCGGTATCGCACGGCCCGCAGATCATGCCAGAGCAGGGCCCTCCGCTGCAGTTGGAGCGCGCACGCGCCATGGAAGGTTCCATGACGGTCATTGAGCAGGTTCACGACGAGTTTGCGCAAATCTTCGGACGGAAGTATGACCCGTGGGTTGAAGAGTTCATGACCGACGGAGCCGAAGTAGTCTTCTTTATGCAAGGCGGACACGCCGTGACCGCCCGTTTCGCGATTCAGCACCTGCGCGACGAGGGCGTGAAGGTCGGTCTCGTACGGCTGCGAACCATCAGGCCATATCCCACTGATCGTGTGAACAAGGTTCTCAGTAAGTTCAAAGTGGTCGGCGTGATCGAGACAAACATGGGACTCGGCAGCGTAAGCAGCGGCGGATCGCTCTATGCTGAGGCTTGTGCGGCTCTCTACGAAAGTCCACAGCATCCGCTCGTCATCTCTTTCATGGCTGGTATGGGCGGCGAAGCCATTGTACTGAAGGAATTTTATTGGATGACCAAGAAAATGATGGAAGCGCAGAAACGTGGGAAAATCGAAAAGCGCACGCACTGGGTCGGATTCGAAGAGTAGCAAAAGGAGATAGGCTAGCTGTTGGGGCGGACCCAAAGATTCGCGTTACGAGATTGGTGGCACAGGGACTCTGTTTCCTGTCATTAGGAGGAACCGATATGCCAGTAATTGAAGTTCAACGCCAGC
>Ga0066679_10000715_pt1 | contig 12088 bp, 10 predicted proteins | sample GraSoiAngelo_128_FD_62298 | JGI IMG/M metagenome (GOLD analysis project Ga0066679, IMG submission 62298) | Grasslands soil microbial communities from the Angelo Coastal Reserve, California, USA - 14_0927_12_20cm | ecosystem: Environmental > Terrestrial > Soil > Grasslands | place: USA... | reverse complement strand
TGGCGACGCCGTGGGCCGCCCCCGGCGACGTCGTGCCCACCCTGATCGTCGTCGACTGGCTCGCTGCCGGCGCCACGTTCATGTTCCTCCTGTTGCGCCGTCGCTACGCGGTGTTCATCGAGACCGCCGGGCTGGTGCGCGAGTACGAGACGGAGTACGCCCAGAAGGACCGGGAGGCACGCGCCCTCGCCCAGGTGAACGAGGAGCTGCGCCGTCTCGATCAGCTCAAGTCGGAGTTCCTCGCGATGGTCAGTCACGAGCTCCGCACGCCGCTCACCGCGATCATCGGCTACAGCCGCCTCCTGACCCGCCAGGTGCACGGCGCGCTCACCTCCAAGCAGCTCGAGCACCAGGAGGCGATCTTCCGCAGCGCGCAGCGGTTGAGCGACCTCATCAACGACCTGCTCGACGTCTCCCGGCTGGAGGCCGGCCGGGTCGAGCTGAACCCGCGGCCCACGCACCTGCGGCACGCGGTGGACCAGGTGACCACCGTGGTGACGGTCGCCGCCCAGGCCAAGCAGATCCGCATCGAGAACGCGGTGCCGCCCGACGCCCCGCTCGTGCACGCCGATCCGTCGCGCCTGCAGCAGATCCTCGTGAACCTCGTCGGCAACGGCGTGAAGTTCAGCTCCAGCGGCGGGCTGGTGCGGGTCACGGCCGGCCGTCAGCGCGACCAGGTATGGGTGGCGGTGGAGGATCGCGGCGTCGGCATCGCCAAGGACGAGCTGGCGCGGATCTGGGACCCGTTCTACCAGGTGGAGGCGCCGATGCAGCGGCGTCACGGTGGCTCCGGCCTCGGGCTGGCGATCGTGCGTCGGCTGGTCGAGCTGCACGGCGGCGTCGTGCGCGCCGAGAGCGAGGGCGAGAATCACGGCAGCCGGTTCACCTTCACGCTGCCGGTCGCCACCGAGGTCCCGAGCGCGCAGACCCTGCACCCGGCGGAGGCGGCGCCGATCGAGCCGTTCCTCGACGGGCGCGAGGTCATGATCGTCGAGGACGAGACGCAGACGCAGGACCTCATGCGCGTCGTCGTGGAGGACGTGCTGGGCGGCGTGGCCCGCCTCTGCGACGACGGCGAACAGGGCATGCGCGAGGCGGCCGAGCGGCCGCCGGCGCTGATCCTGCTCGACCTGATGCTGCCGCGCGTGAGCGGCTGGGAGGTCGCGCGGCGGCTGCGCAGCAGCCCGCGCACGGCCTCGGTCCCGATCATCGCGGTCTCCGCGCTGTCGCGCTCGCAGGAGCGCGAGGCCGCGCTGCACGCCGGCTGCGACGCCTACCTCACCAAGCCCTTCACGCCCGACGAGCTGGCTCGCCTCGTCGCCAGCACGCTCCACGGCCAGAGTGTGGGTGTGCGAGCCGCCGCCGCAGGCGAGGCGAGCCTGTGATCGCCGGGGTGCGCCGATGATGGACGCCGCGCGCATCCTCGTCGTCGAAGACAACCGCGACACCTCCATCCTGCTGCGCGACCTCCTGGTGGCCGAGGGCTACGACGTCGAGTCGGTGCCGACCGGCGAGGGGGCGCTGGAGGCGCTCGAGCGCACACCGGAGACCGACCTGGTCGTGCTCGACCTCATGCTGCCCGGCATGAGCGGCTACGACGTCATCGAGGAGCTGCGGGGCCGGCCCCAGCTGGCCGCCACGCCCATCCTGGTGCTGAGCGCCCTGTCGAGCCCCTCGGCGCGGATCCGTGGCCTGCGCGACGGCGCCGACGACTACATGACGAAGCCGTTCCTCCCCGAGGAGCTGGTGGCGCGCACCCGCACGCTGGTGACCAGCCGGCTGCTCACCCGGCGAACGATGGAGATCCAGGCGCTCGAGGAGATCGCCGAGGCGGCGCTGGGCGCCGGCGATCCCGACGCGCTGCTCGCCAAGATGGTCGAGGTGGCCAAGGGCGTGTTCGGCGCCGACGCCGCCGCGATCTTGCTGCTGGACGAGGCGCGCCGCGAGCTGCGCGGCCGGGCCGCGGTCGGGCTCGGCGGGGACCTCGGCCGGGTCTCGATGCCGGCCAACGTCGGCGTGGCCGAGATCGCGCTCTCCACCCAGGCGCCGGTGCTCATCTCCGACGGCGCCTCGGCCGACCCGCGGGTGGCGAACCCGGCCATCCGTGCCGGCGGCTTCCGCTCGCTGATGGTCGCGCCGCTGATCGTCGGCGGCACGCCGATCGGAGTGCTGGAGGTCGCCCGCCGCGCGCGTCAGCTCGACCCACGCGTCGAGCGGCTGCTGCGCATCGTGGCCGACCGCATCGCGGTGACGATGGTCCACGCCCGGCTGCAGGCCGAGACGCGCGAGCTGGCCGACGTCGTGCGGCGAATCGGCGAGGGCGTCGTCCTCACCGACGCCGAGGACACGGTGATCTTCGCCAACCGGGCGTTCGCCGAGATGGTCGGCGTGCCGGCCGAGGCGCTGCGCGGCCGCCGCTGGACGGAGCTGCTGGCGTCGTCGTCGCAGGACGTGGGCGTGCTCACCGCGCAGATGCGCGGCGCTTCCTGGCATGGGGAGGTGTTGCTGATCACCGGCGCCGGCGACCCGCGGCCGGTGCTGGTCAGCCTCTCCAGCGCCCCCGCGCGCGACGGGCAGGTCCAGCGCATCGGCGTCTTCCGCGACGTGAGCCGCGAGCACGAGCTGCGCTTCCGGCTGATCCGCGAGCAGAAGTTCCGCACGCTCGGCTCGCTGGCCGCCGGTGTCGCCCACAACATCAACAACCGGCTGACGCCGGTGCTGGGCTGGACCGAGATGCTGCTCGAGCGGCTGGCCGCCGACGAGGCGATCGAGCGCGACGAGCTGGTGCACGCGCTGCGGGTGATCAACCAGGGCGCCTCCGACAGCGTCGAGACCGTGCGGCGGCTGCAGGACTACTCGCGGCCCTCGCGCGTGCGCGGACCGGAGGGCGTGCAGCTGCGCGACGTCCTCGAGCAGCTCCTGGCGCTGACCCGGCCGCAGTGGGACAACGAGGCCGCCCGCCGCGGCATCCGTTACGAGATCGATCTCAAGGCCGAGCCGGCGCCGCTCATCCTGGCCGTGGCCAGCGAGATCCGCGAGGCGATGCTGAACATCCTCGAGAACGCGCTCAACGCCATGCCGGAGGGCGGGCGGCTGACGCTGCACGTGCGGGGCGAGGACGACCGCGCGGTCGTGTCCATCGCCGACAGCGGACGCGGCATGAGCGCCGAGGTCCAGCGGCTGGCCTTCGAGCCGTTCTTCACCACGCGCTCCAGCGAGGGCGGCTCCGGGCTCGGGCTGAGCCTCGCGCAGGAGATCGTCCACCGGTATCGCGGCAAGATCAGCGTCTCGAGCGTCGAGGGCGTGGGCACGACCTTCACGCTGGCCTTCCCGGCCATCAGCGCCGACGCCGCCCGGACACCGGCGTTCCTGCCGACCCTGGAGCCGATGCGCGTCCTGGCGGTGGAGGACGAGCCGGAAGTGCTCGACGTCATCCGCGCGATGCTGACCGCGGCCGGCCACACGGTGGTCAGCGCCGTCTCCGGCCGCGAGGCCCTCGAGCTCTTCGAGCGCGAGCCCGTGGACGTCGTCATCACCGACCTCGGCATGCCCGGCATGACCGGCCTCGCCCTCGCCGAGGAATTGAAGCACCGCCGCGCGATCCCCGTCGTGCTTCTGACCGGCTGGGCCGACGAGCTCGAACCCGAGCACGCGCGGCACGTCGACGTGCTGCTCGCCAAGCCGGTCACGCGCGAGCGGCTGCTGGGCGGCCTCGCCAAGGCCGTGCCCGACCGCGTCCGTCCAGGGTGAGGCGTCAGGTCAGCCACCACAGGACGGCGGCGCCCACGATCACGCGGTAGATGGCGAAGACGGTGAAGCCACGAGTGCGGACCCAGGCCATGAACCACGCGACCACGGCGTAGGCCACGACGAACGAGACGACGAAGCCGATGGCCAGGACGAGCCAGGCGTGCGCGTCGGCGGGCATGGCGCCGAGGGCACTGGCCTCGCCGGCCCGCGGGCGCAGGGACTTGTAGAGGTCGTAGACGGTGGCGGCGGCCATCGTCGGCATCGAGAGGAAGAACGAGAACTCCAGCGCCACCGTCCGGGTCATGCCGGCCAGCAGGCCGGCGGTGATCGTCGCCATCGAGCGCGAGGTGCCGGGGAAGACGGCGGAGAGGACCTGGCAGGCGCCGATCCAGATCGCCTGGGCGACCGACATCCGCTCCATGTCCTCGGTGAGGTTGGTCGGGGCGACGGACCGCTGCCGGGCGCGCTCGTAGCGGGCGTCGACCGCCCACATCACGAGCCCACCGACGATGAGCGCGAGCGCCATGAGCGACAGGCTCTCCAGGTGCTTGCCGATGATCCTGCTCAGCAGGAACGCCGGCCCCGCCGTCACCACGAAGGCCAGGCCGGTGAGCGTCAGGGGATGGTTGAGCGCCGTGCGATCGCCGCGGCGCCCGTGCGGGAAGTCGGCGGCGAACTCGAGGATGCGGCGGCGGAAGTAGAAGGGCAGGCACAGGATCGCGCCCAGCTGGATCACGATCGCAAACGTCTTCCAGTAGGCATCGCCGAGATCGATGCCGAGCAGGGCCTGGCTGATGCGCAGGTGCGCCGTGGAGCTGACTGGCAGGAACTCGGTCAGGCCCTCGATCACGCCCAGCAGGATGGCGAGCAGGTAGTCGCTCACAGCACGATGTCCTCGCCCCCGTCCACGCCGATGACGTTGCCCGTCATCCACGCGGTGTCGGGATGCGCGAGGACCACGATGGCCCTGGCCACGTCCTCGGGCGTGGTCAGGCGGCCCGACGGATTGCGCTGCTGGGCGCCGTGCTCGAGCGAGTCGTAACCGGGGATCTTCTGGGCGGCCCGGGTGGCGGTGACGCCGGCGCGGATGGCGTTGGCCGTGATGCCGCGCGGCGCCAGCTCCACGGCGAGCTGGCGGACGTGCGCTTCGAGCGCGGCCTTGGCCGCCGACACGGGACCGTAGTACGGCAGCGCGCGGCTGCCGCCGGCCGACGTCATGGCGAAGATGCGACCGCCGGCGCCCATGAGGCCGCGGCCGACGACATCCTGCGTCCAGTAGACGAGCGAGTGGGCCATCACCTCGAGCGTCATGTCGATTTGGGCCTTGCTCGCCGCGTCCTTGGCGTCGTCGGCGACCAGGAGCTTCAGCGTGCCGAAGGCGAGGGAGTGCAGCAGCACGCGGAGGCGGCCGGCGCCGCCGGCCCCGCTCAGCACGCGGGCCATCTCGGCGACCACCTCCGCGCGCTTGTCGGCGTCGGCGGCGTTGACGTTGAAAAAATGCGCGCGGCGTCCGAGCGACTCGATGCCGGCCACGACGCGCTCGGCGCTGGGCAGCGTCGCCCGCCGGTCGAGATGCACGCCGAAGACGTCGAGCCCGGCGCCCGCCAGCGCGAGGGCGGTGGCGCCGCCGAAGCCGGAGGAAGCGCCGAGGACGAGCGCCCAGCCGGAGAGACGAACGGGAGCGGCGTCGGTCATGCGTCGCCGGGCATTCTAGCGCAGCGTACCCGGTCCGCGGTGAAGAGGATGCGGGCGCGACGCGCCCGCTTGCGCCTACCGCCGGGAGGCTCTCTCGGTTCGCCGGTGTGAAATGGACAATGACCCGCGCCGAACTCCGCCGGGGCGTGATCCCCGTAGTAGAATTCGGGAGGCATGCCGAAGACGGCCGGAATCATCCTCGTCGGCAACGAGATCCTGTCGGGCAAGATCGAGGACGCCAACGCCGCCTATCTCTGCCGCGAGCTGCGCGGGCTCGGTGTGGACGTCCGCCGGATCGCGGTGATCCCCGACGAGGTGCAGCTGATCGCCGACGAGGTCGCGACGTTCAGCCGGGACTACGACGTCGTGTTCACCTCGGGCGGGGTCGGCCCGACCCACGACGACGTGACGATCGAGGGCGTCGCGCGGGCCATGATGGCGCCGGTCGTCCGCCATCCGCTGCTCGTCCAGCTGCTCGAGCAGTACTATCGCGGCAAGGTCACCGAGGCCGCGCTGAAGATGGCCGAGGTGCCGCAGGGCTGCGAGCTGGTGGGCGGCGAGACGGTGCGGTTCCCGACGATTCTCATGCGCAACGTCTACGTCCTGCCGGGCGTGCCGGAGATCTTCCGCGCCAAGTTCGACGCGCTGCGCGACCGCTTCCGCGACCAGCCCATCCACCTCAAGAACGTCTACGTGCGCATCGGCGAGAGCACGCTGGCCGACTACCTGAACCGGCTGCTGGCCGAGTTTCCGCTGCTGCAGCTCGGCTCCTATCCGGAGTTGTCCAATCCGGAGTACAAGGTGAAGGTCACGCTCGAGTCGCGCGACCGCGGCTACGTCGAGCAGGCGCTGACCGACTTGCTGGCGCGCCTGCCGGCCGACGCCGTGGTCAAGGTCACCTAGCTGCGGATCCCGTTCGCGCTCGCCCTGCTCGCGCTCGCCCTGATGTACCTGCTCGGGCTGGGGACGGCGCCGTTTCTCGACCCACCCGAGGGTTTTCATGCCGCCATCGCCGAGTCGGTGCGCCAGTCCGGCGACTGGATCACGCTGCGGCTCGACGGCGTGCGCTACTTCGACAAGCCGCCGCTGCTCTACTGGCTGATGGCGCTGTCGTTCGCGGTCGGTGGCCCGAGCGAAGCGGCCGCGCGGCTGTGGCCGGCGGCGGCGGCGATCGGCGTGGCGGCGGTCACCGGCTGGATCGGCACGATGCTGAGCGGGCCTCGCGTGGGCCTGCTGGCCGGGCTGCTGGTGGCCGTCAACATCGGCACGTTCGTCTTCGGCCGCGAGGTCAAGCCGGACGTCGTTTTCGTCTTCTTCATGCTCCTGGCCTTCGCCGGCTTCATCGTGGCCTATCGCGGCCGCGGTCGCTGGGGTCTCGCCTTGTTCTACGCCAGCCTCGGCCTGGCGGCCCTGACCAAGGACTTTCTGGGGGCGGCCGCGCCGCTCGGCGTCGTGGTGGCGTTTCTCTGGATCACGCGCGAGCGACCGTACGGCGTGTGGGCCCCGTGGTGGGGCATCCTCCTGCTGATCGCGATCGCGCTGCCGTGGTACGCGGCCGCCGAGCTGCGCAGCCGCGGCTTGCTCTGGTACACGGTCGTGGACAACCACGTCCTGAACTTCGCGAGGCAGCGCGTCTTCCCCGACGAGGACGTGCCCCTGGGCTCGCTGCAGTTCCTCGGCGTGACGCTGGTGGCGTTCCTGCCGTGGGTGCTGGCGGCGCCGTGGGCGCTCGCCCGCGCGCTGCGCCCGCCGTGGCCCGACGCCGAGGCGCGGCTCTGGGGCCTGCTGGCGCTGTGGTCCGTGCTGCTCGTCGGCTTCTTCACGCTCTCCCCGTTCAAGTTGCCGCACTACGGGCTGCCGGCGTTCCCCGCGCTGGCGCTGCTGGTGGCGCGGGTGTGGGATGAGTCGATCAACGCCCAGCCCGGCGCCGTCGCGCCCCGCATCCTCATCGGGCCGATCGTCCTCGTGTCCGCGCTGATCGCCGCCGTGCTCGCCCTCGGCGCGCTGGGGCGGCTGCCGGCGCCGACCGGCGTGCTCGAGAGCGTCGACGTCCCCGCCCGCAACCTCTGGGCCCGCGGCCAGGCGGCCGCGTGGCCGCCGATGGAGCTGCTCCGCCCCATCATGATGAAGGGGGCGCTCGTGTTCGGCCTGGCGGCGGTAGCGCTTGCGGTCGCCGCCTGGCGTCGGCTGCCAGCGCTCGGCATCGGGGTGGCGCTCGCCGCGATGATCGCCTTCCTGCCGATGGTGGGCGAGGGGATGGCGCTGTTCGCGCGGGGCCGTTCGGCCCGGCCGATCGTGGAGGCGCTCACGCGGCGCCTGGGGCCCGGCGACGTCGTCGTCCACGAGGGGCCACTGGAGGACACGGGCTCGCTGCTGCTGACCGTGACGCGGCCGGTGCACGTCGTGCGCGGGCTGCAGTCGAACCTCGCCTTCGGCGCCACGTTTCCCGAGGCCCGCGACGTGTTCTGGAGCGAGAGCCGGCTGCAGGAGGCGTGGGCGGCCCGACGGCGCTGCTTCCTCGTGTCGACGATCGATCCCCAGCACAGCGTGGAGCGCTCGTTGACGCCTCTGCACCTGGTGGCCGAGGGCGGCGGCCGCTGGCTCTACAGCAACCGTGCCGACTGACGTCCCCAGTTGGTATGATTCGGCCGGTGGGGCAGCTGTGACCGAGTGGCCGAAGGTCGTGGTGGTGATGCCGGCTTACAATGCCGGTCGCACGCTGCGCATGACCTACGAGGAGCTCCCCAAGGATGCCGTGAACCTCGTCATCCTCGTCGACGACGGCTCGACCGACAAGACACTGGAGATCGCGCGCGAGCTGGGACTGGAGATCTTCGTCCACAACCGCAACTACGGCTATGGCGCCAATCAGAAGACGTGCTACACGGAAGCGCTGCGGGCCGGCGCCGACATCGTGGTGATGGTGCACCCGGATTACCAGTACGATCCCACGCTGGTACCGCAAATGATCGAGCCGATCGTGCGCCATGACGCCGACGTCGTGCTCGGCTCGCGGCTCAAGGTCGGTTCAGCGCTGGCGCAGGGGATGCCATGGTGGAAGTTCGCGGCGAACCGCGCGCTCACCTGGGTCGAAAATCGCGTATTCGGCCTCGCCCTGTCCGAGTACCACACCGGCTATCGCGCGTTTCGGCGGGAGGTGCTCGAGACCGTGAACTTCTCGGCGAATTCCGACGGCTTCGTGTTCGATCAGGAGATCATCGCCCAGGCGGTGGCGGGACGATTCAGGATCGCCGAGATCGCGGTGCCGACACGCTACTTTCCCGAGGCGTCGTCGGCGAGCCTCCTCGACTCGACCGTCTATGGGCTGCGCATCCTCGCCGTCCTGTTCTGGTACCTGCTTCATCGCGGCGGTGTCCGCCGCTCGCGGCGCTTCGACAGCATCCGGGCACGATATACCCGGCTGACGTGAGGCTGGTCCGCCGCGGCCTCGATGCGGCAGCCCTGCTGCTCGCGTTGACGCTGCTCGCCGTCCTGGCCACTGGCGGCTTCCTGCTTGGTCCCGTCAGGATCGCCCGCCCGGAAGACGTCTTCCTGGCGCTCGTGGGCGTCGTGGGCCTCCGCGTGCTGGCAGCACCGGTGACGCTGCCGCGGGTGGCGCCGTCGACGGCTGTCGTGGGCGGGGTGCTCGGGTACGCGCTCGTCATGGGCTTCATCACGCTGACGCGCCATTTCGCGTTCCAGACGCATGCGCTGGACGCGGGCCAGTTCGCGCAGATCGTCTGGTCCATTGCGCACGGCGACGGGCCGTGGATGACGCTGCCGGCGATGCACGCCTGGGGCGACCACTTCTCGCCGATTCTCTATCTGCTGGTGCCACTGGCATGGCTCGGACCGATCGCGCCGGCGCTGCTGATCGTGCAGACGCTGAGCCTGGCTGCCGGCGGCCTCGCGGTCTTCGCCTTCGCCCGGCGCCAGCTGGGCGACGATCGTCTGGCGGCCGGGTTGGCGCTCCTCTACCTCGTCAACCCGTCCCTGCACGGCATCAACCTTCGCGACGTCCACGTGCAGGCCTTCGCCGTCCCACTGCTGATGGCCGCCGCCCTCGCGTTCGATACGCGGCGCTGGGGCTGGTGCGCACTGGCCGTGCTGCTCGTGCTGGCCTGCCGCGAGGATGGCGCGGTGGCGGTCGTCGGCTTCGCCGCCTGGCTGGCGCTCGCGCGGCGACGGTGGGCGCTGGGAAGCGCCGTCGCCGTGGGCGCCGTCCTGCTGCTTGCGTTCGACACACGCGTGCTGATCCCGCACTACCGCGGCGAGGCGTACACCCACCTCGTGAAGCGCTACGTGCATCTCGGCGACTCCGTGGGCGACGTGCTCGTCACGCTCGCCGTGCGGCCATGGCGGTGGGTGCCGGTCGTGCTGCAGCCACCGAAGCTGGTCTACCTGCTCGCGATTCTGGCCCCGCTGGGTTTCCTGCCGGTGCTGGCGCCGATGGCGGCGGCGAGCGCGCTGCCCGGCCTGGCGGTCAACCTGCTGACGTTCGACCGCGTGCTCTTCAACTATCGAAGCCAGTACCAGGCGTTCGTACTGCCGTTCCTGACGCTGGCGGCGGTGGAGGGCTGCGCGCGCCTGCAGGAGCGGTGGACACGCCGAACGCACGACCGGCCCCCCGGATGGCGCGATCGGCTCTCGCCGGGCGCGGTGCTCGTTGCTGCGTTGCTGATCTCCCTGGCGCTCACGGCGCGCACCGTCAACGATCTGGCCGTCAGTCGATGGCGGCTGGGGCCCGAGCAGCGCGCGGTGCGGGCGCTGCTCCGGTTCATCCCCCCGGGCGTGGCCGTCGGCGTCAACGAGCGACTGGTGCCCCATCTCGCCGAGCGGCATGAGGTTTACATCTACGACGCTGCGGTCGAGCGCTGCCAGTATGTGCTCGACCTGGACAGCGTCCTGGCCCGACACCCGCCGCCGGCCGGCTTCACCGTCGCAGCGCACGAGGGGGGCTGGACGCTGCTGCGACGCGGGGGAGCCGAATGAGCGTCGAACGTGGATCGGTGAAACGCAAAACGCTGCGGTTCGGCGAGGGGTTTCGCGTGGCGCTCGGCAACCGGCGATCGCAGGCGGCGGAGATGGTGATTCCGCCGGGCGAGTCCGAAGGCGGGCCGCCGAACCGCCATCGCGGCGCCGACCAGTGGCTCTACGTCGTCGCCGGGACCGGCACCGCGGTGGTGAAGGGCCGCCGCATCGCGCTGCGCCCGGGGACGCTGCTGTTGATCGAGCACGGCGACACGCACGAGGTGAAGAACACCGGCCGCGCGCTGCTGCGCACCCTGAACGTGTACGTGCCGCCCGCGTATACCAGGAGCGGAGAGGAACTGCCGCGCGCGAGGCCCTAGGGCCCGGCCAGCACGTGCGAGGCGTGGTGGTGGACGAGGCGCCAGCCGCCGGCGCTGCGCTCGAAGAGATTGGTGGCGAGGATCGCGGTCACCGAGACGCGGCCGGCCACCTCCGACAGGATGTTCTCGGTGCAGGTGACCCAGGCGACCTCGTCGCCGACGACGGCGTGGACGTCGGACACGGTGAACCGCATCTCGGCGGTGTTGGTGAAGATCGTCTCCCACGACGTCCGCACGGCGTCCCACCCGCTCAGCAGCGGCCAGCCGGGATGGACGCACTGCACGTGCTCGCCGTGGGCCCACACCCGGTCCATCTCGGCGATGTCGAGCGTCTCGAACGCGCGGTAGAAGCTCGCGTTGGCCTCGACCACCTCGCCGTCGTCGCTCACGTCGCGGCCGGCCAGCTGACGACCAGCGTGCCGTCCTCGCGTCGCACCGGCAGCGGGCGGAGCGAGTCGGTCGCGCATGGTCCGGCCGTGCAGTAGCCGGTGACCGGCTCGAAGATCGCCCCGTGGGTCGAGCAGACCAGCGTGCGGCCGTCCTCGCTGTAGAACTCGTTGGGCCAGAGGTCGAGCGGCGTGCCGACGTGCGGGCACGAGTTGATCCAGGCGCGAATCTGGCCCTCGTGGTTCACGACGAACCCCTCGATGCGGCGGCTGCCGGACTCGAGCCGAAACGTGAGCGTGCCGCCCGGCGGCAGATCGGCCGTCGCGCAGCGCCACTCGCCGGAGTCGGCCATCGAGCGCATGTTACCATCAACGATCATGCCGCCTGCCGTTGCCACCGGCCTCGCCATCGACGCGCGCGAGGTCACCAAGACGTTCCGCTCGGGCTGGCTCCGCCGGCGCGAGACGGCCGCGCTGCGCGGCGTGTCGCTGGCCGTCGAGCGCGGCGCGATCTTCGGGCTGCTCGGTCCCAACGGCGCCGGCAAGACGACGCTGCTGTCGATCCTCGCCACGCTGCTCGTGCCCGACGGCGGCGTGGCGCGCGTGCTGGGACTCGACGTCGCCCGCGACGCCAACGCCCTGCGCCGTCGGCTCAACATGGCCAGTGGCCGGCCGTCGTTTTTGTGGAGCCTGCGGGTGGACGAGATCATCGCCTTCTACGGACGGCTCTACGGGCTGTCAGGCCGGCGGCTGCGGCGGCGGGTCGACGCGCTGATCGAGCAGTACGAGCTGGGGTCGCACCGACGCGCGCAGTACAGCGAGCTGTCCACCGGGCTCAAGCAGCGCGTGGCGCTCGCCAAGGCGCTCGTCAACGATCCCGAGCTGCTGTTCCTGGACGAGCCGACC
>Ga0066679_10000709_pt1 | contig 12124 bp, 12 predicted proteins | sample GraSoiAngelo_128_FD_62298 | JGI IMG/M metagenome (GOLD analysis project Ga0066679, IMG submission 62298) | Grasslands soil microbial communities from the Angelo Coastal Reserve, California, USA - 14_0927_12_20cm | ecosystem: Environmental > Terrestrial > Soil > Grasslands | place: USA... | reverse complement strand
ACCAACGCGGCGGCGGCGGCATGCTGCCACCGCTCCAGCTCCGGCACGCGGAACGTGACGATGTGGGGATCGAGGAACGCGCGGCAGCGTTCGAGCGCCGCGAGCAGCCGCCGATCGACGACCGCGAGCGTCGGCTCGAGTGTTTCGTTGTTGGCGCGGCGCGCGAGCGCGAGCGCTTCCCATCCCAGCTGTCCCAGGTTCAGTTCATCCCACGTGGCTTCCAATTCTGCTGCGCCCTTGGCGACGACGAGGCGCTCGAGTCCCGCGGCAAATCCACACAACTGCCGAATCGCTTCCATACCGGTAATGTGGAAAGCGCGTGGATATTGCGCTATCCCATTCGCAGGCTTAACCTTGCCCGCTCATGCGCAGGTTGGTCCTCCTCCTTCTCGCCGCGATCCTCTCGCTCACTGCCTGCTCCGGTGGAAGCAGCCGCGGACCCGTTGTCATCGGGCTCGCAGGTCCCTTCTCACAGGCCCGCGGCGTGTCAATGCAGCACGCCGCGGAACTCGCGGTGAAAGAAATCAACGCCCGCGGGGGGATTCGGGGACGGCCGCTGACGCTGCGCGTTATGGACGACAGCGCGCGTCCCGAAGTCGCGATCCGTATCGCCCAGCGGCTGGCGGATGATCCTGCGGTCGTGGCGGTCGTCGGACATCTCACGTCGAGCGCCTCGCTCGCGGCGGGGCGTGTGTATGGAGAAGCCCGACGCCCGCTCGTGATGATCTCGCCATCCGCTTCGAGCCCCGATCTTTCCGGCGTCAATCCGTACATGTTCCGCGTCTGCCCCAGCGATTTGAGTCATGGCGCGCAGTTGGCCCGCTACGCCCGGCAGCTGCTGCGTGCCCAGCGGGTCGGGGTGATTTACCTGGACGATGACTATGGTCGAGGCCTGCGTCTCAGCTTCAGCGGAGAGTTCAAGCGCCTGGGCGGCGACATCGTGGATGCAGATCCGATGCTATCTGCCACAGCAACCCTCGAGCCTTACCTCTCTCGCCTGCGCCAGAAGGGGGGCATCGACGGCCTCATGCTTGCGACCGACCGTGGGGGGGCGGAGCTCGCACTGCGGGAGATGGCGCGGATGGGCGTCCACTGGACGACGCTCGGCGGGGACGCGCTCAGCGGCATCGAAAAGAACGGTCCATTGGCTGAGGGCGTAAGGATGTCCGTCGCGTACCTCGTGGACCAGAGCGGTGAGCGGAACACGCAATTCGTCCGCGCGTACGCTCGCGCCTACCCGGGAGAGCGTCCCGATCACCGCGGTGCATCGGCGTACGACATCGTCCAGTTGTTGGCGAGCGTCCTCACGGAATCGGGCACCAATCGCCGCGCCATCAGGGACCGCCTGGCGCGTGTCGGCGGAGATCTCCCGGCCTTCGAAGGCGTGACCGGCACGATCGCGTTCGACGCTCGCGGTGACGTCCCCGCGAAATCGGTGGTGATCGGCACCGTGCGTGATGGCCAACTCATCACCGAACCCGGGCAGTGACGCTCGACACGATCCGCTGGCGGATCATTCTCGGCCTCTCGGGTCTGCTGGCGGGACTCGTCATCGCGTCGGTCGTGGGCGTGACATCGCTCGCCACGTTGCGGCGCTCGCTCGCGACCGAGATCGGGCGTCTCCGGGAATCGAGCGAGGTCGGAAATGGCCTCGTCACGGCCGTCTTCGATGAGATCCGCGCCGCGGAGCAGTATCTCGGTGAGCGTGGACAGCAGACGAGCGATCAGTTCCAGACCGCCGTCGATTCGGCGTTCAGCTACCAGAAACGGTTGGACGGCCTGCCTGGCCTGACCGAAGCAGACCGCATCACCGTGAACCGCATCAAAGAGCTGCAATCAGCCATCCATGTCGACTACTCCCTCGCGCACGCCGATCTCGAGGTGGGCCGGCCGCGGGAAGCGCAGGCGTTGGCAGTCGGCGCACGCCCGGAAGTCACTGAGCTGACCCGGCTCGTGCGTGACCTGTCGGCCCGCCAGTCCGAAAAGGCCGCAGTGGTCGGCGAGCGACTAGGGGCACTCGCTCGCGAGCGTGAGATTCTGCTCTGGCTCGTGTTGATCGCCACGGCGCTCGTGGGCGCGGTGGTCGGCGCGTTCACGCTGCGCTGGGTCGAAGGCCCGCTGGTCCGGCTCGTCACGGCGGCGGAGCGGTTCGGGAGCGGCGACCTGCGGCCCGTCACCACCGGGCGCATGCCCCGTGAGTTCCAGGTGCTGGCCGATGCCATGCGGCTGATGGGGGAGCGACTGCGGGGAATCGTCTCCGAGGTCGTGGGTTCCGCAGACAAGATCGCCGCGTCGGCCAGTGATCTTTCGGCGGTGAGCGAAGAGTTGGCCGCCTCCTCGAGCCAGGTTTCCAGCGCCATGCTCGAGATCTCGAGTGGGGCGGAGAATCAGCGCAACGAGCTGAACGCGACGCAGTCCGCGCTGGAGCTGCAGCGCAAGGCCACCGCCGAGATGGCGGACGCCGCATCGCGCGTGGCGCGTCTGGGCGAGGAGATTCGCACCGTCGCGGACCGCCATCGCAACGACATCGCGGCAGCCGGCAACACACTGCTCGACGTCCGGGAAGTCGTGCGCACGACCGGCACCGAGGTCACGCAGCTCGCCCAGCAAAGCTCGTCGATCGACGACTTCGTCGACCTGATCAAGCGGATTTCCTCGCAGACCAATTTGCTCGCGTTGAATGCCGCCATCGAAGCGGCGCGCGCCGGCGAGCACGGCCGGGGCTTTGCCGTCGTCGCCGAGGAAGTGCGCCAACTGGCGGACGAGTCGTCTCGCGCCGCGGAAGACGTCGCGCGCACCACGCGCGTGATCCGGGAGCAGGTCGAAGAGGTGACCGCGACGATGGCGGTCGGCCAGGCGAAGGTGCGCGGCATCGAATCGGTCGCGGAGGGCGCGGCCCGCGGTCTCACCGAAATCGTCGCGGCGGTGGAGCAGGTCGAGCAGGCGGCCGCGCGCGTCACGCGCGCGGCGCAGGAGAACCGGGGCGTCACCGAGCAGCTCGGCGCACAGGCCCAGCAAGTTGTGAGCCGCGCGGTGGCACACGCTTCGAGCGCTGAGCAGGTCACGGCGGCGACCGAGCAGCAGGGGGCATCCACCCAGGAAATGGCAGCGGCCGCCGGAGATCTGCTCCAGGCGGCCGAGAAATTGCGTGGGCTGGTCCGCGGCTTCCGGATCTAGCGCCGGGCAGCGCCCTTCTTCTTTTTTGCGGGAGCCTTCTTGACGGCGACCGGCTTCTTCTTGCGCAGCCCTTCCTGAACCTCGCCCAACACCTTGTCGCCTTCGTCGGGACCGATCAGTCCCCGCCGCACCGCGTAGCGTACCAGCTCTTCCGCATCCTCGGGCGCGAAATCCGCCAGCCCGGCCGCACCACGCATCGCTTTGATGAGCGCGTCCGCCACGGGACTGCGCAGCACGCTGGCGATGCCGGGTAGGGCTTCGAGTAATGACGAAATTTGCGAACCACCGAGCTCGGCTGGCATGAAAGGGGTGGTAAAGGTGGCGGCAAGCTACACGCCCCCCGCGGGGGCGTCAAGAAAGGGGGCCCCCGGGGCCTCCCGACCCCCCGGGAAGCGCGTCGCGATCAGGGTAGTATAGATTTCGGTCCGGAAGGGGAGTCGCCGTGGGGAGACGGGGGATCAAGGAATACCGGGCGCCGGAGGCACTGGCGCTCATCGCAGCAGACCGGGCGCATGAGCCACTGGTGTGTCCCTCATGCGGGACACGCACGATCCAGCGTTCGCCGCGACGCCGCGTGCTGCGGGCCAGCGAGTTCTTCACTGCGGAACGAATCAGCCTGACGTGCGCGGGGTGTAGCCGCCACGCTTTCTACATCACGCGCGGGATGGAGCCCCCGCGCGACGCGACTATGGATCCAAGGACCCTATGAGCGAGGACAAGCGTGGCTGGTGACGCGATTCAGATGATGGGGACCGTCACTGAAGTACTCCCGAACACGACGTTCCGCGTAAAACTCGAGAATGGACATGAAGTCCTGGCTTATGTGAGCGGCAAGATGCGGAAGAACTACATTCGCATCTTACAAGGCGATCGCGTCGCCGTGGATCTCTCGCCATATGATCTCACCCGCGGTCGCATAACCTACCGATACAAGTAATTGGTTATCGGTCATCGGTCATCAGTACCGATAACCGAGGACCGAGAACCGACGACTAGGATGGGTGGTGGAGCAGCCTGTTCCAGCGGATCCGGAACGGGTGGGAAGCCACGCTCATATAGATGAAGAGCGGCCGTCCCCGGATGTGGTCGCGCGGCAGGAACCCCCAGAAGCGGCTGTCGTAAGACTCGTCGCGGTTGTCGCCCATCACCCAATAGTGCTGCGGGGGGATGACAATCGGCCCCCAGTCGTGTGTCGTCGGATGATAGTGGGCTGGATCCGGGCCGATATATTGCGGCAGCTGCAATGATCTCATCTGGGCACGGTACTGGTCGTCCGGACTGGGAGCCAGCGCGGTGTGCAACGCGTACGGCTCCTCGAGGCGATGCCCGTTGCGGATGACCGTGTCTTTCACCATCTGCAGCGTGTCTCCCGACGCCCCGATTACCCGCTTCACGATGTTCAGGTCGGGTGTCGAGTCTTCCACCGAGCGGAATACGACGACCTCGTCCCGCTGGGGCGTCCCGAATGCCGGCAGCCGGCAACAGTGGATGCCGGTGAGCGGAATCTCGAGCTCACCCCCGAACACCGCTTTGTTGACGAACAGGAAATCACCGACGAGAAGCGTGTTTTCCATGCTCGCCGAGGGAATGCGGAACGCTTCGACGAGAAAGGACCGCAGCACGATCCAGATGAGCAACGCCGTACCGATCGCCTTTAACCACGCGATCGCTTCCTCCCGCGCGGTTTTGCGGGGAGCTGGTGGCGGGTTGGTGGAGGTTGGCGGAGGTTGCGGGGGACGGGCAGTGCTCACGGATTCTCGATCCAGTCGGCGATGAAGATGTTGGTCTCTCCTTGCACCTTCCCGTTACGGTTCGAGGCCCACACGAGCCGATGTCCGTCCGGCGAGAACATTGGAAAGGCATCGAACTCGCTGTTGGTCGTGATCTGCTCGAGATTCGTGCCATCGGCGTTGACCAGATACAGATCGAAGTTGCGGGACCGCGGGTTCTTGTAGTTGGATGCAAAGATGATGCGCTTGCCGTCGGGATGGAAATAGGGCGCGAAGCTCGCGCCGCCCAGATTGGTAACCTGGCGTTGATGCGAGCCAGCGGCGTCCATGACCCAGATTTCCATGCGCACCGGCCGCACCAGGTTTTGGGCGATCAGGCCGCGGTAATCCGCGGAATCCGCGGCCGTCTGTGGGTGCCAGGCGCGATAGACGATTTGCTTGCCGTCGGGCGAAAAGAACGGACCGCCGTCGTAGCCGAGAGTCCGCGTGAGGCGCTTGAGGTGCGTTCCGTCGACACGCATCGTGTAGATGTCGAGATCCCCATCGCGTAACGACGTGAAGACGATCGTCTTTCCGTCCGGTGAGAGCGTCCCTTCGGCGTCGTAGTGGGGATTATTCGTGATGCGCCGGGCTCCCTGGCCGTCGGCATTCGCGACGTAGATATCGACGTCGAACAGCGCCCACACATAGCCTTTGGAATAGTCGGGTCGCGGCGGGCATGCCGCGCCGGCGTGTTGCGTGGTCGCGTAGAAAATCCGTCGGTCGTCGTCGAAGAAGTAGCCGCACGTCGTGCGGCCCTTGCCGTTCGACACACGGTGAAGGCCCGTCCCGTCGGTATTCATCACGAACTCCTGATCGCACCCGGAATCCGCTGCCTGCCGCTGAAAAATGATCTGACGGCCCGAGCGCGAGAAATAGGCTTCCGCATTCTGGCCGCCGAAGGTCAGCTGTCGAATGTTCTGGAGGTGCACTTCCCCGGAGTCCGCCGGGACCGCCTGCAGGAGCGCGGCGAGCAGAATGCGTATCATGGGTCCCGCAAGCTAGAGGCATTCAAACCCGCAGGCAATGTTATCTTATCTGCTCCGATGAATGATCCCAAAGCACCCCGTCCATCGCGCCAGCCGCTCATGGACTCCCTCGGCCAGATGTGTGCCGATGGCAAACAGGCGGCCGAATATCTGTGGCAAGTGCCCAAGGATGCCGCCGTGCGTCAACAGATTCTCGACATTCTCGTCAAGATCGGGATCGAGAGCGCGAAGCAGGGTCGTAAGGAGATGCCCAGGATAGTCGAAGAGCTCAAGATCGCGGCGCAGGCGACGCCCTCCCCGCAGCAGGTGGACGTTCTGGTCGATGGCTTCGACCGGCTGACCAAACTCTGGCAGGCGGCGAAATCCGGATTACTATGACCGAAACCGTCGCCCGCGTGGACCTCGATCAGCTCTGCATCAATACCGTCCGTACGCTCGCGATGGACGCCGTGCAGCAGGCCGAGTCGGGACATCCCGGCACGCCGATGGCGCTGGCGCCGCTCGCGTACGTGCTGTGGCAGCGGCATCTGCGGTACAATCCCGCGAATCCCGAATGGCTGGACCGCGATCGGTTCGTCCTGTCGGCGGGCCACGCGTGCCTGCTGCTCTACAGCGTCCTCTATCTCACCGGCTATGATCTGACGCTCGACGATATCAAGCAGTTCCGGCAATGGGGCAGCCGCACCCCAGGGCACTCCGAGCACGGCGTCACGCCCGGCATAGAGGCGACGACGGGACCGCTCGGCCAGGGGACCGGGAATGCCGTCGGCATGGCCATCGCCGAGGCACAGCTCGCGGCGCTCTTCAATCGCCCCGGCTATACGATCATCGATCACTATACGTATTTCCTCGCGTCGGACGGCGATCTCATGGAGGGCCTCTCGCACGAGGCGTGCTCGCTCGCCGGTCACCTGAAGCTCGGCAAGCTGATCGGGTTCTACGACGACAACCGGATCACGATCGATGGGTCGACGGACCTCGCCTTCTCCGACGACAGCGCGAAGCGTTTTGAATCCTACGGCTGGCACGTGCAACGGATCGCCGACGGCAATGATCTCACGGCGATCGATGCTGCCATCGCGCACGCAAAGCGGGTGACCGACCGGCCTTCCCTCATCATCGTGCGGACGCACATCGCCTGGGGCAGTCCGCATAAGCAGGACACCGCCGAGGCTCACGGCGCGCCGCTGGGCGCCGACGAGGTCAAAGCGACAAAGCAGAACCTTGGCTGGCCTTCCCTCGAGCCGTTCTACGTTCCGGACGACGCGCTCGAGCAGTGGCGTACCGCCAAAGCGCGCGGCGCGCAGGTCGAGGCCGGCTGGAAGAAGAAATGGGACGCCTACCGCGCGGCGCATGCCGAGCTTGCCAGCGAGCTGGAGCGTCGCCTCGCGGGCCGCCTGCCGGCCGGCTGGGATGCGGCGCTGCCCGTGTTCGGTCCGAAGGATGCGCAGGCCACGCGTGCGGCGTCCGGGAAGGTGCTCAATGCGATTGCGGCGAAGCTTCCGGAGTTGATGGGCGGATCGGCCGATCTGACGGGATCGAACAATACCGAGATCAAAGGGGGCGGCCCAGGCCGGAACTTTCATTTTGGAGTTCGCGAGCATGGCATGGGCGCGGCGCTGAACGGCATCGCGCTGCATCGCGGATTCATTCCGTTTGGCGGCACCTTCCTGATCTTCTCCGACTACATGCGGCCGTCGATTCGTCTCGCCGCGCTGACTCACCTCAAGCCGATCTACATTTTCACGCACGACTCGATCGGCCTGGGCGAAGATGGACCGACGCATCAGCCGATCGAGCAGCTCGCCGCGCTGCGTGCCATTCCCAACATGACCGTCATTCGGCCGTCGGATCCGACAGAGGTCGTCGAGGCGTGGCGCGCGGCGATCACGCATCGCAACGGACCGGTGGCGCTGGTCCTCACGCGCCAGAAGGTCGCCGTTGTGGATCGCGTGAAGTACGCCCCGGCAACGGGACTGCATCAGGGGGGCTACGTGCTGGCCGATTCGCCGCAGCCCGATGTCGTGCTGATGGCGACGGGATCAGAAGTCGAATTAATCCTGGGAGCGTACGAAAAGCTGAAAGCTGATGGCAGACGGCCGAGGGCCGTTTCGATGCCCTGCCTCGAGTATTTCGCGAAGCAGTCGGAGGACTATCGCCAATCAGTACTGCCGTCAGGCGTCCGGCGGATCGCGGTCGAGGCGGCGGCTCCCCAGTCCTGGTACCGGTGGGTGGGAGAGAACGGCGTGATCATGGGAATCGAGCGGTTTGGCGAATCCGCTCCGTATCAGCGGATTTATCAGGAGTTCGGACTCACCGTGGATGGGATAGTTGCCGAAGCGCGGAAGCGCGTCTAGGTTTCGCCAACGATGAAGCCAATCACCATACTGATGTGCTGCCCTGCTTGCCGCCCCATGTGTTGTTGTTGTTCGGGGAGCGGACGGTCACGCGCGTCAGCCTGTGGGATGACATGAGGAAGTAAGGGGCTCCGCCCCACCATAGCGACGCACCATGATCGGCCGCGACTCCTCGATTCGAGTCGCGGCCGATCGCTTTTTGGAGGAGGAAATCATGACGGCATCCGTAATAGGCTTGTCCGGCAGCCCGCAGCCGGTGTCGCGGTCGCGCGCGCTGCTCGAGCTGACGCTTGCGGCCCTGGAGCGGCAGGGCGCCGGCCCTTCCCGGCTCATCGACCTCGCCGCGTTGCCGGCCGAAGCGCTGCTCGGCCGCCGCGTAGATCGGGAGGTGGCCCAGGCCGTTCAGTCCGTGCTGGACGCGGGCATCGTGGTCGTCAGCACACCGATTTATCGCGCGACATACAGCGGGCTCCTGAAAGTGTTCTTCGATCTCCTGCCACAAGACGCGTTGGCGCGCACGGTCGCGATTGCGATCGCCACAGGTGGCGGGCCGGGCCATCTCCTCGCGGTCGATCACGGCCTGCGACCGTTGCTCGCGAGCGTCGGCGCGGTGGTGGTCGCGACGGGCGTCTACGGCACCGACGCGCAGTTTCGCGCCGGCGTCCCGGAACCCGCGTTGGTCGAACGGATCGAGCGTGCGACGCTCGAGGCGGCATCGCTGGCCGCGTTGGTGACGATATGATCGGGATCTACTACGAGCATCCACACTGGTTTGGTCCGCTCTTCGCCGAGCTGGACCGCCGCGGCACACCGTACGCCCGGCTTCATGCCGAGCGGCATCGTTTCGATCCGGCGAGTCAACCGCCTTACGATCTGGTGCTCAACCGCATGAGTCCTTCCGCCTGGCAGCGGGGACATGGGCACGCGGTGTTCTACACGCATCAGTTTCTGGCGCATCTCGAGCGCCACGGGGTGCGGGTCATCAACGGCACGCGGGCCTTCCAGGCGGAGACCTCAAAAGCGCTGCAGCTGTCGATCCTGCGCGAGCTCGGTCTTCCCTACCCTCCGGCCCGCGTCATCAACGATCCGGCCGATGCGCCGGCGGCGGCCGAGGAGCTCGAGTTTCCCGTGGTCGTGAAACCCAACATCGGCGGCAGCGGCGCCGGCATACAGCGCTTCGATACGCCCGCGCAGCTCGCCGCCGCGGTGGCGACCGGCGGGCTCGAGCTGGGTCCCGATCACACGTTGCTGGTTCAGGAATTCATTCCGTCCGAAGAAGGCCGCATCACGCGAGTCGAAGTTCTAGGCGGACACTTTCTGTACGCGATCCGAGTCTACTCTTCGGGCGAGACGTTTAACCTGTGCCCCGCCGACGTTTGCCAGACGACGGAAGGTGCCGAGCTGGTGCGCAGCGCTTGCCCCGTGGACGCTCCACGGAATGGACTGCGCGTCGAAGGGTACGAGCCGCCGCACGAGATCGCGCGACACGTCGAGCAGATCGCCGACGCCTGCGGTATCGAAGTCGGCGGCATCGAGTATGTGATCGACGATCGCGACGGCAAGCTCTACTACTACGACATCAATGCTCTGTCCAACTTCGTGGCCGACGCGCCGCGTGTCGTCGGATTCGACGCCTTCGCGCGCCTCGCGGACTACCTGGAGCAAGAAGGGAGGGCGCGCTGATGCGATTCGGATATTGGCTGCCGGTATTCGGCGGGTGGCTGCGCAACGTCGAGGACGAGCGCATGGAAGCCGAGTGGTCGTACGTCCGGCGGCTCGCGCGGGCGAGTGAGCGAGCGGGATTCGACCTCACATTGATCGCGGAGCTCAATCTCAACGACATCAAGGGGCCAGCCGCGCCCGCACTGGACGCCTGGTCCACGGCCGCCGCTCTCGCGGCGGTGACCGACCGGCTCGAGCTGATGGTGGCAGTGCGTCCCACGTTCCATCCGCCGGCGCTGCTGGCCAAGCAGGCCGCGAACATCGATCACATCTCGGGCGGCCGTCTGTCGCTCAACGTCGTGTCTTCGTGGTGGGCCGAGGAGGCGAAGCAATACGGCGTGGAGTTCGACACGCACGACGCGCGCTATGCTCGCACCGCCGAGTGGCTGGCGGTCGTCGATGGCCTGTGGTCCGAGCGGCGCTTCAGTTTTGCGGGGGAGTACTATCGAGTCGAGGACGCGATTCTGGAGCCGAAGCCGGTGCGCCAGCCGCGGCCTACACTCTACGCCGGCGGAGAATCGCCGGCGGCGAAAGCGTTGATCGCCCGCGCCTGCGACGGCTATCTGATGCACGGCGACCCTCCCGAGCGGGTCGCTGCGAAGGTCCGAGACATGCAGGCGTTGCGGGACACCAACGGGCTGCCTCCGCTCGTCTACGGCGTCGCCGGATATGTCGTCTGTCGTGCGACCGAAACGGCCGCGCGGCGCGAGATCGAGCGGATCACCGACGTTCGGCAGAATGCTGCGGGATATGCGAACTACGAACAGTGGCTCGCGAACACCCAGCTCGAGCAACGCGTGAGCCTCGAGGACTATTCCGTCTCAAATCGCGGGCTGAAGGCAGGATTCACGGGAACACCGGAGCAGGTCGCCGATCGTATTCGCGCGTTCGAGCAGGCGGGTGTGGACCTCTTGCTCCTGCAGTTCAGTCCTCAACTCGAAGAGATGGAGCGGTTTGCGGAGGAAGTGATACCACTCGTTAACGAGCCATCGCCCGTGCAATGAGACGCGCCGCCTCACGCCCCGACCGGACGCACGCCGAGACGCCTGCGCCGTCGTAGCCCGCTCCGGCGATCGCGAGGGGTGGGAGCCGGCTGAGACGATGACGCACGGCGGCGACATGCTCCGCATGACGCGGCCGGTAGCGCGGCAGTCCGCGGTTCCAGTAGAACACACGCGACCACAGCGGCTCCCCACGAATGCCGAGGATTGCGGCGAGCTCGGCGTGCGCCGCCTGCGCCGGATCGCGATCCATCGGCGCCAGATACGCCCGCAACAGCACGTGGCCAACCGGGGAGCGGCCTGGGAATTTCTGCGACGCGTACGTGCAGGCGCGGACGTGCACGGGAGACGCCACAACGAACCCCGCGCCCTCGAGCGGTCGCTGCAGCTGTGCCGCACGATAGGCCAGCGAGACCGTAATGCTCGGCAGATAGACGACCTCGCCGAGCGCGCGCCCACCGGCCACACCCACCGCCTCGAGCAGACGACCAGAGGAATACGCGGGAAGTGCCAGAACCACGCCGTCCGCGTCGTGCGCCGAGCCTCCCGTGATCGCCACGTGCCAGCGCCGGCCTTCGCTAACGAGGCCGGCCACGCCCTGCGCGACGCGCAGGGCACCGGCGAGCCGTTGGGCCAGCGCGGCGACGGGCTCGCCCATCCCGTTTGCAAAGCTGTGAAATCCCGCTTTGACGTCCGCACTCGACGCATCGATGCCGAGCAGCTGAGCGGCGCGGCCCTCCTCGATCGGCTCGAGCGCCTTTCCCGTCCATAGCGCCGTTCCCCGCTCCCGTTGGCTCACGATGTGATCGCCGATTCCCAACTCAGTCGCGAGTGCCGGCAGCTCGGGCTCGGCGGCGAGGAAGCCGTCGGGGCCGCCTTCGACGATGAACCCTTCCACCTGCTCGGTCACAATCACTCCGCCAGGGCGGCGCTCGGCCTCCAGCACCGTAACGTCCACCCCGCCGCTTCGTTGCAGCTCCCACGCCGCCGTAAGCCCGGCGATGCCGGCACCCACGACCACAACCCTCATCGCCATCCTCGCCCGGCCGCGGCGGAACGGATAGCCTCGGCCACGGCGGCGACCAATCCGGGATCGTCGTTAAGAGACG
>Ga0066679_10000708_pt1 | contig 12128 bp, 10 predicted proteins | sample GraSoiAngelo_128_FD_62298 | JGI IMG/M metagenome (GOLD analysis project Ga0066679, IMG submission 62298) | Grasslands soil microbial communities from the Angelo Coastal Reserve, California, USA - 14_0927_12_20cm | ecosystem: Environmental > Terrestrial > Soil > Grasslands | place: USA... | reverse complement strand
CACACGTCTCATCGCCTTGCTGCGCTGGGCCTTTCCGACCGTGGCGTCGTCCTGTTCCTCTACGCCGTCGCCGCGTCGCTCGCCGGCGTCGCTCTCTTTACCGAGGCCGTGACCGGCCTCGTCCTGCCGCTCTTTGCCCTCGCGGTGATAGCCCTCGTGCTGTTCGGTCTCTTCCTCTACGAGGTCGACGTCTACGGCAACGGTCCGCGCACCGCACGAAAGGCTGGTCCCATCGGAAGCGGGATCGCCGTCTATGGCCGATTCGGAGCGGAGATCGCTCTCGACCTCGTCCTGCTCACCGTCGCGTATTACCTCGCCTGGGTTCTTCGGTTCGAAGGCTTCCCGCAGTCCGTTTGGCTCCAGATCTTCGTGCAGACGGTGCCCGTTCTGGTTTCGCTCCAGCTCCTCGCGCTTGTGATCTCCCGCGCCTACCGCACGCTCTGGAGATTTCTCGCACTCACGGATGTGCTGTTGATGGCGCGTGCGCTGGCCATCGGTGGCGTCGCCGCCGCCATCCTCTTTCTCGTGATCGCCCAGGTCCCCGGGTATTCAAGGGCCGTCCTGATCCTCGACTGGCTGCTCGCGGCGACACTCGTCGTCGGACCCCGAGCCGCGCTGGTGTGGCTCCGACATTGGTTTGCGGTCCGTCCCCAGCGCAACGCGCGCAAGGTGCTCATCATCGGGGCGACCGATGCTGGTGCTCTCGCGCTCCGCCTCATCGCGCGGATGAGCGACGCGCGCTACGAGGCTGTCGGATTCCTCGACGACGATCCGGGCAAGCGCTACCGCCGAATCGCCGGCGTGCCCATCGTCGGGACCACCGACGATCTCGCGAGCGTCCTTGCGAAATACCACGTCGACCTGGTCTTCTATGCGAACGACCTGCCGGTGTCGGACAAAACGCTCGTCGATCGGCTGGAGGCGACTTGCCGCACCTTCGGCGCCGAGTGGCGACAATTCGCGACATCCGCATCGCAGCTGTCGCAGTCGTTCCAGAGCCGGTAGTCGGACCGCGCGGTTGAGCGAATCGCCTCGGGTGCTCGTGACGGGAGGCGCTGGCTTCGTGGGCTCTCACCTGGTCGATCGGCTCGTCGAGTTGGGGCACTCCGTAACCGTGCTCGACAACTTCACGACAGGATCCGACCGAAACCTCGCCGGCCATCGTGACAAAGCCGCGGTCCGCATCGTCCACGGGACCGTGCTCGACGCCGACCTCGTCGACTCGCTGGTCGCGCAGCATCCGCTGACTTTCCACTTGGCCGCCGCGGTCGGGGTCGGCAATATCGTCGCCGACCCGCTCGGAGGCATGATGACGAACGTCCACGGCACCGAGAACGTTTTCGCCGCCGCGGACCGGCACAACTCGAGGGTCCTCCTCGCCTCGACGTCGGAGGTGTACGGCCGCAGCGACAAGGTCCCCTTTCGGGAAGACGGGGACCGCGTCCTCGGGCCCACGTCGGTGCACCGCTGGTCGTACGCCACCGCGAAGGCCCTCGACGAGCACATCGCGTTCGCGTACGCCGACCGTGGGGTCAAGATGTCGATCGTGCGGTACTTCAACTCCTACGGACCGCGGATCGACGAGCGCGGTTATGGCAGCGTGATCGCGCGATTCGCCGTGCAGGCGCTCGGCGAGCGGCCGATCACCGTGCACGGTGACGGCAAGCAGACCCGCTGCTTCACGTACGTGAGCGACACCGTGGAGGGGACGATCCGCGCGGGGACGATGAGCGAGGCGGTCGGCGGCGTCTTCAACATCGGGAGCGATCGGGAGATCTCGATCCTGGAGCTTGCGCAGATGATCAAATCGAACCTCGCATCGCCCTCGGAGATCGTTCTCGAGCCGTACGAAACGCACTACCCGAAGGGGTTCGAGGACACGCGGCGTCGAGTGCCCGACGTGTCGAAGGCGCAGAGTGCGCTCGGGTACGTCGCCCAGGTCCCGCTCGAAGTCGGTCTCGGCCGTACGCTCGCCTGGTGCCGGACCACCTACCGGGTGTCGCTCCCCTGGTGAGCGCCACTGAGCTACGCCGGAAGATCGCCGACCGCACGGCGTGCGTCGCAATCATCGGCTGCGGCTACGTCGGACTCCCGCTGGCCGTCGCCTTCGCGCGTGCGGGTTTCCCTGTCGTGGCCCTCGACCTCGACGAAAAACGGATCGCCCAACTGCGCAAGGGCTCGAGCTACATCCGCGATATCGACGACGGCGAGCTCGCACCCGCCGTACGTGACGGTCGGCTGAAACCCACGACCGACTACGACTCCCTTCGAGAGGCCGACGTCATCTTCGTGGCGGTGCAGACGCCGTTCGATCGTGCGAAGCAGCCGGACTTGCGATACATCGTCAAGGCAGCCGAGGGGATCTCGACAAGGCTTCGTTGCGGGCAGCTCGTGATCCTCGAGAGCACGACCTACCCGGGTACGACCGACGAGGTCATGAAGCCGATCTTGGAGCGCTCGGGACTACGAGCGGGACACGACTTTTTCCTCGCGTTCTCCCCCGAGCGGATCGACCCAGGAAACAAGAGATATCGCATTAACAACACGGCCAAGGTCGTCGGCGGGGTCGATCCGGAAAGCACCGATCTGGCCGTCGCGATCCTCGATCAGATCACCGAGGGCCACGTGCACCCGGTCTCGTCGGCTCGCGTCGCCGAGCTCACCAAATTGCTCGAGAACACGTTCCGGTCGGTGAACATCGCGCTTGTGAACGAGCTCGCGATGCTCTGCGATCGGATGCACCTCGACGTGTGGGAAGTCATCGACGCCGCGGCCACGAAACCCTACGGCTTCATGCCGTTCTATCCAGGCCCCGGGGTGGGTGGGCATTGCATTCCCGTAGATCCGTATTACCTCGCGTGGAAGGCGCGCGAGTTCGACTTTCACACGCGATTCATCGAGCTCGCGGCCGAAACGAATCTCGGGATGCCCTTCTTCACGGTGGCGCGAATCCGCAAAATGCTGGACGACGGGGGTAAGTCTCTGCGCGGTGCGCGCGTTCTCGCGCTCGGGGCCGCGTTCAAGAGGGACATCGACGACGCGCGTCAGTCGCCGGCCGTCCGCGTCATGGAGATCCTCAGCGACCAGGGAGCCGATCTGCAGTACCACGACCCGTACGTTCCATCCGTCCGTCTCGAGGTGCCGTTGTTCGCGGACGGTAAGGGCCTCTCCATTCAATCGGTCGCGCTCGACGACGAGACGCTGCGTCGCGCGGACTGCGTCGTCATCCTCGTGGCACATTCAGGAGTTGATTACGGCCGCGTTGTGCGGTTAGCTCCGCGGGTGTTCGATGCCGTTAACGCTACGCGCGGTCTTGCCCGGAACGAGCACGTCGAGCGGCTCTAGTCCCCGCCGGTAAGGTGACCTTCCTCCGCCGGCTCGGAGCGGCCGGCGTCGGTCTCTTCACCGGAATCACCGCCGCGCTGCTCCTGGGCGACGCGAACTACGTGGCACTTGGTGCCGCGGCCCTATTCGCGATCCTCGTTTTTCTGTTCGCTCGTCAGGTGACGCCCCCCGCAGCCCGACGCGACGTCTACCTCCTCGTTGCCCTCGCCCTGACTCTCCGCTACGCGATGGCCGTCACGGTCCACGACGCTTCGCTGGCCGTGGGAAGAGGCGGCTTCGTCACGGGCGACGACGCGAACTATGCGGATTTTTCGTGGACGCTTGTCCAGTTGTTCGGAGGGCAGCCCGTGACCTTCGACTACGGCGGGTATCTCTACCTCCTCGGCACTTTCGTCTACTTGGAAACGGCGATCTTCGCGCTCGTGGGGCCAAACGTCGTGGTCGTCGAGCTCCTCAACGCAGGGCTCGGCGCAGGGCTGGTCGTGCTGATTGCCGACCTGTGCCGCCGACTCTTCGACAACGAACGGGCAGGCCTCCTCGCCGGCGCGCTCATCGCGTTCTATCCGTCGCTCGTCCTGTGGAGCTCGCTCAATCTGAAGGACTCGCTCGCGCTCTTGCTCGTGGCGCTGATGCTGTGGCTGCTCATCCTCTTCGATCGCCGGCCTCGCCTCTGGCTCGTGCCGGCCATGTACGTGCCGCTCTTTCTCATGGAGAGCCTTCGCTTCTACATATTCATGGGCCTTGCCGTCGTCATCCCGATCGGCGTGCTTCTCACGTCCGCTGTTCAGAATCGACGACGCCGGATCCTTACCTCTGCTCTTGCGGTGGGCTTCAGCGTGCTGCTTCTCTTCACACAGGACGCCGGCACCGGTGTCTTGTCGTCGTCGCTCCTCGCGCGCCTCGAGAGCGAGCGAGCCGCCATGGCTATCGGCGCGAGGACCGGTTTCGGCCGCGCGATCGTCCTCGTCCAGAGAGGCCTGACATACGTCATCCCAGCGTCGTCGGCACGTCCAACCGTGCCAGGACGCACGCCCCAGATCCTCGTCGTCCAGCCGAACACGCGGATCGTCATCGGGACTCCCGCACCCGGACGGGACGCGCTGCCGGTTTTGCCCGGCGATCTGCTTGTCGTGCCGCGCCCCGGCGTGACACCGACAGCGGCTCCGCGGCCAGAGCCTCTCCCGATCACGGCGGACTCGGGCGAGGTGCAGCTCGTTGACGCTGACGAGGCGCTTGTCCTCCGAACGCTGGAATATCTACCGTTCGGAATCGCCTTCGCGCTCTTCGCGCCGTTCCCCGGATCGGGCACGCGGGCTCAGGATCTGTTGCCGATCCCTGAGATGCTGGTCTGGTACGTCCTTCTCGTCGCGGCCGCGATCGCGCTCTGGCGCTGGCGGCGTCGGTGGCGCGTCCTTGCCCCGCTCGTGCTGTTCGTCGCGGGAACGGTCCTCATCTTTTCGCTCGCCGAAGGAAACGTGGGAACCCTGTATCGGCACCGGGCGATGATCATCCCGTTCGTCATCGTTCTCGGTGTGGCCAGCCTCAGTCGCCCGCCCGGCCATGGCTCCGTTCAATCCCCTGACCAGCCGAATGGGTCGATGCTCCGCGTGGCTGAGCCTCCGGTTGATTAGGGTCGCTGATTGACAGCCGAACCTGGCCGTTGGCGCCTGGGACATCGGCCCGCGCTTGACGGACTCCGCGGACTCGCGGTCGCCCTTGTTGTGGCGGCGCATGTGACGATCCCATATATGGGTGGTGGCGTCATTGGCGTTGACATCTTCTTTGTGCTCTCGGGTTTTCTCATAACGGCGCTCTTGCTTGAGGAGGAATCAGGGACTGGTCGCGTTGATTTGCTCGCTTTCTACCGTCGGCGAGCTCTGAGACTATTCCCGGCGCTCGCGCTGCTGCTCCCGGTCGTCGCAATTGCTGCGAACGTTTCTCCCGAGATCGACAAAACGACAGCAGGCCTTACAACACGTGCGATTCCTTGGGTCGTGGGGTACGCAGCTAACTGGGGGCGCGCCCTCGGTACACAAATGGGCCTCTTCGGCCACACCTGGTCGCTTGCAATCGAGGAACAGTTCTACCTCTTGTGGCCGTTCATTCTTCTCGCTCTCCTGGGTAAGAACCGCCGGTACGGTCGAGTGATCATCGTTTCAATCGCGGTCGTCTTCGTCGTAGCGGTCTACCGCGCCTTCGAATGGTCAGCCGGCGCGGGTGTTGATCGCGTTGCGAACGGAACGGACATGCGCGCCGATAGTCTGCTGGTCGGGTGCGCCATCGCGGTGGGGCTCCATCGCGGACTCTCCCTGCGTCCTCCACCGGTCGTCGTCGCGCTCGCAGTGGGCTTTCTCGCGTATGTGATCGCCACGCAAGGTCCCTTTTCTGGATTCCTGTACCTCGGCGGTCTGACCTGTGTCGCGCTGGCCGCCGGAGTGATCATCCTGGCCTTGCTTGAATCACCTTGGCTCCTCGACCACCGCCCATTGGTTCTAACCGGGAGGATCTCCTATGGGATTTATTTGTGGCACTTCCCGATTGTGTTTTTGGTGCCGCTTTCGTGGCCTGTCTTTGTCAGAGCGCCTGTCGTCGTTGCGCTCACGGTGTTGATTGCGGCGTTGAGCTGGTTCCTACTCGAGCAACGTTTCCTACGGCTCAAGCCTCAGCGCACTACGCGGGGAACGGCAGCCGCCGCGCCAATGGGAGATCGAGCGGTTTGAGACGGACAGCCTTCAGCCAACTCAGTTGGCGGGTAGTCGCCGGGCTCTTGACCGTCGGCTCCGCCGTGTTGGTCTCATTCGGGGTCGGCCTGGCCACACAGGGGGTCTTGGCGACGACGTCAAGCCTCGTCGCCGCGCTCTCCGTCCTCACGGGTGCCGGATTCACCCATGCGGTCGCATTCACTGTTGCGCGTCGTCCAGTAGGTTCGGGCACGAATCTCCGAGGTGCCGTCGCTGCTTCGACAGCCACGAGCCTCGTGCTAGGAATTGTTGTTGCCGTTGCGGGGTCAAACGTCTTGCCGACCATGCCGGTGCTGTGGTGGGGCGTCGCCGTGGCGCTTCCATTCTTCCAGGTTGGACAGTTCGGACTCGGGCTTCAGCAAGGCCTCGGTTCGTCGCGGGGTTACGTCACCGTGCTCATCGCCGCGCCCGTTATGACGTTTGCCGTTGCGGTCATCGCGGCCGTCACCGGCGTCCGGAGTGAGGGCGCGACGTTGTGGGCGTGGCCTCTTCTTGTTATGCCGCCCATCGCTCAAGCAACGATTGTCGCCTGGCAATGGCGACAGCTGCCACACGACGGGCCAGATTCGCTCCGGATGCTGATTTCGTACACCGCACGCATCTACCCGAGCGCCGTCGCTCACTTCTTGAGCTTTCGGCTGGATCTGCTCCTGGTCAGCGCTCTCGTTGGAGCGACCCCCGCCGGGATCTACAGCCTCGCTTTGAGTGGGGTGGACGCCGTCGCCCGAATCGGCCAGACCGCCGCCACCGTCCTTTTCCGCCAATTTTCCGACCAGGATGTCGCTAGGGCTGCCTCCGTCGCTCGGCGAGCTGCTTTACTGACGGCCCTATTGGGCGGACTCGCCGGCTTTGTCCTAGCCATGGGTGTGGTGATTGGTGGACGGACGCGCGGACCCGAAGTTCAACAACTTGGGGTGCTCCTTGTAATCCTCTCAGTTGCAGGGGCGGCAATCTGCGCATGGACGGTTCTCGCCTCTTATCTGGCGGCGACAAATCGATTGGGCGCCTCGACGAGGGTGAATTTCACACTCCTGGGGCTGAGCGTGGTGATTTACCTCTGGCTCATACCCGTCATCGGCGTTTATGGCGGCGCAATTGGCACCAGCGTCGGCCTTCTCGTCGCTGCGGTGCTCGGTTACTGGGAAGTCGCGCGCGCGTCGCGTCCACGGCTGACTTCGCCCACCGCGACTCTCCTGAGAAATCCGTTTGGAAAATAGGTCATCAGGAATTTCTCTCGCGACTTGTCAACCTGGAAGTCGCCATCCTCCCGGAGGAACTCCTCGACCGCCTCAAACGGTCCTGGTCCGTGCTCGGGCATGACGGGATGCCCGTTGACGTTCGTGTCCTCGACCACCAGGTAACTGCCCGGCGAAACGAACTCCCGGTACGCACGAAGCTCGCGAGCGACGTGCGCGGCATGATGGTCCGAATCAAGGATCACCATCACACGCGCTGTTCCGGCGGCTTCGGTTCGGACCTGTTCGAGGACTTCGGCGGACGTCGAATCACCGACGACGAAGCTGATCCTGGGGTGGGTCACACGCGCGGCGCGGCGGATGTCAATCGACAGGACCCGGCCGTGACCGATGAGGTCGCAGATCGACGCGAAAAACAGAGCGGACCCGCCGAGATCCGTTCCCGTTTCGATGATCAGATCGGGTCGAAGATCGTGTATGAGCTCTTGGTAGACCCAACAGTCGAGAGGCGATTTGAGGAGAGGCATGCCCAGCCAGTAGGTTTGTTGCAGCGCACCGCCGTAGAACGAGAGCAGATGGAATTTCGTCACCGTGTCCTCGGTCGCGGCGACCTCACGTCCGAGCCACGCGGCGCGGTCGCTAGCTTCGGCGTCCGCCATGAATCGCCGGTAACGCTCGCGTCCAAGGACGGCATAGAGCACCGCGCGGCGCGGGTGACGAAGTGCTTTCAGCAGATCGGGCATTCGCCGCAGACTAGCCGACGTGTACGGATCGTGAGAGAGCGGCGGGCGTGAGATTTTCTGTCCTCATCCCAACGAGGAGCGGCGGAGAGTTCCTGCCGGATGTCCTTCGGTCCGCCCTAGCGCAAACCGGTGATTTCGAGGTGGTCGTTTCGGACAACGCGAACACCGACGAGACCGCGCGGGTCCTCTCCTCGTACACGAATGACGAACGCCTTGTGGTCGTCCGCTCGGACGACGTCCTCTCCGTGACGGAGAACTGGATGCGAGCGCTTCACGCGGCGCGCGGCGAGTACCTGCTGATGATCGGCGACGACGATCTATTGCTTCCCGGCTTTTTCGAACGTGTTGATGCCGCTCTAAGACGGCACGCGAATCCGGACTGTGTCACGTTCAACGCATACTCCTATGTGGCACCCGGCTCCTTCGAAACGGACGCTCCCGCCTACTGGTCGCCTCGGCATTTCGATATGCAGAGGCTCCACCCTGAGCGCGAGCTCTCGCGCGACGAGCGCCTCCGGATCGTCAAGTCCATGTTCCGGTTCGACGTCCGGTTCCCACTCAACATGCAACTCACCCTCTTCTCGCGTGGCGCTGTCGCGGCGGTGCCCGGCGACTTTTTTCGCGCTCCGTTTCCCGACCACTTCGCTCTCAACTCGATGCTCCTGCGGGCCGAGCGCGTTGTCGTGACCGACGAGCGTCTCCTGGTTATCGGCGTTTCTCCGAAGTCCTTCGGGCACTACTTCTATACCGGACGGCAGCGTGAAGGTGCGCGCTATCTCGGAGCGGAAGCCGCGTTCCCCGGCCTGATCGAGGGCAGCCAGCTGGTCAACTCGATGCATGCCTGGTTGATCGAGCTTCGCCGGACCTATCCGGAGCTCTCCAACGTGCCGATCGCGCGCTGGCAGTACATCGCGCGCCAGGTCAATCACTGGTACCGACAGGTTGAGTTCGGGGCGCTGCCGCCTTCGGCCCTCGGCGAACGGGTCCGCTCCCTGAAGCCGTGGGAGGTCGCGACAGTGATGCTCCCGATGCTCGGTTACCGCGTCGTGCGGCGCTTCCGCGCGCAGGTCCGCGGCACGAAGCGGTCCTACATCAGCGATTCCTGGCCTGCCCTACGGCCGACGCCACACCAGAGGATCGCCGATTTCGCGGCCAGCCTGCAATTGGAGTGACCAAACCGATCCGCGTGCTCTGCCTCATGCTGTATCCGACCTCGAACGCGAGCGTTCGACTTCGAATCGAACAACAGGTGCCTGAGCTGCGTCGGCTCGGGGTCGAGGTGACGTTGTCGCCGTTCCTCGACACGCAGGGGCTTGCCGTCGTTTTCCTTCGGGGACACGTACTGAGCAAGGCAGCGGCGGTCGTTCGCGGCTTCCTTCGTCGCGCCGCAGACGTCTTCCGGCTGGGGCGATTCGATCTGCTTTTCATCTATCGCGAGTCGACTCCGTTCGGTCCCGAGTTCATCGAGCGGCTCGCTCTCGCCCGGAGCTTGCCCATCGTTCACGACTTTGACGAGGCGATCTTCATCCCGAACATCCATCCGGCAAATCGAGGATGGGCGTGGCTTCGCGATTTCGGACGGCCGGCGCGCGTAGCTGCGATGGCGACCGCGGTGACCGTCCAGAACGAGTACCTGGCCGGGTTCGCGCGTCGCTGGAATCCTCGGGTGACCGTGATCCCCACGCCCGTCGACACCGACCGACGGCATCCTCGGGACCGACGCGGCCCCGGCCCGGTCGTGATCGGATGGTTGGGTTCGGAGACGACCGCGCCGTACTTACACCTCGTGGACCAAGCCCTCGCGCGATTGAGTCAGGATGCAGATGTCATCGTCCGCGTTGTCGGCGGGACGTACCGGAATCCGGCTGTCCGCCGCCTTGAGCAGCGGGAGTTCGCGCTCGACCGCGAGCAATCGGATCTCGAGGGATTCGACATCGGCATCCTCCCAGAGCCAGACGACGATTGGACTCGGGGCAAGGGTGGCTACAAAGCCCTCCTCTATATGGCGGCGGGGATACCGGTGGTCGCGTCGCGTGTCGGTGTGAACACGGATATCGTTTCGGACGCTGAGACAGGCTTTTGCGTGTCCACCACCGAGGAATGGATCGCCGCGCTACGCCGCCTTGTGGCCGACCCGGGCTTGCGGGAGCGCATGGGCGCCGCCGGCCGGGCTCGCGTGGTCGACCGTTATTCGATCCACGTGATCGCTCCGCTATTCGCTAAGGCACTCGCCGCAGCGATGGGGAAGACGGCGTGACCGACCGCCGACCCTACTGGCAGAACAGGCCGGTCCTCGTGACCGGCGCGTCAGGTCTGGTGGGCTCCCAGCTCGTCGCCGCGCTCCTCGCGTCGGGGGCGGACGTCGCCGTCCTGCTCCGCGACCGCGACCTCCGCTCCGAGCTCTCTCGGAGCGGCAACATCGGTCGCGTCGCCGTCACTGAAGGTGAGCTCGAGTCGCTCGCGGATGTGGAGCGCGCCATCGCCGAGAGCGGCGCTTCGGTCGTGTTCCACCTTGGCGCTCAGACCCTCGTCGGCGTCGGCCTCAATGCGCCGCTCCTGACGCTCGAATCAAACGTTCGTGGGACGTACAACCTGCTCGAGGCGAGCCGCCGTCAATCGGGAACCGTCGAGCGCGTCGTCGTGGCGTCGAGCGACAAGGCATACGGCCAAAGCGATCACCCCTACAGCGAAGACGACCCGCTGCGCGCGTCGTCTCCATACGACGTGTCAAAAGCAGCGGGCGATCTCATCGCGCAGAGCTACCACACCACGTACGGCCTCCGCCTCGGCATCGTGCGCTGCGGCAACATCTACGGCGGCGGCGATCTCAACTGGAGCCGAATCGTGCCGGGGACGATCCGGTCCTTTCTGAAGCGTGAAGCTCCCGAGATCCGCAGCGACGGCACCTACGTTCGCGACTACATCTACATCGCTGACGTCGTGGATGCGTACCTCGCGGTCGCCGAGGCATTGGATCGGCCCGAGGTAGCCGGCGAGGCCTTCAACTTCGCGTCGGGAGCGCAGGTGAGTGTTCTGGAGATGGTGAAGGCGATCGCCAAGGTCATGGGCGGGCACCTGCCCCAGCCCCGCGTGCTGAACATCGCGAAGAATGAGATCAAGGAGCAGCGTCTCTCGATCGAGAAGGCCAAGCGCGTTCTCGGCTGGAAGTCGCGCGTCTCTATTGACGATGGCCTCCGCTCGACGATCGAGTGGTACCGCGCCTACCTCGGGGCGAATCCCTGATCGAAGGCATCCGCGTCGTCCCGCTCCGGCAGATCCCAGACGAACGCGGGAAGGTCATGCACATGCTTCGCGCGGATGACCCTCACTTTGAGCGCTTCGGCGAGATCTACTTCTCGACGGTCTACGCGGGCGTCGTCAAAGGCTGGCACCTCCACGAGCGAATGACGATCAACTACGCGGTCCCGTTCGGCTCGATCAAGCTCGTGCTCTACGACGATCGCGACGGCTCGCCGACGCGAGGCCAGCTGCAAGAGGTCTTCGTGGGTGAGAGCAACTACGCGCTCGTCACCGTCCCGCCCCACATCTGGAATGGCTTCAAAGGCATCGGCCATCCGTACTCGATCGTCGCGAACTGCGCGACGATCCCGCACGACCCCACGGAGATCACACGGCTGGACCCATTCAGTCCGAAGATCCCCTACGACTGGGAAGTGCGCCACGGATAGGTCGCGCTGTCGGATCTGCCGTGCGGACGCCCTCGAGAACATACTCGACCTCGGCCTTCAGCCTCTCGCGAACTCATTCATCAAACCTGACGAGGTAACTAAGCCCGAGCCGCGGTACCCGCTGGAGCTTGCGCGATGCACGGCATGCGGTCACGTGCAGCTGTCGGTGACTGTCCCTCCGGAGAGCATGTTCCGGAACTACCTCTACGTATCCGGGACATCGGACACTATCCCGGCCCACTTCGCGGCCTACGCGAAGGCCGTCGCCGAGCGGTTTGTTCCCAAGGACGGCCTGGTCGTCGAGATCGGCAGCAACGACGGGACGCTCCTTCGCGCGTTCGATCGCGACTCGGTCCGCGTGCTCGGCGTCGAACCCGCTCGGAACATCGCGGCGATGGCCAACGCGGCCGGCAT
>Ga0066679_10000702_pt1 | contig 12158 bp, 11 predicted proteins | sample GraSoiAngelo_128_FD_62298 | JGI IMG/M metagenome (GOLD analysis project Ga0066679, IMG submission 62298) | Grasslands soil microbial communities from the Angelo Coastal Reserve, California, USA - 14_0927_12_20cm | ecosystem: Environmental > Terrestrial > Soil > Grasslands | place: USA... | reverse complement strand
GACAGTGCGACCCAGCGGAAGGGACCGCGTCCTTCCGAGAAGAGCGGACGTATGTATGCAGGCACGAACCCCGGGTAACTGAACGCGTCGGCGTATCCCGCCGTGCGCGCCTCGCCTCGCAGGTTGTTCCCGTAGTCGAAGGCGACGGCGCCACGCGATGCGAGAGCCACGATCGCTTCGCAGTGCCGCGCCATCGATGCGCGCGACCGGCGCACGTACTCGTCCGGATCGGCGCTGCGGAGCGCTGCGGAATCATCGACACCCGCGGGGACGTACCCATCGAGTGGATCGTGGGCACTCGTCTGATCGGTGACCACGTCGACGGTGACGCCGCGACGGACGATTTCGGGCAGGACGTCGGCCGCGTTCGCGACAAGACCCACCGACCGCGCCCTTTTCTCATTGCGGTACCGCTCGACCCGCGCGAGCGCCTCGTCGAGCGAGGGCGCGATCTCGTCGAGGAAGCCCTGCGACAATCGGCGGTCCGCGCGCGCTGGGTCGACCTCCACGATGAGCGCCGCTCCTTCATTCATCGTCACGGCCATCGGTTGGGCCCCGCCCATCCCCCCAAGTCCCGCCGAGACAACGAGCCGGCCGGCCAGCGTTCCACCGAAATGCTTGCGCGCGACGGCGGCGAACGTCTCGTAGGTGCCTTGCAGGATTCCCTGCGTGCCGATATAGATCCAGGAGCCCGCGGTCATCTGCCCGTACATCGTCAGCCCCGCGTCCTCGAGCCGGCGGAATTCGTCCCAGGTCGCCCAGCGCGGAACGATGAGCGCGTTCGCGATGAGCACGCGCGGCGCCCACTCATGGGTGCGGAAGACGCCGACCGGCTTTCCCGATTGCACGAGAAGCGTCTCGTCCTGCTTGAGACGCGCGAGCGTCGCCAGGATGCGATCGAACGCGGGCCACGAGCGCGCCGCGCGTCCGGTCCCGCCGTAGACGATGAGCTCCTCGGGCCGCTCCGCGACGTCTGGGTCGAGGTTGTTCTGGATCATCCGGAACGCGGCTTCCTGCGGCCAGCCGAGGCAGTGCAGCTGATTGCCTCGCGGAGCCCGAACGATGCGTGCCGCGACCGTCACGGTCTCAATTGTCCATCGCCGTCCGAATCGGACACTCTTCGCCGGCCTGCCGTTCCTAGACTCCAGGGGTGCGGGTCACCGTGGCGATCCCGGCCTATGACGAGATAACGACTCTCGCCGCGGTCGTGGCCGAGGCGCTCGCGGAGCTCGACGCGATCGGCCTGGCGCGGGACGGTGAGGTCCTCATTGTCGACGACGGCAGCACCGACGGCACATCAGCGCTGGCCGACGACCTTGCACACGCGAGCCCGAACGTCCGCGTGGTCCACCATCGGCCAAATCGCGGGTTCTCCGGGGCGATGCGTACTTGCTTCCGCGAGTCGCGCGGCGACTGGATCTTTCTCGCGCCCGCCGATGGCCAGTCGAGCATGTCGGACCTCCGGCGGTTCCTCGAGGCATCCGCGCACGCGGACATCGTGATCGGCGTGCGGGAATCGCGTGCGGACCACGCGGGTCGCCGATTCCTTTCGCGCGCGTTCCACCTCATCGCGCGGAGTCTTCTCGCCATCCCGGTGCGTGAGTTCAGCTCCATCTTCCTGTTCCGGCGATCGCTGCTCGACTCGATGACTTTTCGTTCGCGAGACAACGGTGCCACGATGCTCCCCGAGGTGTTGTTCCGCGCGCATGCGCGCGGCGCCGTCCTGGTCACCGTCGTCGTCCCGCACTTCCCGCGCCGCTCCGGGCAGGCGAAGGGTGGTCGGTTGTCGGTCGTGCTCATCACCCTAATCGAGCTGGTCCGCATCGCGGTGCTGGTCCGCGTCGATGAAATGCGCCGGGTGGGCAGGGTCGAGACCTAGCACCGCGTCTACCGCCGGTAGACGCGATACGGCCCGACCTGCGCGACCAGCGTGGCGTGCTCGGTCAAGGCGACGATCAACCGCTGCTCGAGTGGCGGCTCGTCAACCAGCTGCAGCCGATCCTTCACGAAGACCCAGCGCAGGCCGACCTCGTCCGCGAATCGCGCGATCTCAGCGGGCGAGTACGGGTTCGCGACGTCGAAGAAGTACACGCTCGGCAGGCGCGGTCGCCGGCCAAGCGCGAAGAAGGCCGGGTCCTCGCCGGGTAGGAATGCGAACGCATCATCCGCGGGGACGTTGTCACGCATCCAGAAAAGGATCGTGTCGAGCTCGCCGATGTACGGGCCTCGTGCGGAGAGTCCCGCGAGTGACGGAAACTCAGATCGAACAACCGGGCCAGGCGCGTTCACGTCGGCGAAAAGAAGCCGCGCATTCGTGAGCGTGTACGCCGTGCCCGACGCCGTGAGGAGCACCGCGAGAACGACCCCGGTCATCGCTGCGATCTGCGCAGGTCTTTCGACGAGGTGGTGCAGGTCGCGAACGAGCGTCGCGATCCCCAGAACGAGCAGCGGAAAGATGGCGAACGACGAGCCGTTGAGACCGAGCGACATGAGTGCCCCCGCGGCCGTGCCTGCGACCACCAGTGGAAGGAGCGTCTCGAACCGCGCGCCGTTCCGCGCCGCTGCCACCAGCGCTAGGACCGAGGCGGCCACGAGAACGGGCGTCAGGAGCGCGTTCACGTTCACGAAGCTCGAAGGGCTGGATGCATGCGCTAGGAGCGCGATGAGCAGGACCCCGACGAAGATGGGCGCGCGCAGCCGCAAGGGGAGGGCGCGTGTCGCGATGGCAAGCGCGAGCAGGAGCACTCCGGGCCAGATCAGCGCGGGGTCCCAGAATGCGCTGATGCGCTCGAGCGCGACCCCGCGGCCGGCCATCGCGAACGTCCAAGCCCAGGCGAGGTAGTGATCGATGCCGACCACGAGCTGGAGCGCGATGAGCTCCGCGCCGAGCGCGACGCCGAGCCCGATAAGACACCAGCGCAGGCCGGCCCGTGCCGAGGGCCGAGCCCACGCGTCGACCACGAGCGCGCCCGGCGCCAGGATCAGGAACGCGCCGCCGAAGTTCTGCTTGACGAAGACCGGAACGGCGATCAACGCGCCGGCGAGGAGCCATCGCGTCCGGGTCGGCCGATCGATCGCCGCGAGGATCGCCGCGATCGACGCGAGGACGACGAAGCACGTGTCGGGGTCATAGAAGGGGTTCGGGAAGATCGCGTAGATGCCGAGGGGCACCAGCGGGATCGTGAGGGTCGCGGCCAGCGCGGTCGGCTGCGGGACGGCGCCGTCGATCAGCCGACGAGCGATTCGGTACGTCAAGACCGTCGCGAGGCCACCAACGATCGTCGCGTAGAGGATCTGCACCAGGAAGTGCGGGCCGAACGTCTTGATGAGCACGGCTTGCATGAGGAACGCAAGCGGCGCTTGGGCCAACGGAAACTGTGAGTACGGTACGTCGCCGTTCGCGATTCGAGTCGCGATATTCACGACGTACGAGATGTCGACCAGGACGGCGACCTGCGAGTTCCGCCAAAAGACGAACGCGGCGCTCGCTGCGAAGAGAAGCGCCGGGACCAGGAGAGAAGAACGGCTCTGAAGCGCCGCGCGACCGGCGCCGAACACGAGGCGAGAGTATAGGTTGCGATTGGTGAGGCACAGAAGACTTTGAGTCCACCGGTTTGCGTCGTATGCGGGGCCGTAGAGCGCCCTCGTGTTGGTACCGGCGTGCGCGATTACGTGACCGGTGAGGAGTTTCAGCTCTTGCAATGCCGAAGCTGCGGTTTCGCCTTGACGGACCCGGTCCCTCTCTCGATGGATCGGTACTACCCGCCCCGGTACCGACGATTCAATTGGCTCGCGGCATTCGTGCTTCGCCGGCTGTACCTCCGACGTGTGGACGATTGGCTCGCGCGGCTTCCGACCGCCGGTCTCGCGCTCGAGCTGGGCAGTGGCACGGGTTGGATGCTTCGCGCGCTTCGCGAGCGTGGCTGGGTGGCGATCGGGAGCGAGCGCACGGTCGCGGCCGCCGCGTCCGCACGCGAGGGGAGCGGCGTGCCTATGTTCGTGGGCGACCTCGGTGCGATCCGGGACGCGCCTCTGCTGGACCTCGTGATCATGTTCCACGTTCTCGAACATCTCGCGGATCCCCTCGCCGCGTTGCATGCGGTCGCGCGTCGCGTCAAGCCCGGCGGAACGCTGATCCTTGGTATCCCGAACATCGCGAGCTGGCAGGCCAGAGTCGTGGGGTCGCGCTGGATGCATCTCGACGTCCCGAGGCACCTCTGCCACTTCTCGCCGGATGCCATCGAGCGCGCTCTGCGTGGATCGGGATTCCGGGTGGCCCGCGTGGATTTCCGATCGTTCGAGCACGATCCGGTCGGCTGGGTCCAGGGCGGTCTCGACCGGCTCGGGTTCGAGCAGGCTTTCCTCGTGAAGCTGCTCGCCCGGATGCGCGAGAGGCGTTCGGGCCGACTGGCGACGCTGGCGGCGGTCGTTCTCGCGGTCCCGCTGGGAGTGGTGGGCCTCGCCCTCGCGGTCGCGAGCTGGCGCGCTGGCGCGGGAGCGGTGATGGAGGTATGGGCGGTACGAGAGGAGCGCGCCGAGGGCTAGAGGAAGGTCTTGTTCTTGTCGACGACGAAGACCGGCCGCGCGACTCCGTTCTTATAGGTGCGCGCCAGATATAGGGCGATCGTCGATAAAGCGAGAAGCGCGAAGTAAAAGGTGGCGACCGAGGCAAGGGTCGCGATCCCCGCGGCCCCAAGGCCGGCGAGCCCCGCGATCAACGGAAAGAGGAGCCCGATCACAACCGCGACATAAAGGATCAGGCGAAGCGGGAAGGTCGAGCTCGCGAGAAAGCCGGCGACTGCGAAGCGAGTCATGTTGAAGAAGTTGTAGTGGCTCTTGCCTGACGTACGGACCCCGCGCACGTACGGGATTCCCACCCGAACGAAGCCGACGTAGCCGATCTCCGCGCGCAGAAACACGTAGGTGGTGTGCGGCGCGATGATCGCGTCGCGGACCTGTCGCGAGACCATGGCGAACTCGGCCATCCAGAGGACGATGTCGCTGTCGGCAATCTCCCTGTTCAGGTAATAGAAGAGCCGACGGAAGAATGTGACGATCGCCGGCTCGACGCGGTTGGATCGGATCCCGTATGCCACGTCGGCTCCGCCCTCGAGCGCGGCGTTGAAGTCCCGCAGCAGCTCAGGTGGATCTTCGCAGTCGACGTCGATCATCGCGTAACGGTCGGCCGTGACCAGCGAGAGACCAGCGAGCAGGACCGCGTGATAGCCGAAGTCCCTGGAGAGCGTGATGACTTTGACGCGGTCGTCACGCGCGCGGACCTCGCAGATCCGCTCGAGACTGCCGTCGTCACTCCCGTCGTTCACGAAGACGATCTGCCAGGACACCGCGGCCAGCGACTCGAGGACCGCGCTCGTCCGCTCGTAGAACGGCGCGATGTTGCCGAGCTCGTTGTGTACGGGAACGATGATCGCAAGCTCGCCGTCGCTCATCGGCGACACACTAGGTGACCGCTCGCGGGACCGGCGTTGCGGCCGAGGATCATGGCAGCCGATTAGTCGATAATTCTGGTGTGGATCCGGTCACCCTCGCCATCCACGCGACGCCCGCATTCGTCGCCAGCGCGGTCGAGTTCGTCGAAGCGACGACCATAGTCCTGGCGGTCGGCGTGACCCGGGGATGGCGCGCGCCGCTCCTCGGGACGGCAGCGGCGACGGCGGCGCTCGCGGTGATCATCGCGACACTCGGCGTCGCGATCGTGACGATCGTGCCGGAACTCCTCTTGAAGGGCATCGTCGGGTCGCTCCTCTTGCTCTTCGGACTGCGCTGGCTCCGTAAGGCGGTCCTGCGATTCGCCGGCATCGTCGCCATCCATGACGAGGAGCTCATCTATCTGCGCGAGCTCGCGGAGCTCCGCGCGCAGGGTCTCCAAAGGAAAGAGTTCGATTGGATCGGCTTCCTCGTGGCCTTCAAGGCCGTTCTGCTCGAGGGGACCGAGGTCGCGTTCATCGTGATCGCATTCGGCGCTGCCGGCGGGACCGCCCTCACGGCGGCGACCGTCGGCGCGATCGCGGCCGGCGTATTCGTGATCGCTCTCGGGGCCGCCCTGCGGCAGCCCTTGACGATGGTCCCGGAGAACTGGCTCAAGTTTGGTGTGGGCGCGATGCTCTGCAGCTTCGGCGTCTTCTGGTTCGCCGAAGCGCTGGGAATGCAGTGGCCCGGTGACGCGCTTTCGATCCCCTTGATCGTCGTCACGTTCCTGGCCGCGAGTTGGCTTGCGGTGCGGATCCTGAAATCCCTTCTTCCTGAGGGCGCACAGATCGAAGCGCGAAATGTTTAAAGGCATTTGGTCGACGCTCGTCGGCCTTCTGATCGAGGACGGTCAGCTCGCGATCGGCGCGCTCATCGCTCTCGCGATCACCTGGGCCGTTGCGAACGCGGGTGGCGATTCCGCTCGGCAGGTCGTGGGATGGGTGCTGCTTGTCATGGTCCTGATGCTTGTCGTCGCGAACCTCTACCGCGCGGGCGTCGTCGCCCGCGCCCGGGTGAGCTCGGCGCGCCGGTAGCACCCGCGCTCGTGGTCGTTGCGAATGCCGACCGCCTGCATGAACGACTCGACGATGGTCGGCCCGACGAACCGGAACCCACGCTTCTTCAGATCCTTCGATAGCACATCTTTGTCATCGAATCCCCACACGTATGAGTCGAACGATCCGAATTCCTTTTGCACGACAGCCAACGCATTGGCATTGCCGATCGCAGCCTCGATCTTGGCGCGATTTCGGATGATCGATTCGTCCTTCATCAGTCGGGCTACGTCCTTTGAATTGAAAGCAGAGACCTTGACGGGATCGAAGCGAGCGAATGCGCGTCGGAACGCGTCGCGCTTCCGAAGCACGGTTTCCCACGAAAGTCCGGCCTGCATTCCCTCGAGAATCAAGAATTCGAATAGAAGTCGATCGTCGTGAACAGGCGTTCCCCATTCGAGATCGTGATAGCTGAGAAGAGGCTCGCGCGAAGCCCAACCGCAACGACGACGCGGGCGAGCGGCCACCGAGGGCCCCCGCGCGACGGGGTACCGGCCGGAGGCCGGGGGGTCCACCGTCGCGTAAAGAGGGTTTCGGTGGCCGCTCGTTTTCGTTCTGACGATGCGGGCTATGCGCCACCCCACTTCTGCAGCAGCTCAGGGAGCTCTGAGAGTTGGGTGAGTTCGGCCGTGGGCACGGCGATCGACGAGGGGAAACCGGATTCGTTCTTTCTCCAGATGGCACGCATGCCGGCCTCGAGCGCTCCGGAGACATCGTCGACCATCCGATCTCCGATCATCACGCATTCGTCGGGTATCACGTCGAGTCGGCGCGCCACTTCGGCAAACACGGTGCGGTGCGGCTTGGAATGGGGGAGGTCCGACGTGTAGACGATCACGTCGAGGAGCGACGCGAGGCCGTGGGCAGCGAGGTCGGCGTTGTGCCAATCGGCGGCCCACCACGTATTTGACAGAAGACCGAGCCGATAACCCCGCTCCCGGAGCAGCTTGAGGACCGTCACGGCTTCGGGATCGACGGTCGACCAGCCTGCGATGGCTTTGGCGTACCCATCCATCGCTCCGAGCAATTCGGCGCCGCTCACGGGAACGCCGAGCCGGTCGAAGGCCTCGCGCACCAGCACGGTCGGCGGTCCGCTCCAATGTTCGGTGTCGACCCTCCGCCAGTGGTCGCGTTCGGCGTCGCGCATCGCGTTGACGTACGCGTCGCGGGATGGCCACCTGCGATCCGCGAATTGGGTGACGACGTGGTCGTACGACGCGGCCCACTTCTGCTCGGCGCCGGTGTCCCAGTCCGACCAGTGCACGAGCGTTCCACCAAGATCAAAGATCACCGCGCGCGGAATCCTCACGTCCGAAACTGTACGAAACGACGCCTCCCGGGCGAAGGGAGCATGCTGCGGCGGTGTTCGATCTCTCCTGGCTTTTCTGGCTATTCATCCTCGCTCAGTTCTTCGTCCCTCTCTACCAGAAGCAGATGCTCGAGCTTCGCCGGAACAGGGCTTTCCACGGCTTCGAGCAGCGGCGCAAGACTCGGCTGATCACGATGATCCATCGCCAGGAGACCATGAGCTTCCTGGGCTTTCCGATCGCTCGCTACATCGACATCGAGGATTCGGAGCAGGTCCTGCGCGCCGTCCGGCTCACGCCGCCGGAGATGCCGATCGACTTTCTCGTGCACACTCCGGGCGGTCTGGTCCTCGCAGCGGAACAGATCGCGTTCGCGCTCAAGCGTCACCAGGGCAAAGTCACGGTCTTCGTGCCCCACTACGCCATGTCGGGCGGCGCGCTCGTCGCGATCGCCGCCGACGAGATCGTCATGGACCCCAATGCCGTCCTCGGTCCCGTCGACCCGCAGCTGGGGAACGCACAGGCCGCATATCCGGCCGCCTCGATCCTTCGGGCGCTCGCACAGCCGAACCCCAACCGTGATGACCAGACGCTCATCCTCGGAGACGTCGCCGAAAAGGCCCTGCGCCAGGTCACGGCAACAGTGAAGCGGCTGCTGCTCGAGCACTACTCCGAGGCGGACGCCGAACGCATCGCGAACAAGCTGAGCTCCGGCGAGTGGACCCACGACTACGCGCTCGACGTCGCTGGTCTCCACGAGATCGGTATCAAGGTGACCGAAGAGATGCCGCGCGAGGTCTATGAGCTCATGGATCTCTTCCCACAGACAAGCCAACGCCGCCCGAGCGTCGAGTTCATCCCACTTCCCTACACATCGCCGCCGCCGGCCGTGCGCCCGCGCGGTGATCGTTCGACCTAGCCGGGCATCGCCTTGCGCACCCGCTCGCGGGTGAGCGGGACCGACCGAAGCCGCGCGCCGCTCGCGGCATAGACGGCATTCGCGATGGCGGCGGCCGTCGGCACCGCGCCGGGCTCGCCGACACCCGTCGGCGGCGCGCTCTTGTCACCTTCGACGAAGACCTCGATCGATTCAGGCGCATCGCGGAACGTCGCGATCGGGTACGTGTCCCACCCCGTATTCATCACTCGGCCATCGCGATGGAGGAGCTCTTCCTTCAGCGTCCACGAGGCCGACTGCTGGATGCCGCCCTCGATCTGGTTGCGTACGCCGAGCGGGTTCACCGTCTCGCCGGGATCAACGACGCACCACACCTTCACCAAGCGGACCGCGCCGGCGAGCGACACCTCGACCTCCGCCACCTGCGCGACGTAGGTGTCGTGGTAAATGGTGCAGGCGAGGCCGCGGCCGCGTCGCCCGCCCGGACGTTCGTTCCAGCCACTCCGCTCGGCGACGCGCTCGACGACGCGACGGAAGCGGTCGTCCGCGATGTGCCGGAGCCGAAAGGCGAGCGGGTCCTGCTTCGCCAGCACCGCGAGCTCGTCCATGAACGACTCGATCGCGAACACGTTTTCGGCGGCCGCGAGGGAGCGGAAGTTCGCGGTGCGAAGCCGCGTCGGCTCGATGTGGAGCGTCACCTTCGCCGGGAAGCCGGCGTACGGCGGGATGGCGTTGCGGCCCGAGGTCACGCCGAGCACTTGTGGATCGAGACCCGCCGCCGTATGGACGTTGGTGTGCTCGTCGTACCGCCACGCCACGATGTGGCCGTCGGCACCGAGACCCGCGGCGACCTCGAGCACGGCCTCCGGCCGCGACGGCGACCACGCGAACTCCTCCTCGCGGGTCCACTGGAGGAGCACGGGGCGCCGCGATCCCTTCGACAAGATCGCCGCCTCGATCGCGGCGTCGGCGTGGCTATTCCGTCCATAGGTTCCGCTCGTGATCTGCGGGATGACGCGAACCTTCTTCTCCGGCAGCCCGAGGGTCTTCGCGACCTGCTCGCGCACGCCGAACGGGCGATGCGTCCCGACGTACATCGTGGCGCCGTAGCCGCGGACGTCGGCGACCGCGGCGCTCGGCCCGATCGGCGCGTTCGCGATCGGCGGAAGCACGTAGGTCTGCGCGAAACGGAGCGACGCGCCGCGAAGCTTCTCGTCGACTCCCGCGTCCGAACGCATGGGTACCTCGGCCGTCGGTCCCTCGACAGGAAGCGCGTGCCACTCCGCCTCGACCGCCGCCGCCGCGGCGCGGGCCTCGTCGTCGCGCTCGGCAACGACGCCGACGACGTCACCATCGCGCACGACCGCGATGACGCCGGGCATCGCGCGTGCCTTCGCGTCGTCGAGCGAGCGAAGCTTCGCTCCGCGCGTCGGCGGGCGGACCATCGCGCCGCGCGCCATGTCTGGAAGGCGGATGTCGGCGACGAACGTCGCCTGCCCGGTGACGATCGCCTGCGCCTCGAGGTGCGGCATCGGCCGGCCGCTGTACCTCCGGCGTCCCTCGGGCATCAGCGCTACGCCGTCCGGGATGACGCCCGCGATCGGCTCTGAGTCCAGCAGGTCCGCGTAGGGCACGCGCTTCCCGCCGCCCACGACGGTACCCGCTTCGGTGTCGAGCGTTTCTTTCGGGACCCCGAGCTTCGCACTCGCGCGATCCATGAGCTCCTGTCGGGCGAACGCGGCCGCTTTCCGCAGGAGTGGCGCTTCCTGGGCGACCGAGTGGCTGCCGAAGGTGCCGAAGTCGAACGGGACCTGGTCGGTATCTCCAAGAACGACGTTCACACGCTCGATCGGGACATCGAGCTCGTCGGCCACGATCTGCGCGAATGCGGTGCGGATGCCCTGCCCAAACTCGATCTTCCCCGAGAACGCGATGACGGTTCCGTCGGGCTCCACGCGGATCCGCTGCTCGATTCGCTCAGGCTCGCGACGATCCCACATCAGGACGACGCGGCCCTCTGGACGGCGCGGATCGCGCGACCGTAGACGCCGCATCGGCAGAGGTTGCCGGCAAGCGCATCGCGGATGGAGATCTCGTCGGGTTCTGGATCGTGCGCGAGAAGGGCGGTGGCGGAGATGATCATGCCGCTCGTGCAATAGCCGCACTGCAGCGCGTCTTCTGCGATGAACGCCTGCTGCACCGGGTTCAGCTCGTCGCCTGCGGCCAGGCCCTCGACCGTCGTGATCTCCATGCGGGCTGCTTGATCGGCCGTCAGCAGGCATGAGGCCACCGCACGCTTGTCGGCGATCACGTAACACGCCCCGCATTGCCCGCGACCGCAGCCGAACCGCGTGCCGGTGAGGCCAAGGTCGTCCCTCAAGACCGACAGGAGCGACGTGTTCGGCGGGACGTCGACATCCCGACGCTCGCCGTTCACCGTGAGCGCGAGCTTCACGAAAGCTCCGGCAACCTCATGCGCACGGCGGCGATCAGGACCTCGCGCGCGATCGTGTCGGCCATCGCGGAGATGTCGCCGGACAGCACGCGGTCTTCGTCGAGCCGCGCGGAGCGCTCACGAACGACCCGCCGTGCCTCCTCCACGCCGGGTCCCGTGGTCGTCTCGAGAAGGTCCAACCCCTGCGCGGCGCAAAGGGCTTCGATCGCCAGGACCTCCCGGGTGTTGCGCACCACGTCCGCGAGCTTGTGCGCGGCGTGTACTCCCATGCTCACGTGATCTTCCATCCCGGCCGATGTCGGCACCGATTCGACGGACGCCGGGAAAGCGCGCAGGCGATTCTCGGTGACGAGTGCCGCCGAGGTGTACTGCGCCACCATGAACCCGGAATTCGTCCCGGGACTCCGCGTCAGGAACGGTGGCAGGCCGCTGGTATGCCCGTTCGTCATGCGCTCGACGCGGGCCTCGCTGATGTCCGCGAGTTCGGCGACCGCGATCGTAGCGAGGTCAAGCGCGATCGCCACCGGCTGTCCGTGGAAATTCCCGCCGCTCACGACGCGGTGGTCCTCGGCGAACACGATCGGATTGTCCGTCACGGAGTTGATCTCGATCTCGAGCACGCCGCGGGTGTACGCCAGCGCGTCGCGCGACGCCCCGTGAACCTGCGGCATGCAGCGGACCGAGTAGGGATCCTGGACCCGCGGGTCACCGACGCGATGCGATGAGACGTTCGGACTACCGGCCATGAGCGAACGGAGGTTCGCGGCGACGGCACGCTGACCCGGGTGGGGCCTGGTCGCGTGCAGCTCCTGGTCCCACGCGCGATCGGTGGAGCGCAGCGCCTCGGCGGACATCGCGCCGACGACGTCCGCGGTCGTTGCCAGCACCTCCGCGTCGTGCAGGGCGAGGCAACCGATCGCGGTCATGACCTGGGTCCCGTTGATGAGCGAGAC
>Ga0066679_10000691_pt1 | contig 12204 bp, 13 predicted proteins | sample GraSoiAngelo_128_FD_62298 | JGI IMG/M metagenome (GOLD analysis project Ga0066679, IMG submission 62298) | Grasslands soil microbial communities from the Angelo Coastal Reserve, California, USA - 14_0927_12_20cm | ecosystem: Environmental > Terrestrial > Soil > Grasslands | place: USA... | reverse complement strand
TCTTGCGCGCAGGGGCCGCACCACGACGCCCAGAAGTTGATGACCACCGGCTTGCCACGCAGGTCGTGGACCCCCACCTTGTGCCCATCGAGCTGCTGGATGGCGAGGTCGGGGGCGGTGCGGCCGAGCAGATGCGGGCTCGACATCGCCGCGTGCTGTAGGCCCCATGCCAGCGAGACCATCAGGACGGTGCCCAGGACGATCGCGCCGGCCGAGATCAAGCCGGACCTGAGGTTCAACGTCGCTGAGTCTAGTTCAGCAGGAAACACGGGCTGCGCACACTTTCGCCGCGCGGCCTGGTCAGTCCGGGAGCGAGCTCGCGGCCGCGATCCGTCCGTACAGGTAGCCGCTGGGCTTGATCGTCCGCTCCAGCGTCTTGCGATCCACCGCCATCAGCCCGAAATGCGTGCCATACCCGCGCGCCCACTCGAAATTGTCCGTGTTCGTCCAGTGGAAGTAGCCGCGGACGTCGACTCCATCACCGATCGCAAGAAGCACGTTTTGAAGCGTTTCGGTAAGGTGACGCGAGCGCCATTCATCGTCATCGGTTGCGAGCCCGTTCTCTGTGATGTACACCGGTTTGCCCAGTGGGCGCAGCTCGTTCAGGACCGTGCGGATCCACGTCGGGTCTGCGCTGAGTCCCATGTCGGTGACCCGACGGCCCGGAACGTTGAAGCGCCTGATGAACTGGTCTTGAGGCCGCCGAGGATCGAACGCGCACATCTGTCCCCAGTAGTGCGCGATGCCGACGTAGTCGCATGTGGCCTCCACGATCCGGGCCAGCCGTCCTGGTGCGACTGGCCAGCGATCCAGCGCCATCTGCGACGCCTGCGCGGCCCAGCGGTCGCGCCGCCTCTCTGTTGCGGGGATGAAGAGCAGCTTGTGATGTGAGACGCCGACCATCGCATCGGGCCACCTGCGCTTGATGGCGGTGTATGCGAGCTCGTGTGCCTTGCGCATGTTGCTCGTGACGCTGTACAGCGCGATGAGGTCGCCCTTGCGGCCAGGTGGAAATTCGCCGGTCACCCAGCCGTTGGCGCCGTAGATGCTGGGCTCGTTGATGGTGCACCACAGCCTGACGAGGTCGCCGAGCTGATCGATGACGCGATGCACGAAAGGCAGAAACGCGTGTGGCGCATCCTTCGCCGCCCATCCGCCTTTGTCGACGAACCAGATCGGGCTCGAAAAGTGGTGAAGCGTGACCATCGGCTCGATGCCCTGCTCGCGCAGCTCGCCCAGCACGTCGCGGTAGTGGCGAATCTGACGCGCGTCGAATTCGCCCTGCGATGGCTCGATGCGAGACCACTCGATCGAGAGCCGGTGGGCGTTCTGGTTCAGCTCGCGCAGGAGCGCGAAATCCTCGCGGTAGCGGTGATAGTGGTCGTTCGCGACCGCTGAGGTGTCCCCGCCGGCGATTCGGCCGGGCTGCTGCTCGAACTCCCACCAGTCGCTGTTGCGGTTGTCGCCTTCGACCTGGTGGGCGGCGCTGGCGGTCCCCCACAGAAAGGCGGGGGGAAAGCGCCCCGCCACCTTCTGTTCGCTCACGCCACCCCGGCCGGCTTTTCCACTTGGGGGGGCGGAACGTACTCCCATCGCACGGCCTTCTCGCCCTCGAGGTCGAGGACGAGCATGCCCGCCTTGTCGATGGACTTCCGATACATCTCGCGCTCGTTGTGCGGGCGGCCGTCGAGCACGACCCACACCGCCTGAAGAGGGTCGGCGTGGCTGACGACGGCCATGGTGTCGCCCGGATGCTCGCGCACGATCCGCCGGACGACGCCGAGGATGCGGTCGCCCATCTGCTCGACCGACTCGTCCCCAGGCACCAGGCCGCGCCTGGTCTTGTGCACGAACCACAGGGGCCGCCTCACCGGGATCTGCCAGTAAGGCAGCCCCTGCAGGTAGCGGCTGAACTCGGCCTCGCGCAGCTCTGGATCCGCTTCGAGAATCGCCGGGGGCTCGAGCCTGGAGTTGATGATCGCGGCCGTCTCCACCGCGCGGGCCAGCGGGCTGTGGACGATTCGGCCCACGTTCTTGTCGCGCAGCGAGTCACCGACCGCGGCGGCCTGGGCGCGGCCGAGCGCACTCAGCTGAAACCCGTCGAGGTGCCCGTAGAGGAGCCGTCGGGGGTTCTCGACATCGGCGTGGCGGATCAGGTAGACGCGCGTGGACGCCAAAGTGAATTCGATCCTACGCAACCACGATCAACCGCTACGAACGGAAGGCGCCGACCGAGGTGCGATTGGTGCCGGCCGAACGGCCGGATTCGAGGGCGTGGTACGCCTCACGAAGAAGGTTGCCGGTGTACTCGCGGCGATTCATGAGGCCCGGCTCATCGCCGGACGGCCGGACCACGTCGATGGTGGCCGCGCCGCAACTCACCGTGATCCGCTTCCAGTCGCCGCTGGTAGCGAAGTCGTAGGAGGCGATGGCGCGCCGAATCTTGTCCGCGGCGAGCGTAGCCCCCTGTTCATCGGTCTCCGGCAGCACGATGGCGAAGTGCGGGGGCCCCTCGGCGTCGAGGAACGCGACGGTGTCGGTGTCGCGGATGGCGCGGCCGAGGCGCTCAGAGATCTCCCGCAGCAGCCCTTCCAGCTGGATGTGCCCGAGCTCCTTATGGACGTGTTCGGCGTGGTCGAGCTCCATCACGAGGACCGACAGCGGGCGGTGGTACCGAACAGCCCGGTTGGCCTCCTGGCCGATCAAGGCGTTGATGAACTTGGAGTTCCAGATCCCGGTCACGGGGTCGACCACCCCGAACAGAGGGCTCGAAGTGCGGTCGGACTGGCTGTGGCCGCAGGTCGGGCAGTACTGGGCCCCATCGGGCAGCTCTGAGTTGCAATACCAGCAGGCGCCCACGGCGGGCATTCTACAGACAGGGTCCAGAATCTCAGTTATGACTGATCAGGGGGAGCTTTTCGAGCTTCCGGCCACACCTGAGCCGAGCGCGCCGCTGGCGACCCGCCTGCGGCCCCGCGCTTTCGAGCAGCTGGTCGGCCAGAAGCGGGTGGTCGACGTCTTGCGCGGCCTCACCGCCTCCGGGCATCTCCCCAGCATCGTGCTGTGGGGTCCGCCTGGGAGTGGGAAGACCACCCTGGCCGGCCTGCTGGCGGCGGAGACGAAGGCGCGCATGGTCGCCATGTCGGCGGTGACGGCCGGCGTTGCCGACCTGCGGAAGGTCGTGGCCGAGGCCCGGGTTCACCGGCGCGCAGGCCTGCGCACGGTGCTCTTCATCGACGAGATCCACCGCTTCAACAAGGCCCAGCAGGACGCGATCCTGCCCCACGTCGAGGACGGCACGGTCACCCTGATCGGCGCGACCACGGAGAACCCATCTTTCGAGGTGATCGCGCCGCTGCTCTCGCGCAGCCGCGTGTTCAGGCTGGAGGCGCTCGAGCGCGAGGACCTGAAGAAGATCGTCGAGCGAGGCGCAGCCGAGCTTGGGGCCGCGATCAGCGCCGACGGCATGGACGCGTTGCTCGAAGGCGCTCGTGGCGATGCCCGGGTTGCCCTGAACGGGCTGGAGACGGCGGCGGCCCTCGCGGGTGGAGACGAGATCACGCTCACCCACGTCGAGCGGGCCCTGCAGGAAGGTCACCTCCTCTACGACCGTGCCGGCGACCAGCATTACGACATCGTCTCGGCGCTGATCAAGAGTGTTCGCGGCAGCGACCCCGACGCGGCCGTGTACTGGCTGGCGCGAATGCTCGAGGCCGGCGAGGATCCCTTGTTCGTCGCCCGCCGCCTGGTCATCTCGGCGGCGGAGGACATCGGCCTGGCGGATCCGCAGGCTCTGCAGGTGGCGATGGCAGCGCAGCAGGCCGCGCATTTCATCGGCATGCCGGAAGCGGTGCTGCCGCTGACAGAGGCAGCGCTTTATTTGGCGCTCGCGCCGAAATCTAACTCCGCGCTCACCTCGTATGGCGCCGCGCGCGAGCTCATCGCGCAGACCGGCAACGAACCGGTGCCCTTGCACCTGCGCAACGCGGTCACCGGCTTGATGAAGTCGATGGGTTACGGGCGCGACTACAAGTACGCGCACGACTACGAAAGCGGCGTCGCCGAGCAGGTGCACATGCCCGCGAAGTTGAAGGGCCGCAAGGTGTACACCCCGGGCCCGCGCGACAGGAAGACATAGAGACTGCGGGCAGGCGAGGTGTTTCACAAGCTGGGGACCCGACAGCCGTTGTACCGGTCGATGCCGGCGAGGCTTGTCATCGTCGCGGCTCTAACCACAGCGCTGCTTGGCGCGTGCGGAGCGGACGCCCGGCAACCTGCGGCTTTCGGCGATTTGAATCCATCGGAATTTGCGCAACCGCTGCCTGAACCTGCGGTTCATCCGGCGCCGCATGCGCCATCACCCGCCCGTGCATTGGCTCGAGCGTCTTCGATGCACTCAGCGACGTTCCAGATCGTTGGAACCGAAATGACGCCCCGGGCGCAGGGCCAGATCGGCGCACAGATCTATCACCTCGACGGGAAGTTGACAACCCAGCCCGCTGCACTCGAGCTGCAACCTTGGGACGACGTGATGAGCGGGTCACAGCCGGACATCGACGGCCGAGGTGACTTTGTATCGATCGCGAGCACTTTCTACGTGCGCGCCAACACTTTCAATGCCTGGCAGGTGATCGACGCGGCAGACCCCTACTACAACCTTTTCGCCAGCATCAATCCAACGGCCTGGCAGAGTGCCACCAACCCGAGGGTTCTTGGCGAGGCTTCGGTAAACGGGTCGGCCACGTGGGTGCTGCAGGCAAATGCACCCTTCGGTCGGCAGTTCAAGGTGTGGCTGAGAGAAAGTGATGGTTACCCTCTCCGCTACACGATCCCGTGGCTCAATGCGAAGGGGTCGACCTACTACATCAATGCCCTCTATCGACAGTTCAACTCCGGAGTCGTTGTCACGGCGCCCGGCCTTACAAACCGCGGGATCGTTGGGCCGGGCACGCCGGTTCTACTGCCTGCCGGGACGGTTACCGTCGGCGATGTGACATTCGATTGTTCGGGCACGGCAGCGCGACGTCCGATGCCTGGGCGCAAATTTGTGTTGATCACGCTCACGTACGTCGACTCTGGGCCGGGCGGGATCTCGATAGCACCTGACGACTGGCGGCTATACGGCGATGGTGTCAATGGCGCGCTACCTGTCGATGTCGGGACCACTGGCCTCCTGCCAACGCGGATCCTCAGTCAGGGAGACACGATGTCCGGCAAAGTTGCGTTCGATGTGCCGGAAGACGCATATCAACTGATGACCGTGGGCAAGCTCGTCGGAGCCACTGTCGTCGTCAGCACATTTCTGCCAATGCTTCCGGCCGGCCAGTCTCCCTGCGTGTAACGGCACGCCGGGCGCGTACAGACCGCACTCGAATAACCTGAGCCCGTGGCCGACGCTCTCGTCATTTTCAAGCCCGACACTGCCTATCGCCTCGCCGCGCGCGCCGGCATCTGGGGCTGGCTCTGTTCGGAGCGTGATTGGAAGGTCGAATCGCTCACGTGGTTCCAGCCGCCGGCATCACTCATCGAGAGCCATTACGACTTCCTCGCGGGCAGGCCGTTCTTCGGCTGGCTGGTCGATTTCATGACCGCGCTGCCGATGCCTGTCGGTCGGGTCAGCGCGTCGGCCGAGGCACTCGAGCGCATGCGTTACGACCTCGGCGAAACGCGCATCCAGCAATCGCGCCCAGGCTCATTGCGCGAGCGATACGGAATCTTCGGCGGCATCAACTGCATGCACCTGTCTGACGCTGTGGACACGGGCGCGTCCGAGGTGGCGCGGTGGGCGAAGTTCGTTCAGCTCGACAAGATCGACGCCAATCTGGAGGTCGGCACGAACAAGCCCGACCACACATTCCACCTTCGCTCGCTCGCCACGCAGGTGAACGCTGGGATCCATGTCGAGCTGGCTTCGCAGATGATGCGCGAGCTCATTGCGGAGGAATCGGACATCGAGGGCGCCCAGCTCGAGGCCCTGTGGCGGATCACGCTGGGGGCGCTGGCTTAGCCTCCTCGGCTCGCTCGGCGCGACCATGCACCGTCACCGCCTTGCCGAAGAGCTCGGAGTTCGGCACCACAACCAGGTCGCCGGTGTCGGTCTGCAACAGCGTCACGCGCAACCGAACCTCCTTGACGGTACCCGATCTGGCGCCTTCCAGCGTGATGCGATCGCCCACTCGGAAGTGATGCTCGAGCAACACGTAGTAACCGGAGACGTAGTCCTTGAGCAGGTCCTGCACGCCAAAAGCGGCGATGACGGTGGCGACGAGGATGCCCAGGATCGGCACGTCCGCGTTCTTCAGCGCGAAGCCGAAGGCGGCGAACAGCCCGAGGACGATGACGAGGAAGGTCACCACGCGCCGCCCGAGAACGACCATGTCGGAGCGGACGTTTCGCCTGCGAAGCTGTTCCGCAGCAAAGCGCGCGATCAGCCGCGACGCGATGACGAAGCCGAGGAAGACAAGCACGCCGACGACGACAAACACGACGGTGTTGGTGTCCGGGAGGCTGAGGCTCGAGCCGCTGGCAGCGGCCCGGATCACTTCTCGGTCTCGGCTGTTTCCTCTCCGGCGGGGGCTTCGCCCTCGGCAGCTGCCTCGCCCTCGGCAGGAACCACGGCTTCGGCGGCCGGGAGCTCTTCTTCGACCTTGAGCTCGCGCTTGTGCACGATCTTGACCACCAGCTCTTCCGGGTCGACGAGAACGGTCACGCCCTTGGGCACGCTGATGTCTGACACGCGGAGCTCAGACTCGATCTCCTCGAGGGGCCCAAGGTCGACCTCGAAGGCCTCGGGGATGTTCCCGGGCAGGCACTCGACACGCAGCGCGTGGATCGGCTGGAGGATGTCGCCATCGCCTCGTTTTACCGCCGCCGATTCACCGGTGAGGTGGACGGGCACCTCGACGGTGATCTTCTCCTCGAGGTTCACGGCGTAGAAGTCGACGTGGATCGGGCCCAGGCGCCGGGGGTGGGTCTGGATCTCGCGAACGAGGACCTTTGCCGCCCGCTCACCGTCGACCTGGAGGTCGACCAGGTGGGTCCGTCCCGACTTCACGAACACCTTCTGGAACTCGAGCCGGTCGAGCACCAGCGGGGTCGGCGTGGCGTTGTGGCCGTAGACGACGGCGGCCAGCTTTCCCTGGCGGTGAAGGCGCCGGGTTCGCTTACCGAGGAGTTCGCGGGTGGAGGCGTTCAGCTGCATGTTTGACCCTCTGGTGGAGAGGCGTGGCTATGATACCGCGCAGAAGCCACACCACGCCGGCAGCACGATCACCTGGAGGACAAGCCATGCAGAGCCCACCGCCTCCCCCGCCGCCATCCGGAGGGATGATGCCTCCGCCACCGCCACCTGGAGGGGGCTACATGCAGCCGCCCATGGGTGGGGGCGCCGCAGCGCCCGGCAACCTCGCGTCTCCGGGCCTCCGCATCGTCGGCGGCCTTATCGATACCGTGATCTTGCTCGTCGTCTTCCTGATCAGCGACGCCATCTTCCGAGGCACCCACTACCTCGCCGGGCTGGTCAACCTCATCCTGCTGCTCGGGTATTTCGGATATTTCCTGAGCACCCGCGGACAGACGGTCGGAATGATGGTGTTTGGCTTCAAGGTCCGCGACGTGGCTACCGGCCAGTATCCGTCGCTGGGCAAGGCCGCCCTGCGCGGATTCATCTGGTGGCTTGAGGTCGCATTCACGGTCTGCATCATTGGCGCGATCGGCTGGCTGTGGCAGCTGTGGGACCCACAGAGGCAGGCCATCCACGACAAGGTCGCGGGCACGATCGTCACCACGTCCTAGGTGCAGAGCCCTCCGCCGCCTCCGGCCCAGCCCCCACAGGGATATATGCCCGCGCCGGCCTATCTCGCGCCCCAAAACTACGGGGGGCAGACCACCTATGCGGGATTCTGGATCCGCGTTGTCGCGAGGCTCGTCGATTCCCTGATCCTGGGGATTCCTTTCAGCATTCTCTTCATCGTCTTCGCAACAGCCGCAGGTGCCTTCGCAGGAAATACCGGCTCGGACAACCAGAGCTCCCAAAACGCGATGGCGGTGCTGTTCGGCGGGGCTTTCGTGCTCATGTACCTTTTGGCGCTTGTGGTTACGTTCGGATACTGGATCTACTTCTGGGGCAAATCCGGCGAGACACTCGGCATGCGGCTCCTCCGTTTGCGCATCATCGACGCGAACACTGGCGCACCAATTGGCTACGGCCGGGCCATCATTCGACTCCTGATGAGCTTCGTCAACACGTGGGCCTGCTACCTCGGCTGGATCTGGGTGGCGTTCGACCTGCGAAAGCAGGGTTGGCACGACAAGGTCGCCAACTCAGTGGTGGTCCACTACTGACCGAGGCTAGCGACTAGCGAGCGCCCTCGGGGAAACGCTTGCGCAGCCAGTCGACGATGCCCTGCAGAGGCGTGCCCGGCGTGAACAGCTCCGCCACCCCATGCTGCTTGAGCGCAGCGATGTCGTCGTCGGGGATGATGCCGCCGCCGAATACCACGATGTCGGTTGCCTTTCGGCGCTTGAGCTCCTGGACCACGGCCGGGAACAGCGTCATGTGGGCGCCGGAATGGATCGACAGGCCGATCACCTGCGCATCCTCCTGGAGCGCGGCGTCGACGACCATCTCCGGCGTCTGCCGCAACCCGGTGTAGATGACCTCATAGCCGGCATCGCGCAGGGCGCGGGCGACCACCTTGACGCCGCGGTCGTGCCCATCGAGCCCGACTTTGGCGAGCACGATGCGAACCGGCCGGACCTCGGTCTTCGTCGACATCAGATGACTGCACGCTCTGTGTAGATGCCGAACACCTCCACCATCGCGTTCATGATCTCGCCCTCGGTCGCATATGCGCGAACGGCTTCGAGGATGTAGGGCATCAGGTTGTCCGTCCCGGCCGCGGCCTTACGCAATTGCGCCAGCGCGTTGGAGCAGCGCGCCTGGTCACGCCTCGCGCGCACGTCGCGGACCCGCGCCACCTGCTCGGTCTCGAGCTTCGGGTCGATGCGCAGAATGTCGATCGGCTCTTCCTCGTCCACTGTGAACTCGTTGACGCCGACGACCAGCCTGCGCTTCTGCTCGAGCTCCTGCTGGTAGCGGAAGGAGGCGTCGGCGATCTCCTTCTGAAAGAAACCGACCTCGATGGCGGGGATGACTCCGCCAAGGTCCTCGATGCGTTTGAAGTAAGCCTCCGCCTGCCGCTCCATCTCGTCGGTCAGCGCCTCGACGAAGTAGCTCCCGCCGAGCGGATCGATGGTGTTGGCGACCCCGGTCTCGTAGGCGAGGAGCTGCTGCGTGCGCAACGCGAGGCGGGCCGCCTTGTCGGTCGGCAGCGCCAGCACCTCGTCCATCGCGTTCGTGTGCAGCGATTGCGTGCCGCCAAGTACCGCGGCCAGGGCCTCGATGGCGGTGCGGGCGATGTTCAGCTCCGGCTGCTGCGCCGTGAGCGAGACGCCCGCGGTCTGCGTGTGGAACCTGAGCTTCCAGGAACGCTCGTCCTGCGCGCCGTAGCGCTCTCGCATCCATCGCGCCCAGATCCGGCGCGCGGCGCGGAACTTCGCGATCTCCTCGAAGAAGTCGATGTGAGCATCGAAGAAGAACGAGAGCCGCGAAGCGAAATCGTCGATGCGCATCCCTCTCTCGAGGCACGCGTCGACGTACGCCATGCCGTCGGCGAGGGTGAAGGCAAGCTCCTGCGCCGCGGTCGAGCCGGCCTCGCGAATGTGGTAGCCGGAGATGGAGATCGTGTTCCACTTCGGCACCTCTTTGGCGCAGTACTCGATCGAGTCGACGACCAGGCGCATGGACGGCTCTGGCGGAAAGATGAACTCCTTCTGGGCGATGAACTCTTTGAGGATGTCGTTCTGCAGGGTGCCGCCGAGCCGCGCGGGCGGAACGCCCTGCTTCTCGGCGACGGCGATGTACATGCAGAGAAGAATCGCGGCAGGCGAGTTGATGGTCATCGACGTGGTGATGTCGGCGAGGGGGATGCCTTCGAACAGCGTCTCCATGTCAGCCAGCGAGTCGATCGCCACGCCGCAGTGGCCGATCTCGCCACGGCTGGTTGGGGCGTCGGAATCCTGGCCCATCAAGGTGGGCATGTCGAAGGCCACAGACAGGCCGGTCTGCCCGTTGGCGAGCAGGTACTTGTAGCGCCGATTCGTCTCCTCGGCGGTCGCGAAGCCGGAGAACTGCCGCATCGTCCACAGCCGCCCGCGGTAGCCCGTGGGGTGGATGCCCCGCGTGTACGGGAACTGGCCCGGGTATTCCTCCGGGCGGCGCGCCAGGTCGCCAGACGTGTACAGGGGCTTGAGCGGGATCCCGGAGATCGTCGATGTCTCCAGGCCGTCGTCGCGGGCGGGCGCGGACTCGTAGTCGTCCTGCCATGCCTGCTTCGGGTCGCGAGAGCGCACCTTCATTGAATTTGTATTCAATTATCGCTTTCGGTCCAGGATCTCCTCGGCCGTTCCGTACGGCGTGCCCGCTTCGAGCAGGCGCTTGGTGAGCGCCGGGTCGTCAGCCAGCGCCCGCCGGACCCGGTCGCGCGCGAGCTCGGCAGCCACCTCCGCCGCCTCCTCCTTGAGCCGATCCGCCGCCAGCTGCTCCGCCTTCCCGGTCGACGTCAGGTATTTGCGGTGGGCCTCGATCGCCGACCAGAGCTCCTCGATGCCTTCCTGGCGCACCGCCGACGCCGCGATGATGGGCGGCTTCCACGCCTTTCGCTCGCCCGGGGCGTTGGAAAGGCTCAGCATGGCCCGAAGCTCGGTGACCGATCGATGGTGGCCTTCCAGGTCCGCCTTGTTGACCACGAACACGTCTGCGATTTCGAGGATGCCGGCCTTGATCATCTGCACGCCGTCGCCGAGGTTGGGGGTCAGCACCACCACCGTGGTATCCGCGACCGCCGCCACCTCCAGCTCCGACTGCCCGACGCCGACGGTCTCCAGTATCACCGGGTCGAAACCGAAAGCCCCGAGAAGGCGGATGACCTCGCGGGCGGCGAGCGAAAGGCCGCCGAGATGGCCCCGCGCGCCCATGCTCCTGATGAACACCTTGGGGTCGAGCGCGTGGCGCTGCATCCGGATGCGGTCGCCTAGGATGGCGCCGCCGGTGAAGGGAGAGTTGGGGTCGGTGGCGATCACAGCCACGGAGCGCTCGTCCTTACGCAGCGCCGAGACAAGCGCATCGACGAGGGTGGACTTGCCCGTTCCGGGAGCGCCGGTGAAGCCGACCACGTAGGCTCGTGATCCATCCGCAAGCTCGGTCTGGAGGGCGCGCACCGACGGATCACGCTTCTCGACGAGGCTGATCGCGCGGGCCAGGGCCCGGACGTCGCCGGAACGGAACCGCTCTACTAGCTCCGGGTCGCTCAGCTCACTGGCCCAGCCAACGCCGGGCGAAGTCATGCCCCAGCACGACCACAAGGCCATAGGTCTGCTGCCCGCTCGCCGGGGCCGGGCTGGTCGGGGTCGCAGTCACCACGCTGGCACCGAAGAACGTCGCGAGCCACTTCGCGGTCTGTGGGAACTGACCGTTCGAGTAATCGAGAACCACGGTCTGCGCGACGGCGCGGTGCGTGATCGGATCGGCAAGCTGCAGGCCGGTGGGATCGAACATCGATGTGACCCGGTTCTCGAGGCCGGCGAAGTTGTTGGCGCCGTTGGCGAACTGGACGGGTGCCTTCTCGGAGAGCACGGCCGGGTCGATGAGGACCGCGGCGATGTAGCGGTGGATCATCGCGAAGCTGGGATCGTCGGCGCAAAGCTGCGACACACCAGGCCCCATGCCGCAGTTGTACGAATCCAGGAGGTTGCCCTCGGTCCCTGGCGCAGGCGCCGTCAGGGCGACCCGGATGATCGAGCTGTCGGGAAGGTTCTTGCCCCAGTCGTAGATGGCCCTCATGTCCGACACCGACATGTCGGTGGTGATGTTGTTCTGAAGCGCGGTCAGCAGCGCCGGCGCTTTGGAGAAGCCATTGATGGTCGTCGCCTTCTTTTTGATCGCTTGCATGATGTCCTGCTGGCGCCGGGCGCGGCCGAAGTCGGATGACTGCGCTGCCTGTTCGGCATGACGCGAGCGAGCGATTTGAAGCGCCTGCTCGCCAGTCAGGTGCTGGCAGCCGGCCTTGAAGTGGATGGGGTGGTAGCCGCCCCCATAAGCGGGATACGAATAGTCGTCCAGGTTGGTCGAAAGGCAGACGTCAA
>Ga0066679_10000690_pt1 | contig 12206 bp, 12 predicted proteins | sample GraSoiAngelo_128_FD_62298 | JGI IMG/M metagenome (GOLD analysis project Ga0066679, IMG submission 62298) | Grasslands soil microbial communities from the Angelo Coastal Reserve, California, USA - 14_0927_12_20cm | ecosystem: Environmental > Terrestrial > Soil > Grasslands | place: USA... | reverse complement strand
GCTCAAGGCGCCAATTGGAACCCTCAAGAAAACCGCTGAACCTACTCGTGCGAAAGTTACAGGCCGACGTATCAGTCCGACTCAAGAATGACGCAGAATACAGAGGCAAAATGATCGACTGCGACAGCCACATGAACATCATCCTGGACGGAGCAAGAGAATACCGAGGAGGAGACCCATCCACGAACTTCGGCAGCCTAATTGTTAGAGGAAGCAACGTCCTCTACATTTGCGTAAGCGAGCCTACGCCTTAGACCGACTAGAGTCAGGATTTCTCGCCCGCGAGCTTTGCCGTGGCAGGCGAAATCGCAGGAAGAGAATTTATCAAGTATCGAGAAACGGGTCCACCAATTAGTCCACCTGCTACCACTTGTAAAATGTCAAAGGGGACCTCGTAGAGACCAGCAAGCAGTCCGAATCCTAGTCCTATCCAGTTGGTCAGAAAGTATCCCCCTACCATAACCGTGCCGGCAAGGATCCAGGATAGAGTGCGCCGACTAAAGACGGTCTGGGATTTTGCAGAAGAAGGGACACTTCTGGCGATGTATCCCGCGAGCAATCCTTCTGTTCCCTTAATGACTAGAGTGAAAGGTGCAAAAGGACTCGGTATCGAGGCATCCGATAGTCCGGATCCTACGCCTCCGGCGAAGGCGCCGATCCCTGGTCCAAACGTCCAGGCGACTGTAAAGATCATGACGTCTCCAAGATCGAACTCTTGGCCATTGAACGCCGAAATCGGTACAGCGGCAAATTTTGTAACGATTAACACTAGGACAGTCGATACGGCGAGGAACGCGATTCGTAGTACAATCTTCGACTGTCGGGCGCCGGTACTCGTGCCCGAAGATTGTGAGTTCAATGTCATTTTCTCGCTCGCGAAGATTGCGCAACTAGTTGTTCTGAGGTCACTTCCTGCGGTTCCGAGGCTATGCAAGCTCGAACGAATCCGAAGTAAGGTGGAGACGGGCGTCCAGGTCTGGACTTGAATTCCGCATGGAACTGTGTTGCAAAGTGGAATTTGTTAGATGGAACTTCAAGGATCTCCATCCTTCGATTAGCATCGCTTTTCCCTGAGAACTTCAACCCGTTAGATATGAGTTCCGGAATGTACTTCGGATTTACCTCGTATCGATGACGGTGTCGCTCCCAAATTTTCCCCTTCTGGTAAAGGGATGAGGCCATTGTTCCTTCGTCCACTATGATCTCATGGGCACCTAACCTCATCGTGCCACCCTTCTCTAACACACCATTTTGTTCTGGCATCAGATCAATAACAGGGTTCTTTGAAGTCGGATTGAGTTCGGAGCTTGCGGCGTCTCTAATCCCTATGTGTCTCGCATACTCGACAACGGCTAGTTGGAACCCGTAGCAAATGCCCAAGAATGGAATGTTGTGGGATCGGGAATATTCGATGGCCAGAATCTTCCCCTCTGCCCCCCTTACGCCGAATCCCCCTGGAACGAGGACTCCATCGAACCGAGAGAGTAGGCGGACCCTTTCTGGCTGTTTCTCGAAGTCGTCTGTTTCGATCCACTCCAAATTGACCTTAGCACCCGCCGCGGCTCCAGCGTCCTTGAGGGCATCATTGACACTCACATAACAGTCGGCAAGTTCAGCATACTTCCCGCAAATTGCTATGTTTACTTGCTTGGCTTGCGTTAGATGCTCTTCAAGCATTTTCTTCCAAGAAGTCCACTGGGGCGTGTTCTCAGGCAACCTAAGACGGTGTGTGATGAATGTGCCGAGCCCTTGTTGGTCTAAGAGGAGAGGGGACTGGTAAATGCTGTCCATGTCTTGGGAAGTGAATACGGCGGACTCTTCCACGTTGCAGAATAAAGCAATCTTACGCCTCGGCTCCTGCTTAAGGGGCGCCTTGCTTCTCGCGACGATGATGTCAGGCTGCACTCCGATTCTGCGGAGCTCTTGGACGCTATGCTGGGTGGGCTTAGTCTTCTGCTCCCCCACCACATCCAACACGGGAACGAGGGTAACGTGGACATTCAGAACATTCTCGCCGCCCTCTTCCAAGCGAAGTTGGCGTGCAGCTTCGAGATACGGCAGGGATTCGATGTCGCCGACAGTACCACCTATTTCCACCAACACTAAGTCAACTCCTTCTTCCTTGGGAATCCTACGGAGTCTATCCTTGATCTCATCGGTTATGTGGGGGATGATCTGGACGCACTTACCGAGAAAGTCGCCCTTGCGCTCTCTCTCGATGACGGAGAAATACACTTGTCCGGTTGTTATGTTGTGACTCCTTGGAACGTTGATGTCTAGGAACCTTTCGTACGTCCCAACGTCCATGTCTGTCTCTCCTCCATCTTCCGTGACGAAGACCTCCCCGTGGGTGTACGGGTTCATTGTTCCTGCGTCGTAATTGAGGTAAGGATCGATTTTGACGGCGGTAACTTTGAGGCCGCGTACCTGAATTATTTTTCCGATAGAAGCGGCGATAACCCCCTTGCCTATTCCGGACATTACGCCGCCCGTGACAAAGACGTACTTAGTCAAAGGGTAACAGTGAGAGCAATCACAGGTTCCTCAAAAGGTTGACGGAAAGCGGCTACCCTTTTTCGCGGGGTTCTATGCGACTAGCTCCGGAGAAATAGTATATCCGCCTGAAAACTGGTTGTAAAAGGCTCAGGGGCCTTTAACCTTTGAAAGGGTCTAGAGTATAAAACGGAACTTCTCTCGCATGCTGAGATGATCTGTGAGGCCGCAGGAAGCCTTCAAGGCAGCGAGCATCAACTCCTTGTTCCTGCCGGTCCGCTGAAGGATCCGTTTCCCTAGCCGGTAATAGAAACTGCTCTCTGTTGTTGTGAACCGGGCAGTTCTTTCGGCTCCGACTTGAACGAACTTGGTTTGCTTCCTTCTCTCCTTCTCGTAGCCTTTCAGCGCTTCGGCGGTGAAATCGTTCAACTCAAAGCATCTCTCGATGGTACTTGCAAGAGCCGCTGCATCCTGCAACGACAAGTTCGCTCCCTGAGCCCAAGAAGGGTCCAGCGCGTGGGCCGCATCACCGAGCAGGGCGGCCCGGTCCGCAGTCCAAGTCTTCGCGTCAACTCTTCTAGCGACGGTATCTGCGACATCTCCCCAAGAACCAATGCTGTCGAGCGAGTCAGAAACATCAGGCTCGATGTTGGCAAGTCGCTTCTTGAACGACTCTAATCCTCGGGACTTGAACTCTCTGACAATTCTGCTCGGAACGTAATAGAATATGTAAGTGGACTCTTGTGTAGGAAAGAAACCCGCCATCTCTCCAAGCGAGACATACTGCCTAGCTTCAAGGCCAAGAGAGGCCGCCCGTCTTGCGAGCATGAAGAAAAAATTTTCGCAATATTCTTTGACGCGGACAGGTATTTGGAGTGCCTGCCTGACCTTGGAGTTCCAACCATCGGCTCCGACAATGATTTTAGCCGAAAACCCAATGGGAGAACCGTCTCTCTCCGCCTTTACCAAGACCCGTTCAGACCTGTTCGGCTGTATTTCCCGAAAGAGTGTTGACTCGTAGATCATCCCATTTCTCTTCGAGAACGCGTCGCGGAGAACCAGCTCTAGCTCATCGGGGACAACCGTCAGCAAATAGTTGTGAGGGTGGTCAAGAACAGAGTAGTCAAACGTCGCCAGTGGCTTTCCGCCTATCTCGTGCCAAGCTACGCGAGTAGTTTTGGATCCTATGCTGACGACCTGATCTAAAAGCCCCATGTTTCCTATCGCCGTCAACCCGTTGGGCTGAAGGGTTAACCCCCTCATGGATCTTATCCCTCTGGGTCTTGCTTCTAGAATGCACGCTCTCAGTCCGTTGGATGCAAGGGCGCAGCCTGTGGCTAGGCCACCTATTCCCGCACCAACAATTAGAACGTCGCAGTCCTCCATCAGATCCCACGGGCCTCACTATAGCGTATTCGGACTGAGCAGATAGCTGGGCTGTAGGAGCTAAACGAACCCAACGAATATGACTCGCGGGGCAACTATTTGGAACTGCACTATGAGGTTTTTCGTTTTGCTATGCTCGCTGCGATCCAAACTCCACTAGTGAAGAGCAGAACAGTTCCGGTTAATGCCATGATGAATGCGTAGAGACCATACACTGGCGCGCTGAAGATAGAGATTGAGTTCGCGGAGAAGAGGAGCCCGGCCCATTTTGGCAAGTTACGGCTACGCCAAATTGCAATGCCAAGAAAGACTGAACCGATAGCAAAGAGCCATGCTGACGTGGCCCCGAACAGAAAGGCGACGGGGTTAGAGATCGCGGTGGCGTCGGCGATTACCCTGACCACGCTCTTGTCACCCGCCAAGTAGAGCCGACCAGCAACCGGAGCGGCGAACGCGAAAATCCCGGCGAATGGCAACTGCAAACCGATCCCGGCAAAAGTTAGCATCAATCCATAGATTGATGATCTACTGGTGGACCCTCTCTCCAGGATGGAGTAAAGGCCCCAAACTCCAATTACCAAGAACACCAACGAAACTATTCCAAGCAGATTTCCCAAAGCAATCGTATCAGCAGATCTGGCAAACGCCTCGGGGTCAGTCGATGGATTGATGAAAACACCCGACTGCAGGACTGAGATCACACCAAGAAGACCAGAAATGGGAAGAGAGAGAGTTGTCAGACGAATATGACTGGGGACCCGCTCAGTCATATTTCGATATGTAGCCAAATCGTGGTAATCAGCTTTGGGGGCAAATCTGAATCATGTTCTTCGCCATGACCTCAACCGGTCTCTCCTCTCTGGGTGGTTCTCAGATGGGCGGTTAGTTTTCTGTTAGCTAAGAAAGAGTTCCCGTTTATCGCGAGCCACGTCGGTCGGTTTCCTCACCGCTTAGGCGCAGGAAATGACTTTGGAGGAGCTAGGAATGTACATTGGATCTCCGAACTGGTCGAATACCCCTTGACTCTTTGGACCACTGAAATAATCAGTTTGACCTCGTCCCTTGTTCCGTCTTTTAGACGGTAGACGTTCCACTCTTCCAAAAGGCTAACGCTCACCGCATACTCACGAAATCGTATAGCAAGACCGATGGAGGAAAGCTTTGGGACCCTATGCGCGCTGAACAAGAGGTCTTGCCTTGGCGGCAAGAGTTCCGCGTTCAGGAAGTTTCAAACCAGCCTTCTGCCAGTCATCAAGAAAACGTTTCAGACCAATGTCAGTGAGTGGATGCTTCACCATCTTTTCGAGGACATCTGGCGGCATCGTCGCCACATGAGCTCCTAGCTTTGCAGCATCAACCACGTGAACAGGGTGGCGGATACTTGCCACTAGGACCTGGGTTTCGATCTCGTAGTTTCGGTAAATCTGCAGTGTATCTTCAATCACCTTCATTCCTTCATGTCCCGCGTCGTCCAAGCGGCCTATGAACGGGCTAACGTACGTGGCTCCTGCCTTTGCGGCAAGCAGGGCTTGATTGGGTGAGAAAACGAGGGTGACGTTTGTGTTGATTCCTTCTTTGCTGAGCGTCTTGACTGCCACCAAGCCCGCACTCGTCATCGGGCACTTGACAACCACGTTCGGGCTTAGAGATGCCAAGTTGTGAGCCTCGTGCAACATTCCCTCGGTGTTTTGGCTCACGACCTCAAGGTTTACCGGACCCTGCACGATTTGGAGAATTTCGGATACAAGCTCCAGAAAGTCTCTGTTCTCCTTTGCAATGAGTGTTGGATTGGTGGTGATGCCGTCAAGCACTCCCATGTCCGCGAAGGTTTTGATCGAAGAGACGTTGGCCGTATCAAGGAATATCTTCAAAATTGGGTCACCTAGATTTGATGAGGTGTTTTGCGGCCCGGGCTATTTCCTTTGATGTCAAACCGTACTTAACCATGAGTTCTAGGTGCTCACCTGACTCTCCAAAAGTATCCCTGACTCCAACTCTCGAAATGGGAACCGGATACGACTCAGTGATGGCTTCGGCGACCGCTCCACCCAAGCCACCGATCACGTTCTGCTCCTCAGCAGTTACGAGCGCACCTGTTTTTCTCGCAACTCGAACAATTGTCTCAGAATCCAAGGGCTTCACTGTGTGGGAGTCAACAACCTCCGCTGAGACGCCTGTCTTCGAGAGGGTTTCAGCGGCCTCCATTGCCTCGTTGACCATGATTCCACAGGCTACAATGCCGATGTCCGACCCTTCCCTCAGTATCTTGGCTTTTCCGACCTCAACATCTTTGGAAGCGGAATAGATTGTGGGGACACTGGGCCTGCTCAGACGCATGTAGAAGGGACCAAGGGTCCTGCACGCCTGGGCAATCAAAGATTTGGTTGAGGGAGCATCGGCAGGGACGACAACGTGCATTCGAGGGATAGCTCTCATCGCCGCTACATCTTCTATCGTTTGATGCGAAGCTCCGTCTGGCCCGACCGTCAATCCGCCATGGGATGAGACGATCTTCACGTTGAGATTGGGATAGGCGATTGCGTTGCGAATCTGGTCGAGGCATTTGCCGGGCACGAAGGCTGCGTAGGTTGTGACAAAGGGTATCTTCCCGGCGAGCGCAAGCCCTGCCGCAATGCCCATCATGTTAGCCTCGGCGATCCCGACATTGAAGAACCGCTCAGGGTATCGATCTCCAAACAAGCTGGTCTTAATGGATACGGACGTGTCCGCACCTAGAACAACGACCCTAGAGTCTTCCTCACCGAGCTCCAACAGAACCTCAGCGTACGCATCACGCATCGAAGCTAGCTGGACGAGCATTACGCTGGAACCTCTCTCTTAGTCCTTTGAGTGACGGCCCTCATGTTCTGGAGAGCGGATTTAACATCACCTTTCCGAAAGATGGACGCTCCCGCAACCAATACGGTAGCTCCGGCTTCAACTATTGTCGGCGCATTCTCCAGGTCCACTCCCCCGTCAACTTCCACTTCTAATCCTCCTGAGTCAGCGAGCTTTGCAACTTTCCTTACTTTGGGCAGAACGCTCGGCATGAAGGCCTGACCTGGAAACCCTGGGTTGACAGAAAGGACGAGGACAACGTCAAAGGGATTCGTTTCCTTCCTTAACCAAGATGGAATGGGGGTGGACGGCTTCAGCGCAACGCCCAGTTTCTTGTCCTTCTGATGAATCTCCTTTGACAACTTGTGGAGAAGCGAGCGGCTGGCGACCTCTGCATGCACCGTTATTATATCGCCACCTGCGGAGAGAAAGGGCTCGTAGAATTTTTCCGGGTTCGTTATCATTAAGTGAATGTCGAGTGGGAGTTTCGTCACTTTGCGAATTGCCCTGACAGTGTCGGGTCCCAGACTTATGTTCGGGGCAAAGTGTCCATCTGTAACATCTACGTGAATCATGTCTGCACCTGCTTCCTCAACTCTCCCGATCTCGCCCTTCAGGTCTGCATGGTCAGCGGCAAGAATCGAGGGCGCGATTTTGACCCCGCTCATTCTTCCAACATCGTCTTTACGAGCTTACGGACAGTGTCTTTGTCCGGTGCTTTGCCGTGGTATGCGGGATCCCATTCCATGAAGGACACGCCTTTCCCTTTGATGGTATGTGCGATGATCATGGTCGGTCTGTTTCTCATGTTCTCAGCCTTTTCCAAGGCGTCGATTACTTGACGAAAGTCGAAACCGTCGACTTCCAAGACGTGCCAATTGAACGCCTTCCACTTGTAGCCCACAGGTTCCATGGGCATAATCTGTTCGGTTAGACCGTCTTGTTGGATGCCGTTTCTGTCGACGATTGCGGTTAGGTTGTCAAGTTTGAATTTGGGTGCAGCCATTGCCGCCTCCCAGGTTTCTCCTTCATCGAGCTCGCCGTCGCCGAGTAGCGCGTATACTCGGTAGTCTTTCTTGTCCACCTTACCAGCGAGGGCCATGCCGATTGCAGCCGAAAGGCCAATTCCAAGTGACCCTCCAGGAAACTCGACGCCTGGGACCCTATTGTCTGGGTGGCCTTGTAGACGACTGTTCATCTTTCGTAGAGTCTTGAGTTCGCTGGTTGGGAGATATCCAGCCTCTGCAAGAGTAGAGAACAGAACTGGCGCAGCGTGTCCCTTAGACAGAACGAACCGGTCACGATCCGGCCAATCTGGACGCTTGGGGTCGTGCCGCATTTTGTAGAAGAACAGAGAGACAAGGATCTCGACGGCCGAAAGGCTTCCGCCTGGGTGGCCGGACTTTGCCTCTGCTACCATCTCAAGAATATGGGCTCGGATCTTGGCGGCTTTCTGCAGAAGCATACCGATGGGAATCGATTGCTCTTCCATTATCAGTGGACCGGGACCTGAACTATCTGCTCTGCAAGCTCAAGTGTCGTGTTAGCTTGAGATCGAAGATCGTTCAGGTCTACGACAACAGTTCCAAGATTGTCCGCATGCTGGGACGCCGCAAGTCCGGCGAGCAGGACAGCTTCCCCTATCGGCGCCTTACTGACAATGGACATGGCTAGAACAGCTGTCATGCAGTCTCTTACACCGACGGCGTTGAACCCAGGCTTGGGACCCTTGAAAGGTGGAAAGCTCGTGATATTCTTCTTCTCAAAGAGAATCATGCCCTGTTCGCTTCGAGTGAGGAGGAGGCCTTCGCATTCCAACCTTGTCATGAGGTTGTGGCCCATGTTCCTCAGCGAGGTATCATTGACCATGGAAACACCAGTTGCGATCGTTGCCTCGCGGACATTGGACTTCACCATCGAAACCCCTACGTAGTCCAAGTAGTGCCGGACCTTTGGCTGAGCCACGACTTTCTTCTCTTGAACTCGACACTCTTCGACAACATTGCTTATGAGTTCAGGAGTGATGACCCCTTTGTCGTAGTCAGAGAAGACTATCCCGTCAGCGTCCTCCAGAAGGTCGTCCAGAGAGTAGAGGAACTGCTTTGTAACGTGCGCTTCCACATCAGTCCGGGATTCCTTGTCAATCCTCAGGTATTGCCGATGATTCAAGATGAAGCGGGTCTTCAGGCTCGTGGGACGGCTGTTCACGACAGCCCCTGAGATGTCCACCCCCTTCTTCTCCAACTCCTCTTGGATCCACTTTCCCGGCTCGTCATTTCCTACGACTCCTAATACGCGGACCTTTGCTCCTAGGGCGACTAGGTTATTGGCAAGGTTAGCGGCCCCTCCGAGCACGAGCTCTTCAGAGATGAAATCTGCGACGGGAACCGGGGCTTCTCTTGAGAGTTTTCGGCCCTGAGAACGAACGTATCGGTCGACCATCAGGTCGCCTATGACCAAGACTGTCTTATCCTGAAAGCCGTCGATTATTCTCGCGGGATCGGAGACGGCCAGGGTCAACTAGGGTTCTAAGATGAGCGGAGCCTAGCGATGTTATTTAAGATTGTCAAAAATAGGAATCCACACATAGGCCCACGCGGGCTCCGTTGCTGTGTTACTTGACGTCTTCGGCCCGCTTTACGAGACGTACTCTGCACATGACATGGTCTCCATCTTTCACTCCGAAGATTTTCCGAATCTCTTCAGGGATCGTTATTCTTCCTCCGGCTATGACCTCAGCAAAGAATGGAATGTCCTCCTCATCCACCTGTATTGGCAAAGCGATCGCCGCGCGAACGGATGCATTCGGCCGGTGATATAACGTTTGACAAAACTCACATTAAGTACAAGAGCAACGAGAGATTGTTTCGATTGAAAACCACTGTGGACTCAGGTAGCGAAGACCTCTCTAAGATGAATTTTGACGTTTCAGGCGAACAGAAGCTTGTCCTAGACGAGGTTGACCGGGCTTGCCGAGAACTACGCCCGTTAGAGGACCAAGCTTACTTGGCGGGAAAGTTTAACGATCATCTTATACCCATTTTCAAAAAAGCCCAACTCCTCGGACTTCCGATATCGAGAAGGTATGGGGAGGGCCAGGGCGCGGACATTCTAACATATGCCCTCGCCTTGGAAAGGATCGGTCGAGAAGGAACTGGAGTCCGAACATTTCTCTCAGGCCACGTTTCACTTGGCCAGATGACCGTGCAAAAATGGGGGAACGAGGAACAGAAACAGCGCTATCTTCCCCAAGCGACAAGAGGAGAAAAAGTAATGTGCTTTGGGCTCACAGAGCCAACCGCGGGCAGCGACCCCGCCTCGCTACGAACATCCTTTGAAGACAAGGGAACCTATTACCTCCTGAATGGAAGCAAAGCCTGGATATCTAACGGAAGCATATCCGACATCTCTGTCATATTCGCCTATCCAAAAGGCAAACATGATGGAATGTGCGCCTTCATCGTCGAGAAAAGTTTCGAGGGCTACTCAGCCCAGCAACAGAAACACAAACTAGGGATGCCGACCTCAGACACTGGATCGATCTTCCTCGACAACTGCAGAGTCCCAAAGGAGAATCTACTCGGTTCCCCTAGAAAGGGGCTTAGTGTCGCATATTCGGGATTGATGAGTGGCAGACTCAGTGTCGCCGCAGGATGTTTGGGAGTCATTGAAGATTGCATTACCGAGGCGGTCAACTATTCAAAGCAAAGAATTCAGCATGGGAAACCAATCGGAAAACACCAACTCGTCCAACGCCACATAGGAATAATGTCAACGAATCTGGAGGCCGCGAAGAACCTAGTATACAAAGCGGCACTGCTCAAACAACGTAGCGATGAACAACCAGAGGATAAGGAGATCCGTGAACGAGCAGACATACTCATCGCCCAAGCGAAATATTTCGCGTCAAACGCGTCCTTTGACGCTGCCGACAGAACAGTTCAGATATTCGGGTCAAGCGGCTACAGCTTCGAAACAAGAGCACCCAGACACTTGGTAGACACAAGAGTGTGCCGGATCTACGAAGGAACTGACGAGATCATGGTGCAGAAGATCGCGGTGAACCTCCTCGGGCAAGACTTCGAAGCATATCGATAGCTCCGTCCCGTCTGGGAGCGGAGCATAGATCCAACGCTAGTTCCGTGTGGATACTCCACTTTTGGGTATCCTTATTTTCCAGAACGCCTAGTCTAGCGCTTGGATTCGTAACAGAGTCTGTTTCTTCTAGGGGCTTGCTAGCATGAACCAAATGTCTCGAAAAACGCTGACGATAGCGGTTCAGTCAATTCTCAACATTTTCCTAGCTGCTTGGCTCTACAGCGAATATCTTCATAACAGGTTCATGCAAGACTACCTGGCCAACACATTTGCTTCGGTTAGCATCGCTGTCCCGATTGGACTATTGGCTTCCGCGGCCATTGCCGGAGGCTCTTTCACGGCCTACTCAAGAAGACACCAAGTGAGTATCGGCAACGGATCACACCATCTCAAGGCAGAGATGTTAGCAGGAACGGAAGCCACCGTATCAGTCCTGGACACATGTCCATTCTGCAGCGTGCCACTCAAGAACATCTCGGAGAACCGTTTCCAATGCAGGAAATGCCGAAGATACTTCAAGAAATAGCGGAACTCCATTCTAAGAGACGGATCCACTGGCAAGGTTTCTTAGTGGGCTTAGAACATCCAAGAGAGAAAGAGCACTGAATATGCAGAGACCTACAGTTCTCCTCGACGAACAGCTATTTGGCCTAGACGAATATCTTAGGGATCTCGAATGGATAACAGCTAAGGTGAGACCCGGAGTCACTGACGATGAGGTCGTCAATCTTGCCAAGGAGAACAAATACATCGTAGTCAGTCTTGACAGAAAGCTTCTCAGCAGATGCCGAGTAATGGGTATCCCAGCAGTAGACTTGGGGCTTGAAGTGCTGGCCAAGATCGTCCACGAGTCGTTAGAGAAGATCATATCTAGCCGCTAGCGCCCCTGAGGCCTTGCGAGTTCTTGGAGAGAACATCCGCCCTTGAATGTTGAGAAAGAGGATGACGATTCTTCTCAGTATCTGCAGGAAGCATGTTACTATCTGCTGAAGAAGGGTCTGACCCTCGAACAGGTATCCAAAGCCCTCGAGGTTTCAGAGCAAGAAGCAACTCGGCTTTATCAGGAATTCGAATCAAAGATAGCTTCTGGGAAAAGAGAGGAGAATGAAATCGACAGGAACCTCTGGGAGGATGTCTACAACGACTCCGTCGGCAACGAGAAGATAACCTTCGTGAGGGACAACGGATTCTATCATTGCAGACGCGATGACCTCGACAAGATGGACTCTCCCGCCCTGATGGCGATCTTTGAGACCAGCAAGAAATTCCTCGATTTTGACATGTACAGACGATACTTGGACAGCAAGCCGCCGGTCGGGTACGATCCGATGGCAATGCAAAGGCAGATCAAACGGGCTGTGGATTTGATTGAGCAGATATTGAAACAGAGA
>Ga0066679_10000689_pt1 | contig 12206 bp, 12 predicted proteins | sample GraSoiAngelo_128_FD_62298 | JGI IMG/M metagenome (GOLD analysis project Ga0066679, IMG submission 62298) | Grasslands soil microbial communities from the Angelo Coastal Reserve, California, USA - 14_0927_12_20cm | ecosystem: Environmental > Terrestrial > Soil > Grasslands | place: USA... | reverse complement strand
TCGTAAAATGCTAAAAGCGTTTGTAATCAATCATAACCTGTCCGCGAAGCAGCTTTGAAACCACTCCGCGAAACCCATAGGACTCGGTCCTGATACTCGAATAACCCAACTCAACTTCGGGAACCAAACTTCGAATCCACTGTTCTGTGCGTTTGAGTTCCGCGATGTAACGGGGATAAAGCCACTGTTTGAGCCGCGAAGGCATCCGCTCGTAATCGCCGGCTGACGCCGTGTCATAGAGTCGTCGTCCAAGTATTTTTACGCCGTGGAAGTGATAAAAAATCAAGGGAGCGCCATCGACCGTAGCAATGCCGTCCGCCATCTCAATTTCATAATTCATGAAATTCCACGGAGCCAGGTTGGCGCCTTTGTGCTCAAGCACCACTACCTTTTCAAAGCGCTCAGGCCAATCGTCGAGATATTTCTGGTCTGCAAATCGACCCGGTTCAATTCGATCGTAACACCACTCGAGGCACCGCTCGCGCCACCAGTCAAGACATTGCCGGCCAGATGAATCATTTCTAAACGCGAGCAACCCGACGTTGAATTTGCCGTACTTCTCCGCACGCCACAGCGCATTATCAGGAAACCGATGCGGAATGATCAGAATTGAATTATCACTGAGCTCATCATAAATCGGCGCCGGATCGCTGTAGAAGAATAGATCCGCATCCAGATAACAAAGGACGTCCACTTCGCGCCAGTTCTTCAGCACGTATAACAGCAACGAAGGAGAACATGTGAAGTAATATTCGACCGTGTTCCGATCTTTTTTGGCCTCGAGAAGTTCATCATCGCCCGCCTCGAACTCAGACAGTGAAATCGGGATCAGATTGTCCAGCTTCAAGGTTCGTAAGGTGTGACAAGACACATCATCAAAGCAGAGCACCCACATCTGAAAAGGCCCGGCGTGGCGCAGGAGTGAGCGATAGAGGGCAAGCCCCCGCACGAGATAATTCGAATCGAAATAGGTGCAAAAGTAACGCATTAAACGAACGCGAGCCGTTCCAGACTCGCAATATGATCGCACACAGCTTCGACATGGGCGTCGGGCAATTCAGGAAACATCGGAAGGCTAAGGATCTCGCCCGCTATTAATTCAGTTTGCTCGAGTTGAGCCGAAATGCGAATGCGGCCGGCATACGCCGGTTGCTGGTGGATTGGCACAGGGTAGTGAATCAGTGTGCCGATGCCGTTGTTTGCCAAATGTTGTTTCAGTTCGTCGCGATTGTTCGCGCGGATCACAAACTGATGATACACGTGCGTCGCGCCTGGAACCGTCGCTGGAAGTCGTAAATCAAATTCCGACAGCGCGCTCTCATATTTCTTCGCGATCACTTGCCGCCGATGATTTCCCTCATCAAGGTATTTGAGTTTCACGCGTAAGACAGCCGCCTGAAGCTCATCGAGCCGGCTATTGGTGCCGGGAAAATAACTAACGTAACGCTCTTGCCATCCATATTCTCTTAGTAGTCCCGCCCGCTCGGCGATGTCCGCATCGCTGGTCAGGATGATTCCACCATCGCCGATCGCGCTCAGATTCTTTGTGGGATAAAAACTAAACGCCGCAACGTCGCCAAAAGAACCTGTCTTCTTTCCCTGGAAAAGGGCGCCGTGAGATTGCGCGCAATCTTCGACAACTTTCACTCCATATCTTCCAGCGACTGCCAGAATCTCGCCAAAGCTGCCGGGGTGGCCATAGAGGTGAACTGGGATGACCGCCTTCGGCTGATCGGGGGGTAAGCTTTGGATCGCCACTTCGAACCGTTCCGCAGACATTGTGAACGTATCGGGATCAACGTCCACCAGTACCGGATTAGCGCCGGCGAGTTCAATTGCCGCGACCGTTGCAACTGCTGTATTGGAAACGGTGACCACAAAATCACCGGGTCCGATTCCGCAAGCGCGCAATGCCAGATGCAACGCATCGGTGCCGCTCGCCACACCGATTGCGTGCGACACGCCGATGTAAGCGGCAAACTCTTGCTCGAAGGTGGCCAGCTCTTTCCCGAGGATGTAACGACCGCTTTCAAGAACTCGGGAGATCGCCTGGTCGATTTCTTCTTTATGCGCCAGGTATCCTGCGCGTGGATCACATTGTGGAATAGTCAACATCGGCTTGTCGAAACTAGAGGTAATGTTTCAGGTGTGCTTGATAAAATTTGATCGTCGCCGCGAGTCCCTCGGCTTCAGAAATGGTCGGTTCCCAACCGAGACTTTCGCGGATGCTGGAAAAATCAGAATAGAAGCTTCCAATATCAATCTGTTTGCGGTCGGCGGGAAACTCGCAAATCTGGTATTTGCCGCCGCCATATTTTTCGACCAACAAATCCGCCATTTCGTTGAGAGAGAATGGTCGAAAGCCGCCTAGATTGAACACCCGGCCGTTTGCCTCATCGCTCGTGGCGGCCAGCATCAAGGCTTCCACCGCGTCATCCACATAGGTGAAATCCCTTAACTGATCTCCTCCCCAAACCTCGAATGTTTCACCTTCGATTATCCGTCGAATCCATACACCGAGGAAAGTTTGACGGGCGTCCTTCACGCGCATCCGCGGACCGTAGGTGTTCGTAAGTCGCAAGGCGCACGCGGGAATGCCGTACACATTGTTATAGAGAATGTGATAATGCTCCCCCGCCATCTTGTTGATGCCGTTTACGTCGACCGGTCTAATCGCATGGGCCTCATTAACCGGCAGATAGTCAGGCTTGCCGTAGATTTGACGGGTTCCCGCGAACACGATTTTCACGGTTGGGTTGTGCCGGCGGCAAGCTTCCAGAATCGATAGCTGCGCCCGGCAATTGATCTCCAGGTCCGTATCGGGATCAGTCATCGAATCCATATGACTGGTTTGCCCGGCAAGGTTGAAAAGATAATCGTGATCCCGGACCAGATATGCCATGCTGTGGGGATCGCGGACATCGGCGATATTCACTCGCAGACGATCTTTAAAGCCGTCGATATTAAAAAGATTGCCGCCGTATTCTTCGATCAAGCTGTCAACAATAGTTATCTTTGCGTCGAACTCAACCAACTTGCGGGCCAGATTAGAGCCGATGAAGCCGAGGCCCCCAGTGATGAGGACCTTCTTCCCCCTGAACTGATCCGCCATGTTTATCTTTTTCGGCATAGATACGTTACTGTCCAACTCGGTTCATTCAGGATCTCGCTCACGTCGTAGGGAATGCTTTGGAAAGTCCGATTAATCACGAGCCCGCTCTCACTCAGCATCGATTCGAACTCTGTCTGATTGAAAACAACTTCGACGACACGTTGTCCGTAGGCGAGCTTATGCATAATGGTCGTCTCACGCCGTGCAACCAGCGGCACCGTATGGAAGATACACCATTCGCGACTGGTTCTAACGCTTTCGGCGATCGCCGCGCGATAGTTCGCAATGTGCATGATCGAAGTGCCATTAAGCAGAATGTCACAACACTCGTTTCGTAGAGGCAGATGGCATGCGTCTCCGGCCAGGAACTCACCCTCGTCAAATTTGGCTCGCGCCAAACTAACCATTGCCGGTGAAAAATCGATGCCGACGTACCGAATCCGACGACCAAGCAATAACGACAAAGCCTCGCTATAGTAGCCGCTGCCACAACCGACCTCAATGATTCGAGGATTATCGTGACCGGTGGCTTTGATCGCCTCGGCGGCTATCTGAAAATCTATGCGAGGATTTCCGGATCGAACATCCCCCAACAGCCTTTCGAATTCACGGTGTTGCCAAGCTGCTGCCGATGGGACTTTCCAGCCCTCGGCCGTTAGCGGCTGTCCCGCTTTCAGGAGTCGATAATCATCTGATACCTGCTGAATTCCACGGGCTTTCATACGCAGCCGGTAAAACCAGGCGCGCGCGCGTTGTAGCATTGTAAATGGCGAAAGCATAAAGCCTGGCTAGCAGCGAAAGTCAAAGTATTGCCGACGCGCCAATAAATTCTCGGATCATAAACACCGTTCGAGTATGCCGATCAATTCTTGCATTCGATGGTAGTAAGTGTGCTCTCCCAACGTGCGCTGTTGGCCGGCCTGCGCAATTTGTTTGCGCTCGTTCTCGTGCTCGAGATAATACGCAATCAGTTCCGCGCATTCGTCCGGATTTTGATAAGCCACAACTTCGCGGCCCGGCTCGAACAAGTCGCCCAGGTTTTCCTTCCAATCGGTAACCAGCAGACTGCCTACGCCGGTGGTCTCATAGAGCCGCATATTGTTCGCGTAGGACTGCGCCAAATCAATGTGGTGATTTAAGACAATATCCGCGCGATGTAGCACTTCGTACATTCCGAGGGCCCAGGCTTCGCCATGATATTTTTCTCGCAACGGCGAATCGGAACTTAACGTTTCCATTCCCGGTCCCCAGGTATCAACCGGAACTCTTGAAGCTATTCTTTCGAGGAAGCTTATTCTACGCGAATGGCTTGCGAGCAGGCTGCCGACAAACACGGTTGCGTAACGAGGCGATCCATTAGTTAGCCGCCCGAGAATCTTGGGTTCAAATCCCAGATTGAAATATTCGCTCCTCAGCCCTTCGGCTCGAAACTCTGTCACGAAGTGGGGAAAGGATGACAGGACCAAATCATATTCGCGAAAGCTCACTCCCGGCACAATCGGACAGGCGATCTGACCTACTACAATCTTCGCGAACGCCTTCATCTCTTTTATGAAAGCGGAGCTGAGACAGTTCATGTCCTGAACATAGAAAACGTCCGGCCGATAATTTCTGATCTGGGCCGCCAGGGTCGCCTCGAACCATTCGTTTCTGACCCGCCCTCGCAGACGCGACAGCAATCCTCGACGCCGGCCAGGTTCAATGCCGTGTTCTCGCAGCCACTGCAACTGTAAGGGTTCAGAATTCGCAATGACTTCCGCGGCGTCATGGCCCAGCCGCTTTAGATTACTTGAATAGAAATCTGCGGTTCCGAAACACTCATCTTGCAGCGCGCGCCACTGTTCTTCATAGCAGAGCGCCGCAACCTCGCCGTGTTGCTGATAAAAATGGGACAGAAACGACGGGTAATAGGTATCGAGAATCAGTATCCGCATCTTCAGGAAGCAACGCTGAGGAAGGTCGTAGTTTTTATTCGCTATCGTGTTGTTGGACGCAGGTCAACAATCAGACTCGTATAAGAGAGCGGGCGTTCTTTGTTGCGCGGGTCGTGATTTTCTGAGCGCTCGATGAATCCGTCGTCCACGTTCCAGGGGCGGCGAATAAATTGTCCATGTTCGTCAAAGTACTCGAGAAACTCGCACTCGAAACCTTCCGACGAAGCAATCGCTCCGAACGTTCGATAGTTGTAGAGAATTTTATGATCGTCAGAGCCCGGACCCCTTCCGCCCGGTTTGACCGCGTCCACATACGCGGGATCAGGATGAAAGCCATCCGGAACGGCAACTCTAAAGATGCCGTCAGGCTTCAGGTAAATGCGACACTGGCAGAGCGCCGTTCGCCATTCCATTTCGTTGAGATGTTCGACCACGTGTTCAGCCAGAATGCGATCAATGGATGAGGGTCGAAAAAGACGATCCCAGTCTGCCGGTGAGCTAATGTTCAAAAATTCCTGATCGGTCTCGATCCATCCGGTAAATCGCTTTGGGCCGGCGCCCACCAGCAGTCTAAGCGGCCGGGTGACGGCAATGCGATCCACCAGGCGCCGAAGCTGACGGCGTCGCCCCAGTCTGCGATAGAGAGCCGCCGGTCCCAGAGTATGCGGGTTGTTCGTTTGCATCATTTCTACGGAGTTAACTAACGGCTTGTTGTTGAGCCTTTGTCGCTTTGCCATTCTCCACGGCAAGATAGGCGCGCGCGTCGCGGATCACTTTTGCGATTCCCTCGCTCAGATCGACTTTCGGTTGCCAGTTGGGAAGAAGCAGATCGGGATCAATCATAACTTCTGAGCCGTCTCGCTGGCCGAGGGCGATCTCCGCGTTCGTTTGTCGCGCTATCTCTTCCGCAACCCGCGCGATCGTGACCCATTCGCCGCCGGCGATTTCCGCGGTTTGCTGCGAGCTGTCTGCCAGCGCAATCAGCGCTTCAACACAGTCGCTCTTATAGATAAACCTGCGCCGCTCACGACCGTTCGTCTGGCAAGCAACGTGTTTGCTTGTCAATGCCGACAAGACGAGATCGGTAATCACGTGACTACGCCTGCTCGGATGTTCCCAGCCGTATGTATTCCAAAGTCTGGCGACTTTGCCACCGAGTTGGAGACTCCAATTCGCGGCTATTGCTTTGGTCATTCCATACGCGTTCGGCAACCCCGCAAGCTGAGAGCTGACAAACAGAAATGGCGTGCGGGTGCGAAAGAGCGCATCGAAGACACGAGCGCACAACTCAGAGTTATGTTTGAATTGTTCATGCTGGCTGTCGGCGGCTTCGATGTATTTCACCCCTCCGGTATCCCACGCCAGAAACCAAACTCGATCACAGTTACGAAACGGCTCGTCGTCAACATAGCGAAGATCGCAGCCGCTCTTCAGATCGAGCGAGACTGTTTCATGGCCTCTGCGGTTGAGTTCCCCGATTAGGGTGCTTCCGATCAGCCCTTCGCCACCCAGCACCAAATCTTTCATTCTCGCCATATGGTTGCTAAATACAATCAGATCATTTTTAAGTTCATTAAGACAATTGCCAGACTCGCTCAGCCAACTTAATTTCTTTCAGATTTCCCAACCCCCAATTCTCACTGTTGTGATATGGAACTCCTTCCGGCGTCGCCTGTTCTCCATGATGCGGCTGCCGGCTCTCAGTGCAGGAGGTAGGGTGCGTCAAATGCAGGACTGTTCCTGCCCTTTTGATCCGTCCGCCGTACGCTAACATTTGCGCGGTGCCGCGCACGTCGCACCCAATCCGGTGTCTCACCATCAGTTCGTCAAAGCCGCGGATTCGATGCCACATTTCCCTGCTGGTGAGACAAAACTCACCCGTTCCTAACTCGCTGTAAGGTATGACCCGGCGGTAACGCAGACTGTTCCAGATACTGATCTCGTCCTGGCGACCTTCATGCCAGGGAATGTCGACCCTTTCGGCTGTCCAGACCACGTCTGGTTCAAGCTGCGCGTTTGCGATCGTCCTGATCGCATCAAACGCGACTGCAGCGTCGGCGTTCGTTGACATGATCCAGGGAGATCGCGCCCTGCGAATACCGACGTTTTTGGCGTGATACTCCAACAACTTTACCTGCGCATTCTCGCACAGTTCGTGGTGAATCTTCGAAGGAACCACATACGAGCGAACTTTTTCAAACCGTTGCGCAAGTTCAAAGCTTAACAGTTGGCGATTGGCCGGCGGATTCCATTCGACAAATACGACTTCGTCAACAAGGTGCTCGATATTCCAGGCTACCGTCGCATAGAGGCGTTCTTTGAAGTCGGACATGTAGTCGTCGTTGCGCCCAACCACGACGGCGGCTATTGCGGGCTTTGAACCATTCGCATGAGATCGCAACTTGACGAAGTTACTAAATCCAGAGAGAGCGAAGCTCGCACGCTGCTCTAACTGCTCTAGCCTATACAGCACGCCGCGGATACCCTTTAAATCCCTTAGTCTTTTCCGATTCGTCATTCAACCAAATCCCACTACATTTATCTGCCCGGCGAACTGTTCGGTTCGGCTTTGGAGAATGCATTTTTCACAGCGCGCAGGGGCCGGTGCAGCAAAGGTTTTCTAATGAGCCATTCGTAAGCAAGCCACTTTAGATGTCGAAATAGAAGTGGATAGAAGATCTTCCGATACTCGTGCCGCGGCAAATGACGCTTGAGCAACCGGCGCAGCGTAGGCATATTCATCGACGAACGCCGGTCAGTGAGAAACCACCCCATCCAACCAAGTGAAAACTCTTGCTTGAGTTCCCGTCTCGGCTCATTGGGAACATTCCACACAAAGCTTTCTGCGGTGATGAAGTACTTGTAGCCGGCCTGCATCGCGCGATAATGAAAGTCGTGATCGGCCCAGTAGTGTGGAAAATTCTTCACGTCGATGAATCCAACATCTCGAAAGCATTGTGCCGGAATCACGACCGCGCGTCCGCCGGGTGGATGCTGTATCGAGACGTCTCCATATTCAGGAAGTTCCCTGAGGTTCTTCCCGGCATCAGGGTGCCAGGCGGGAGCCTCGCCTTTCCAGTCTGGAATATTCGGGTCGGTTGACTTCGTCCGCGCGCAAGCGACCGTGCGGACTCCGTTGCGTCGTATGGTTGCCACCAGCCTTTCAATCGTATCAGGCGCTACAAGGACATCATCATTGATCCACATAATTAGTTCGGCGCCATTGTCCAACGCGTACTGCGTACCAAGATTGATTGCTCCGCTCCACCAAAGAGTTCCATCACCATGAAGCATCTCGACATCCGGAAATTGCTCGCGGCAACTCGCAACAGTCTCGTCCACACAACCGTCTTCAACCAGTATGATCCCAAAATTCGCATAGGAACTGCGCGCCAGGCATTCAAGCGACTTTCTGGCTTCGCCCCAGCGATTGTACGTGGGAACGATAACGAATAGCCGAGGAAGCGATTCCACTGGCGTTGAGGTCAGCTCAGATTTCTCAGCCGTACTTACAACCATTTCTCAAGCTTCAAAATAAAGCATCCGCGCAGGGCAACTCAAACGGCGCCGAAATTCTGCAAGCGCGATCGGACTGTTTGACGAAAGCACGTTTTTGTTTGAGTACGTCGAAAGCTCCAGTTTCAGGGTGCGGTCGCGAGAGTCAGTTCGGTCGGCGCCGCCGAAAAATTGCCGCGACCGTATTGCTTGCGGGAGCCGTGATTGTCTCTTCAAACGTGGCGCGCGGCGCAAAAAAAGCGGCCGCACTGCAAAAAAGCATTTTGAATAGCTCTTTCGCTTTTCCCGAGCGCAGGCCAACCCTCGTAAGTTGCCAGGCGCCCTTGATGCTGTGTCCATTTTTTACTTCGCCTATGGCGCGTTGGATTATCTCGTGCTTTATCAAAGCCCGATACTCAGCCAATAAACGAGAGTTAAGCTCGATGAGTTCCTCGTCGCGAAGCGTCGCCGCATATTTCTCTCGCAACAAAATCACCGCCCGCCGCGAACGTTGGTTCTGGCTAATGCTGTCGGGGTGCCACCTGACGAGAACAAGCGTTTCTTCCGGAGCAAAATAGTGAAAGCATTTTCCTAACTCCGCAACTCGTATGAAGTATTCCCAGTCTTCCGCTGGATAGAGACGGTTGTCAAACGGACCAACCTCATCGGCGACTTCCTTCTTAAACAGCGGCGCCTCGACCACCACGATATTGTCGGTGAGAATCGCCTTGAAGAGAGGTTTGCCGGACCCGGAAATTCTAGGCATCCAATCTTTGTCGTCAAGCAGATTGGAATATCTCAACTCGCCCGGACGGTCAGCTCTAAAATAGCGAACACTGCCATACACCAAATCGACTTCGGGATGCGACTTGAGATAGTCGACATGCAACTCGATCTTGCGGCGCTCGATTAGATCATCAGAGTCCCAAAACTGGATATACTTGCCTTTGGCATTTCTTAATCCATTGTCGCGGGCGGTTCCCGGTCCGGCGTTGGCCTGATAAACATAACGAAACCGATGGTCGTCTCTGATGTATTGCTCAACGACTTCGCGTGTGTTGTCGGTAGACCCATCGTCGACAACGATGCACTCCCAGTTATGATATGTCTGGCTGCGAACACTGCTCAGCGTTTCGCCAATGAAGCGACCATAGTTGTACGCCGGAATGATGATCGAAACGAGCGGCGATCCATTGTTATGCGGATTGTCTTGCTGTTGGTTCATCTGCGTCGCTGGATAGCTTAACGCCAGGATCTGCTGATCGCCAGCAGTGCCGTTTATCGATAGTCGTCTCAATTCACTCCAGCGAGAGGGTTGACTGGACGATCGCGTGCGATCAGATTCCAGAACTGCTCGCGAGCTTTCTTGATATCAAAGTCGCGGTGTGCTTGCTCCCAGGCTCGAGTGATCACCTGCTGAACCAGATCGCGACTGCCGAGAACCCGCTCAATTGTCTCTGCGATTGACATGGCGTCGCAACTGTCGACGACAAACCCGCAATCATGAGTTCTGAAATACCACGAAACAAACGAATCGGATGGAGCGAGGACGAGAATAGGGCGCTGAGTCGCCATATACTCTCCCATTTTCGTCGTGGCCGAAGTTTTAACCAATCCGGGGTATGGCGAGTTAAATGCCAGCGGAAGAAAAAGTATGTGCGCATCGCGCTGAATTCGAATCATCTCTTCCATGGCCAACGGTTTATGAAAAACGATGGGACCGGCGATTCCCTTGTCCGCCAATTCGGCACTCGTCCGCGGTGTGTACAAGTGCAGTCGGATGTCGTTCCGCTTTAGCAATTGCAGCCCGGCCAGCAAACTACGAAACGCATCGTAATGAGCTTCGTAGACATCCCCGGTAAAAACGATTTTTATTTCCGCGCCTAACGGTTCCGGATCAAGGCTCGCATCTTCATAGCCCGATAGATCGATTGAGTTATGAATCACCTTAGGCTCGATTCCAAAGCGTCGATGCAAATCGGAACTGAGTACTTCGTTTGTGACGATCACTCTGGTGGCTCGCTTCATGACGAGACCCTCGAGCCGCCGCGCCCAAAAACCAGTCACGCGGTTACGCCATTCGCGGTATGAATAGTGATCAAGCACGTAAGGATAAAACGGAATACGTGTCCGTTTTGCTGCGAGACACGCGGCCGGAAGATCACTGGCGTGGCCGGTGAACGCCACGATAGCATCGCATTGCTCTCGCAAAACCAGCGCGGAGATTTGCCGGGCGCGATCCCAAACTGTCAGCGGAAAATTGATGAATTCGCGTATCGGTGTCAGCCCGTAACGGTAACCCCTGGTTAGGCGCGGTCCTTCGGTGAATTTTTGGTAAGTAGCGGGTAACCTCTGCGCGTAACCCGTGTCCGGATCGTTCGGGCTGTATTCGACGCCTGAGATGAGGCAATAGCGGTTCGGATCGATCCCTTCCAGCATGCGATAAATGAGCAGGCCCTGGCCAGTCGCGGACGGCGGCAACCATTCAGAGACAATCGCAATCTTCATGTTAAAGCGGGACGTGATCCTGATTAGTATCCCAGCAAGATTTTGACCACCGCGGAACTCACGTGGGGAACCAGGTACTCCGGCGGGGCGTGCCAATCGGGCTTCTGGTCGAGGACGGTGGCGACGGCGCGCTGAATGTCCTCGACGCCTGCACCGCTGAGGATGTTGCTGCCGGCTTCGATTGTTTCGGGACGTTCGGTCACATCGCGAATGGTCACGTTGGCAACTTTAAAGATACAACATTCCTCCTGTACGGTTCCGCTATCGCTCAACACGCAGAAAGCATTTCGTTCAAGCGCAATGAAGTCAAAGAAGCCGAAGGGTTCGTGAAACTGGACCCGCGAGTTCTTCGTGTCGACCTGAAAGCGCTCCATCCGCGCCCGCGTGCGCGGATGTGTACTGCAAATCACGGGCAGTTCGTATTTAGCCTGCAAAAGTTCCAGTGCGCGCACGAGCGAATGCAAGCGCTCTTCAATATCTACGTTTTCCTCGCGATGCATTGTGACCAGAAAATATTTGTTTGGCTCCAGACCCAACTGCTTATGAATTTTCGACTCTTGAATTGTCCGATCATAATGGTTAATGACCTCGTAGATGGGATTGCCGGTTACGTAAATGCGGTTACCTTCGATGCCCTCGCGCAACAGATTCTTCCGGCTGCGCTCAGTGTAAGGCATGAGGACATCGCTACTGTGGTCGATGATTCTGCGATTAACCTCTTCGGGTACACGGTCGTCATAACAGCGATTCCCCGCCTCCATGTGAAAAACAGTAATACCCATCCGCTTCGCGATGATGGCAATCAAACTGCTATTCGTATCCCCAAGAATCAAAACGCGATCGGGACGTTCCGAGCGCAGAATTGATTCACTCGCCGCAAGGATTTTGCCAATCTGATCGCCGAAACTTTCCCCTCGAATACCCAGATAATGATTCGGCTGTCGCACGCTCAGTCCGCTGAAAAAGATATCGCTGAGGCCTGGGTCGTAATTTTGGCCCGTGTGGATCAGCACATGATCGCAAAGGCGATCAAGTTTCCCAATGATACGGCTCAGTCGAATTATCTCAGGGCGCGTGCCCAATACAGTCAATATCTTCATTAGTTGGATTCGCTTAGGCCGGCAGTGACGAAACGATCTTGAAAGTTATTGGGGCTA